>Ga0255047_10001455_pt1 | contig 17171 bp, 22 predicted proteins | sample JV7_2_1_MG_FD_183640 | JGI IMG/M metagenome (GOLD analysis project Ga0255047, IMG submission 183640) | Seawater microbial communities from Jervis Inlet, British Columbia, Canada - JV7_2_1 | ecosystem: Environmental > Aquatic > Marine > Inlet | place: Canada: British Columbia | collected 2016-10-06 | reverse complement strand
TCGTTGATATATGCAAAGGTAATAATTTTTAGTGGATTTCCTGTTAAATCTTGAACATAATTGTTAGAAATTAAACTTTCGAAGTTTTCAGTACTGAATTTTATCGTTGCATTATAGATACGTTTAAAGTTTTCTTTAACTTGGTTTTGCTCGTGAAAACGTTGATATATCGTATTTGCTCCTATTATATTTTTATACCCTGCTGGCTGCTTACCGCCTACCGCATAAAGTAGTTTAGTCTGTGTAAAATACTGTTGACTTATTTGAGTAACACCTACACGCCCTTTAATCTCGCTTACTAGATTTGAATTACCACCAAAGAAATTGATAGTATCATCAGCTAATTTAGCGAATGGAATACAAGCATCTTCAACTATTGTTAGTTTCTCTTTACGAATACCAAAGGCAAAAGGGAAGTTTATATCTACTAAACCTCTAATCGTAGTTAAATCAGGATTAGCAGTATTGACAGGTTCAGTTGAATACTCACAATCTGTAAACTCTATTTGGTCTAATGTGTGCGAATCTGTCGGGTCTGTTTGGTAGTGTGTATAATATCGTTTCCAACTTTCGCCTGTGTTGTAAGTCCATTGATTTTCTCTCGATTCTTGTAAGTTTAAAGTATTCGTTACAGTTACCGCTGGTTGGTTTTGCCAAAATGAATCTTCTTCTAAATAAACAGTTGCTCCTATGATTCTAAATTCTGCTTGCGTCCAATCTTCTAAAAAGTCCATTAACGAACCTAAAGTTGGTGTTGAATCGTTAGCAGTTGGATAGCCTTTGTTGTAGCTTCCATTATCTAACGTAAACAAATTAGTAAATATAGACTTGTTTGTTTTCTGTAAAGGAACAGGTAAAATACTAGCACCGCTAAACTCATCTAATATAGAGCTTACAAATGTAAAACCGTTACCGATTGACTCACAACCTTTAGAAATTAATTCTTTGACCTTAGAAGCCTTTAAATAACGTTTAGGAGGGAATATTAACTCAATGATTTGTTTAGTGACTTCTATTAGTGCTAGAATTAACGCTGCCACATAAATAGTTTGTGCCGTAACCTTTAAAGCTGCTGCGATAATATCACCCGTATCAACCGAAGGTGGAACACCTGTATTTGGAGTGCTCGCACTTACTAAGTCTGCAACCGCTTCCGCAAGTGCTTTAACGCCCTCAATTGCTGCTTGTGTTAACGTGTAAGCAGAGATAGCTAAACTTATAAGTAATTCTAATTGATTGTCCTTTATAATTAAGTACGGAGTTTCAAACGTTGTTATAGGATTCTTTTTGTTTATAACCTCGAAACTTAGTCCATTAGCCTGTTGTCTAAACCAATTAATTGCGTTACGTCTTTTAATGTTTACTTCGATTGTGCTATCACCCTCACCGCTAAATTTTGGGGAGTCAATTAAATCAATGTAGTAATCTAAACTTAAACCGCCTATTTGAATAGTCAGGGGTAAACCCTCATGGAATCCGTATGTTTGAGCGTGCTCTAACACTAAAGACTTTGCTTTGTTAGCTAGTATAATAGAATCAACCGTAAGTTCTGCCTCAGTCCAACCTTTTGTGAAGTCCATCTTAAAGCCAATCTCATCAGCGTTAACAGGTCTAATTGCTTGACCGTTTATGTAGTAATTTGTTTCTATAATACTCATTAGTCTACTTTAAATTTGCTTGTTGTTACACCCTTACCGCTTACTGTTCGTTTAGTCATAGTGATATAGTTTTGCGTAATCTCTCCCATTTCTATGTTAGGCACTGGCTTGTCTTGTATCGCTTTTCTAACGCTTGACATTTCATCCTTTAAATTCAACATTTCGTTAACCAACAATTCAGAACCGAAACCAACCATAACTTGCGCCCCATCTGTTAACTCTCCAAGTCTATGTTGTTGCATAATACTTGCTACTTCGTTATTAGAGTAATCGCCTATCATATCGTTCTGTCCTGACGTTAATACACGCTCATTTTGGTGAAGTACAGCATGAAAACCGCCTCTACCGTCTATGTTTTTACCTTTACCATGTAAGGAAGTGTTTTCTGTTCCCTCTTCGAAAGCAGGTAAAGCACTTACAAATTGACTTATTAGAGCTGTACTTGTAATAGCTTTAGTTAACGCCTCTCCAGAAGTGTCACCCTGTTCTAAGTTAGAATTAAAAGCCTGTAATACTGAACTAACTAATAATATTCTTTGCTTACGTTCTTCTTCTTGCTTTTTCTTTGCATTAGCTTCTGCGATTATTTGGTTTTGTTCTGCTAGACTTTCTTTTGCTGAAATATTACCCTCTGCTGCGAGTTGTTTATAATAATCACTTTGCTTAGTAGCTGCGTCAATCTCTTCTTGAATCTTTGCAATGCGTTCATCTGCTCTCTTTATAAAGTAGTCAGTTGCTAAATCAATAAACTCCTTTTGAATACCTAGTTTATTTTCTTCAACTTCTTTTAAATCGTTAACTCCTGATTCTCTAAGGTTTTTAATTTCTAACTCTGCTTCTTTCTCTAATTTGACACGTTCAGCAGTTCCTTCTTTTAAGTATTTAGTTTCTAATTCAACTCGTTTTTGTATGCGTTCAATCTTAGCGTTTAATATAGCCTCTTCATTACCTTCTAGCTCAGCATTTAAAACCTTAATATCTGCGATTTGCATTTCTTTAGCAAAAGTTTCTGCTTCTATCTCTGCAATTCTATCAGCTAAACCATCATCCGTTTCTGTTCCGTTACCTCTATCAAGTGTTGCGCTGTTAAATCGCTCTGTTGCTTTTGTAGCTTTATTTACACTATTTGTTAAATTATTAACACTATTTGAAGTTTCTGTTATTAATTCTGGTGAATCTTTAAACTCCCTCTTTAATAGGCTTATTCCATCCCTGTAAGCAAGTGTTTTAGCTCTTGATTCTGCATAAGCGTCTGACAATGCAAGCAGCTCTTCTTGTTCTTTTGAAAGTGTAGAGCCGAAACCTGACTCTCTTGCAGTTTGAGCTGCATCTAAAAAGAAACTATTAGCATCTAAATAAGCCTTTGTTGATTTTTGCCATTCCAACCTAGACTCTATATTTTGTTTAAGGTTTTTCTGTTGTTGTGCGTTCTCGGCTTTTAGAGTTTTAATTAAAGCTTCTCGTTCTTCTCTAGTTCCCTTAAACGTTTCTAGCTGTCTTTGTCTTTCAGATATTTCCTTACCTACAATCTCGTTAGTTTTTTGTGCTTGTCTATCTAAGGCTTCGGCTGCAATACGCGCCTCAGTCGCTCCGCTTGCTACGTCGTAAAATGCAGTTGCTAGACTAACTACAAATGATATTAACGCAGTCCATCCAATAGCAGTAATAGCTCTACCAAACTTCTTAACGTTTGTTGTAGCGTCTTTTATGTTTTTGTCACCTGATTTAACAGCCTTTCCAAAGTTGACGAACTCCTTAACTCGGTCAGCCATTTTAAGCGAGAACATAACACCCTTGTAAATGATAAACGCCTTAGTTAATTTACCAATAGTTGAAAGTATAGTTTCTAGGTTATCCGCTAAGAATACAACTACTCTACGCAACTTATCACTAGCACCGCCAGCTTCATTCATTTTCAAGATGAAACCTTCCCACGCAGAAGTTAACAGCTTTAACGCACCGCCTAAAGTACTACGCTGAGTTTCTGCCATTTTTTCAGCAGCCTTATCAGCATCATTAAGCTTATCTGTTAAATTTTCAACACTTTGTCCATTTTCTGCAAGGATAACTCCTAACGTAGCACCCCTTTGACCGAACAATTTTAAAGACTCACCTGTTTTATCAGAACTATTATTAATCTGCTCTAATGCTTCATCTAGTGTTAATCCAGCCTTACCAGATAATAAGAACATATTTCTAAGTCCTGTACCTGCCGTACTTGCATCAATACCCCTATCTGTTAGAGTTCCTAATAATGCAGTAGTTTGTTCAATACTAAATCCTGATTGCTTTGCTACTGGTGCGACTGAAGCCATAGCAGTAGCAAACTTCTCCATATCTAAACTAGAAGAACTAAAGGACTTAGCCATTACATCAACTACCCTTTGCGTTTCGCTTGCGTCTAGTCCAAACCCTCTAAGCGTAGAACCTGTTACTTCTGCCGCTCTCGCAAGGTCTGTACCTGTAGCTTCTGCTAATAATAAAGTAGCCTCTGTAGTGTTAAGTATTTCTCTTTCAGTAAAACCTAGCTTTGCAAATTCTTTTTGAAGTTCAGCAACCTGTGAAGCTGTGAATGTAGTAGTCGAGCCTAGCTCTTTAGCTTGGTCGCTTAAAGCTTTCATTTCATTAACATTGATACCTAAAACAGATGCTAAATCTGCTTGCGACTGTTCAAAGTCTTTTACAATGTTAAAACTATCTCTAAGTATGTTAAACACACCGAAAGCTAAGCCTAATTGAGCTAAAGCACCTCTTAAACCTTGTACTGCTTGTTTATAGCGTCCAATTCCTAAACGCTGTTTTTTCATCTTATCACTAGACTTGTCAATAGTTAGATTGTTTTTGTCTAGTTGTGCGTTTATTTGTCTAAGTCTTGCTGTTCCCTCGGCAGTTTCTAAGTTAAGTTTTTCTCTTTCTCTTCTTAACTGTCTATTTTCTACCTGTAACTTTTCAAGAGTTCCTATCTGCTTGTTCTCTAAAGCTATTTCGTCTTTTAAAGCCTTTCTTTGTTCCGCGTTAGCTTTTTGAAGTCTTAATTTACCTTTTACTTCCTCATCTCTAGCTGCGTTTAATTGTTTGTTTAATTGTACCTTACTTTTTGATAGGTCATTTGCCCTTAAATTTAATTTATTTAATTCTTTTATACCTTTAACGTCTTTAGGATTAATTAAACTTATCTGCTTCTTAGTCTGTTCAGCAAGTCCAACAACCGCTTTCATTGCAGTTTCAAGCATCTTTATAGAGGCTTCTGCCTCTTTAGCTCCCTGTGTTAAATTGTCTAACGGCTTTTTAGCTATTAAATCATCCTTTTCAATTCTCTTAATTGCCATTATTTAGTTTGCTTTTGTTTATCGGCTTCTTTTTTCATTACGTTAAGCATTGAATAAAGCTCTAGTACTGTTGTTTCCTTCTCTCTAACGGGACTTCCTAACCATTTAGTAATATGTATTAAAGTCTCTTGCATATCGCTCTTATACGGTCTGTTTAGTATCTCTTCTAATTCTCGCTTATACCTTTTAATTTTGTTGTTTATGAAGTTGTCATTTGTTATAATTAAATCGCATTGAAGCAAGGCAATGTCTTTTTGTAATTCTAAAACTCTTAAATAGTCTTTACCTAGTCCAAACTTTTCATAATAAGAATCTTGTATCAGTTCCCATGCCAAAGCGTCATCAGCTTCGCGACCTATGTTTAAGTCTTTACGTGTGTAAATCAGTTCGCCCTCTTGACATTTACGCCAGTTGTAAACCATACACTCATCAATGCTAGTTAGATAGTCTTTCATGTAATTCCTTTATGTATTTATCTTTAATCATGTTTATCAGTACTTGGGTATTTTCTTCGGTAAGTCCTAAAATATCAATACCGTATCTTTCCGTTAAAACTGTATCTTCTTTTACATCGTCAGCAGCTATAAACATTCCCCACTTGTCAACCTTTACTCTAAACGATTGGTAAAACTCTCCAGTATCTTTTAGGTTTATATGTCCTTCACGCTTTCCGAACTCTCTTACTGAACGTTCGCTATAGTCAGGCAAGAAAGAGCCGTCAGAGCGAACCCCATCATCATACAATTGGTCGTCTGTGTTTAGTCTAATGATTTCAAACTGTGTTTCACGGTCAATCACTTCAAACCAAATAGCGTTTTCGTCTATTGTAGTTAGGTTGGTTAGATATGTGTATAAGCTCTCAAACATAAAAAAAAGACTCCCTAACTAATAGCTAAGGAGTCCAAAAATAGAATTATGAAAAAATCAGAAAGAGTCCTGATAGTACAAAGATACAATAATTATTTACATATTGTTATATTTTTAACAGTTTATTGCAAAAGAAAACCCTCACAACTTAATGTAAGGGTTTAAATAGTACATTACTGGCGTAATTACTCCGCTTTTGTACTGTTTACAAATCAGTCGAAAAATGTTCTATATTTTCCTTGTGTTGTTTAATCATAGCCTTTGTCATTTCTAAGTGATGTAAAGACTTCTTAATTTCTTTTTTAACAATCTTCTTTTCCTTTTTTAATGATACTAAATCTTCTTTTAGCCTCATTACGAATTCTTCGTTTTCTGTCATATTTGTTTATTTATTTATTTGTTTTTATCTTTTGTATTATTTTCCTTCATTGATATAACTTGTAGATTTTTTAAAGTGTTATTTAAAGGATTGTTATCTATGTGGTCAACAACTATTTTTCTATCTCCATAGGTGTGATTTAAAAAAGTCATAGCCATTAATGAATGAACCCTTTTAGTAAACTTCTTACCATCCAAGTATAACGTTACTTGATGATAATTCCTTCTAGGAACACCGCTTAAGTGAGGTTTAATCACTCTGTTTAATTTACTGTCATACACTAATGCATCCTTTGATATTAAATACCTACCATTAAACCCTTCTATTTCTTTAAACTTGTCATTCATACCTATCCGTTTTGTAAATAGTTACCCTCTCGCATATCATAAGCGACTGCGTAAGCATCATCATATGAGGTATTCTCAAACAAATAAAGCTCACCACCTGTAAGGTTAATATTGTCAAAATGGTCATGAGCAATAGCAACAACTACTTTCTCTAAATCTTCTGTCACTAATATTTCTGCATTTTCGCCACCATCACTGACAAGCCAAACAACACTTTTAAAGCCTGTGTTTTTTATGTCAATAATAAAGTCTGTAAGCTGGGTACTTGACTTAAAATAAAACTTGTCAACGTCACCTTTTCCAATTCCTAAATTTAATTCAATCATATCTATTTAATTTAAAGTTACTAATCCAGTAGCAAGGAAAGCCATTATTCCAGCTGCTATTAATGTCCCGTAAAGGACTACCTGTAAGTTTACCTTTGTTGAGTACGTGTTGTTGTAGATGCCTACTAATAACTCTTCTACTCTCTCTTCGTGTGTTTTTTCTTCTTTCATATTTATCTGTTTTTTGTGTAAAGTTACTAATATATATTTAATACGCAAGTTTTTATTTATGAGCCGCAACCGATACAATCAAAATGGCTATCTTCAGGCTTCACTCCTTTAATTTCCATTTCTAAATTGTGAATCTTGTCTTTAATATCCATGTCTTTAATCATGTCACCAGTTAATTGTTGCTTAAGTTCTTCGATTTGTTGTTGTTTACTTTTCATTGTTATTTGTTTATTTAATAATTTAATATACCAACTCCTTAATACTGCAATAGTAACTATCACAATAGAAGTCTAACTTAATAGACCTTTACCCAACCTTACACACTTCACTCTGCAACCTTTTCTTATTAATTCAATCTTTCGATTAGGCTATTTGTCTCAGTTGTTAATTATCTCTTTCGAGTTTGCAGCACCTTGTTTCGGAGTAGAAGAGCAAGGATTTATAAAACAACCGTTGTAATTGAGTCTTTCGCTTTTGTTTAATGACTGAGGAACGGGAAACAATAAACAGTCTATGTCAAACATAAACACACAAAAAAAGGTCTAAACACTCTCACCTGTCTAAACCTTAACTTGTAGTATTGCTACTCTTTTATAATGTCTTTTAAGCGTGAGAGTTACCTTGTTCGGTAGTGCTTACATTACAAAGATAATGATTTTATTTTGATTATTAGAATAATATGTTTAGATTTGAAGAAAAAAAGATATGGGAAAAGAAAAACCTATAGGAATACTGACAAGTGATAATAAGTTAACAGACGAGGAAAAGGAACAACTTAAGAAAGAATTTGAAGAAGACAAAATCACTACATTTGTAAGATTTACTGAACATAAGCTTAATTACATTAAAATAGAAAACAAATAAATATGTGGATTAAAACAAAAAGCCCCACCAATTACGGTAGGGCTTTCTTTTTACTTCTTAGTTCTCTTTCTCTTAGGCTTGGACTCTTTAACCTCGTAGTTAGGTTTAGTTAATCCGTGTGCGAGCTTCCAGAGTTTACGCAGTGAGTTGTGGTCAAACTTATGAGCGAACTTAGTGACAAATTCATCCTCTTTAAGCGACTTAATAAAGTCTTTGTTCCACTTCTCATTAGCGTGTTCAATAGTTCTCATTATAGAGATACAACTGTATTAACTGCAACGTCATATCCAGCTTTAGTAATTGTCACTTGAATTACATCTCCTGTAGTCGGTGCTGCTGTAGTTACGTCAATCGTATAGTTACCTGCTGAAGTCTCAGTCACAGAATCAGGAACGATAGCCGCTGCTGTAGTGTTGTTGTAAACTGCGAAGTCTCCAATAACTAACCCTTCTAAGTAGTCAGGTGTAGCTGCTGAACCAAAAGCAGTACTAACTACGTCAACAATAGATGTTGCGGAAGCTGCTGTTAAAGATTGTGCTGCTGCGATATTAGCCTCTAAAGTAGTTGCTTTATATCCTAAGTCTTCTGGTGTTAAAGCCATAGAGCTAGATAGAGCTACGTCAGAATCTAAATCCCATGAAACCATCATTTTCTGTACTGTTGTATCAGTTGCGAACTCCATGAAAGCGTCAAACGTTTCTGCTGAAGCCATATAACCGTAAAGGTTGTTACCTTCTAACTCTCCCCATAAATTACCAGCTACATCTACATAGTAGAAATCGAAGTCAGAACAACCAAACTTCTCAGCTTCTTTAAGGATAGCAGCTACTGCATCTTTTGCGTATGTTTTAAATGCTAAAGTATAAATACCACCTTGTCCTTGAATCTTATACTTTCTTTGAGATGGTGCAGTTTCATAAACTGTTTCTGTTCTCTCGAATGTAGGTTCTTCAACTCTTGGGAAAGGGTAGAATCTTGATTGTGCATCTAAAGACGCTAATAATAACGCTTGCACGTCTGCTCCTAGTGTTCCAGAAGTAACGTCAATGCTGTTTCTTGTTACGCCATCCGCTTGGTATCGTGGTACGATAATAGGGAACGCCATTGTTCTCATTTCAATTACGCAGTTAGGTCTTCCTAAACTCCCAAAAGTTGGGCTTGCGCATGAGCAAATTCCTGTTGCCATTTCTTTTAAATTTTATTAATTAACATTTACAAATATCAGTATCAAATAAGTCTAAGTCAAAACTAACCTCGATACCGCTCAAATCTTCGTTTATTATCTTCTTTGTACTTCCCTTGTCTGAAACAACCACACCAAAACGGCTTCTAGGCTTGCTTCTAAGCGTCGTACTGCTTCTGAATGAATAACTACCCTCAATCGCTAACTTTAAAGCGTCTCTAAGGTTCTCCATAGGCACAATTACATTAGTATTGTGTTCTACGTTCTTCCATTTAGGTTCATTCGCCCAATCCATAAAGAACATACGTCCATTAAATGAGCAATCTAACGCACTGTCTTTGTCTCCGTCCTCTTCGTCATAAGGCTCTAAAAGCCAAATAAAAGGTGTTTTGTCTAGTGTAGACTGACTGATTTGTACGTATTCTTGATTAGTACTCGCTGGTGAACCATGCAAAAAGGTAATAGAAGGAGCAACAACAATCGAACCTGTGAAACTAAGGCTATGACCATACGGTTCTACCTCTATCCAATCGTTATTCGAAAACGCTGTTACTTTAAATTCATTCCCTAGTTCGTCCTTAACTATTTTAGTTACTGTAATATGTAACGTCTTACAAACATAGATGCGATTACCTACAATGCTTAAAACATTAACGTTAAGGTCTACTAAAGAGATCGTATCCTTCAATATGTTTACCAAATTTGACATTAAAAAGGATGATTAAATGGTTTATCTACTCCGTTAAACTCTGGGTATGTTGCCTCGTCTACGTTACACATATAGTACTGAATAACTTTAAACGTTTCAACCGCTTCGTTGTATCTTCGTGTAATATCGTGGTAAATAGCTGAAACTGGCTCATTGTTTTCACTCAAAACCATACTAATCCCAGTTGTATCTACTCTAGTCACACGTTGACGTAAATAAGCGTAGTAAACAAAACCCTTTAACATCTCTTTAATACCATCAGACTTTATCAAAATATCGTCTGTTTGGTCATAAAACGAATCAAAAACTTTAATAAATCGTGCTGAAGTCGGAACTTCTGCAACTAAATCAGCGATAAACAAGCCGTATAACTCCACGCCAAACAACTCGAGAAGTCTATCTTCCTGCTCTTTAGTTATGAAGTTCTGTAAATCGGTGTCCTGCTCAGTGTTGATTGGTATCAAATACGGAGCATTGGCGAAATCACTTGTACTAATTACTGACATTTATAAACTTTATTTCTTTTTACTTGTCTTTTTTGCCGCTACTTTAACGGACTTTTCTTCTGCTACTTTATACTTCGCAATCTTGCGAGAAACGAGGTTAGACGCTATTAAGCCATCTAACTTCATTGTCTCACCTTCTTTTTTAGAAGCATAGTCTTTAATAAAAACTACCTCCCTCATATTACGATGCTAAAGTAACTAATGCTGCGTCAATATCAGCAACTTTTCTGAATCCTGTTAAATCAGAGTTCTTAATAAGGAACTGTAAACGCTTACGTACTTTCAATGTCATAACATCTTCTAAGAATTGGTTGTTTACCTCTCCTGTAGCGATAGTCATTCCACCGATTTCGATAATACGTGCATATCTTGAATCACCAACGTACATTGAATTTGCAGCTACACCGTTATTCTCAACAACTGTGATTCCAGAAACAACAGCACCATCACGACTCACAAATGGAGGCATTACGTAGTTGTTATTACCGTCTTTCTTAAGCTTCATTCTGTTGATGTCAACAATGTTCATCAATACGAAGTTAGAGTTGTATTTATTACCTGTAAGAGCTGTAATATCTTCGTCAACCTTAACTACTAAGTCATAGATAGAAGCGTCAGTAATACCTGAAGCAGCCGCAGTATAAGCAGGTGCGTAAGTATCTAAACCTGTAATGTTGTTACCTGTTCCATCACCTAGTAATAACTGACCATCAATTAAGATGTCAACGTTTACTCTTAAGAACATCTCTAATTCAGAAGCAAACATAGCTTCATCTTCAAAGAACTCTTCTGTTACTGGTAAAGAATCACCGATTTTCTTAACGTCAATCGTGTATTGCTTGAATACAGCAGTAGACTCAGGAAAAGCAGCACCTTCAGCTACCATTGCAGCAGCACGTACAGACGTAGCCTCATCCCAATCAAAATATCTGTAAGTATGGTTATGGTTGTTACCTGTTAAAGATACTTTAGGGAATAAGTTGTACAAGTTTAAAGAACGCACGTCTAATTGCCCGATATTAGGGTCTACTTGTGAGTTCCAGTTAGGAGAGATAGTAGAAGTGTCAGACGTTGCTTTTAATGCTACTTCTGCTCTTGATTCTCTCTGTGCAATAGACTTCAATGTTGCGTTATGCTCTTTGATTTGAGCTTTAAGAGATAAATCAGCTTTACCATCTGTAGCTTTCAATCCTTTAGCAATTGCAACACCTTGCTTTTCTACTGCTTGAACTAGTGTAGAAAGTTGTTTAGACGCTTCTTCTGAAATCTCTTTCATTTTAGCAATCTCTTCTGCTGTTGCGTTTCCTTTAGATTCCAAAGCTTCAAATGCTTCAGAGTTCTTTGTGTTTAATTCGTTGTAAATTCCAGCTTTTTTTTCTGCTGTCATTCCGTCGAAATCTTCCTTAGAGATACCTTTTACCTCCAAAAATTGGTTTAATGTTTTCATATTAAATGAAATTAAAATAGTTAATATCAGATACTTTATCTGACTTTTCTTCTTGAGTGTCCGTAGACGGCTCTACAGTGTCATTCGACGGCTGTATATCTTTGGCTTCAATAGTACCAGTAGAACTGTTTGAACCAGCTAATACTAATGAAGATTCTCCTATGTTTTTCGCTTCTGAAACTATCCAGAAATGAGTAATCTCTTCGAAGTCTGCTTTGTTTGCAATGTTGTTTAAGTTGTCGTTATAGTTCTTTAACTCTGCTTGGTGTTCTCTATCGTTAGAGTTCATAGCTAAATCAATCTTAACGTATTGCATCCTAACACTAGCTTCAATATCGTCGCCACTATCTAACCACTCTTTACCAACACCGTTTAAGGCTTTGTCTTTATGTAGCTTATAAACCAATGCTTGTGTATTGCCCTCGTAACCTTTGCCAACTGAACTAAAAGGAATTTCTGTTACGAACATTTCAATGTCACCTTTCTTACCAACAACATTAGACAACTCCATCTTATGGTCAGTAACTAAATAGTTTTTTCCTTGTTGCTCTTTAGCTGTCTTATTCCAAATACCTTTCACGTGAACATCACCATGTGAATCTAAAACGTTTGTAGTATTAACAACTACATAGTAATAGTTCTTATCAGAAAACAATCCTTTAGTAGTATCGTCTGCTGATTTAAGGTCTAAACCTAATACAGGAATACCTGAACCTCTATCACAAGATTTGAATATCTCTGAACGCTTTATGTTGATTAAGTCTTCTTTATTCTCTTTTAAAGCTTTAAACATAGCTTCATTAGAGTCAAAAGTTTTATTTAGTTCTTTACAAATCATTTAATTATCGTTTTACCGTTGTCAGCACTCTTAGTTTTCGCTTTGTGCTTCTTCTTGATTTCCTGTAGCTCCTTCGCTGTTAGTTTCTTTTCCATTTAAAGTGGCTGTTAATTCGTCGTTGTTAATGCTTTCTAGCTCTCCAATGCTTCTAAGCTCGTCAATCGTCATAACTTTCAAGAACTCAGCCGCTACCCTACTATCCATAGAGTTAATAGTTTGTAGTAATCTATTAGTTGTAGCTTTTAACTCCTCAATCGTAGTCACGTCAGTCACAACAATCTCGTCAAGCCCTAAACGCTCATTTAAGAACGTTGTAAGTGTAGATAGTATATTGTTATTCAAAGGAACATAAACGTCACTATAAGCTGTTATTTTAGCTTCTGATACGTTGTTATAAGTACTTGAATCGTTATCATTGAATAATACGCTAGGCATACCGTAAATAGCACTGATTAAACGTAAATCGTTCATTACACCTTCTAGCAATTTTAAATCGCTTGGACTCATACCTGTTTGAATGTAGCTTAAATCGCTCGTACTGATTTTAATCTTGTTAAACTTATCAGCACCTCCTACTTCACCATCAAATTCGTCTTGTAATCTCTGACGTTCTTTTGGCAACATTGGTGCGTCTGACTTGTTAGTAAGGATACCGATAATACCTCTATTTTTAAAGATACTAGCTGAAGCACTAAACTTCTCATTACTTGATTGAATCAATGTCCACGCAGATTGTAAAGGGCTTAACCCTTGAAGAATTGAAGTAGAGCTTACATTTACTACGTTTGACATCTTGATATGACATACTTCCTCTGGTTCGTAATAGTAAATAGTTCCACTTGGTAAAGTATATCTATATCTTACTAGTTCGTCGTTTTTGTTTAATTCTAACTCTAACAACTTAACCTTTAATACCTCTATCTCGTTACCCATCCCACCGAAACCCATCGTATGAAGTACGTAAGCATTACCACAAAGCAAAAAAGATTCCTCGATTTCCTGACGTAATAACGGGTCACTTAATAAGTCAACTATAACGCTATCACCTTCAATCTTCTCACCTTCCTCATCCACTTGTGCAATATCTAGCTTTGAAGATGTTGTAGCAATCTTATTAACTACCATGTAAAGCAATGGATTATCACCGTATGCACTTAGATATGCTCTACCGTTACCTTTTGATTGAAACCCGAAAAAGTCTCTCAATACCTCAATACTAGTGTTAGAACGCACTATATTAGGTACATTTGGCGCACTTGGTAAATACGACTTTCCAGTAAAAATAGATTTAAAAGCGTCTAGTCTGTTAGACATAAATGTTAGATTTTCAACAAAGATACAATAATTTTGCAATATATCGTTAAAATCTTAACAAAAATGTTTAGACGTTAAAAAAAGCCGAACTATTAAGAACGGCTTTCGGTTTAGGTTGTTGGTTGGTTACAATAAAGGTTTTACTGTTTCTAATGTTAATTTCATATCTATTTATTTAATTGTTTATCCAAATATATATATAATTATTCGATTGACAATACAAAAAGCAAAAAAAGATTATAAATATGTGTAAACTACATAGCGAACCGAGTCCATACCGTCATCCCACTCCTTTACGGGTACATCTAAAACAACATCGGTCTTACTATCAACCTTCCATTTGTAGTTGTTAGCTTCTTTCTGTAGGTTAACTGAGTCTTTATGTATGAAAATATTGAACTTTTGCATCTTACGTATTCCAGTAAGTACACTTCCAGCAGGTTTCTTTGCGTTAAATGCTGCAATGTTATTCTTTACTAATACATGAGTACTTTTCTTTTCAGCACTATCACATACTACATAGGTCTCCTCTCCTATTAGTTCCATGTCTGCTTTAAGCTGAGGCACTAAACCGACTTCTAAATCCATTATGTTAGACTCATACACAACCTCTCTTAGATACAGGTTGTTACCGTTTACTGTTACCCTAGTACAGGCTAAAGGGTGATTAATTCCCCAGTCAACACCGTAGAACACATTGTCATAACCGTCCAAGTCCTCGTCTACATAAGTACTCCACTTTTGGAATATGATTTCTTTACCTTTAAACACTAACCCTTTACCGTAGATACTCCACATCCTTTCGTCGGCTGTTCCTGCTTCTATGTTTTCAGGTGTTGGCTCGTATGCTTTAATCTCCTTAACAATCGAATCAGGTAAGAACGGATTATCTTCGTATGTACTCCTGTAAACCTTTACATCATCCCTTTGCTCTAGTTTATATACCCAACTATCAGGGGCACTAGGGTTGCAGTCTAATATGAATCCATCTTCACAACGTTGGTTTAATTGCCTGAATGTGTGAACGTATGTACTTACAGCCTCGTTAATGTAGAATAAGTCGTTACGTAATCCGTAAACCCTCATCGGGTCATCTATCAACCCTATAAATGAAATATTGTTACCGTTAAGAATAGCGGTGTTATCTGACTTGTTAATCTTTACGTGAGGTGCTAACGGTGGGAAGTCACCTAATCCATAACACAGAGCAATAAAGTCTTTTAGAGTTGTTCTTTTAAGATTGACCAATGTATCTCTACATATTACAATCTCTTTACCTGTATTCTTTAAGCAGTAGACTATAATCCATTGAATAGCACTAATCGTTTTACTGGAACGTGTACCACCAACAAGGACAACACCTCTATTATCGTAGATGTTGTCCTCTATAAATTCGTAGTTACTTGTTACGCTTATATCTAAATTAGCCAAATTGTAAAATGTTGATTATCAGTGATTGAGTCTACTTGTTACACACGGTGGAGACCTACTTTTTTTTATTCTTTACTACGTTCACTGTAATCTCTGTTACCTTATCTTCAACTTTAACTTCTTGCTTGTCTGTTAAGCCGTTTAAACGTTGTGTAATGCTTGCGTTGTAGATTCCTAACATACCCCCAGTTATTTGGTTTTCTTTGATTTGGTCTCTTATATGCGAGCAGATAGCACAGAAGTCATCGTAATAATTATCAGTATTATCAAAATAATGTTGCACAGTACCATACTTCAAATGACAGAAAACTTTGAATCCTGATAGCGTTAACGGTAGTATAGTATAATCTTCAACTCTTTTACCTTCACGTCCTACATATTGAACTTTTGGGTACTTCTTAGCTTCTTCTACCCTATCTTCTTTATACTCGTTCCATGCCTTTAAAAGGTCTTCTGGCTCATTAAATATTCTTGATGGATGTCTCATTGTATTATTAAATTAGTGAGTTATTAAACAACTCTGCTTCTTTTAAAGACCTAAAATTTTTACTTGTTCTTTTACCTTCTTTATTAACGAAGAATACCCTATAACTATTTCTATCTCTACCTATTTTTCTCTTATTACTTCCTGTAAATCTGTACCTTTGATTTTCAGAGTTAGTACACCATTCTAAATTTGACAATTCGTTGTTTAGACCATTGTTGTCTATATGATGTACTTGTTTTTTATTTTCTGGATTATCAATAAAAGCAATAGCTACAAGCCTGTGCACTAATACTGTTTTTGTAATACCATTACTCATTAACCTTACTTTGTAGTATTCCTTACAATGCGTTCTATTTATATTAGGACTCATTGTTTTTGCTGTTTCTGACATTTTATAAGTGCCTCTTCTTTTGTAAGACCTAACCCTACCTAGATTACTAACTTCATATCCTTTGTCATAGCCTTTTATCTCTTTCCAAACCTCCTTTGCCATTATTTTAGTGTTATTGATTTAAGTCCTACTTTGCTTATTACTTGGACTAGTTTGTTGTTGTATTCGTCACCAATATAAATATAGAAGAACCCTTCTTTCTCTTTTATAAATAAGTTGTTATCTGTCTCTATTCTTTCGCTAGGTAACTGAGGATGCTCTCTATTATCTACTATTACTTTCATCTTTTGATTTGTTTCTGTTTGCTAAATCCGTTTCTATATCCTTCTGCTCTCTCCTCCATGAACGCAAGGAATAACATAGTTTTAGCTTCGTCTATTGTTAGCTTCTCGCTTACTAGGTCTGCCAATACGCTTTTAATATCTTGACAGTTTTGTATTACTCTGTCTTTTCTTTTTACATCTTCTGAATACTTACTCATGTCTTTAGTTTAATAGTTCTTCTCTGCTTACATATCCGTAACCCTGATTTAACAGGAATAATTGTATATGTAAAACTGATGAGTATTTACTTTCTTTTTTGTGTCTTTTTCTGAAACTGTTCATTATCTAAATATTAAGTAAATAATAATTCCTACGCTCACTCTAATCATACTATTTACAAGCTGTTTTAACGGTAGTAAGTTAGTTGAGACAGGTATTAAGTCCATCCAAGGTAGAAAAGCGCATACGAAGCGGTCTAAGTACATTAGAGCTAACTGTAACACTAAAAGTATTAATCCAAATATTGATTGTAGTATCTTCATGTTCGCAATATAACAAATTTTATCGTATAAAACAAAACCACGCTAAATTAATAACGTGGTCTTAGGTTGGCACACCTACTAATAATATTAACAAAACGATTTATAAATTAAATTGTTAT
>Ga0255047_10001454_pt1 | contig 17188 bp, 28 predicted proteins | sample JV7_2_1_MG_FD_183640 | JGI IMG/M metagenome (GOLD analysis project Ga0255047, IMG submission 183640) | Seawater microbial communities from Jervis Inlet, British Columbia, Canada - JV7_2_1 | ecosystem: Environmental > Aquatic > Marine > Inlet | place: Canada: British Columbia | collected 2016-10-06 | reverse complement strand
GAGCAAAACGTATCTAAGGCTGTAGCGTCGATTGACGATCCAGAGAATCCTATATCTTGCTCTTGATCATCTGAGTCCCTGCGTACTTTAACGCAGTTAGTTCCGCCCAAATATCTCAGGCTAAGTTTTATAACTGCGCTATCAACAAGTGCCCAGAAAGCGTCACCATAAATATCTGGCATCAAACTTCCCGGTGCGCGAAATCTACCCGCAAATCTGTAAAAATCTCTGTAGCTTACTCTCATGCTGAAAACCCAGTCTTACGTGTTGTTCGTTTCTGGCTGCGAGTTACCACGGCGTCGCCAATGGCAGTGAAAAATTCGTTTTTCTTCTCCAGGTACATTGCGGGATCGTACCATGGGCGGGAAAGCTGGCCGTATAGCTCTTTCTGAGCGCCGGCAACAATGCCTTCGTAAAATCTGTTCAATATCCAAGTGGGACCGTCTGTTGCATCTGCCTCCGGATTAAGGGCGACCTCAACCTTGATGCCGTCTGTGAGATCTTCGCTTGGAACATAGTCCTCTTCAAAGGTGAGTGTGTTCGAGCCGTCAAGGTAGTAACCAACTTCAGAAACTTCGCTATCATTAATTTCAACCTTAATGATACGCTTAATCTCGCCCGCACTTGGCGTCAGCGTGTAGGTGGCCTGGTCCTCAACGGCATCAAACGCAGTTAAGTCTTCTCTCCACACTTCCGACTCGAACAATAGTTTGCGCCATGCACTTCGCAGGGCATCCAGTACCAAGTTGGTTCCTGGACGTTTTGGCATGTCGCGGATTACCTTGATTTCGAGTTCGGATAGTGTGGATAAACTCATTAGACTGACATTCCTTTGTTCGCGAGATCATCATGAAGAGCTTTGTCGCCACTTTTCTTGCCTTCATCATACTCATCTTTGGTGATCTTGCGATTGATTGTGTAGGTGTATGGCTTAAGGCCGCCAATTTCTTTGCGCTCTTCTCCAGGCAATTGCTTGAACTTTGGCACAAATGCATTGTCAGCAACTTCAAGATAATCACTGCGGATAACAGCTGGCTTATTACGTGCCCAAACGAGCATCTTTCCATTGACGCCGAGCGTGACATTCTCTTCGTCTGACTCGCTTCGCTTTGGATGCCAAACGATTTCAAAATAGAAGAAGTCGATACCGTTCTTCTTATCTTCTTCGTCTGGGCGGGTCTTAAATTCTTTAGATCCGACATTTGCAGATTTACCGGCCTTTTCTTCGGCCTGCTTGAGAGCTTTCTGAAGCTCTTCAATCTTCTTTTCCTGCTCTTCTTTTGTTGCAATTTCAGCCTGTAACACCTCAATCATGGCGTCCTTGTCAACTTCTTCAGTCTCCGCAATTGGTTCGACTGTTGTGACTTCTTCTTTTGCGGCTTCTTCTGTTCTTTTTTCGTCCAATGACTTCGGACGGTCGGCTTCTTTTTTCTTTTTTGGTCTTTTGGGTGCTGTCATGGTGGTCTTTCGCCTCCTGTATTGTGCTGTAGACTCTTTGGGGTGGTTATGGTTTGGGAAAAGGATCCCGGCAACCACCTAATTAAAGATGGATGCCGGGCGAAAGAACCTAGTTATAGGTTCCAGCTTCGAACATGCAGTACTGCGCGTCAATGTTGACTGCAGCAGTGCTATCCAGGAAGAACCCGGCTTTAGTTACTGAGCCAGCGGGCATACCAACAAAGTCAGCCATGCCAGTCAGGGAAAGAACGCTTCCGCTCTTAACCGCTTTGGACAAGGTAACTTCGTTTGCAACTTCGCCGTTACTTGTCAGAGCGACAATGGAAGCCCATTCGTTCTGAGCAGTAACTTCGTAGCCAATACGAACCAGTGAACCAACACCAACATGGTCGGTATTGACTGGAGCGTTGAAATGACCAGTGCGGTTAGCAGGCGTGTCCAGTGTCCAAGCACTGATAACATCGCCGTCACCGGCATCGCGCATGTCCTGATCTGCACGCTTATCAAGATAAACGGTAGACAGGTTAGCGAGGTCATTTCCGCCGAGGTATTCAGCAACGCCAGCACCGAGGGCGACAGGAGTGATTGCTCCGTCATCATCAATAGCTTGACCGCCAAATGCAGCGATTCCACGCATGTTACGGGACCATTCGAGGCGTTCCTCGTCAGTCGTAACAAGAGTGCGGATTTTTACCCAATCAGGCACGAAGCCGAGACTGAAATACAGGTCAGCAGCGGTACCGAAGAAGGTTCCAGAGATTTGATTTAACATATTTCAATCCTCCTGGTTACGCGCTATCTGGAGGAACGGCGCTTGCGGCGACTTCCAGACGGGCGATAAAGGTTTGGGTTAGGATCAAGCATGCCTGATCTGCGGTCCAACTTGCGGAACCCTTACGACCCATAGGATCGCCAGGAGCAGGTTTGGGCTGCAGTACAACCGGTTTGGTTGCGCCATGTCCCTGGAGAGGAACGATAGCGTAGGCATCTCGGGCGAGTGCGATAAGCGGATATACATCACAATTCGCGGCGGAGCTGACTTCTTCACCACCAGAAAGATAGGTAGTACCAGAGGCACCAGCAACTTCCCATGAAGTAAAGAGAGAAGACAAGAGGACACGATAGACCCCAAAGCTTCCAACTTCCTGCGGCATGGCTTTCATGCTGTCGCCGTAATTGGCAACAGGAACCCAGCCGGCAAGAGCTTCCAAGTCGGCTTTGCAGTCGGTATGACCGAGCAGTACAAATGCAGCCTGGATAGGTTCTGTGGAAACCTTTGGACTGGCCTTGACGATCTTGGTGATCTTGGTTGCGCGATTCCGCATAAATCCACGCTCAATGCGCTTCAGGTCTGCAGAAGTTGCAGGAGAGTCAACAGTTGCACGGGATGAAACGTTGTTGGCATAGAAAACGTTAGTTCCGCCTTTCAGCGCGTTCCAACGAATCAGCTCAACGACTTCCGCCTGCTGTTCACCCAGGATGTTGAAGGTTTCCTTGAAAACAGGGTCTTCATGGTAGAGCTTCACTTCGCGGGTCAATTCCACGAGATCGCCATAAGTTTCGAGCGTAACCGACACGTCAGAATACGTAAGCTTCTTTGCGGTCGGGGTTACACCTTCTGCCAAAGGCGCGGTTGCAGGAAGAGCCGCCAGAGAGTGATATCTCCGGTAGGTACGAGTCTTCCCGCTGTTCTGTGGCTGCGGGTCTTTCTGCCCGAAACGTTCCAGGATCATCATTTCCTGGGCGCGCTTCAGAAGTCGCTTTGCAGCCTTTACAGCGGTCCGTTGTGTCAGATCGCCGTTTGTGTTATAGTTGGCCATTGGTAGCCTCCCTTTTTGGTTGACCAATGCACGGACACTCACGGCGTTCTGGCTAGTGGCAGTTACTAGATGTGATTTATGTTAATTTATTGACTCGGAACCACCTGAATAATCGTCATGTTCCTGCAACCTTGGCAGAGCACTTCGATTCTGGTACCGGGTCCAAGTATTCCTTTGAAAAGTATTTTCTTGCAACGGGGGTGAGGGCAACGAGTTTCATTCTTCATCGCTTCGATGTCAATCACCTTGGTTTTGTAGGTGCATGTTGCGGTTAAAGTCTGAGTTTCCTTGTTGCTCATCAGTCTTCCACCTCGTAATCATCAAATTCTGCGGCGGCTTCCTCTTCAGACATGTGGCCGCCTCTCTTGGCCTTCTTGCCTTTTCCGCCCTTCTTGGTTCTCACTGTGGAGCCATGGAGGTCGGTGTGCTGCTTTTTCTTCGCAGTGGCCTTTTTGTCAATGACAGAGTTGGTTTTCTTGATTGACGCCTTCTTGTAGGCACCGATCACGGCTGAGACATTTGCGGCAACTCCTGAATCAACAAGAGTGTTAACATCTTCGCCTTGCTCGTTAACCCACTTCCAAAATTCTTTATTATTCTCAAGCTGCCAGACTTCAGGGTGATCATGCGCGATCTCTGCTTTGAACTGCATGTTTGCATTTTCTTTTCTTAGCGCCTGGACTTCTTCATTGCTTGCATATCCGGATGATTCCATTGCTTTCTCAACGGTGGAACCCATCATCTTGAACGCCATGGCAGCCATTACGCCTTCAAGTTCAGCTCCGTAGGTTTCTCGGAACTCGGCCATGTCAATTTCTTCGCCATCTTTACCGGTGATCTTATCAGAGTCAAACAACTCTTTAAGCGCATCGGCCTTGGCTACTTCCATATTCTTACCGCGTTCTGCATCAGCAGTCGCTTTGTCTGCGGCATCCTGCTCGGATTGCTTCAGTGCTGCGGCTTTCTTTTTGATGTCTGCCAACGGGTCTTCATCGTCGTCTTCACTTTCTTCCTCTTCGGCATCATCATCAGAGTCTTCTTCGTCGCTGTCTTCTTCAGTATCATCTGAATCATCAGCTGACTCTTCATCCTCCTCTTCGTCGTCGGAGTCGTCTGCAGCTTCTTCATCTTCTGCATCCTCGTCGGTTGAAGTGTCATCGGTTTCGTCGTATTCCGATTCGTCCTGGTCAAAAAGAGCTTCCTGCTCTTCGATGGACATCTCTTCTTCGGTTTCCTGCTCGGCGCTCATTTCAATGTCGTCTGGCATGATAGTTGTTCCTCTTGGAGTGTTATTGTTAAGTCAGGCTTGAAATATCTGACAAGATGCTTAAGGCTTCCGCAGTCAACATCGACCACATTATTCCAATCGATCTTGCTGACCTCTCTCGCCTTCCATTGTTCTGCGTAAGGATTGTCCACCTGTACGCCATTCAATGTACAATGCTTAAGCGCGTTGTTGATAAAGTCGATCTGGTGAGAGTATTCAGCATCGCGAAGGCGAACGCCATGAAGGGTAATCTTTTGGAATCCCTCATGTATTGCCAGGCATAATGCAAGGCTGATTGAACAACCCATACTGCTTATGCTGAATTTATCAAGCAATTCCATTGGCAACAGATGTTGACCGTCCGGATTAATGCCTTCGATCTTTTGAACAACGGACACTTTGCCACCATTATCAATTACATTGTCATACCACTTTTTCCAGTTACCAGGAAAACGGCCACGACTTTCGTTGACATGTGGGGCATAGTGAATATTAAAAACGCGGTCAGGCATCATCCATGGATAACACCTGTACCAATCGTTGCACGTCCATATTTCAGCACCATTCGCAGACAGGTCTTTCTGGCTTACGCCTTTAAGATCTGCCCGAAATAGGCCACAAATATGAACGTGCTTAATCATTAGGTAGTCGCGTCAAATGTGATTGCGTCTGAGGTGTAGACTTCGCCGTCAACCAGAAGGTTGAGATAGAATGTGTCTGCACCGGAATGAGTCATATCAATATCAATGTCGCCATCGACTTCAGAGATGACAACGCCACTGATAAGGCTGTCGCCGCCATCAGGGAGAAGGATACCGTCAGTGCCGATTGCCCATGAGTCAGGGCCGCTGGCTTCGATTGTGTCGCCATCTGCATCGCTGGACAGGTAAAAACCCATGCCTGCGCGGTATGCAACATCTTTACCGTCTGCGGATTTGAGCTGGACAGCCACGTTGATTACATTGGCAGCTTCAGCGCCAACAACAATAGATGCGGATGCAACCTTTTTCTTGCTTGTTGCAGTCAAGAAGGTCTGGGGCTTCAACCAGACGTGAGCCACATTCAGAAATCGCCTAAGCATACGTTGTACGTAGGGCATGTTCTTACCTCTATTTTATGAGTTTTCGCGCTTCACTTGGAAGTTCGAGCACTCGTTTCAGGTAGTTGATACCACCCATTTTGTAACGAAGATCCTCCGTTAGATCCTCATCGGAAAACTTTGGAGATGTTCTGACCTCATCCTCTAAAATCTGCAGATCCGCGCCAACCACCTTCTTAAGCAGAGCCCAAAAATCACCCTGTTCAAAGTTTGCGAGCTGTTGCAGTTCATAAGAATCTAGTTTGATCAATTAATGTCTCCTGTATTCAATAATTGTACACATGATGTCAATGGATGTCAAGTTATTTGCAAAATTATTGTTTCGTTCATGCATCGAGTCGCTTGCTCCCGGACCATTTAACCCGGCAAATTGCGCCGATGTGGTTCGTTCTCTGAATCAGTTGAACTGAGTATCCGATAGCCTCGAAATGCTTCACAAGATTCTCAGCAACCTCTGCAGATGTATTGTCGTCTGGATTTCTTGGGGGGTATTTTAGATCCAATTCACATTCCGTCTTGCCTTTCTCGGTGTAAATGCGAACTTTCTCCGCCGCACGATTGATAGCCTTGGACGACCATGTTTCGATATCGATGTCTCTGCATCGCTTCATATGATCTCTTGCGTCGTGCTGATCCATCACAGTACCCGATAGCTTTGATTGATTACCAGGTGCTGAGTTCCGTTCTTCGTTATAAAATCCTCTTCCATATCGCCAAGTTCCAGGAATGGACGGTTTTTATAGAATACAATCTCCTTGTCGTCGCCTATCGCTTTGTGACGACAATCAACCTTAAATGACTCATCCCAGTTTTTATGAAACACATCTTGAAACGCACCTGCGATCAGTTTTTTGACTGCGAGAATCTGTTTTGCTACAATCCGCTGCCCAATCTCGTCTGACTCATCCTGAGTCTTTGGAAAGTGGCCCATGTCGTAGTTGTAAATCTCGATGGTGGTCTCTTCGTTCGGCATGTGCTACTCCTGGTTATTGTTCTCGTTTCGTTGATTCATCAATAGTTCAGCCTTCTTAAGCTCCAACTCTTCATCCTTGCGGCGCCCATCGTTTTCGATCTCTGCTATCTCGGCTGCGGTCTTTTCCTTGTCGAGTTCCTGGGCCTCTGGGTCGTTCTTCGCTTCTTCAACTTCAACAGCTATCTGCCGTTGGCGCTCTTCTTCCGCCTGCACCTTGGCAAGGTACTCTTCCTGAGAATAAAGAACCTCGTCAGGATCAATGTCGTTTGCTCTGAGAACTTCCTCAAGCAACTTCATGACGCGAACCATGCCCTCAACTGTCTCATTGCTCATTACCAAGTTGATTAACTGCATAAGCTTCTGGACTCGAACAACCTTATCCTGGAAGCTGGTGAACCCTTTCGCGATTGCAACATAATTGCCCTTGGCAACTGCTGACTTCGGATCCATCATTATGAACTCAAAGTAATCGTTGGTTATAGGCTCGGTGTAGTAGCTATCAAAGTTGCGGATAACGCCGGCAATGTATTTCCCCGACTTCTCCATCATCTGACTTGCTTCATAGGCCGTATTCGGCGTTACCGGGCCAAGAGCTCCCTGCGCCATCTTCGGTATATTCGTTTCGTCGTCAAGCATCTCCTGAGCAAGTCGGATCACGCTGATAAGTGTCTCGCCAGTGTCGGCAAACTGGAGCTGGTAGACTGAATCCTGGACTGGCTTGTTAGTTGTTCCTAAGGGTCTGAACTTGCCAGGCTGTACTGACATATCTTCATCATCTTTGAAATGATGCGGATTATAAAACCCCTGAATGTCGCCCGAAAGCTTTTTATTGTCCTGGAACGCATTGAATGCGCCGTTTAGAATTTCCTGCGCTTGGAATCCATTGTCAGCAATGCCAACGCCCTGCTGATGGTCAAGATCGTCTTCCCATTTTACCTGGTAGAACTTGCGAAGGTCGGTATCATCGTCAACGGGGAGAAATCGCACGACCATATTATTTGCCACGACGCACAGTATTTCCTGCTCGTTTCCATCGGTCTCGTCAATCGTGTCGAACCCTGCATCAAACTCCGGAGCCTTTTCGTTGAGAAAGTCTTTTTGGTAGTCTCGGATGACCTTCTTCGGCACTCGGCATCGGAATTCACGGAATTTAATATTGTTCTTGCTGTATTCAATATTTCGGCGGCCTGGTGCCAAGTTACAGTCATCGCCCTCGCCTTCATGATCGCTGGTCATGCTTTCGTTAATAACCATTTCAATTACCGGCTTAATCCATCCCGCGCCATCTTCTGAGGCTTCGCGAAGTTTGTACGCCGTAAAGTTTTGTTCGCGACAAAGGCCATCACCTTTTCGAATGTCGTCCTCTGTCATATCCCAGAACATCTCCCATACAGGCACCCACTCAATCATAGGCGTCTCGATCTCATGCACAACGCGCTCGAATCGTTGGTCTTCCGGGTCTTCCACTTCAAATTCATACTGTATCGGCTGATACTCAACGCGCTTAACAGTATCGACATAGTAAGTTGCCCATGCCATACCATACTTGCCAGCAGAGAAAACAGCCTTAACGGTTGGCTTGTCAATCTTGCTAAGTGCAAACATCGTCTGGATCTGCCTGTTTGCATGGTCAATGTCTTCGGCATGCTCGTCATGCTCCTGCGTGGTCAGGTCTTCCCAAAGTTCGTTGACCTTCAGCCCTGCATTGAGAACCCCACCCTCTAAAACATGGTCCAACACCAACGCGCAACCGGTCAACCATTTCTGCTTAACCGCGCCAATTGAAGTATTCGCCCTCCAGTCTTTCCCCTCATCCTTCTTCCAGTCACTCTGGCGGATCCTGCGAATAGTACAGTCGTTTTGTTCCCACTTGATATCCAAATCCTGCCGGTCTGATGACCAGCGCGAGTATAAGACATCGATAAGATATTCCGCCAGCGGTGACACCGGCTTATTTGTTGTTGTTGCGGCCATTGGTCATGGACTCCTGAAATTGATGATCATCGATTAAGCGCTGTGTAATCATTGTACACACATAGACAATAAATGTCAAGGCCAATATCTGTCAAGCGTTGAAAGACAGCACATCAAAGAATGCATTGCAGGCAGGTTCTTAGGGTCAATATCGGGGGTTGCGCGAAATTGGTCTAATTCTCGGATTAAGATGCTGTTGCGCTTCATCTTAAGGCGGGAAAGTGTCAACTCGCGGGTGATTACACTAACAGGCTGAGAGTCGTCATTCCATTCCGCGTCAAGAAATGAAGTCTTTGGCTGAAGCATCGTGCATCGGTTGAAATCAATCTGGTACCGGAATAGCGTCTCATCATCCTGGCGGTGGGAATATGTGTTGCAAAAGTAGTTACTCCAGACATTGAGTAGCCAAGTAACAACGCCCTCGGCTATAATCGAGCCATCAGTGTCGTCAAGAATATGATCGACCGTTACCCATTCAGTCTCATCGAATATGTAGGTTGTCTTTGTGTCAACATTCCGCCCGGCAACCAGTGAATACCCGCGAATCCTGCTGTGCCCGTCGTCGCTCTTGACATTTGACGGAAGGAACATGCCGCCAAGCATGCGATACTTTCCATCAGGCGCAACACTTGTGTCCTTGTCGAACCAGAGCCGAACCTCCCGGGTCTTCATGTCCATCTGCTGACGGATAGGGGGAACTATTGTTAAACTCATTTAGATTTTCTCCAATAGATCAGGATTATCGTGGATATTGCCAATGAGTTCCGCGCACTTGATCCGGTAAAAGTCTCTGGCTTGGTTCTCGCATTCAGGCTCACCAATCCATTCAACGTAAAACTCTAACCAGTCTTCACACTTAATTACGAAGCGGTCACCATTGTCGAACTCGCCTATATCGCCTTCATACCAGAAGAGATCTTCATCTTCCTGGAGCCCAGTGCATTGTTCTGTAATAAGGTGCTCAAATCCTGGATAAGATGAATAGTCAATACACATATGGCTGCTTGCATATTTAAAACCTATCAATGGATCGATCTCCATGACAAACGCGACCCCTTCACCAAGCGTATTGTAATAAACGCCATTCTTCGTGTCTCTGATTCTATATTGAAACCTACTCATACTGCTGCTCCTCCCCATAGTGGGTCTTCTCCGTTTATCGTTGAGGTGCCAGAACTGACACCGGCCTCGGCTGCTCTCTGCAGCGCGAGATTGAAAGCGTTCACGAGCGCGTCTATTCCGTCATCGTGCGCGCCGTTTGGAAACTCTGAAATGTGTTTGATGAGCATTGCAACCCATGGATCGCTTGGGTGGCCGTTAACGTAAACATTCCCCATAAGGAATATAGGTTCGAGAACAGATGCCCTGATAACTTTATCGCCTTTGAGGGTGATCTTCCGCACTACCCGAACGCCTTCGAGAACTTTCTTCAGGAGCGTGTACTTGTCCTTGTATCCCGCGACTGATTCCGTTCCCTGCCACACTTCTGCGCCATCTTCCAGGGCGGTCGCACGGATTAGCTCATCACGTTTCGGGGCTTCTTCCCGGCAATACTTCCCGTCTTCAATGTAAATATCGTAGATTCTTACAGGCTCCCCGGTATCGTTCAGGATGGTTTTCCCCATTAAATCACGCACGATCTTTTGACGCACTGCCAGGCAGATGCCGAAAGTGTAATCTGGATCCGCGCTATTCCTTTCTTCCTCAGTTGACGCCAAGTCCCAGGCTCGTACATAAAACAGATCGTCAGGCATCTCTGCGTTGTATTTGATGTGCTCGGTTTTGATCATGTTCCCGCCCTTTGTTGTCGGGTCTCCCTGGAGCAGGCAATTTGCAGCGTAACTATTCACTCCGCCAAGCATGGCGAATTGCACCTGGTACCAATGATCATTGAACCTCTCAGGAAAAAGGTATGTGCCATCTTCATACATTGCAGGGAATACGACCTGCTGGAACTTTGGAAACAGTGGGTCAAAGTCTTCATGCTTCTTGTCATTGCGATTCTTTATGCGTCCTGAGATGTCGTCAACATGCCACCTGGTATTCAGCACGATAACAATGTGAACCGGGGCGATACGTGAAAAGAAGTCATTCGAGAACGATTCCCAGCGGCTATTTCTCAGCGTCTCGGACTCGGCCTCTTTGCGGTTCTTGAAAAAGTCATCGATAACCAGAAGAGATGCGCCATTACCAGTCGCGCCACCATCGGCACCAACATAAATCATCTCTCCAGTGTGCTTCTCAAGGGCCCTTACTTTTACACTGTCCGTCTTCTTGCTCAACCTTGTTTCATAGAGCTCTTTGTATGCGCCACTATCCATGATCCGCTTAGTCGCCCGGCTGAACTTCTCCGACAACGAAGCTGCATATGTGCCAACGATAACCGATTCGTCCGGGAACTCTCCGACGAACTTTGCAGGCAGAAAGCGAGAACTAGCGTCACTTTTGCCGTGACGATATGGAACCGCGATACTGATGTAGCTCGATATGCCATTCCTGAAATTCTCTATTGCTTTGTCAAGGATCGTATTGATCTCTCGCGTGTGCCGGCCAACTACTAGCGGGTTATTCGGCTGCTGCCAGCAATACTCCATGAAATGCAATCCGGACTGTCTCGCCTGGCTCTGCATGCACGACAATGCCGCCTGGTTCTTGACCTCCGCCTTCTGGACAGGAGCGAGCCAGCGCAAGTGCTTGAGCCGGTCCTGGTACTTCGTGAAGGCGGTTGCGTCGGTCATTTAGCTTTCCTTCATCTTCTTAATATCTTCATCACCAATCCGCGCCCATCGATGTTTTGGCACTCTTTTAATAGCATCGCATTTCATTCCGTTCTCAAATAGGCGATGACAATCACCTCGAAGGTCGCAGCTATCGCATGTTAATTCATGACATCCATGCGACACAGCTAAATATACTTCTGTATATCCTATGCCAGTTGGCTGTTTTAGGTAAATCATTTCTTCCGCATCCTCTCTTGCTTTTCTATTCTCTTTTTGGCCTCTTTGAAATGTTTTCCGCAGAAGTTAGTAAGCTTATTCGCGATCATTAACGCCTTGACTGTCGGTTTCCCGCATTTAGCACAACTCATTTCCTCTTCCTCTTCTCAATAATGTTCTTGACTACCGGGTAGAGCAGCAGGCCCGAAAGGAACCGAGAACGTACTTTCCGCGTAAAAGATCGTCAATTACAAGGTCTCCCTCCATGCAGGTGCAATCAATACGCATCCCATGCTTCTTGCATAGCTCCGTCAGCTCATTAAGAAATGCCTGCTTTTGTTCATCTGTGTGTTCTACCATCACTCACCCCCTGCGTCGTTGTCAACCACCCACTTCTGTCGCGCGGTGCCAATTGGCTTTCTGTTCTTGATCATGCAGGTGAAACAGCCAGACTGATAGAAATCAAATTTCGTTCCGGTGTCCATGTGTTCTGCATACACGTGATAACCGTCAGGATATCCGCCATCATAAGATTGGCCGCCGCCATTCATTGCTGTATTGGTGACAACACACGCACCTTTTGCAAGGTGTGGCAATAAGGAAATGCGTATCTCTCTCTTGCAGTTATTTATGCGTGTGTAGACATCATCGTTCAATTCCAGCATAAACAGATCGCCATAGTTTAGTTTGATACTCATCGTGCTACTCCTTATGCTCATTGGTTACGTCAATCGTCATATCGCCCATGAGCTTGTCCAGGTGCGTTGCGCGTTCTTCTGGGGTCATGGCGTCGAATAGGGTGCGCATCTCCTGGACTGTCGTGTGGACATGCCCGATCGTGCCGGTGTGGTGGACCTCAAGCTTTTCAACGTAGAGATCAAAGTATTTCGCGAGTGAGTCAAGAGCCTTCTGCTTGTCGTAGAGCTCAAACTCGATCTCCTGGATCTCGTGCCAGGTTACTTCCTCGCCTTCACCTTCTTTAACAGGCTTCGTGCGGATCTTGATCTTCTTCATCGCGCGCTTGGTGTCGTCGCTCAACTTATCAAATTCGGTGATCTTCATCACGTAGATGTCCACGCCGTAACGATTCTTCCGCTTCTCATACTGAACAACGTCCGTAATCGATGCAAGAGCGAGATACTTAAACTCGTCGATAACCCTCTGCGCGGATAAGGCGGTCTTATTTCGCCCCCTGCTACGGAGCTTGTCCATTTCCTTTTCCAAGGCGCGCAAAACATTCGGCTTGTTAAATAGTTCGCTCGCGTATTGAGCTTGGGTGCTGGGGCTCCATCCTAGTGCCTTGGGGTAAGCGAGTCGCAACGCCGCAACATTAGAAGGGCAATCGGGTTTAGCTCGCTCTTCCACCGCCTTCCGCTGCTTATCAGTCAACTTCCGCCGCGATGGGTCTATCTTAGGTTTCTTTCTGGCCATACATACTATTCCTGGGTTATCCGCTCTGCACGTCACGCGCGTCTGGCTTGTTTAATCACTATAATAACTCATTTCGCCGATCTGTCAAACTATTCTTTTTTGACCCTGAGACGAAATAAAATTAAATAATCTTGCATTAACCCCTTGCAATGCGTTCAGAATGAATGTACGTTATTATCAGAACTTAAACCAACCAAAGGAGAACGCAAGATGGTTAAGAAACTCGCAGAAATGGCAGACTTCGCACGGACTTTCAAAACAGAACAGGGCGTAATCATGAAAGGACACACACCTTCATTTGAATTCTTCTTTCTAACGGCGCAAGCATTGACCCTTTCACATGACCACGAATACACATACGGGGAGATTAAGGAAGCTCAGGCCATTGTAGACGCGATGCCAGTCAAATAACTCCACCCAACCCCGAGCGGCGCGGGTAATCGCCGTAAAGGAGATGTTATGTCGCATTACGACCAGAGTCGCACAATTGCGAAGGTGATTAACCACGAGGGATGCAGTAGGCTTGACGCCATAGACCTTATAGTTATGGTGAGTGACGATATGTTGTCGCACGGATGGCTCGCAAAAGGCCGAAAACACCTAATGAGAAAAAGAGAGATACTTGGGTGTATTGGGTTGAACTCCAATGACCAGCAAGGAATAAAAGAACTTGCCACAACTGTGGATCGCCTGCATTGGAAATCACCATGAGCAAAACAATCCAGGAATACCGCGCGGCCCTCGGCATGACGGTTGCAGAGCTGCTTAAGGCTACAGGCTGGAGCCAAAGCACCTACGACCGTATCAGCAAGGGACAGCGCCAATTAACGAAACTTGAACACCTCGCACTGGACAGCATGCCAAGGAAACGCGGGCGGAAGAAAGGGAGTGGAAAGCTATGAGTGATATTATGTTATATGTTGTCGGCATTGGTGTACCTGCTATTATTGTTATACCACTATTATGGCTGCTTGGTAAATGGGTAGAGCATGTTATGATGAAGGATGTAAGAAAGCGTGCAAAAGAAGGAATCGATAGACTTAATAAATTGAAAATATAGCTGATTGATTAGCAGTAAACAACATTTGCCGCCTTGAGTGTAAAAGCTTGAGGCGGCTTTTTTAGGTACACATTGGATTTCCCTCTGTTTTCTCACTACGTGAGACGCTATTGATAATCGTTTATCATTATCGATAATTTCGGTGTCTTTTTTCAAGTCCGTCTTAACATGTGCTAATTTGGGCAAATTTTTTCGACGATTCCGCCTCGGCTGTCGATCTTAAAATAGAGGAATTGCTTGAATTTTGGGGGATTTTCAGTATATTAGATACAATTCTCTCAAACCTGGATAGGATAGTTCAGACTGCTTACTTCTTATTCCACAGATCAACAATGAACTTCTGCCCTTTCTCCGTCCATTTAAGTTGTTTGTAGGATCTACAGCTTTCTGATCCCTCGATGGTTCCGGTCAAAATGTCGTCATATCCCTTTCTCTGGTATTTCGCGCAAAGAACCCAACACCCGCTAACTTTTCTCTGGACTGATTTTTCAACCAGGAATCGATTGAGTTTTATGGCAGACATTCCGAGTTGTGCGGCGATGACAGTTGTTGCATATGAGTTTTTGCTTGCCAGTACGTCGTCTGTATACTTTGCCTTTGGCTCAATTTCCTTGATATGCGTTATCTGTGCTTCAAGAACCTGCTGAGACTCTATGAGTTTTTCCTGAGAATCGGCCCACGCACGAGCTGCCTCGACTGCATTGGTGAAATCTGGAAGTGCTGCAAGCTTCTTCAATCCCTTCTCACATTCGATAAAGTATCGACGAGCCTGCTTGCCTCTCTCATTGGCTTCAAGCATCGCCATCTCTTTACCCATTGACAGAGTGAATGCATACTCTTTTCGAGGTCGGCCGCCTTTTTCGCTTGCGTTGGAAAAACACTCATAATCAACACCTTGTGTAAACTCATAGTCGAATATTCGCTGCGATATCCAATCTGCAAACTTGCTGCTTACCTGAAGGAATTCATGCAAGTCTCTCGCGTTTACGGGGAATTCATCATTTCCGGTGGTGTTGAGGGGGATGAGTTGGTTGTCTGTCATGGTAATTACTCCATAAAAAATGCCGCCCAGGGTCGAAGTTGGCGGTTAAGCCAGTCCTGAACAGCATAAAAATTTCTCAGCGACTTCGACCTCGCTAGTTGACACTACCATAATCGAATCCGCGCGGTTGTCAACACGATCAAAGAAAAAGCCGCCCATCTAAATAATGGACGGCCTGGATATGGGATACCGGGGAATTTTGGGGCTTTCTCACGGGATCGAACCGTGGACATTTTCCTTACAAAGGAAACGCTCTACCATCTGAGCTAAGAAAGCACGTGACCAATGCTCTCACATTAAGCTACAGGGTTTTTTAGTCCCTTGCTCGGAATTTAACCGAGATCGTTGGTCTTGGTGGACGCGCCGGGGATCAAACCCGGGTCCTGCAAAACTTCCATCACGTCATTGTACATGCTTTTGCAACCTAATTTTACGCCAATGTGGTTTGTCTCACTATCAGCAACAGACAGATATTATACACCATACTGTGAGGGTGCTGCGTATCACTACGACTTTCGCCCTATTCATGAGCGTTAATAGCCCTAGGTCGTGCTCGACCCCTTACCAATTTGACAACCGTTCAATATGGCGAAAACGTTAGCTCAATCTGTGACTAAGCTACAGCCAGCATTTGCTGGCCTGGGAACATAATTGGTTTAGCAATTATTTGTTTGATAGACGATTAACGAGGCCAACTATCATCCTCGGCATGTGACTATGATTTCCACTGAACAGTCGAAGTCATGTCGCGCCCAATTTTGAAAGAACTCTATGAAAAAGGCTACCCCGCCCGAAGACGGGACCCCAAACATAATTGCAACTGCCTCTCGGCGGTTTGGGAACTCTGTCGGAATTGAACCGGCTCCATCATCCTCACGTGGATGCTGTGCTACCATTACACCAAGCGCTCACTACCACCATAACCAAGAACGCGTTGATTGTCAAGAAAAAAGATTTAGAATTTTCCAATTTTCGGTTGACATTGTACAGTTTGAGCTTACTTTAACATTAGATTTTAACACAAACTAAGGAGTAGCATCCACATGTCGTTATTCGAAGCACTACAAAAAGCAGAACCGCAACTTAACCATAACTTGCAATCGTCCCAACTCGAAGGTGCAGTATTACTGGAAACCGCTGGACTTACGGAAGATAGTGCGGAAATCCTGTTGACTGTTATAAATAAGGCACTCCCCAAGTACCGTCCGCACTGGGCCGAGCACCGCTATTATCAAAAGCTTAAGAAAGCTTTGCTTGTAGCGATTGACATTCTGTATTAACTAACCCCTTCAACCCCGAGCGGCGCGGGCAATCGCCGTAAAGGAGTAGCACCTGATGATCAAAGGCGCAAGAAATTTTAAGAGAGAAAGAAAGATTGAAGACATGGAAGATGGCGAGACAGGATTCGCAGTTCCTTGGGCTGTGTGTATGCTGGAAGACGGTGACGTGTTCATTAATTCTAAATATACAATTCATTCTCGCCCTGGGGGAACAGTGGTGCTTCCTATTACAAGAAGTGGCGACGATTACGAAGTGAATTTGAATATAGATTATAAATTCAGCATTAGTGATGAGTTGCATTCTGGGTTCGGACAATCTGTTGATGATATGATACTTATTGGTAACATTGAAGATGAACCAAAGCCGGAACCCAAAAAGCTTACTGCATCAGAGGAGTTACAAAAGAAAATAGAAATAGCCAAGCAAAATGAAGCTTACGAAATTCTTCCGTCGCTTGAAGCTGAATTGGACTTATTAACAGATCAACCACAGGACTAACCCAATGCAAGATCAAATGCCAATAGTCGCCGCCATCCCCTTCATCCTTCTCATCTGGGTCAGCGTGGCCTGCTACGTTCTCCCGGATGGCAAGAAAACTTACGGAGCACTGAGTAAATGACAATCATCAAACTAATTGGAATCGCGGTAACGCTGTTGACGCTTATTCTTGTTGCGAAAGACATCTTTGAGTTTTTCGCGAATAAGTTTCGCAAAGCAGAGAAGCCGTTCATCCTGGACCGGGACAAACCTAAACACGTAAGTAACATAAAGGAGTAGTCATTATGGAAAGATTGGAAGAAACATTGATTCTTATGGACGCCATCACAAATGGTGTCGCTGGAGCTGT
>Ga0255047_10001453_pt1 | contig 17190 bp, 19 predicted proteins | sample JV7_2_1_MG_FD_183640 | JGI IMG/M metagenome (GOLD analysis project Ga0255047, IMG submission 183640) | Seawater microbial communities from Jervis Inlet, British Columbia, Canada - JV7_2_1 | ecosystem: Environmental > Aquatic > Marine > Inlet | place: Canada: British Columbia | collected 2016-10-06 | reverse complement strand
CCACCAGCACCAGAGGCGATAGTAGCATCTTCACCTTTAGATATTTTAGCATTTGTAGTGCTTAATTCCCCGCTGCTGGTTACTTTCATAACATTGAAATTAGCACCATCAATGCCATAACAACCACGTAGAGATAATCCATTTGTAGTAGATATTTGAGACACCCCACCGAAACTACTTTGAGTAATGCCTTTAATAATTGTCGTTGAGGTATCAATTTCATTCAAAGTAGTTTGTTGATTTTGTAATTCAAAAATGATATCATCTTGTTTAGCTTCTGTTGCTCCACCTGAAATAGGTGAAGATGATACTTTTAAATTTCCGTTGGCATCGAGTTGAAGCGACTTTAATTTTTTTTGTGCTGTTTCGTTTTCATCATGTGCATATAGTGAAACACATTGTAAGGTTTCAAAATCCACATTACGAGACCTTGATATTTTTGCATTCAAATCACCGATAGACATTATATATATAATTATAAAATAATTTTTTTTGTTTGTTTAATACAATTAAACAACTATTATGGAAGAACAAAATAAACAAGAAATAATTTATATTAAAAAAACTTATGATTTAGTAGAACCACTTGAAAAACCAAAAGGTTATATTGAAACATTAAAGCAAGAATATTTAATTTGTAATTTACAATAATTTTTTTTGTTTTATTTTATAAAACTATTATATGATTACCTTAAAAAGTATTGAACCTTCAAAAAGAAAAGATAAAAAATATCTAGCTACCTTTGAGGTAGATGGGAAAATAAAAAAAACTAATTTTGGTGCTAGTGGTATGAGCGACTTCACAATAAATAAAGATAAAGAACGTCGCAATAGATATATTGCTAGACACACGCAAGATTTAAAAACGAATGACCCAACACGGGCAGGATACTTATCACTTGCAATATTATGGTCTAAACCAACAATAAAACAATCAGTTGCCTTTTATAAAGAATTACTGAAAGATTATAATAAAGATAAAAATATTGTAAATTTTAAAAATAAATTACTCAATCCCTAATTAATTAAAATGAATTCATTCATCATACCATTAATTTCATTATTTAGTATGCTTTTGAATGCAGGTTTATAATCTTTATAAATTTTTATATGTTTCATACTTTCATTTCTAATATTGAAATCTTTATTTTTCATTAATCTATAAATTGTAAAAGTTGTAGTGTTAAATTCATCACAAATATCATTTAACGTATAGAAATATTTTTGATTAATTATTTTATTATCATCATCATTTAGATAATCAACTCTGTAATGATAATTGCTTATATTATTTGAATTACCTTTTCTCATTATGTATCTATATATATATACTTAGATATTTATTTTTAAATCAATTAATAGAATGATTATTTTTGGAATTCAGGTTTCAATTTAAATGGGCCTAATTTCGGTTGTTTCTTAAAAGTGTCTGTGATTTTAGATTGTTTTGCCTCTTTGGCACCTTTCATTTTGATATGGTTAAAACGCTTACTATTTTTCAACATCAGATTGATTACTTCTGCTTTTTTCATTTTTGAATATCCTTTAATATTTGTTTTGGATATTTCCTTTTTCAATATAGATACTGGATGGCTATTTAAAATGTCTTTAGTAATCATGGTTAGTTTTATATAATAAAACAATTAAATAGTTTAATAAATTAAACAATTAAAATTAAAATAAAAAAAAATGATCAAAATAATCAAAATAAGCAAATCCTGCCACTGTTTTTGAAACTACATGTGAGATACTGAAATATTGAAAAGGTTCTGAAAAGTATGGCAATATTTGATTATTTGATTATTCTAAGTAATCACTTTCAGAACCTTCATCTATTTCCCCTTCAATATCATTAGGATTATAAACAAAACCTAATAAAATGCTTCTAACACATTTTTTACAGCCATTTTCGTCTTTATATTGATAGGTATCTCTAAAAAATCTTCTAAGATTATGATTATCTTTAATATATTGTGTAAATGAATTGTAATTTAAGTCTCTTTTATCTTTTTTAGTTAAGTTGTTATAATAATCACTATGTTTAAAATAAAAAAAGACATCTTTCATTGATACATACGATTTATCCTTTTTTTTATATGTATTAATAAACCAGTCATATTTTTCATCACTAAAATCTAAATACACCTTGGTTCGTTCCTTCACTTCAGTACAATCAATCAATTTATCAATAACGTCATAATCATTTTTAATTTTATATTTTTTAATGAAATCAATTAAATAATAAAATAATGTGGTTTTATATTCATCTTTAAATTCGTCGCTTTTATAATAACTATTTGCTTCATAAACATTATTTGCATTATCATCATTTAAATCATCTTTATTGGTTGTAAAGTAGGAAACAAATGGAATATCACTAATACGTCCTGTAATACTCGTATCTATTTTACCATTTATTTTGGGGCGTTTATTACATTCTAAAATATGAATAGCTTTTAATCGTGTTTGGTCGTCATTACTAAATTTTTTCTCAGCACTAATATGTTTCCCACCAGTTAATTCCTTCATAGTAGAAGAATTAATTTTTTTATTTTCACTATCAGGTTCAGTATAAACGACCATGCGTTTATTATTCATATTTGCAACTTGGATATTAATTCCTTCTTTCAGTGGGTTCAATAAAAGTGTATTATTTGCACGATAAAAAAATGTGCTTGTTAATAGTCCTTCCATCAGTTCATTTACTACACCTTTACCATTTCTTCCAGAGCCATTAGCAATAACGAATTTCTCAATATGAACACCATATAGACCCGTTGCGAGATAACCTAAATAATTATCACGAATATTTTTATTAGGAAAAATTTTATTTATGAGTTCATCAATAAGTGCTAACTTATCTTCATTTCTTTCATCTAAATCATAATTAATATAGGATAGAATATAATCCGATTTTTCAGGTTTTCTAACAACATGTTTTTTCAAATCATATACTACATTTTTAAACGGTAAAATGTAGCCGTTTTTATCAAATTCAATCTCATCATAATTGTTTAAAGTTAATTCCTGAATAATACACTCTGCAACATATTTTTTAAATGTTGCCTGTTGAATATTTTTCATAACATCATTAGTTGCTTTTTGTTTTTTTGTTAGACCTGCGATTTTATCGGCATTATCATTATCATCGGCAACTAATTTATGTATTTCATTACTAATTGCAATATTTATTTTTGCGATATATGGTAATAATATTTTAGTTATTAATGATCTTAATTTATTCAATTTCGCATCTTCATACCATTTATTATTATAATAAATATACAATGTATCATTTTTATAAATACAATCATCACTAATATTTAAATATTCCTGTGCTAGTCCTGTATGTGTAAAATTATTATCTGATGTATATTTTGTTATTATTTCATAAAATAGTTTTTCATTTGATAGTTTTGCATAATAAAACATTGTAGAAATTGAATTTCCTATTTTACTATTTTCCCATAAATTATTAAAATTTGTTTCATCGTATTTAGTCGATTTCATAGAAATATATTTGGCAATATTATAATTATCATTAGTATCATTTGATAAAGACCAAATGATTTTAGTCCAAGAATCATAATCATCTAAATATTTAATATCAATAATATTGGCAATTTCTTCAATTTTTCCTTTTGGAACATAGCTATTATTTTCGGATTTCTGGCTCTTACCCTTCTTTGACTTAATTTTAATAATGCGTTTAGGGCCTTTAGCAGGTTGTTCATTTATCTTTGGTTCATGTTTTTCTTTTAATTCTTCTAACTTTGAACCATAAATATCATTAATATCAAATTCTGGTATTTCACCATTATAATTATTAATTGAGATATTTTTATTTGTAAAGCTCCACTGCCCTTTTAATACTTCAATATCTATGTATTTACAATTTATATCACTAATTCTACATTTTGGAAAATTCAATTTATTTAATTCTTCTGTACTATTCTTAATTTTAATAAAAAAATGTTTTCCCTTTTTTTTTGTTGATGATTCTTTATAAGGATATTTTTTAATTAATTCTTTTACAAATTTATAACTTAATGGATAATCATTTTTATAATCCCAATTATCTTTAAAATCTACATCAATTTGCCATATATTTGTAGTATCAACTGCCATTGAATCACAATCATCATAGTAATCGTGCCTTTCAATAATATCCATTTCATCTAAATTAATGAAATCATTTTGATTAGGTTTTGACTTATATTGTTGTGGATATTTTGCAACTTTAGTATATTTTTGGTTGCCCCATTCATCTAATTTAGATTTTTCAACCTGTAAATTAATAGGAAACCACTTAATATTATTATCATCACAGAAATCACGAATATTCATTTTATTGGAAGTCATCATTTATATAATATACTTAGATATTTATTTTTTAAATACTTTTTAATTATTATTTATTTCTTAATATATTCATCTTAACAATTTAAAATTGGGGGGTGTAATAAAAGACGAAATAGGTTAAACTATTAAATAAAAAAAAATAAAAATGATAATCAAATAATCAAAATAATCAAAATAATCAAAATAAGCAAATCCTGCCCCTGTTTTCAGAACTACATGTGAGATACTCAAATATTGAAAAGGTTTGAAAATGTTGGGCAATATTTGATTATTTGATTACGTGTATCTATTACGTTTTATTTCTTTTTTTTTTAACATAAATATTTCTCTTTGACTCTTCTTTCTTTCCTTTTGTTCTTGCTTACAATCTTCGTTAGACTGTATCATGTCATTACATTTCTTTATAAATTCAAAATCCATAATGGTTATATATAATAGTGTTTTATAAAATAATAAATTATTAAATATAAATTGTTTTATTTTTATAAAACATTATTATTCTTTTCTCTGTTTAATATAATTAAAATATGAAATTAATTAGATTAACTACTCAAGACCCTTTATCTATGTTCGACGCCACTTTTAATGATGATTTAATAATACCTGTGGGAACAAAAATCGCACTTCAATCGTTGTCTATTGATACTGTTAATTCTGTTTTAGTTGTTGATGCGAATAATGATACATTTGAGTTTCAGGTTTCAAATGGATATGCCAGACAATTTAAAATCTTACATCGTGAATTTGACAAAAATAATTATCAGACTTTATTTCGTGAAATAAGAGACCAATTAAATGAGAACACTGGATTTTTACAAAATATTCCAGAGTTTGATAATCAAAGAGAATTGGGATTACAATGGCGATGCGATACTAATCAAGAAAATCAAGTTGAAATAGAATATAAAAGAGGAATTTCAAAAAGTCATGTAAATGCTACTTATAAAGATAATTGGATTTTCGGTTTAGATGCCGATTATGTAACCACTAGTAATGGTTCTTTTAGACCATCTGCTACTAGTACTTATGGTTCAACAAATGAGAAATGTTGTTTATTCAAATTTCCAATTGCTAAGGGTTGTGGATTTTATAGAAATAGATTATTAGAATTAACTGATCCACCAGTAGGAACAATAGCTAAAGATAATGGTGTATTTATTGGTTTAACTACACAAAACGTAAATGAAATAGAACCTATTGGATTTGACGATACAATGTTAAGTTATGGTTTCCATATTGCAATTATTTCTACAACAGGCACTCCCGCATTATATCAGGTTCGTGATGGAGTTAGGACGTTAGTCAATTATGTTCCAAGAGCAGGAGCAGATGGTGACTTCTTTGAAGTAATTAAGACATTTGATAAAATTGTATTAAACTACTATGAAGGAAATAATAATCAGGCAAATACAGTAGCAGAATTTCCATATACTGCTAATACTGATTTATACCCTTTCACAATGTTTAGAGGCCCTAATGCAAAAACTAATTTTATAAGAACAACTGCAAATCCTTATGCAACAATTCCAGATGCACCTAATACTGGAGACCTCGAGGTGGGAATTCCACCACAACAAGCACAACAACCAGGTGCTAATTTTATAAATATACCTGTTTCAGTATCATCATTTTTAGGCTACAACAATCCAAGAAATCCCGCTACATCATTTTTACAAGTTGCAGAAGCATTATATACTGCTGAAAATATTTTTGAACCAAAAGATATTGCCGATAGTTTTATAGTTCAGGCTCTTAATTTAAAATTAGAATCGTATGATAGTTTAAAACAACAAAGACAAAACATACTTGCTGTAGTTCCAAAAAGTAATAAAGATGGTGAAGTAATTTATGAAGTAAATACACCATTGTTTATAGATTTAAATAATAGTGCTCCACTTTTATTAAGAAATCTTAGATTTAGATTGGTAAAACCTGATTTCAGTGAATTGGCAATGAAAGGTCAAGCAAGTATGGTTATTTTATTAGAATAAGAGTTTAATATTATTAAACAATTAAACTATTTAGTCTTTTAATCAAATTAAAATGATAATCAAATAATCAAATATTGCCATACTTTTCAGAACCTTTTCAATATTTGAGTATCTCACATGTAGTTTCAAAATAGTGGCAGGATTTGCTTATTTTGATTATTTTGATTATTTTTGATTATTTTGATTTTATTAAACACTAATAATAATATATATAGTATTATATTAACGATGGTTTGTAAATTTTGTGAAGATAAGCCTACAGTATCGTGGTCTAGTAATTGGTGTTCTAATTGTGCTAGATTACGAAGATTAATAACTTTATATGGGGCCAGAGTATATGAAATATGTGATAAGGTGCTTTTAAGAACTTTAGATCAACAAAATAATAAAATTGCTTATGAGTTGAAAGTAGAAGAAGAAGTAATTAAAAAAATAAATGAAGATGAAAAGAAAAAACTAATTGAATTAAGAAACGGTAAAAAAGTTTAAAAACTATTAATTTATCTTCTAATATTATTATAAAACTATAATGGATAAAATACAAATATATAAGGTAAAAGATAAAAAGGAAAAGTATTACAAGAAAAAAGGAAATTGTTTTGATTTACCTTTTAGAATTCTTTTAATTGGTAAATCTCAATACAGCGGCAAATCCTCATTCGCAGTAAATCTTTTATGTCAAGATGATGATAGATTATATAAAAAAGAATTTGATGGCGATAACATTTATATTTTCAGCAATTCAATAAAAACAGATACTAAAATAAAGTTAATAATATCACAATTTGAAGTGCCTGAAGAAAACACGTTTGAAGAATATGACGATGATATGTTAGGAGCAATTTATGAACTGACAGAAGAAGATTATAATGAAGCATTAGAAGAAAAAGAAAAACCTAAAAATACATTAGTTATATTGGACGATATAGCATTTGATGGTTCATTAAAAAATAAAGTAGCAGGTAACATTAATCGATGCTTTTGCAATGGGAGACATGTGAATCTAAGCATCATGGTAATGTCACAAAAATATTCAATGCTCTCAACGACACAGAGAGAAAATGCAACAGGTTTAGTTTGTTGGTCTTGTAGTGATAAGCAACTGGATTTAATCGGGGAAGATCATAATATGTTTGATAATAAAAAAACGTTTAAAAAAATGATGCGAAATGTAACTGAAGAACCACATAGTGCCTTAATAATAAATTATAGTAATCCAAAAGCGAGGATGTATGAAAATATAAATTTTGAAATTATCGGTCCTTGTGGAAAAGTAAAAGGAAAGGGTTGCACGTGTAAGTAGGCTACTCCATTAAACTATTTAATGCATTTTTAAGATTTAATTTAATCCAATCCTGTTCATATAACCACATAATATACGATTTGGGTAAATCTGATAATTTATACCCTTTATATTTACCAAAATGTAAAGTGTATGTATTAATATCAATCTTTTGAGGAACATAACCTAAAAACTTATTACAATCCAAACAACTCTTTCGTATGTGTTTTATACCATTTTTAAATATCTGTTCTTCTGTCTTAAAATTATTACAATCACAATTAATCATCATATATATAATAAACATAGATATTATTTTTAAATGATTTATTTCACTTTTATTCTAATAAAAAAATATTGTTTTATATTATAAAATTATTATGTCTGATAATAAAGAAATTTTTGAAATGGAAAATAGCCCAATCAAGGAAACCAAAAAGCAAAAGAAAACTCGAAAACCATTAAACGAGGATGAAAAACAAAAATTAATTAGTCGATTAAAGGAAGGTAGAGAACGAAAAAGAAGACAGAAATTAGGATTAAAAGACGATGAACCTGATAAGCCTACAGTAGTAGCCAATAATGCCACTGAAGAACCGAAACCTAAAGCTAGTAGCAAACCAGAAAAATCTAAAAAACCTGAAAAACAACATAATAATTACGACGAATTAAAAAATGAAATAAACTCATTAAAAAATTTATTAATTGAAAGTCGTTCTCCTAAAGCACCTCAACCACAACCCACTAAAGCACCTCAACCTCCTGCTCCTGTTCATGTTCCTACTAAAGAGCCACCAAAACAAAAAAAACGGTTAGTTAGGTCATTTTATTAATTTTTTGAATAAGAAGATTGTTGAGATTTTGAATGAAGCATTTTATCTGCAAGTTCTTGCTTTTCTTCGGTTTGAGGTGGAAACTTTTCAGTAATATATATATGTCTTAACATACTAGCCCCTATATCTTTACCTGATGGTTGAAATGTTTTCATTAAGAATTTTGTTAAACCATTTGCGGTCATTGGTTCATTTTTACTATTTAATAGAAGATGCTTGGATTTATTATATTTTAACCATATATTTAATACTTTATTTAATGTTTTTCCTAAAGGAATTATTCTAATACCATATTTACCACTGGTTTTATATTCGCCAAAACTAAAAAACTTTTTCATTTTGGATTGATTTACTAAATAATTTGTTTGTTTTTTTTCTTTTTCATTTAATCTATCATAGTCAACTTTTGATATAATATTCATTATATAATCATTTCTTATAGGTGGGTTTTCATCATCACCAATATAAAGCATACCTGCTAAATATCTTTGTAATAAATCCATCTCCTTTTTATTTAATTCATCTTTTTTTAATGAAGGTGTTAATTGTTTTTTATATCCTTGTAATATGTCCCTTAATTCTTTTAATGTAGCCCAATTCTTTTTTTGACTACCATTTTTTTCATTAAGTTTAATCATGTCGTTGTATTCTTTGGCATATTTTTCCATTAGTTCTCTATATTTATCGGTTAATTCCTTTTTATTATCATACAGTGATAGGAAAACAACAATACTGGCTAAATAGTTTCTAACTGTGCTATTTTTCTTATCTTTGAGCACTGAGATTATTTCATCTGGGTTATTTAAAAAATCTAAATTTTTAGGATCTGATACACTTAACAAATCCATTATTTTTTTCAGATTAAGTATATAGGCATTAAATGAACTTTCTTTTATATTTCTTTTCTTCAAAATAAGTGTTCTTAATTCATCAAATAACATGATAGTTTTATAATATAAACCTATATTTTTATTCTATATTTTTATTATTAAAAAAAAAATAATATCTATAATTTTAATTTCCAAACTATTTATTTTCTATTAAAATATAATAATGAGCAGAAACGATTTCGGAAGTGCTGACAATTCAAATTATCTATTATCGTTAAATGAATATACTAATTCTTTATCAACAGCGACAAATACAGCGACTAAATTACAAAATGCTGCACAGAAAAAGGTCCAAGAATTTAATGAAGCCCTGGATACCCCTTTAGAAACAGTAGGGGGTGCTCTTGCTGTGAAATCAACCGAAGGAGTTTTAGAAGCAGTGAAACCAGTTGTAAATAAAGCAATTGGAAAAGTAACACAAACGGTTGGAAAACAAGCAAGTGAATTAGCAGATAATCTAGGAACTAAATTGCAAAGTGCCAAAGACTTTTTAAAATCTAAATTAGAAAGCACTACTGAAGAACTAGCAGAAAATCCAGTAACAGATAGTGATTTCCCTTTGCCTGATACAGGAACTAGCACACAACAAATGATATTAGACCAAGATCCGGAAGAAGGTTTGCAAGATATTGCTCAAGGACAGGCACGAGTTTTGAGTGAAGTGCAAAATCCTGTATTTGACAGTGATTTAGAAAGAACAGCAGGTGAAGAAGGAACAAATACAGCGGCATCAGCTGAAAGTGATGAAGTAGCAAATCAAGCAGTAAATCAAGCAGTTACTCAAGGAGGTGAAACTGCAGTTGAAGAAGGAGCCACTGAAGGAGCATTAGCAACAACTGAAGAAGCAGCAGCAGGAGCAGCAGTCGGCGAAGGCGGAGCAAACCCTATAGCAGATATTGTAGCGTTAGGTCTTGGTCTCGGAATGCTGTTTGGGGGCATTTTTGGAAAAAAACACGCATCAACTCCACCTCCTCCTGCTGTTTTAAGTCCTACATTCCAAGCAGGGATTTGACACAGTCAATTAAACATCTACATTTATTATTTAAATTTTTCAATATATTATTTTCTAATTAAATTAATATAAAATGGATAGAGTTGTTAAATTGAATTCTGTTGAAGCAGGAAACTTCACTGCAAGTCAAAATCGTGTATCATTTGAATTGCCTTCAGGAGGAGTATATGATTTAAGCAAATCTTATATTAATTTAAATACTCGTATTAATATTACTGAAGCACCAACGGTAGAAGGTGGAACTGGTGTTTATCCAATGGATTTACAATGGGTAGATACAACAGCCAATAAACCTAAATTTAATAATTGTGCAGTTGTTAAAAATTGTTTAATGAAATCATCACAAAAGGGTATTATTTCAAATGTTCGTAGAGTTGATAATTATAAAGCACTAGTTGATAGCTACACTAAATCAAGAACTGAAACCCTTAGTGAAAGCTATGATGCATCCAACCAGATTTTAGATAATGAAGGTTCAAATCAATTTTCAGTTTATAGAGACTATGAAAAACTAGGTAATGTAAAATCAACACAAAACGACATCGCACCCATTAAAGTAATGCTTAAGGATTTATTCGATTTCGCATCAGTTGCAACAGAATATGATACAACAAAAGCAGGAACAACGACTATTGAATTAGAATTAAACCTTGATAAACTTCAACCAGTTCAACGTATGAAAAGTATTACTTGGGGCACAGGTGTTAATCTAATGGAAGATGTTGCAGTAACTGGTGATGGCAATACAATAATAACAAAAGCGAAAATTTATGATTTAAAACAATCACCTTATTATGTAGGACAAAAACTAACAGTTGCAAGTATCACTGGCCCACTTTCCAAAGACGCTGTAATTTCATCTATTACAAGACAAGCTGATAGCACATTAGTTATTACTTTCGAACAAAACTGGGGTGCTGCTTCAACTGCTTACGCCGATGTCAGTGTATCAACCAAAGATATAGGAAGTGCTGAACTCGAAGTCAATTTTGCTGAAATCGTAGTTACACAAAAAGCAATGGCTTCTAGTGATGTTGATGAAATAGAGCATTATTTAGTATCTACAGAAGAACTTGTATTGCCTTCTGTTTCAAGTTATCAAAGACAATTTGAAATTGAACCAGCATCGTGTTGTGTTTTAATTGGATTTCCAAGTGCTACAAATGACCTTAACTCAAGTAATGCAAATATTTCATCTTATCGATTGCGATTGGATAATGAAGACCTTAGTAATAGAGATGTTGTCGTAAGATCACCTTTGTATTATGATGTTATCAATAACACACTTACAAATATGAAACGTAGATTGAAAAACACCACTGAGGAAACAGGTAGAACCAATACAGATTCCCAAGCTGACAAATTCGTTGATGTTTTCACTAATTCATTTCAAACAATATCATTGATGAGTCCAGTAGAACAGAAACCAGATAGACCAAATAAATATTTACAAGTTAATATTGCTGCAACTGCAACATTACAAGGACAAAAAATGAATTTATACAAAATTATACCAACTGTATTTTCATATTAAATAGCATAATTATAGCGTAATCAAAATAATCAAATATTGCCCATCATTTTCAAACCTTTTCAATATTTGAGTATCTCATGTATAGTTCTGAAAACAGAGGCAAGATTTGATTATTTTGATTATTTTGATTATTTTGATTATTTTGATTGTTTAATTTTATTAGGTTTTGTTTATAATCCTAACGATATTGAAGGTGAAATAGATGAAGGTTCTGAAAGTGATTGCTTAGAATAATCAAAATAATCAAATATTGCCCATCATTTTCAAACCTTTTCAATATTTGAGTATCTCATGTATAGTTCTGAAAACAGAGGCAAGATTTGATTATTTTGATTATTTTGATTATTTGATTTTATTATTTTTTTCATTAAAGGATTATTATTTAATTTTTTTATTATATTATTTTCTAATTAAATTAATATAATATGAGTTCTACAATGTATAATCAAGCAATCCCAGAAAATTCCAAGGCAACCTATACGGAATTTGACACAGTCGATTTCCAAATGCTTTTTCAAAACGAAAGTCTCAAATTAGGTTCTTGTCGTCTTTTAGGAAATGTTCGTATTAAAAAAGGAGGTGTCAATATGACAGATAATAATATTATTACTGATAAATTCGTAGGTGCCCACAGTTTTATAGAATCAATTCAAACTGAAATGCTCGGACAAGTTTTTGAAAATCAAACTGAATATGGTAGGATGGTAAAACAATACAGTGTAGCTAGAAATAATCATGGTGATTTATTTAACTCCTCTAACGTATGCGAATTAAAAAGTCCTGTTGATGATTTAACAAATGCAGTATTAAAAGGTGAAACACTAGGTAATACAAATGACCCTGTCGATTTTTCAGTGAAACTTGATTTCATTTTAAATTCAAATGCAGTGCCAATGCCTTATAGTAAATCTGGGCCAATTAAAGTCTCACTTAATCTTGCTAGAGTAAATTCTGCTCTTTATGGCTATGGTATGGATACCACGGTCACATATGAGCTATCTAATCTCAGACTTGCTTATGAAACAACAACTGCACCTAATCCAGACCCAATTATTTTAAGAAAAAAAATGCATATAAAATCGTCGATTCAATCCAGTTTAGCAAATGTCCAGACCAAAGTTCCTGCTACAGATGTTGAAAGTATGTTTATTAGTTTCCAGGTTCAAGCAAACGAGAACACACCAAAAAATAACAATTTAACATTAGATAAATTACCTGCAGTTGAAGAAGTGCAATTGCTTTTTAATGATAATACAGGAGCAGGAATTACTTTCCAATTAAAAGACAATGAGAGCATTATTTCCAATTATTTAATGGCGCTTTCTTCCGATGGCAGAAATAATTTATCAACCAATAACATGTATAGCAATGATGGTTATGGCATTGGATATAAAATGCCAACACCAATTGATTTAAGCAACCAAAAAATATCAGTTCAAATTAATTCAGGAGTTTCTAATAGCAAACCTTATGTTATGTACATGTGTTTCCAGAGTTTAGTTAGTTTTTAAATAAAATCTCTTTTATTTAATTTTTTAATTATATTATTTTCTAATTAAATTAATATAATAATGAGTGTTGTAGATAATAGTTTTATAACCAGACAGATTGATAGCGTTTTTGATAAACCGAATTTCCGTAGCGAATGGAGATTTCAGCCAAATACAGTTTATCTATCAAATATGAGATTGTTAGATCAAGGTATAGCCAGTGCAGCCGCAAATTTTTACAATCCTATTACAGGTGCTTTTTGTATTGATAGTATTCAATTATACGATGGTAACGTGCTCCTAGACCAAGTGTTAGAAGCATCACTTTTAAAAGCTTGGTTGAATGCTAATCATACTAATGATGAAAACGTTTCAGTTGAAAATGAATTCTCAAAAAACCAATTAGGTTACTATGCTAGTGGTAGATATGCTTATGAAGCCGATGGAACACCAACACCAGGAATTATTAAAGTTAGAGCAGTTGAAGAGCTTTCACCGATTAATTTTCGCAGTTGGTTAAATCTTAAAGAACTTCTACCATTTCTTCGCAGTTCTCTAATTGTTCCAACAAATGTTTTTAAAAATCTTAGATTAATTGTGAATTGGAAAAATAATGAAAAATTATTTGACCTAGTATTAGGAAGACAAGGAACATTAACCACAATAGAAAATACATTTTTGTCTGTTGATGAGGTAATCGGTGAAGATAAAAAAATGGCTTTCATGAAGGCTTACGCTGGTGTTTCATATATGGCAGTAGAAAGTGATAGAGTTTTAGTCAATGCCATTGCAGACCCTGCCGCAGGTGCCCTATCAACCGTTCAACAAAATAGATTCTTAGTTAATGGCTTTAATAATAAAACTTTGTCAAAACTTAGATTCACCAATCAAGATACTGTAGCATCTAATTATGTTAATGCCAATGAAACTGTAGGATTTGGTAATCAAGGTTCAAGAGCACTTCCAAGAATGAGAATGCAAATACGTGTTAATGGTGCTAATAAACTTCCACGAAATGGAGCGACTGGTGCTAATGAACGTCTAGGTATGCTAACTGATATGTATGGCGATGTTAATATTGTCCCAGGTCAAAACTCTTATGCTAATACCACACCATCTCTTTCTGCTGTCGTAGGAAATCAAGTAGCAAATACAGTTAAACAATTAGATTATACCGCTATTGAAGTAAATGAACGTGTGAATGAACTTATTGTTGAACTTGATAGAGTTGCCATAGGTGGCGACCCAATAACCACACAACCCATTAATCTTATTATGTTTGGTGAAGTAATGAAAGCCGTGCAGATGATAAAGGGAACAGACAATTATCAAGTTGCTTATATGTAGAATGGACTACCTTTTATTGTTTAATTATGTTTAATTTTATTAACTATTTTTTTATTAACTATTATTATAATGAGTAATATGATAATTGAATGTCGTAATCAAGACGCACAAATTAAGAATCAAAATGGGGACTGGCAAACAATATTACATGATGATATTTTAATTGAGGAAGGTGATGAGATATTAGTTAAATCAAGTTTTATTGATACCCAGGCATCATCATCTCAAAAAATACAAATTACAGAAGATACAACATTCGGTTTTAAATTTAATTATGGTAGAACATTAGTTAATTTATATGGAATAACGGATTTTACAGGACAAAGTTTTTCAGGAAGTGCTGATTATAAAGACTATGTATTAACAAGAAGATTTCCACCTAATACAGCATCAATAGTTCTAAATTATTATCTTAAACCATTTAATCCAACTTTAGAAATGAAGGCAGTAGAAATTACATTTAATTATACTAGAGTAGATGGCACACCAGGACAAAGAACTCAAAGTTATAATGCAACAAACGCAAAAACACAAACCACACCTATACAAGGGAAAATAGTTCCAAATGGAACAACAATAACAACAACACCAAGTTTAACAATTTTACAAAATCAATTTAACATAGATATTGATGAACTAATAGACCCTGTAAATCCCTTACTTGATGTTTTTGAACCATACGAAGCAGAAATATCAATAAATATCCCTCAAGGCAATTATGATCCAGATGAACTATGCGAATTTATAAACGCAAAAATGACAAATATCAGGGGGAGAAGATTTCCACAAACTGCATATCGTCCAAATAATAACCCTTTATTGGATAGTGCTTCAGGTTTGCAATCAAAATTTAGAAATCCAGATAATACCAACAAATATCAATTTTATTATACTGACCCAGATGGAGGAAGTGTAGCAATAACTTTGAATGATATGTATAATTATGCATCTCAAAATCCAACACCTACATTTTTAGGTATAAATCAATTTGAAATAGCATTTGACCAACCATCTAAATCATTTCAAATAAATTATGCTCACATGCCCTATTATTATCAATCACAAATAGCAACGGTGTATGATGTAGCTGACTCTAACACTATTGCCGTTGGTTCTAGAAATAATTTTATCGTATTATCGGAAGTATTTCCGCAGGATTTTTGGGAAAATACTTTAGGTTTTGATATACCTTCTATTGTCCCAAATGTAACATACCAACAAACGTTAATTCTTAATAGTAATGATACTATTGGTTTTTTGCCACAAATTAATACAGAACCTGGTGCGACTACTACAAGTGGTGATATATCATTAGATACTCAAATTGATAAAGCTGCTCCATTAGAATTACAAAATTATCCTTTTTATGCCAGTCTAGGAACAGATCAAACCTTATCAATACAAGCATCAAAACAGAACTCATTAGATGCACTAGATAAATTCGGTTATTACCTGATAGAAGTTAATAGCAAATTTCGTGGTAACTTTTACACACCTGAAAATAATTATAAAGCAATTCAACAGATTGTTAGTAGATATTATGAATTTAATAGTTATACTTCTTCAGAACAACCAACAGCCATTTATCAACATAGTGGAGAACCTATGTTACTACAATCGTTTAATTGCCGTATATTAGATAGCAATAAAGTACTGGCAACAAATATAGGAGATGATAATACAATTCATATTCAAGTTGTGAAAAATAACATTACTAATCAAAAAGAAAAATCTAAATAATATATATATAATGAAAACTAAAAATATTAAACAATACAGAAGAAACTACTACATAGAAAATAGAGACTATTTAATTGATTATCAAAAATGGTATTATAACCATCAAGCAAAAGATATAAATATTGAAAAACCTATTAGAAGTAATAGAAAATATATAACAAAAAATGATCCAGATTACACTGAAAAAAAAGTAAATAAATATTTAGAAATAAAAAATATAAGCACTGTTATTCATTTTGATTAAGATTTTATGTTATTTTTATTCTAACTTAAAGAATAGATCTAAATTCAATCTTAAATATTTGGATTTATTCTAAAAATGTTTTGATTTATTCCCTATTTAAGAATAAATTTATAAATTTATTCCTTAAACCATCATAAAAATAATAATAATAAGAATAAAAATTAGTTAATTACTTTTCCAGTATTCCAATTGATACGCTTATTTAAATCTTTTCTTTTAATTGTTGCAAGTTCGATTACTTTCTTCTTTCCATGTTTTTTTATCACTTCATCAATAGTTATAGGAGTTTGTTTATTAACTCTTTTAAATGGACGACAAGCATGTGGGTCTCCTCCTGTTCCACATGATACTTTTTTTCCCTCTCTAACATATGGCAGCACTTTTATCCATTCTTCACCTTTGAGCCATCTTTGAATTCCTTTGTCTTTTCCTGGTTTATTGCCACGATACTTTCCACCGAGTTTT
>Ga0255047_10001451_pt1 | contig 17192 bp, 30 predicted proteins | sample JV7_2_1_MG_FD_183640 | JGI IMG/M metagenome (GOLD analysis project Ga0255047, IMG submission 183640) | Seawater microbial communities from Jervis Inlet, British Columbia, Canada - JV7_2_1 | ecosystem: Environmental > Aquatic > Marine > Inlet | place: Canada: British Columbia | collected 2016-10-06 | reverse complement strand
CCTCCATGTAGTCGTAATCCAACTCGTTTGTGATCGACAGGCTCTCGACGTCCACCTGGTGCCACGCGTCGTTGAGGAAGACCTCGACATCACCGAAGTGAACGATCGTCTTCGGAACCCCTCGGGCATTCTGCGCTTCTGTGAATGAGCCAGCGAAATCTGTTGGTCCTTTTCCTTCTGGTCCTGACATGGCATCCTCTGTTTCAGTTATGGGTTTGTGTTCACCACAATACCTCCAATCGGGAGTACCGGGGTATTCGGTTCGTATCGTGGGGCGGTATCGATCATCGCCGTACGTGCCCTGGCCCAGCAGGGCTCGTCCCCGGGGTCGTACCGTCGTATCTCGCTTTTGAAATCTGCATCTGTTACTCCTCGTCGAGGGTTGATTGCAGCAGGGCATCCGCCTGCGTTCCTTGAATCACGCTTTCCTGAAGTTCGTTACGAACCGTCTCAGGTTCGAGGTTTTCGTGGAAAAGTCCTTTCTCGGTCATCAACTGAACACCCAGATCGGCGGATGCACTCGGGCTCGACATGCCCACCTCGGAAAACACCTCGAACACCTCCCTGATGTCGTCCGCAACGGGACGGATATCATAGTCCTCCTTCCACAGGACCCCCACCGTACTGGGATCCTTGCCCCACCGCATGGAAATGTACCGGAATACCCCGTTCTCACCGGCCCCACGCTCACGGGCCATCAGTGCCAACCGGGGTGACTTGGTGTCCCAGAAGTCAATCTCCCGGGCGACACCCGAATCCCCCGGCCCTGTCGTGAGCTCGTCCATCGCTATGAAAGCAGCGTATTCGGCCTTCTTTGCCAGACGTTGCTCGATAGCATCATTGGCCGACACCATCCCCGTGTCCCAGATGGTCGGGGTCTTCCCCGTTACCGGGTTGGCCGGAATGGAGATGCCCTGTGATGCGGCCTCGTGCTGCTCGCGGATTTTGTCGTGCTGGGTACTGTCGGCACCCACGAAGTACAGGCGACGGGACCCGGACTTGATTGCGTCGTAGTCCCCGGCGCTGTCGAGGTTCATGTGGGCAACGTTGACTTGCAGGATCTCCATTAGACCCGAACGGGAAAACTCCTTCTTGTGGCGCTCGTAGTAGAACGGCACCAACGGGATTTCGCCCTCGGTAGACACCCACGGACTGTGCATCTCGCGATCCTCCTCTTTTACGAGCTTCTTGTCATTGTCGTACAGCCACCAGCCACCTCCCTCGTACTCGGGTCCGAAGCCCAACCACCCCTCGGCAACCAACAGCAGGTGGCGCTTCTTCGTCTCCGACTTGAACTCCCCCTCAACGACCTCGGGTACACGTACGTCGAACTCTATCCGAGCATACATGAGCCGACCGTCCGAGTAGTGCCAGTCTGGTACGTCTATCGGGCTGAACTCGACCACGTACGGCCGTATCCCTGCCTCCTCGTCGGCTACACTGGGAACGGTGTCGATCTTGGGCAGGTCGACGAACAACCACCTGTGCCCCGTGCCCATAGCGGCCTTCTGTACGCTGTCGAAGAAGGACACCATGTGGGCACCATCGTTGCCTGCCGAATCGATGCTGTGCAATACGTGGTACGCCGGGGAGTCCTTGTCCTCCACGTCCCCCAACCCCTCAAGGTCCAGACCCCTCCCGGGCTGGGGTGCCTCCCGGGACAATGCCCCGACAAACTTCTCAGCCATACGCTTGGCGAAGTTGATGTAGTTGGCCTCCCCCTTACGGATCTCGAAGTTGGCTTTCCCTGCCTCCTGCTTGGTCTCCCAGTCAAACGGGGCAAGGTCCTCCTCGAATACAGCAGCTCCTCCCTCCATGCGCCGTTCAATGGTTTCCCACGTGTCCTTCCACTTCTCCCAGATGGGGTGCTTGCTACCGAGGATGTCATCAATGATTGGCATGGCTTAGAACGGTTTGAATTCGCCGACTGTGAATGCTGCTGTGTATGCTCCCGAGCTTGCGTCCATGAGGTCCCAATGGGTCGAGTCTGGGATCTGGTGCAAGCTGCTCAGATACTCGTTGTTCCACGGACCCTGTACCACGTCCACCAGACCCGCCTGTGCTGCGATTGCGAAGGGTCGGGCTCGCATGAGCTTGTCCCCCTCTGGTGGCACCGGGGAAGCGTCCTGTCCCGTTGCCTGTAGCTTGACCAGTAGCCTGTACGCCTCCCGGCGCGAGGCCGATGCGGGTTCGAGTTCCCATTTCGTTGTCAGGGTCGCATTGGTTTGCCTTGCGTACTGCTGATCCCGGTTGTTGACTTGGAAGAACAGTTCGTCCACGTCCCCGGGTCCCAGCCTGACGTTGATCGCGTCCTCAATGTACCACCGGCCACCCAGTTCGCGCAAAAGTATGGACGCTGTGTAGGAGGGGTCCGGCTTCTTGGTTGTGGTGCGCCAGTCTGCAGCGGTTGCCGCGAAGTCCCAGAACCGAAACAGACGACCCCCCACCGGAGCCTTGGGGATGATCGTGAACCACCCCCGGTTGAAGAACTTGCCGGCCCCCGGGCGCACTTTCCAGTTCCCATCCAGCAAGCGTTCCCGTTCCCACGGCTGCAAGGACAGGAGCCGGGTCAGGTACCCCGGGTTCAGGGTCAGCATGGCCGGGTTATCGTACACGTCCGAGGGTATGAACGAGAAGGAGTACGGTCGTAGGTTTTCGGCCTGCTGTGGTGGGAGGTGCTTGGCGAACTCGTCGACAAGGCTCTGCCTGTCGTCGGACCAATGGGTCTTGTTGTCGAACCGAATGAAGTACCTGACGACCCCCGACCGTTCTGGGATCGCCAGCCCGGTCTCCTTGTCCCACCACCACTGAATGAACTCGGCTATCCAAGAGTCCGCGTCTGCATTCATCCCGGCCCGGCACTGGGCTGGTATCGATGACCGGGTCCGGTTACGGTGTAGCAGGTAGAAGAATTGACTCGTTGAGATTTGCTGTAGCTCGTCGAACCCCATGTACCCGATCTGAGAGCCGTGGTATTCGAGCTTGGTCTTCTCGTCCTTGAGGTGGGCGAAGCCTATGCGGGAGCCGTTGGGGAAGGTCCACCGAAGCTTCTGTACGTTGGGTCGTCCCCCGAACAGGGGGTACAGGTCCATGGACTCGTCCCACAGCGCCCCCTCGTCGGTGATCTGCCGCGAGAGGCGACGAAAGATGGTTGCCCCGAATTTGGGGTCCTTGTCAATGAACAGGAGCGGGTCGTACAGCAAGGACCAACTCTTGCCCCCGCCTGCCGCACCACCATAGAACAGGACATCACTGTCCGTTCCGTGGAAGGTCCATTGAGGCCCCTCCTGTGGTGTCAGCGTTACTACCCTGCTGTCCGTTGGTACTGAGTCGAAGTTGGGCATCTGGGGGGAAGATTAAATTCACGATCGCTGCTTCTCCGACCAGTTCACCCTCGAATCGTTCTGTGGGTTCGTCGTCGTAATCCTTGCGCAGTTGCTCAAGTGCGATGCGCAGACCGTTGATTACCTCGTTGGGTTTGAGACGTATCGGGTTGCGCCTCCTGTCGGTGGGCTTGACCATCACGGTTAGATCGTCGATACACTTGCCCATCAGGGCCTCCGCAGCCCGTATCCGCTGTGTCTTGGACTTGGCCCGGTCCCGGATCAACTGGCCCTCCACCTGCTTGTTGGTCTCCCGGTCGATGTGGGCATCGTACGCCTTGGCTCGGGCTACCCATCCATACCGTTTGGACCATCGTGCCATCAGCGCCCGGGACTTGGTCAACGCCTGTGCCACCTGAGTCAGACCTCGGTTCTGTCCCATGTCCCGGTACATACGGAACGCCTCGTACGCCACACCGGATTCCCTGTCGAGCCTGTACCAGATTGGATCCTTCATTGGTTCACCCTGAGTCTCCTGCGTGCCACAGTGTACAGGTTTTTCCCATCGGTCACCAGTGCAGCAGCCATGCGCACGGATACCACGCATTTTCCATCCTTTCTCCTGACTGGGTTACACTGCATTCCGCAGAGTTGTTTTCGTGTGTGTTTGTCGCCGAGGTAGGTGTACCGCATTAGTTGATCGAGCACGCCCGGATCTGCGTTCCCAAATGTAGCACCAGCATCTTGAGGTTGTCGGCGATTCGTGGGTAGTGTTTGTCGCGCCACATATTCGCTGCGTCTGCATGATTTGGGCAGAACCATCGCGACGGACTGGGCAGGGCGTGATACGTCCACCCCTCGGCCTGTGCTTCGTCGAGGTCCCCTTCGTGCGTTTCGTCGCACTTGGTCCACCATGCCTCGCATTCAAGATGGTTCATCGCCGGGTGGGGTTTGCAAATGATCGTAAGATCCTCAGCTTCTCCGTGTAGTATCGTGTCGGCGGTCGCGCCTCGAAATACCCGCACTTCTCATAGATACACCCACCCTGTTCAGGACACGATGATGGGGTTCCGTGGCCCGTCCATATGAAGTCAAGCCACACGCGAGTATTCCAGCAAAAAGGGGGCTTCTCGTCACTCATCGCCGGGTCCGGTTTTTAAAAGGTGCATCTTTGACGGATAGGGCTTGCGTTTGAGCGGACGGTACTCCAAGAACGCCTCAAGTGCCTGCTTCCACGACACTTCATCGGGGGTCTTATCGCTGTGTTTCCCCGTCGTCGCTTCTGCGTGAACAGTGATGTAGGCCCAGTAAAGAACTCTACGAGGTAGGTGTCGCGCAATCCAGTGCGCGACTATGTTTCTTAGATCGTCACTCATCTGTGGGACCTCCCTATTCTTCCGGACCCCATCATCGCAGCCATGAACCTCCGGGCCTTGTCTCGCTCCTTTGCCCTGCGTATCTGGGCCTCGGTTTTCTTCTTCACCACCTTTTTGGGGGCCAGCCTCATGCGTCGTTGCTCTGCCCGTACGTGGTCCCGGACAGCCACGGTGAGTTCGCTCATGCTACGGGCTGTGATCCTCCCGTCTGATTTCCACGACCCTTTGGAGGTGGGGTGAGAGTTGGGGATGTCGAACGAGACCCGCACCGATATGTGGGTGCGCACCAAGCCCGGGGCCTGTGGGTATGGGATACGTCGGCACTTCGTTGGTTTATCACGGTTCGTTGCAGGCGTATCCATCACAACAATCGGTGCCCTGCCAAACGGGACAGTCATTGTCCCCACAGCCGGGGAGGGCCACCGAGACAATCGAGGCCGGTACTCCGGTGTCCGGGGTTCCGGTGGTGACCGCTACAGAGAGCAGCCCAGCAAAGACGATGGCGAGTAGTGGTTTCATGGTGGGTTCCTCATGGTCTGTTGTACTGAAAAAGTCCTGCCTCGGCGGTCAGGAATGAAGTTATCTCCCTCGTTGGGCGGTCGGGGTCCATGTCGGCGTGTCCAATACAGCCATTCGCTGCCCTGAATCGACACGTTGTTTCGTCCCAGTCGACCAGCCGGGTGTCATAGAGATTGATGTCGTGGTTCCCGCTTGTGTCCCGTAGTGGGCGAAACACCAACCAATCAATGGGATCCTCTTCGTACAGCAAGGCCCCCGGGTCGTAGTCGTCCCGCAGTTCCACCCGTAGTGCAATCCCGGACCAGCTTGTCCAGCCCATCCTTAAGCCTCCAATGTGCATCCACGCCCCGATCACCGGGTACAAACGATCGGCCCATATTTCGCCGCAGGGGAACAGGTACCCCGGTCCCAGCGGTTGGCCCGAATGTGAGGGGATCGGCTCTACAGGCTCAACTGGGGCTACCTGTGGGGGCTTCTGTGGTACCTCGGGAGGAGGGGTCTGTACTATCTCACGCGGTACGAACGGGAGAACCGCCAATCCCTTGAAAAGGTCGCGTCTGTTCATGGTCCTGCGATGTAATCTGCTGCCAGTAGTTCGAGCATCTGTCCGTTCTTGAGCTCGTCAGGTAGATCGGTAAGCCGCTCCTCGTTGACCTCCATCTTGGTCTTGGCCTGTGCGAAGACTTCAGCCGCGCTTTCGCTCATCCGGCATCTCACCACGACCCACGTTTCCGAATCGTTTGTATTGGTCTCCTGTAGGCCCTGTGTGAACGTGTCCCAGTCGAACTCCGCTGCGTCGAGCAAGTCATCCAATTCGCGGTTGTCGAACGGTAGACGGGCATATAGAGCGTCGCCCAGTTCAGCGTGAAGCTCCGCCGTAAGCTTGGCGAGATCGGGCAGGTAGGGTTCGCCGTGAAGTTGATTGTATACAATGGTCAGTTGCTTTGCGTGTGAGTCTGAGATCCGACCGAGGTTGAGCGACGGAATTACACCCCGTTTCACCAACCTGCCCACCGAAGGGCAGCATTCATCGTCCGCGAGTAACCCGCCGCCCGGGTGGCCGTACCCTCCCTCTTGCATCTCGACCTTGTGAACCACCCTCATGCGTCCACTGTCGATCTGCCGGGCGATTTCCTGAAGGGCTTTCCACCGGTGTTCGCCGTCGACTACCTCGAACGACGGGTTGTCAGAATCATCTGTCTCGCGGACCTTTACCGCGTCCACAAACCCGAACAGGGCTATGGACCGGATGGTCTGTTCGTAATCCTCCGCGGTCATGCGGTTGGGATTCCACGGGTTGGCCCTCACCTGTACAATCGGGAGGTCCTTTACATCCAAGCTACTCCGCGCCCTTCCCATAGTTGTGTCACTCGTTCTTCTGTTTCATACACTTTGCGAACCGCTGATCGTATGACCGCATTCTCCACGCCACTCCCCCCACTGGACCTCCGGGGAACCCCCGGGTACTTGGTTGCCCGGTGCGCCCCGTACTGGACCGAAGATAGCCACGAGGACGAGTCACACGAAAAAACCGGGAACATCCGCAACAGGCTCTCCCTCCCCACACCGAGCAGATGGACCCTCGGAAACGGCTTGATCGGGTAGGTATTCCAGTGCCGCATCACCCGCAGAAACACGTACCCAATCCAGCGTTTGAGTTCGTCGACCTGTGACGAGTACGGCACCAGACCACCGAGGGCGAAGTAGTCGTATTCGTCCAGCGCCCGGAGGATGTGTTTCTCGCTCGCGCCCTTGGTGATAATGGGGATTGGTTTCTCCCCGAGGGCCTCCATGCGCTCCTGATTTTCCCATGTCTTGGCTTGGTCCCCGATCACGTCGAGGTTGAAGTACCCGGCGAGTTCGATGTGGTCCGGTAGCGTCTCCCGCAATTCGACCAGCCAGTCCCGGTATTCCTCGCAGGTGAGGGTCTGTCCCTGTGTGTAGACCGTGTAGGCTCCCGAGTCCACCATGAGCTTGCTGCCCGGGCTGGCGTTTCGGACGAATAACTGGGTGTCCTTGGCGTAGGCATAGGACGTGAGGTAGGTCCTCACAACGTCATACACCTCTTGGCGCGACCCGAGCAGGTGACCGGCGAGATAATAGTTCACCCTTCCACCACGCAGTTGTCGACTCGTAGCTGCAGCCAGAACGCATCTGCCTGTGTGATGTTGGTGTTGCAGACCTTGTTAAAGTGGTCGGCCTGCTTACCCGCTGTCCACCACGATAGCCATGTAGCAAATACCACGACAGTAATGAACCCGACTATGGTCCACGTGATGAACCGAATAGTGAACCGGCGATTCTCTTGATCGTCTTCGTCCATGTGTCGTCGATGGCGTTGTGCGATGTTCATTTTTCTATCTCTTGGATGATGCGCTTGATGGCAGGAGGGAGGGGTTCATACGGCTCCCGTTTGGTCAGGTAGCACTTGGTACATTGGTGGGTTGACCACCACGAAAAAACAGGTCGCCACACATGGCCACACGTCTTCTGTCTCTGTCGCAATTTCTTGAGGTTCATTTCCCTGCTATCGCTGCGATGTTGGCCTCCATTTCCAGCCACCCCTTGCGCCGGATCGCACACGCCGAACAGCGACCACACCCATACCCCCACGGGTGGCGCACGTTGCGGTCTCCCTCGTAGCACGTGTGAGTGTCTTCGAGTATGTAATCCAACTCCCCGAGCGAGGCCGCAAGCTCGAACGTCTCAGCCTTGGTCAGGTACATGAGGGGGGTGACAATGTTGAACCCCGGAAAGCCCATGCCCACCCGGATGGTGGCCTCAAGCATTCGCATGGTGGACTCCCGGCAATCCGGGTAGCCCGAATAGTCGGTCTGACATACCCCGGTCCACACCTCGGTTGCTCCCAGTGCCATCGCATAGGCCGCACCAATGGTCAAGAACAACAGGTTGCGCCCCGGAAGGAATGAGGCCGGCAGGTCCGGGTTGAGATGGTGCGCGTCCCCGATGGGTGTGTCGAGGTCAATCAGGGCCGACATTCTCGGAGCGTTATTGTAGCACGAGACCGTCGAAAAGCGGAACGGCACGTCTACGTACCCGCACGCTTTATCTGCGAACTTGGCCTCTACCGCGTGGCGCTGCCCGTACTCGAAATGAAGCCCGGCGACCACCTCGACATCCGCGTCGTGGTGAGCTTTCAAAAGGGTAGTGACGGAGTCTTGCCCCCCGCTCAGAATGACTACTGCTTTTCGCATCTGTGTACAAAGGATAGGAACTCGGCCCGGGCGGTACCCCGGAACGGTCCGGTGAGGCGCGAAGTGGTGGTCCATGTGTCGTGTACGTTCACGCCGCGCATTTCCATGCACAGGTGGCGCGCCTCGAGCACGACCCCTACTCCGAGCGGTTGTATTTGGTCTTCGATCATCTGGCCCACCGCGTGGGTGACCCGTTCTTGGTTCTGGAGCCCAGCCGAACAGTACCGAACGGCCCGGGCCAGCTTGGACAGCCCAACGATGCGTTCCTTGGGGATATACCCCACGTGTGCCCTCCCAAAGAATGGCAGCATGTGGTGCTCGCACAGCGAGAAGAACGGGATGTCGGTCTGGACGATCATTTCATCATACCCCTCGCTGTCGAACGTGGTGAATCGAAAGTCTTTGGGGGTACAGAAGTCACGGAGAAATTTCAGCACCCGGTCTGGTGTCGCTTGTAGCCCTTCTCGATCCGGGTCGTCACCAATATGTCGGAGTAGTTTTTGAATCCAAGCGCGAGGTGCTTCGGCGCTATGACTCCCCCGGGACAAGCCTTCTTCGGCCAGCGCCTCGTCAATGTTCTGAAGGGTCCTTTTCCCGACGTTGCGCAGACTGAGCAATTCGATGTCGCTCATGTTTAACAGAGCACCGATGGATGGCACACGGTACGCCTTGAGCATATTGTGCGCCCTACAGTTCAGACCGTAGAGATGGTCGATGCTTACTCGACTCCAATCAGTTTGTGTGTCTGGATGCTTACGGTCCATTCTGGGTTGTCGTGACTGAGTTGGATTGCTTGGGCTGTGGCCTCCTTGGTCCGGATACCGTCCTCGGGTTGTAGCCACAGATATTTCCTGAAGTACCCTTGCGGGTCGCTGGTGGGTAGTACCCGTATCACGAGGTCCCCGTGTGTCGTGGGAGTGTAGTCCGGTACCACCAATTTCAGTTCGTTGATGGTGCGCAGGGCGACGTTCTCGACGGGGGTCTTCGGGCTACAGGTAATCCAGTCCGGGGCGATGGATCTGTTCCACGGGATGGTCCCGTTGGTTTCAACGTGAATCCTGAAATTGTCCAACCGTAACCCCCGAATCAGATCGGTGTCCATTTGGAGGAGAGGTTCGCCCCCGGTCAACACCACCATGCGGATGTCCCCGGCTGTGCGCCGTATGGTGTCGACAAGGTTCTTGGTGCCATATCTCCGGGCTCCATCCTTTGTGAAGTCGGTATCGCACCACAGGGGACAGGAAGCCCCGCTGCGAGCTGCGTCAGTCTGTCGGTGTTCGTCGTGTCCCGACCACAGGTTGCACCCTACGAACCGCACAAATACGGCCGAGTGACCGGCATAGGCTCCCTCCCCTTGGAGAGTGCGCCAGATTTTCTTGACTGTGTACATTGGTTTTTACAGTGGAAAGGTTGCCCACGTCTTGGGGGTTTCGCTCACGGATACCCGAACCCGCATGTCCTGTGTCTCCGGTACAAGAACGATGACCATACCCTGAAACCAGCGTGCGAGATTTTCCGCTGTGGTCAATACCCCTGTCGAAATGGTTCCTTTTGTACCGGCTTTGATTAGGGGTTCGATCAACTGAAGCGGATAATGGTCTTGAGCCATTTCGTTTAAGTCCCTGTGGTCGCACGTTTCGTCCAACCATTGTCCAAACGGACGCAGGTCGCCATAGTCTATGACGAACCCCTTCGAGTCCAGACAGTGCGCCTCGACGGTTACCCGAACGATGTAGTTGTGCCCGTGTAGTCGGTGGCACTTGTGGCTTTCGGGGAGGTGGGTGAGCGCGTGGCTCGCGCTGAAGTGAAAGTCCTTCGAGATTGAAAACATCCTATTGAGGGTTGAGAAAGGGCCGGTCGGGTAGCGCCTAAACTATACCGACCGACCCTGCTTTCGCTGAACTCCGGGGAAAACTTACTTGGCGAGGGTGATCGTCTGCGTATTGGCCTCTATGCCCATGACCGTGGTCACCAGATACACGCCAGAGGGCCACTGAGAAGCCCCGTACGGGCCGATCTCCCACCTTCCGGGGGTCAGGGTTGATTCGCTCCTCAAACGCTCCCTGCCGAGGATATCGTGGACCAGAACTGCGACCGTACCCTCCACCGGAACGTCCACCTGTACCATGAACGAGGGGTTGAACGGGTTGGGGTAGACCGAGTCGAGTTCAAAGTGCATAGGCAAGACCCCGATTACCTGTGTGGTTTCTACGGCAGCAAGACGACAGGTTGGGCCGTCGATGGTGCCCTCAATGTCAGGCTGGCTCCCGGCCTTCAACAGGTAGTTGGTTTCGCCTTGTCGTACATCCACGTCAAACCAGACCGTGCGGCACTCGTTGTCGTCGTACCCTTGGTCGAATTTCAGTTGCCGTCCGTGTGTGACGTTGTACTCGTGGGGCTCAGACGATGCGTACGGCTTCACGGGTGTACACAATTCCCAATGCGATAGCGCCGGGGCTTCGTCCGAACAAACCGTGTACGTATAGCGGTCCCCCACCTTGCCTTCGAAGGTGAGCGTCTGACCCATCAGGCGCGAAACCGCGAGCAGGATCAGGAATGTGATTGCGACGATTGAGACAGTTTTCATTTGCCTTTCCTCATTTGTGTGTTGTGGGGTTTCTACCAGTCATCTTCCCATGCTTTGTGATACTCCTCCGGCAGCGACGGTACAGAGGCAACGGCCCATACGAGAGCAACGATTCCCAGTACCACCACAGCCATGAGACCACCAGTAATCCACAGGACGATTTTCAGCCATAGTGTGAGTCCCATGCTCGTTTTGTTTAGGTGACGGGTGACCCGTCCTCAATGATAAGGTCCGCGCTTTCTCCGAGTTCGAGGACCCGTTCCATGAACACCTGCGCCCCGGCCTTCTCTGCCATCTGTGCCACCGTTGCCCGGGAATCGGTGTCGAGCAAGGACCCGTCCCGGATCAGGACCACAGGCAACTCGGGGTTCGCCGCCAACGCGAGCGCGGTTGACACCTTGATTCGCTCCGAGCTTGAGCATTGGTCGAACGGGACACCGTTGAACCGCACCATCTGCTCGTCGACGGTCAGGCCGCTCACGGGTAAGTCTGCCGACGCAATCGCCTCGTCCCTTTCCGTGTCGATGTCGGCCATGAATTCGTTCAGGTGCTCGACCTGTGTTTCCATCTCCTCGATGTCGGCCCGGATGCGATGTTGTTCCTTGACCAGTGCCACGCGGCGGTTGGTCTCGTCCGCGCCGTGGAGTTGGGTTTCGATCTCCTTGATGTCGAGCACTGTGGCCCCCTCGGCAGCGATGGTCAACGCCGCCAATACGCCGTTAGCCCCACGTAATTCATGTTCCGCTATCTCGACCGCTTTCCGGGCGAGTTTGAACTTCGCCCGTGTGTCTTCCACGTCTCGGTTGTGGTCCATACGGGCCTTGAGAGCAAGCGACAACCCCGTCACATCTACAGGCTCCACAAGGTCGTCCGGGTTGATGTCGAGACGGACCCGGGCTTTGGTAGCCTTCAGGTCCCGGTTGATGTCTGTGCGTTGGTCGTAGTGGACCTGTCGCCTGCTGGCCATGTTCTCAAGATCGATCCCGGCAACCACGGCCAGTTGTGCCGCCTGTTCGTGGGGTTTCATGCGCAGGAACGCTACCGGGTCAATGGTGTCCCCGTAGAGAGCATCCAGAACCCCCTGTGGGCCTCCGGTGATCGGGGTCCCGTCCTTGTACTTGACCTTCAGGTACGAGTTTGTCTTGGTGAACGTCCGAGTGACCAGTAACCGGTCCGTCTCAAGTACAATCCGGCCACTGTTTTCCCCGTGGCGAATGGGTTCCCCGGGTATTGCGTCTTTGCCCCGTAGGGCGTATTCGATGGCATCGAGAACCGCGCTTTTCCCTTGCGCGTTGCGACCCCCGATTAAGAAGACGGTCCCGTCTGGTTTGACCAGTAGAGCGCGGATCTTCTTGATGTTCTCAACGGCGAGTTGGATGATTTTCTGCTTCATGGGTTGACGCGCTCCGGGCGCTGTGGGTTAGTTTGAAATGGGAACAGGTGGTCGTCTCGGTTGCACTTTGAGCACGGTCCTCCAACCGGGCTTTGGGCTCCACGCCACTGGCACCTCTGCCGACCCGGACGCACGTCGTTTTCGATAGCGTCCACGTCTCCGATCATCAGGCGCAATCCGCTCTCGCTAACCCCCGGTATGGGGCCGGTGTTGAACTGGTCGGCGAACAGGAACTTGGTTTCGACCTCAAGCCACTGGCCCTGTACCTGTTCGAGCATCTGCATGAACTCGATGCTGTGTAACATCCCACAGGCGGGATGGGCATGGCGGTAGCAACGTCGGACGTAGTTCCGGGCTGCGTTGGGGTTCACGTGGACACGCATTGGTTTCTGTTGGGTCATTGTGGTTTCTCCGGGCGGGTTACCGGTCCAGTAGCCAATCCCGTCTCTCCATTTTTTGGCGTAAGGATCACTCATCGCCGGGTCCGGTTGCGTTAGTTAGTCCCACCCCTTACAACCACAGTAGAACCGGTCATGTGGCCGGTCCGGGTGGGCTTCAAAGAATGCCAGTTTGGGGTCTGAATCCTGTTCACAGTGGCACAGGATTACATGGTCCACCGGGACCTTCTCGCGGGACCGTCGTCCGGTCGAGCAGGATCCCACATGGTGCTTGCGCACCCGAACCCCGTGGTATGTACACCGTGCTTTTCGTTTGCTCATTGGTCCGCCTCGCTTTTTCGTGTTTCAAAGAAGTCGTGAAGGTCCGGGTGGGTCCGCATTATCAACCGGGCGTAATACGCTTTCCAGTTGTTGTTGACCTTGAATCGGGGGTCCGTCGTCTCGACCGTTGTCTTCCACCGGAGGACCTCGTACAACCCCGCAATCCCGTACCTCTTGTGTCCCGCAGCCCGGGCCTTGCGTGCCATTTTGACCAGCCTGTTGAACACTTGGGGATTGTCCATGTGGAAGCGCCTGAACTTCTCGGGTCCCGTTTGATATGCGTCGTCGAATAAGGTGATCTGCTCGCTCATGCCTGTTCCCGAATTGCGCGACAGTAGATGTAGTACATCTGCCGCAAGTTGGGGTCTACGTCCATGTCGCGCCCGAACACGGATACCGCATGGCTGATCGTTGAATGGTCCCGTCCCCCGAGCAGGCGACCGGTTCGGGACATGGTCATGTTATAGTGGTGGACGAGTGTATAGCAGATCAGGTGCCTCACCACCACCACCCCGCGCTTGCGTCCCGGCCCGGTGATCTGTTTGGCCGATACACCGAACTCGGTTGCGGCGATTTCAATGGGGTCAACCCGTTGACCGTCTCTGACTGTAATAAGCATGATATTCGACCTCGTTTCTAAATCGTGGCGGGTACTCCTTGTCGCCAATCACCATGCGCCAATCCGACCAATCGGCGAACGGCCCATGCAGGAATTCATAGGAGGGGGTGTACCCTTTTTCAAGGTTCATCCGGGTCCACGGCGAGGGCTCAAGTCCCGCGCTGTGCAAGATGCGATACCCGTGGTCTCGAACACGCAGGACCTTATCGCGGTCCACCTGCCCGGACTCGGCGAGCTTGCGCATTCTGCCGGAATGGATGTACTGGTGGCAGAAGTGACAGAGAGCGACAACCTCGACGAACACAGCCCGTCCCCGGCCATAGTCCACGTCATAGGTTTCGTGTGCCTCCAACCGCTGTAGAGGTGCCCGGGTCTTGTGGTTCCCACAGGCCCAGCAGCAAAAGTTGTTTTCGCCGTACACAATCTTGCGAGCGGCATTCCACCAACCGGATCCGAGCACCGTTCGGGGGTTGACCCCGTGAAGCGGCACCGGGATGTTGGGATGGGTGAGAAGGGCCGGCCTCACGAACAGAGGATTATCCCCCGTTGGTTGCGGCAGACCCGTCACCCATCTCCGAAGGTTTGGGTCCCACCTTGGTTTGGGTGGGTGCGCCAAGCTCACAGCGTGTCTCCGAGTTTGATCATCAGGGTCCGGGCCGACAGGCCAAGCTCCTCCATGGACGGGGTAAGGTCGCCAAGGACACCACCCCATTCACCCGTCTCCTTGTTGGTCTCGTAGAAGGCTTCCACCAGCGATCCGTACAGGTGAGCATACATCTGCGCTCTCTGTCGACACACCTCGGTCATCGCCGCTATCTCACTTGGCTCCATAGGGCGCACCGGGGGCATGATCGGTACATAGGTCTGGACCGGTACCGGATCGGGCTGTACGGGCGCTGTGGGGGCCACTGGCGGGAAACCCGTGGTCTGTGCCGGGGGTGTCCACGGGGGTTGCCCGGTAGGGGGTTGGTATACCTGCGCCGGGGGTGTCTGTGGATACTGTTGGCCCGGAGGCGTTGCCGGGGGCGGCTGGTATTGCTGTGCCGGGGGATACTGCATTTGCTGCTGCGCGGGGGGTGGCGCTGCCTGCTGCTGCGGCGGGGGTGCTTGCTGTTGCGGGGCCGCTACCCCGGTCAGCACTTTGTAGTACACCTTCCCGTTGTTCTCAGCCTGCACCAGTGTCACCTGATGCCCTTTTCGGAGACCGCCGATTGCCGCCATCTGGTCGGGCTTGTCCGCATCGGCGTAGACCCGTACGTCTCCGAATTGCTGTGTCGTGAACAGGACATCGTGGTACGGTGCCCCTCCGGGGAGTTTTGAAGCCCGGGGTTGGGGGTTCATCGGGTATTTTACGGTCGCGGGAACTTGGATCATTTTTCCTCCTTGGTTGCCTTACGCATGGTGATGATGGGGGTCTCGCCGGTAAGGACAGCGGCACCCTCTGCAATCTCAAGCTGCTTCATGGCGTTCAGGTGCTCGCGCATGGTCTTGATATTGCCATCGTAATCAGTGACAGACAACGTGTGCTGCCAGTCCTTTCGGACCGACCGGGTGAAACTGAACCCGTAATACACGCACCGATTTCCCAAGCCTTCGTTGATGTCGGGGTTGAGAATATCGGCGAGTTCGAGACGCAGTTTCGTGTCCTCTGCCTTTAGCCTTTTTTTCTCTGCGTCGAGGCTGACCAGTCGGCGGCAGATTTGTGAAATCCGTTGCCGAACGGACGGTTCTTTGGGTTTCTCCTTTGCCATGTTTCTCGTGGTTTATAGGTGACTATTTGACGTGTCAGAATTGCACGGTTGGGGGTATGGGCAAATCGCGTTCTTCGAGTACGCCCCAAAGCAGGGTCGAAACCTCTGCCGGAATCGGGTGGTGCCCGTTTTCGTACTGGCTCACCATGTTCCGGCTCTTGCCAATCAGCTTGGCCATCTGGACCTGTGCGATCTTGAGGGTGTACTTGCGGATGAAAAGGAACGTCTGTGGTGTCATTCTGGCTCCTCCTCGATGTTGAAATCCACCCCGCAATTCCGGCACCTGAACCACGTGAGGTTCCCAAGCCCCCCCATGCACGAACCGGGTCCGTTGCACAGTGGGCACGTGGGGTTGTCCTTGTCGGCCTCGTACTGTTCCTCCTCGTGAATTTCCTCGTCGGTGGGCTCGTCCTCCTCGTCCGAGATGTAGTCTGACGGGGCCAGCGACTTGAAGGGGTGTTTCTGGATCTCCGAGAATGACACGATGCGTGTTTTCATCACTGGTCCTCGTAGTGTTTGGTGACGATATCGGTCCAGTCAAAAATGGGTTCGTCTTGGGGGTGGGGTTCCTCCACGTTGCGGGTGGCGTGGAGTCCCGATGCGTTGCGCAAGGTTTGCCACTGAAGGTGCCGTTCGAGTATTTCAATGAGGCGCACCCGCCTCCCGTCTTCGGCAACCCCGGCAGCGATTTCGTAGGTACCGAATCCGTCGTATTCGGACGGAGCCGTAGTCTCCCACATGCGGCACGGGAGGTCCCCGGCAAGGGTGATGCGCACCTCGCCCAATTCACGCGCACCTACGAGCGATTTGGCGCGGTCTACGGCCTTCTGAGCGTTCTTGAGGCTAAGGTTGGTGTCCACCTCTCGCCCGTAGTATTCGACGCTGTAGAGTTTGCGTGCTCTCATTACTGTTCCTCCTCGTACACGTGCCACACGAACGCGCCACAAACAGCAGACCCCACATGGACCCCCGAGGGGACATCGTGCCCCGTACCCGTAACCCAAAATCTTCTGGTCACAGACGGGAGTGACGGATCAACCTCTGCCCACAGCGTCGGTAGCGCGTTGTCTTGATATCCGGCGTGGATGACTCGTGCCCCGAACGGCATTTCCAACTCGGTGAGAGCACCCCTTAATTCGTATTTCCAGATCGTCATTGTCTATTCCATGTGAGACGTGCCCCACCCGTGGAGTCACATCGGATTTCCAAGATCACGGGGTACTTGTCCCCTCGGGTGGCTTGGGTGAAGTTGAGATGCAGCGCCCGTAGGTACTCCCCGGACACATCCACCGTACACGACGGAGCCGAACGCTCCGGTTGTGGCACTCGTCGGGTTTCCAGCCAACTGTAGGTGAACCAGAACAGCACCACGATCCACAGAGTTGCGTTGAAGACGTAGTACCACTTCATGCCGCCCCCTGTGTGTTGTTGACCGAGTCTTCCGTGACCCCCATGAGGTCGAGTCCCCATTTGCCAGCGCAGATCGGGCCGTACCCGGCACCGACTGAACGTTCGTCTGTGAGTTCGAGACCGCAGAAGCAGCAGGACCCCGTATCGATCCCGCTCATGGAGGCAAACCCTACAGGGTCGGCGCTCAACGCTTCAAGGAAACGGCCAATTTCGGGGGTGAATGCCCTGAACGATCGGAGCATCCCCGTCGTCCAATCCACGATCCCGTACAGGGCGCGTT
>Ga0255047_10001450_pt1 | contig 17197 bp, 40 predicted proteins | sample JV7_2_1_MG_FD_183640 | JGI IMG/M metagenome (GOLD analysis project Ga0255047, IMG submission 183640) | Seawater microbial communities from Jervis Inlet, British Columbia, Canada - JV7_2_1 | ecosystem: Environmental > Aquatic > Marine > Inlet | place: Canada: British Columbia | collected 2016-10-06 | reverse complement strand
AGACGCGCGGCGTAGCGGTGACTCGCAAGGAGGTCGGCCGTCAGCTGAAGCGGTCGCCGAGGGGCGGGTTCGTGACGAAGGTCAAGCGGCTTCGATAACAGCAAACCACCGTTGCCCGTACACCGGGTCGATCTCGTCCCGTTCGACTCGGGCCAGCCCGAGGCGCTCGAGCGCTTGTAGCGCCGCGGTGGGGTGCCTGCCCCCGCGGCTGGTCCACTCCCGCCAGCCTACCCCGGCGCTCCCGGCATGGCGCAGCACAACAAGGACCGCCTGATGCCGAGCGCTGTTCAGCCCAGGGTGTTCGCCGCGAGTCAGGAGCATCAGCGTTTCTCCCCGTCCTCGGTCTCGCGAACCGTTTGCTCGAAGTCCTCCGGGAGGCGAAACGGCCCGTCCCCGTCCTCGAAGAACTGGCACGCAATGTCGGCCGTCGCGGCCATCACGCCCCATGCCGCGGCCCGCTTGCCCTGTTCATTGAACACGGACACCCAGCCCTTGAGCTCGTGCAGCACGTAGCGCACCGCCTGCTCCTCGGGGCTCATGGGCTCTCCGGATCCTCGGTCGGGGCGACCGAGTGCGCTCGAAGCCGGGACGCCGCCGCCCGCCAGAGCAGCGCGGCGACGGCACCCTCGGGATCGTGCTCGACCTCCTTTGCGCCCTTGTCGAGCTGACCCGCAATGTCGGCGTCGGACATCCGGGCGAGGCCAGCCTCAATCGTCTTCAGGACCTCCAAGAGCCCCGGGCGCGCCTGGTGCCAGGGCACCTCAGTCATAATTGCCGCCCCCGCTGATCCGTTCGACCACCTGCGCGCACGTCGGGCACAGCCGGCGGAGCTTCGGGTTCGTGCTCCTGAACGTCCTGGTGCAGCCGTCCTCGAATTTCGTGCCCGGGCCGAGGCATCGAACCTCGGTGCGCAGGGCGACCGGCTGATATCCCCGCGCGCCCTGTCGTTCCCGGGATTGTCGTTCTTCGTGGGTCAGCCCGTCGGCCGGCGCTCGTGGCCTGCGTCGTTTGGTTCGTTGGTCGCTCGTTCGTGGCATGGTTTCACCCTCCTCGGTGCTCTCGCACCCGTCGCTCGTGTGTCTCGCGCAGGATTGCGCTCTCCCGTTCTGTGCGCTCGCTCAGCCGCCTGTCGTGCTCGGCCCGCACCTCGGCGGCATGCTCGGCCCCGAGCCGCTGTAGCGCCCACCAGGCCCGCCACGCCGAGTGACACCCCCGCCGCATGTTCGGCCCGGTGTTACCCGTCATCCGGCTTGGCCTCGCGGGTCGCGAACTCGCCGAACCAGCAATTCTCGGCGGCAGCGACGACCTTGTCGCGCACGTAGCCCACGGCTGCCGCGCCGGCTAGCGCGACGAGCAGGGTGCCTGGTAGGCGCGTCTCTTGCCGGTCGCCGCTGTCGTCGGTCCAGAAGACGATCGCTTCGCCCGACCAGTCGCCTCGGTGGTTGATGATGACCTGGCCGAGGTCCGGGTGTTCTATCGTCGTGTTGTTCATGCTCCACCCCCGACGCTCCGCGCCTCGTCGGCCACCGCGAGCAGCGCGTCCTTGATCGCCCTGTGGCCGACGTCGCCGGCAGCCTCCCAGACGATCCACGCTATCCGCTCCGCGTCCTCCGCTGTGAGCGCTGCGCCTCGCGCTATCGCAGTGGGGGTCCGCCGGCCGGTGTGGCCGCAGGCATCTGCGCACCGGCTGGAGCACACACCCTCGAAGTCGATCACCCGGCCGCAGCCTCGGCAGCGTTCGTATGCGCTCATGAGCCACCCCCGGCCAGACCGCGCGACTTCGCGGTCAGCCCGGAGCCCCAGCATTTGCGACACTTCCCGGTCGCAATGAATCCGCGCCCCATCAGGCCGAACATCTCCACAGGCCCCCAGCTCCCTTCGAGCCCCCGGCCGTCGCACGCCCGACAGCGGCGCCGCTCGAGTTGTCCTTCGCGTTCCAGGACGAACCGCCTGCCGCGCTTCCTGAAGACCCAGGTGGCGTGGAGAGTGCCGCGGTCCATGTCCGGTATCAGCAGGGCGAGCGTTCGGCTCGTGATGTAGAAGCGACGCCCGGCGGCGTCTCTGAGCCATGCCCCGCCGTGGCTCAGCTCGACCCAGGACATCGCAGCGTCGAACGGCACCGAGGGCATCCAGTCCAGGCGATCCCCGAGAAGCGCCGCTGCGTCCGCCCACCAGCGTTCGCTGTCGCCCCGCCGGGGGGCGTCGAGATACATACTGCGGTCCACAAATGGGACCCGGCCTCGAAGATCGGATTCGGTGTCTAGATCGATGCGGCGCAGACTCACGAGCCACCCCCGAGCAGCCGCTGTCCTTCGCCCAGGCGCAACCGCTCGGGCACCGGGCCTGCGCCGAGCCGTGCCTGGTGCGTCGTGTACTGCCCCCCGCCGGCCTCCAGCAGCCCGGGGAGTGTCGCGTGGTCCAGGCGCACCTGCGAGCGCACGACCGCCTCGTACGCCGCGAGGAAGTCCTTGCGCGTCCAGGTGCAGCTGCCCTGGCAGACCGCCGGCCAGCCGCCCAGCGTCTTGATCGCCTCGGTGGCCGCCGGGTCGTCCAGCCGCACCGAGTCGTACGCGCCGATACGCCGGATCGCGCGGAGCACGCCACCCCACGCGAGCACCGCACGGTCGGCGGGGTCGCCCTCGATCAGCGCGCGGAGCTCTGCTGGTCGGGGCATGTGCCGGCACGTCTCGAGCGCCCGCTGGGTTGCCTCCTCGACCTCGTCGAGCGGGAACGCCACCAGCGCGCGCCAGTAGCCCTCAATCGCCGGGGCGGTCAGGTCGCACCTGAAGACGTCGCCGAGCACGCTCAGGGCAGCGAGGAAGCGGGGTTTCTCGTCCGGCGTCATGTCGTGGCCTCCTCGGCTTCGAGCACGTATGGCCCCAGCACCTGCACCATGTCGATGCTCACAGCGTCACCCCCGCCCACGGGGCCTCGCCTCGCGTCAGCGGCTCCAGCTCCTCGAGGGTCGGCCGCCGCAACTCCCCGCCGCACAGCCACGTCCACTCCCCGTCGTCTTCATCGGTGACCTCGTGGTCGTGGTAGCTGACCTCGTACACCCACAGACCGCCGGGCCGCTCGTCGGTCATGGTCTCGATGCCGCCCGTCTGCCCGAAGCCCTCGAAGAACTGCTCCACGTCTGCCGTGGCCTCCCACAGCGCATGCAGGCCCGCCTCGCTCGTCGGTCCATCGTTGCCGTTCTCGCGCCACGACGGGTGGCTGCACGCGATTGGCAGGCAATGGTTCTGCATGATGATGCCGGCGAGTCTGGACCCGACCGTTCCGACGTGCACAGCAAACAGTAATTTTTCGTCCGTCATGGTCTTCCCTCCGTCTTAGCCAGCCACTCCTGCGCGGCTTGCCGGTTGCGCTGTGCTTTGCCGTTGATCGGTGTGCCCGGCGGATTGTCGGCGATCTCCCCCAGGCTCGTGACGTGCGAGGCGTCGCGCATGGCCAGCGACAGGCTCAGGTACTTCGTCGTGCTGCCCTCGGCCTGCCCGAGGTGCCACGGGCTCCGGTGCTGGCCGTCGATGGCGCGGCACAGGTCCGCGACGCTCGACCCCTCGCCGAGCCGGGCTACGATGAGGCGCCACTCTTTCGACTTGCTGGTCGGCTTCGGCGCTGCTCTCGGGTGGTAGCTTCGATAGTGCGCGAAGACAGCGAGCACCTCGTCGCGCCGTTGCGGCGGGACTGACGGCGCAGCCGGACCTTGCTCTGTCTCCGACTCTGACTCTGACTCTGAAGTCTTATCTCTTACCTCTAGCCTCTTACCCTCTGCCTCTACCGTGACATCGTCGTGACTCGTCCGGGGACATTCGTGTGACATGTCCGTGACATGTCCGGCGGGTGTCCCGTGATTTATCCGTGACTTGTCACGGGACTTCCGCTTGCGCGCGGCCTCGGGTGAGTCCTGGTGCCGGTCGAACTCGGGGAACCACAGCGCGCCGGATTCGTCTCGCGCCAGCGTCCCGGCGTCGATCAGTTCGACGATCGCGCACCTGACCATGCCGGCAGGCAGGCGGGATCGGCGGATGATTATGTTTTCGGTGATCGGCTTGCCGTTCGGCAGCACCAGGCGGCCGGGGCTCGGCTCCGCGTTCGCGCACGACAGCAGCATCGGCCCGAGGCACAACGCGATCCCACCGAGCGCCTCATGGCTCCTGCTGGTGTACCAGGAGTCCCACAGCTTGACCCATGGCCGGGATTTCATGCTGTACCCATCGGGCGCTCGAAACTGTCGGATCCACACCCAGCCAGCGGTCCGAAGACATGGCTCGTCGAGCGAGTCGCCACCGAAGTGGAGGAAGTGCTTTTTTCATGCGCTCCCGACAGTTTCCAGAGCCCGATCATTTGCCGGCCTCGTCGTGCTTCTCCAGGCCGAGGTCGATCAGCCGGCGAAGCATGAAGGCCACCGTGCGCTCGTCCGCGTCGGCCAGCGCCTTGACCCGTTCGTATGCCTCCGGCGGCAGCTTGAGGCTCGTTGCGATCCAACGTTCGTCCATCGTTCCCATGGGAGTCCTGTTAGCACCTCCCACGGCTTGTTGCAACTCCTTGCCGGTCATGGTGTCAACCGCCTCGCTCGGTTCCCGCGGGTCATAACGTGAGCGCCTTGTCAGTCACGTTCCAGACAACCACAAGCGTCATGTCTGTGTGGGGCTCGATGTGGCCCTCTACGGCGGGGACAGGGCCCGCCGCAGCGATGTCTTCCATATCCTCCCCGAAGACAACGCCACGCCCCTTCAGCAGGTCGTGGATATCGTCGACAGCTTGATTCGCGTCCTTGCGGGGGATGAGCACAAACACATGAGGCACATCTAGTTCGTAGTGGGTGTGGCGCTCTCTGTTTTTGAACTTGGAGACACCGTCTCCCGAGTCCGTTGTGTTGTAGCCTGCGCTATACAGTAATTGCACCAGCGCGGTAACGCCGGGGTCCAAGCCGTCAACAATCTCCTGATCTAGCTTGCGCCGCCTCGCCCGGTTCCCGCGGCTCATGGCTTGGCCTCGTCGTCGCCGGTCAGGTAGTCGGTCAGTTTGCGGTGTGGTTCCACCTTCTTCGCGTCGTACCTGGCAACGACGTCGTCCCAGAGGTCAGGCTCGTCGACCGGGGGCAGCGGCTTACGAGCGCCGAGCCTCCTGCCGAGGCACGGCCGGCACACCGGCTGATCGTTCACGCGGCTATCGGTCTCGCGACCGCAGTTGCCGCAGGCCTGCACCCACGTCGTCATAACGCGAGCACCTCCTGCGCAAGTCGCTTCGCTGCGATCTCACAATAGCGTTCGTCTAGCTCGATACCGATCGCACGCCGGCCGAGGTCCTTCGCTGCGCGGAGCGTTGTGCCCGAGCCCATGAATGGGTCGAGCACGGTCTGCGGCTCACCGGGGCATAAGCTGATCACCCAGCGCATCACCTCCAGCGGCTTCTGCGTCGGGTGCTGGCGGGCCTCCCGGCCCTTGCGGTGCATGCCGTTCCAGAGGTGGCGCTTGAGTCGCGCCGCGCAGCCGTAGTTTGTCCAGGCTAGCTCGACGTCGGCGAAGTCGGTCTTGCCGTTGACCTTGTCCCACACAAGCCACGAGGCCGACGGAGGTAGCGCGTAGAAGTTGCCTCCGAACACGGCTGCACGGCGGCCAGCAGACACCACAGCGGCCAGAAGGTCGGCGCTGATCGGTCGGTCGTCCCACGCAGCCGACCCATAGTCGGTCGCGATTGCGACTCCTCCCCTGCTCCTGTTGCGCCCGGACGCCTCGCCCAGCCCATACGGAGGATCAGTCACGACCACGTCAACCGTGTCGAGCGTCGGCAGCACGTCGCGACAATCGCCCAGGTAAATCGTACAACCGGCTGCGTCGTAGTACGGGGTCATGGTCCGATCCTCCGCTGCGCGTGCTCGTCCGGGCAGTATTCGCCGTGCTGGTCCTCGGTGTTCTCCGGCTCGAAGAGGTCGCCGCACCAGCAGCAGATGGCGTCCCGGTGCTCAGGCCGCTCGTGGACGCAGTGGTGCGGATCGTCGCCGGGGTGATGCGTGCAGCGCTGGTGCTCGGTCATGGTCCGATCTCCCGATACTGGATCGACTGCCGCAGCGTCCATGCGTCGGCGATCCCCGCGCGCATACCGTCGGTCAGGCCGAGGTCGCGATACACCACCGTAGCGTCGGCACGCTGTCGCCAAGCGAACCCAGCAGCCACGCCCCACGTCCGCTCCAGCGGGTCGGAGTCGTCCAGCACCCCGGGCTGGGTAAGCAACCCATGGGACGCATACGGTGACTCTCCGCGCTCCAAACAATCCCGGAGGCACCGGCGCAGGTAGGCCAGGTTGCGCTCGACGTCACCGGCGTATGGCGATTCGACTATAACGAGGCGCACGCCTTGACCTCCCTGCGGGACCCTTCGCACGGCGTCCGCGGTACCGGCACGCCGCGCCAGTGGTAGTCGTCCCGCTTGTGCTTGTTCAGCCTGCCACGCCTGTCCATAGCGATCGAGCGACCGCACACCGGACACTGTGCCCGGGGCCGTTTCATGGTCCCACCGCCTGAGCTTTCCCGTGCTTGCAGCCCCAGGAGCAAGGACCGCCCTGGTAGTCAGCCAGGACGCCGCACCCGCCGTCGCACCTCGGCTGCCGCACGTCCTTGAACTGGCCGTCGAACCGCAGCATGGCGCCGTCCTCGTCGGCGGACACTGTGTGTATCCCGCCGCAGTCGAGGCACCAGCCAGCGTCGCCGTCGTAGCCGTGCCAGATGTGGTCACACTTGCCGCGGCCAACCACGCACGGCGCAGCGTCGGAGAACCACACGACCGTGCCGCCGCAGCCGTTGCACTCGGCGGACTGTACGGACCTCATCGGTAATCCCCCGCCTCGATAGGCCGGTCCAGCACCAACACGGTCGAGTGCTCGAACGGCGCCGATCCGCTGCCGCCGTAGGCTACGCGGCCAACTATGTCGTGCTGGCGAAAGCCGCTGCGCATGGCATAGTGCCACCATGGCATCGACGTGCGCGCAGGCACCAGGAACACGACGACCTCCGCGTTACCCCTGTCCATCTCCCGAGCGGCCTTGCGCACGAACAGGCCGATGTTGTTCCACGGCGGATTGCACCACACCCGCCCGCGCCACAGCACACCGTCAAGCGAGTCCCACCCGTCGAGGTCGCCCGGGAGGTACCCATCTTCGCGCATGGCTTGACGACACACACAGTTGGCCTCGGAGCACGCAGCGTCGAAGTCGAACCCCCCACGGCCGAACCGACGCGCAAGCTCGAGCACCAGCGCTGGCGGGGTGCGCCGGTCCTGGTCCGCCTCGGTGGTGCCAGACACCGGCGGCGTGAACGATTGCTGGCCTCTCATGGCTGATCCACCGGCGGCGGTTCGGCGGTGTCGTCCCAGGGCAGCGAGTCCACCACTTCGTCGCTGTGCTCGCCCTCGGCGCGCTGCTGCCGCTCTTCGGCGTCCGCGAGCACCTGGTCAATCAGCGCCAGACGCTCGGTCCACCCGTCGGGGGTGTCCGGGTCGTCGGCGGGCACCTGTAGTTCCCACTCGATCTTCGCCCCCTCGACGCCGAGCAGGGTCATCAGGTGCAGCTTGGCGCCCCTCACCTTTGCGCGGAGCTCCAACTCGGTCGGCAGCGCGGCAAGGGTCTCCTCGGTGTGCCGGGGGTTCTGCTCGACGGCCGCCTCGAGGTACCGCTGGTCCCGATCGGCCTGCTCCCGTTCCCCGTCGCGCGCCAGCGCCCGATCGACCACCGCGACCACCGCCTCCCAGCCGACCACCGACTGCCGTTTGGGCTGCTCGCCGAGCTCCGCCCAGACCCCCGCGGCGCGCTCGGTTCCCACCGCCGCGGTCAGGGTGCCCATCTGCTGTGCCAGCCATTTCGCCCGGTGAGCCGGCGGGGGTAGTCGCTCCTCCCCCGTGCGGGTGTCGAGCAGCCACGGGGTCAGGACCACCCCGGCGCCCACGTCGATCACCGGCGGGCAGCTGACCTCGGTGCCGGTCGACCGGCGCTCGACCGGGGGCGCCGCCCGGTGCTCCTCGGCGCGCTCGTCCAGACGCTGGCGCAGCCCGTCGGAGTTGTCCCGCTGCGGGCCCCGAGGCTCCGACACCTCGTCAGCCAAATACATCCCGCCAACCACGTCCGGGTATACCAGCCGGCCCAGACGTGCCCGACAGCGCGCGTTCAACATGTCGAGCGGGTGCTTCGCCCAGTTGCCTCCGCCGCGCACCAGGCCGGCGCGCTCGGCCTCGGCGATCGTGTACTCGCTCACGATCTCGTTGCCGCTGCCGCCGGTGCGCCGGGTCGCCCAGGTGACCCGCTGCGCCGACTGCTCCCGAGGCTCGAAATAGTCGCAGCAGCCCGACGACATGATCAGCCCCTGCACCAGCGCCGCACTTGGATGCGGCCGGCCCTTGATCACGTCGATCCCGCGGAACGACTGCCAGACGTCGAGCCCCAACGTGCGGCCGTAGTGGGCGATGGCCATCGCCTGGAGCGGGTTGCGGACGCCGTCGGGGAGTAGCCCTGACTCGTGCAGCCCGGCTGTGATTCTGCTCAGGTCATCCAGGTGCTCAGGCTCGAAGGCAAGCCGGTCGAGGGTCTTCTGGGGTGCGCGCTGTAGCGCTTTCGTGTCGCTCATTCGACTCAATCCTTCCACGAGCAGCGCAGTTCACGCCGCCCTTTCCCGTGCTTTGTGTGCTTCTCCGCAGCCTCTGCAATCACCGTTGCGTCGACCGCCGGGCGCAAGTCGTTGACCACCTTCGCCCATGCGGTCGTGGTCGACCCCTTGACGTTGCGCACCCGCAGGTTGCCATGCCGCGACTCGATCTCGGCAGCGTCGCCAGCGGCGAAGAGAAGCGCCGAGCGTATCTCCGCGATCCGGTCCTCGTTGCCAGCCGACTGCAGTTCCAGCCGGCGAAGCTCGACGATCAGGTAGTCCTCGCCTTCGGTGGCCTCCCGCACCTCGCCCGTTGGGTGCTCCTGCGGGCCCAGGCGCTCGGCCGGAGGCTCGCACGGCTGGGCGCCGACAATGTGCCGATCCCACCACTCGGACGCCACAGTGAACAACTCAGCGCCGATGTTGGGGTCGTAATCGACGCGGTGCAGGTCCAACGACTGTGTGCCGAACAAGGCGGCCACAATCGCGTACGGGACAGGCTCCTCGCTCGCGTAGGCCAGCGCGTGCAGCGTCCACTGCACCTGAGCGGTGATATTGTCCGGGATGCTTCGGGACCACTCCGAGCGCTTGCTGCTGTGGACCTTTTTACACTCCAGCAGCGCCACCGTACCGACCGCCGTACCGTCGCTCAGTTCGTAGTCCGGGGTCGCGCGGAGCCACCGCGGAGCGTCGGGAACGATCGCTGGTGCGTCGTGCGCGATCAGGCCCAGCCGGCGAGCAGCCTCGGTGCCGATCACCGGTTCGAGCAACGAGCCGAGCCGCATCCACTCCTGCGACTCGGCCGACTCCAGGCGGTCGACCCCGTGCAGGATCCGTTGCTGCAGGTCCCACTCGGAGCCGTACGACGCAGGCGAGGCGCCGATCAGCACGCCGATATCCGAGCCACCGATACGCGACAGGTCGATCACGTCGCCGCTGTCGGTCGTCTTGAGCCTCGGCGCGATCATAGCCGGGCCTCGGTGCCGTATATCGCGCGGATGCGCGCACGGCTGTAGTTGTCGGGGTGCTCCAGGTTCAGCGCGTCTAGTTCGTGGGCTGGCTTCTCCACGGTGCCGGCGCCCCTGGCTTCGTCGCACATCACCTCGCCATGCCAGCACCCGGCCCGCAAGCAACTAGCGCAAACCATCACGCGACGTTCGCCGCTCATGCCTCCACCTCGTCGAGCAGCCGCTTCGGCCGCTTCACGTCGAGCGCCTTGGCCAGCCGCTCCAGTTGGCCGGGGTACGGCGTAGACCGCCCCGACTCCCACTTGCCGAGGTCGCTCGGGTGAACGTCAGCCTCGGCGGCCAGGGCAGCGCGGGTCCAGCCCCGGTCGTTGCGTAGTTTCGTTAGCCGTTTCACGTCAGCACCAACTCCCTTGCCGGCCCCTCGGCCGGCTGTAGCAAGATCTTGTCCCCGGCATCCCGGGCCAACACGAGCGCCTCGTAGGCTCGCAGCGCGCACCGGATCACCTCGGCCTGCGACTCGGCCTCGGTCAGCACCTGCAGGCGCACGATCCGCGCACGGAGCGCAGGAGGGCACAAGAAGGCCATCCGTGGTTGCTTGCTGTTGGCGTTGCTCATGGGTTCAGCGCCTCCAGCGTGCAAGTGCAGTCGTCCCGAGCAGCCTTCCCCATGCATGCGGGGATAGGTCCGCAACTCCGGCGCAGCCGAGGCTGGCCGCCACGGAGTGACCGCTCGTAGTCGGCGACAGCGGCGGCCAACGCACGACGGCCCTCCCGTGCGTGCCGCAGGCGTTCGCCCAGGTCGCGCACCTGCCGCTCGTAGTGCAGCAGCCGGTCAACCAGCCGCTCGTGCTCGCTCACCGTCACCCGCCGACCCCCAGCGCCCGATCGCGCGCACGCTCGGCGTCGCACCGATCGCACCGGCAGTGCGGATCGCCTGCGTCGTGGACCAGCCGGACACCGCTGCGCTCGTCCATGCACGGGCGACAAAGCCAGGTGCCGTGTGCGCGGATCGTCGCCACCCTCCGGCGGCAGTCGCAAACGTCGCCCTGCGCGACAGCCGTGGGCGGGTCGTCGCAGATCATGACTCGCCCCGGGCTCGCCCGTAGGCCAGGAGTTCCACCAGCAGAGTCAGCACCCCGTCGGGCGTGCTTGCGATATGCTCAGGCAGTAGCGCCGACTCGTTCTTGCTGGCCAACTCCGCCGCCAAGCACTCGGCCCATTCGCGCCAGTCGCCCTGGGTCATGCGTTGCTCCTGTTGCGGCGCACGATCTCCGCGCGCAGTTCGTTGAGGCTCGCGGCCGTGGCGTTGTCGTACGGCATCGAGGTTGGCCGGCGGATCATGCGCAGCTCCAGTTGCGTCGCCTTGGCCAGCAGTTGCGACAGGGTCATGTCGGCGGCGGTGAGCCGGCCGGCGGGTACGACTCGGCCCATATCGCGGGTCATGAGCGCACCAGCCCGTCTATCCGGTAGTCCGCCAGCAGTTCGCCGAGGGACGGGTAGTCGGAGTCGGGCGCGTGAGCGTGGACAGCGATCCACCGGTCCCCGACGCGCTGGATCTCGTCAGGGGTGCAGATCGTGTCGTCGGCGCTCTCCGGGTAGTCGCCGGCTCGCAGGGTGTAGGTGTAAGTCTCGGTCATGATCGCACCGCCGCCCGGCGCACCAGCCGCCGCTGCGTGCGGGGGCTCAGGATGTGGCACGTCGTGTAGTGTCCGGCCGCCGGGTCCCAGACCCGGACGGTCTCGTCGGCGCCGACCATAATCGAGTGCTCCCGGACGCTGTCGCCGCTGTACGCGCGGACCCGCGCGGTGATGATGGCGTTTCCCGTGTCGCTCGTTTTCATGCCCCCAATATACACACCAGCTAGACCTAGGTCTAGGTCTATTTTCAATTATTCTAAACTTTTTGGGTGGACCTACTCGCAGTAGGCTCGGCGGCCCCGACGATTCTCGGCGTCCGGGCCCGGACGACCGCATCGAGCAGCCCGGAGCCCTCGACGGCGTGCTGTATCCCGGTCGTCGGATGCAGCCACGTAACCGCGGTGCTGCCGCCCCGCACCCGGACGTTTGCCTCGTGCTGCTCCAGCCAGCCGATCGCGTCGGCCGCGGTGATCGTCGGCGTCGGCCGGGCGCCGACCTCGACAGCGTATTCTTTCGGGTCGCCACGGCGCTGGTCGTACTCCCAGGTCAACCCCGATTGCGGCGAGTCGTCGCAGCCGTACGCCTGGGCGACGGCGTCCCGCACAGCTTTGAGCGAGCCCGCCAGGTTGTCCGAGTCGAGCGCTCGAGGCGCAACGCGCACCAGGCGGATCGTCGCTGGCAGCGGCACGGCGGGCCAGCGGTGGAGCCGGAGGCAGGCACTCGTGATCTTGCGCTGGCCCTTCCGCCGACGGTGGCGCTTGCCCCAGTTCTCGCGCGCGTTGTTCTCGGAGACCGCTTCGAGCGGCAGGGTCAGGAGGTCGCTCATACGAGCAAGCTACAGGCCCGGACGTGAGAGGTAAACGGGGCCCCGGCAAGGAGGGTTGATGTTCACCACCGGGGCCCCTAGAACGAGCGACGTTCCGGGGGAACCGTAGGCGCGCGGCGGGAGCCCGTCAACGTGCGGCGCCTCACAGGCTGGACAGCGCCTCCGGCGTGCGTAGGCTGGACTCATGCGCCGCTTGCTCTTCGTGCTCCTGCTGGCCGCCTGCGGCCCCGAGGACCGCCCACTACCGCCCCGCCCCACCGCCGACGCTGGGTCATCCTGCGGTGATGCTGGCCACGACGCCGAGGTGTGCCGGTCCACCTGTAACGCTGCGTCGGTCACCTGTTACAGGCGTGCTGACGGGGAAATGGGGGTGGCGCGCGAGATCGCGGTAGAGGCTTGCTCCGACCAGATCTCGGCGTGCAGGCTGCGTTGCTAGACCTTCACCAGGTACAGATCGAACCCGGCGCCGACGTCCTGCGCATCTTTGGACGGGTTGGCCACGACCTTGACGTATTCCTTGGGCTGAAAAACCTTGTAGGGCTGAAACCTTTTTTGGAGCGACCCGACGCCGTCGGTCGATAGAGCCATCGAGTCCCTCACCCGCCAGCCTGCACCGAACTCCATCGACATAAGGAACACGTCCGCGAACGTCGCCGCGCCGCCGGTCTTGTGGAGCTCGGCATTCCAGCTAGGCATGAACCCGCGGTGATTCACGGGGATCTGAAAGATGGCCATCAGCGTCTGATTGTTGTTGATCGACACCTTCGCGGTTACCGTCGAGTCATCGTCGGCGGTCGCCTCGATGTCGCCGAGGTTGCGCCCTGCCGAGCCGAACGTCAGCCCCTTGATCCTATGGATCATTGTGTACGCGAGCGTAGGGACGTCGGTCGTTCCGTTTAGAGTCAACTCCTGGTGTTGCAGCACGTAGTCCGCGTCGAGCCCGGACACCCGGCAGGTCAGCATCCCGGTCGTTCCCCCAGCGCCATCCTCGGCGCTGGAGCTTGCCAGCTGATGGATCCGCGCGGCGGTCGGCGGGACCCATATGTCCGCGCCTGCGATCCCCCCGTCCCAGATATCACGACCGAGCACGACCGCTGTCAGGCTCGCCGCCTGGTCGCAGTCGGGGTTGCGGCCAAACTTGTTGATTGTCGACACCCCAGGGATATCGCCCCGCGCGGCACGTAGCGCAGAATCCAGCGCGAAGTCAGCCATGCCCCCAAGGCTAACGCCGAGGCATTGCGTGCGCCACCCCGACCGAGGCGCCCGCACAGATAGCGCACCCGGCGGCAAACCATGCACCGCCGTTGGTGCTGATCGGCTGTGCGAGACACTCGCTCAGGTCCGCTGTGAGCGCCGAGGAAAGCGCCCGCTCGTCAGCCCGTCCCTCGCGGTGTATCCGCAGCAGTCGCGCCGTGATCGTGCCCGTAGCGGCCCAGGCGGCAATCTGCCGATCCTGCCCCGCGACCGTCGCGCGGAGCGCCTCGATCTCGGCCAGTCGGTGGGGTTGTTTGACCCACGCCTTGCGATACCCTCGGAACACGCTCGACTCGACCCAGAACCCCGGGGCACCTTCGCGCACGACAGCGACCACCGCAGGCGAGTCACCCGCCAGAGTCGGCGTCGAGCTCAGCATCGATAGCAGCAACAAGTTCAGCGTCCGACAGCGCATTCTCGTCCTCTCCAGCCCGAGCGCCAGCAGCCCGAGCCTCGTCGGCCAACGCGAGCGCCGCCGCCGTCTCTGCTTCCGCCGCCTCGACACGGGCGCGGAGCTCGTCGCGCTCGATCGAGTCGCGCTCGATCATGTCGGCGCGGTCAGCGTCGCGCTGGTCCTTTTGTCGACGGAACGTCTCGCCCCGGTGCAACGGCTCCCGCCGGCCGGCGAACAGCTTGCCCAGCCCGACCGCCGCGAGCAGGCCGGCGAAGAGCCCGCCGATCCACTTCAGCCAAGGCATGGTCAACGACCCTTGCGCCGCGGGTGCAGCGCCTCCAGCAGTTTCTCGAGGTTGTCGATCCGGTCAGCCTGCGCCGCCGTACTCGCCCGGAGCTCGACCAGCTGCGCCTCCAGCGCGGTCACCTTCGCCGAGTTCGGGAGCAGGGCCGACACCGAGGCCGACCCCCCGCCGCCCAACGCAGCCACGACAGAGCCCACGATCATGAGTTCGCGCTTGGACATCCCGAATAAACTGAACGGGCGCGACTCCTGCGCCTGCGCGACGACCCGCGCGATCTCCTCGGTGTCAATCCGCCCTGCCCCCTCTTCGTGCTCAACATCTGACATCACTATCCACCGCCGCTATCTGCCCGAGCCGCCGCACCGTTGCGGTCGAGGATCTTTCGCGCCTCGGACTGGTTACGGAGCAGCTCGGACTGATTGCGGAGCACCTCGTCGAGCTTACGATCGAGCGCCTCGGCCTGCTTTGTAATCTCGCGGGTGCCAAGACCGTGGTCGTCCGGCTTGTCGTGCTGGTCGACCAGCCGCTCGACCCCGCGCGCCATCTGGCTGCCGCGCACGAGCCAGCCCGTCCCGGCCAGGAGGATCGCGCCCCCCACGCCGGTCATTACACGCATCCAAAAGACTAGCTCTGCAAGCTGTCCTAACATCGTTCCGACCTGCTCCGGTGACAATGCGTTCGGCCCCATGCCGCCTCCTCAAACGTCACCACCCTTACAATACGTTTAGGATGGCCATTTTTCCTCGTGCAAGATTTACAGGCCCGTTGGCCTCCGGTTCCACCCTCAGCGCCCCGCCGAGTTGCCGCTGCCGCTGTTGTACAGGTCAGTGATCTCCTGCGCGGTCAGCACCTTATCCCACAAGCCGACGTCTGCAACTTCTCCGTCCACCGCGTTTGTGCTCGTCCCGACCGAGTCGTTGCCGATTGAAAACGGGGAGGTTGGCGTCGGGATCCCAGACGTGTAGGCCACCGAGTCGGCGCCGCCGTCGTTTACGTGTATCTCCACGGTGTCAGCCGTAGCGTCGTGGGTCGCCACGATGTGGTACCAGGTCGCCGTCGTTGGCGACCCGAGCGTGTCGGCGTCGACGGTCCCGGCCGCGCCGCAGACGGCGATCGAGTCGCATACGTTGAACCTGAAGCGGTCGGTCCCTCCACCGATATATGCGACGTACCACGCGAAGTCCCCGGACCCCTGCCACGCTGTGATGTAGCTGACGGCTGGCTTGCTGGTAAGGCGCACCCAGAGGCTCACGCTCATGTCCTGCGCAGCGCCCCGGGGTAGCAGCGCGTTGGCTGGGACCTCGACGTTGTGGTTGCCGGACGACCGGTCGAACTGCGCAGCGTTCCCGCTGGGGCCGTCCGTAACGACCCCTACGGTGCCGGCAGTAGCCTCCGGGAGGTGCAGGTGACCGAGCACCCCACGCCGCTCGCCGTAGCCTTCGCGCAGCGGCCAGAACTCCACTAGTCCCGTACTTAAGGTGTCGTCCGTATCCACGTCGAAGACCACGCCTTGCGCGATCCGCACAGAGACAGCGCCGCTGCCGAGGTCGGTAGCTGTCGCCTTCGGAGAGATCACGTCGATTGAGGTCACGCCCGCCGCGGTGAGCACCCCCTCTTCTTTGATGTCAACCACGTCTGCCCTCGTTCCTTCGATCACCGGAGCAGCCAAGCTCGAGACGATCTTCTTGTCCTGCACCCGTATCTGCCGAAGGTCGTCGCCGGCAACCCCGGCGCTCGTCCCCTCGATCTCGATCGCCATTGTGATCCAGCCGGTCCCGCTGGCGCTGGTCGCGATCTCCCCGGTGAGCTCCGCGTCGTTGTCAGCGTTCGTGAAGTTGATCGTCACCGTGCCGGTTTGGGTGCCTGCGTCGTCGTAGGTGAAAAAGTGAACGTCCCCCGTCTCGCCTGCCGACAGCGAGCACTCGGCGCCGCACACCAGCGTGACGGTCTCCGGGAGCACCTTGATCCGAAACCGGAACACCTCGACTGAACTACCCGACGCGCGGAACTCGATATCGTGCGTCACCGGGGCGTTGCTCTCCCACCCCTCCGGCGCAACCGTCTGGGAGATGTGTAGCTGTGGCCGGTGACCGTTCGCCCAGTTGAGCATCTTGATCACTTCGCGCGCGTCCTCGTTTAGGATCGGAGCGCCGATCACGAAGTGAAGGGGGGACTTCGTTGAGTAGGCCTGCTCACGCGCCATCAGGTCCGAACCTCCCAGACGACGATCACAGCCGACGGCCAGTAGGTCCGGGCCTTACTCGCGTCGTTGCCGTCAACTGCATAGGCTTCGACGTAGACCTGCCACACTGTGTCGCCGACCAGCGTCGAGACGTCGACCTGCATATCCTCGGTGATAGACCCCGTTAGCGCCGACTGCGGGGTCTGCACCGACCTGGTAGCGCCACCACCGAACGGGAACGTGAACACACCGGGGGATGACCCGGCAGCGAGCCGGCGCGACGTGCCCCCGACCAGCGGCGTGGAAGTTCCATCGTCGACGGTGATCTGATGCCGGACATTCACGTCGGAGATAGACATGTGCGAGAACGTTGCGAACGCACGCATGTGCGTTATCGAGACCTTCGACGCGCCGACAACGGCCTCGGGAACGAAGCATCTGCCCTCGGCGATCCGGGTGAACGCCGTTTGCTCGACCGACCGGTTATTGAGCACGGTCGAATACGCCTGGCCGTTCATCCCGTAGAATTGTTGAAACACGATCCGTGAGCGGTGGATCGAGGCATAGTAAGCGTTCCTCAGGGAGTTGCTCAGCGTGAACGCGGTCAACGCAGCCTTCGGGTAGTGGTTGATCGGGTAGACGATCCCGGGGGATCCGTATGTAACGCCGTCGAAAGTCATCTTGCGTCCGCGTCGACACCGTAAATAGAGATCCCGGCCACCCTCCAGATGTTGAGGTTACGAATCTCGTAAGTGACTCCCTGGCCGTCCATGGCGTTTGTTACGGCCGGGTCGACCTCTGGCAGGAAGTCCATCACGGTTTGGTTCCCCGCCCGTACGCGCGGCCTGTGGATAGACAGGGTCGCGCCCGTGCTCGCGTCGAGAAACACCAGGTAGTGGAGCAGGTTGTCCCCAACCTTGTCACTGGTGACGTTCCAGGTGGCGGAGGCGTCGTAGAATGAACGGAACCCGAACGAGTCGACGGTGCCGGTATTGTGC
>Ga0255047_10001449_pt1 | contig 17199 bp, 17 predicted proteins | sample JV7_2_1_MG_FD_183640 | JGI IMG/M metagenome (GOLD analysis project Ga0255047, IMG submission 183640) | Seawater microbial communities from Jervis Inlet, British Columbia, Canada - JV7_2_1 | ecosystem: Environmental > Aquatic > Marine > Inlet | place: Canada: British Columbia | collected 2016-10-06 | reverse complement strand
CTGATGGTTATGGTTTTGAAGGTGATGCACTAGGAAACAACATATATCAAACTATTGGAGGTGCTACATTTTACTTAAACGCTGGAGAGTATGTTGGTGTTCGTGCCTTAGGTACTGGAGGTGCGGGAATTTATTACGCAAACTCAACGTTTAGAGCGTTTGACCCTAATGGTGGTGCGTGGCAAACTTATGATGCTTCAAGAGTTTATCAAATAGAGAACAAAGTAACCTATCCAATAAATATAGAAGATTGGAAGACAATTAAGCTATTGCCCTTTCAGTCTATTCTTTTGACATACCAAACAGGTCAAACAAACGGTTGGTTAAAAGACATTAGTAGAAACTTGAAAACGGGCGAAGCTGAAGTAACATTACTAGGAAAAAACAATGGCTGAAATAATACCAAATCAACCGATTATATTTAATGAAGATGCTGACTGTTGGTTAGAAGATAGCGGGTTAAAAGTATTAGCTGAATATGGTGATATTACTCAATTCCAAATGGCTCTTAGCCCTTGCGGTTCTGATGTTAACGTTATTCGAGATGGTAACTTTCCAGATGCTACTAATTGGACTTTAGGCGTTGACTGGACTATCTCAGGCGGTCAACTATGCCACGGTGTCGGCTTATTTGGAACAACAACCCAATTTGCACCCGCGAATAATGGCGTATTAGTTAGAATGACATTTGACTTAGATGTTTCTATCGGTACGGGTGTTTTAATATCATACGGAACATACATTGAAAGTTTTCTAACCTCAGGTAGTTACACACGTTGGATAGTTGCAGATTCGGCTACTACTTTTAGTGTTTCTGCAAGCGGTTCTACGTCTGTTTGCTTGTCTAATCTTCAGATAATGACAATCAACACAAACTTTAGCGTTGTAGTTGCAACCGAAGATTTAACTCCTGTAATTCAGATAGATACTGCTGACGGATATTTCAACTTTGAAGACGGCTATTTCACTTGTGATATTGATTGGGAAAAATTAGCAATTTCAAGCGGTTGTTATTATTTAGCCGTTGTAGACCCTTGTCCTTGTTCACAACGCGGAATAACATCATTAGACTTTGTAACGGGTTTATTTAATTGGTCTTTAGCTTCTAGCTGGATAATAGTAGGCGGAACAGCTACATACAACGGCTCATCAACAGGCCAAGCTATTTTAAATCATTCAGTTTGTGATGGTGTTGAGTATGAAATTGGATATACACTTTCTGGAATGGGTGCTAATGAAGAGTTTAACATTAGGTTAGGTTCTACAAACGGCACAACAAGAACTTCAGACGGTACTTACACAGATACTATCACATCAAATGGAACAAGTTTCATTATGATAGGCAATAGCACATCAGGAACAAACACATTCACAGTTACTGATATGTATATTGATGCAACTGTTCCATCATTTGAATTAAGCAACCTTATAAACGTTTCTGAAAGCTTTGATTGTAAAACATTGGCTTTGGCTTTGTGCAATGATTCGGACGGTTTAGGGTTTGGGTTTGCCAACACGGGGTTTAGACCGTTAATGCGAATACCCGCTAGTTTAAACCGTTCTAGTTATCCGATGGAGCGTTTGGGTTATGAATATTCAACAGGTCGAAAATCAACTTACTACGCAAGAGTTAGAAAGGCTTTGGAGTTAGGTTTTGACGGTAAAGTATTCATGCACGATTTCGCTAGTTTATTTGGAGCGGCTGACCACTTCTATATTGACGATGTGGAATATTACGTTGAGGACGATGAGTACCCTTCAATCTCTTGGAGTGATGGTGACGATTCGGGAGGCGTAACGATTCAAGTAAGCGTAAAGCAACAATTAGTAGAGAACAAAAGATTAAGTAGTGCTTCGGTAGGTTGTGAGGTTGGCGGTAGTCAATTGCTAGACGATGAAGGCACACAGATAACAGACCAAGAAGATTCAGAAATAACAACCCCTTAAAATAATATTATGGCAAGATTTACACAGTACCCAGTAGCAACAGACCCGACCGATTACACGGACGCGACAAACTTTTTAATTGAATCGCCTGATGGTTCTATTAAGTTAGCTAATATGGCCGATTTAAAGTCTGCGTATTTTTGTGACACAGGATGCGCTAGTCTAACTATTGCTAGTGCCGATGTTTTACAGCTTAACACTACGCCTTTAACCATTGTAGCCGCTCAAGGTGCTGGAACAGCTATTGAGGTTATAAGCGCAAGTATGAAGATGGTTTACAATTCAGTGGCTTATGCAACGGCAACAACACTAGCACTAAACGTAGCAACGGCTGGGGCTTATCAATTAGAATGGACTTCAGCAACACTAGCTAGTACTCTTGATAGATTTTCTAGGGGTGGTATTATATCGGTAGCTGGTGAGGCTTATGTTGAAAATCAACCATTAACAGTAACCGTTGACACAGCCGACCCAACAGCAGGAGACTCAGACATTACCGTTTACGTTTATTATAGAGTAATCACAGTTTAATGATAAAAGTTCTAAGAACAGTACACGACCATCGCGGCAAATCATACATCACTGGAACGGTTTTAAGCGAAGATGTGTTTAAGCCTAGGCACTTAGATAGGTTGTTCAAGAACAAGGCGATAGAATACGCTGAAATACCACCAAAACAAGCTTTCAAAGGCAAGATTAAACCCGTAATCGTAACGGGAATATGGAAACGCTTTGAGGTGTTTGAACTATTCGCAAAGCACACCAAAACGCTAGGCATTGACGTTATTGTCGCGGGTAGTGAGGGCAAAGCATCTAAAGACATAGTTAAAAAGCACGGGTTTGATTACATAGAGGTTGCCAACAGCCCTTTAGCGGCTAAGATGAACGCCACTACCATAAGAGCAAAAGAAAAGGGATATACACACGTTATATGCGTTGGTAGTGATGACCTACTATCTAAAGAGTTGGTTGACGAATATCTAGACCTAATTAAAAAGGGTTATGATTACATAGGTGTTACTGATTTTTATTTTTACGAAATTGAAAGCGGCAAAGCGGCCTATTGGGGCGGGTATCGAGACAGAAAAAGAATAGGCCATACGGCTGGTGCTGGAAGAGTTATTAGTAAAACATTACTAGAAGAGTGGTTCTGGAAACCGTGGGATAATAAAGACTCAAAGTATCTTGATAATTCAATGCAGAACAAACTACGTTCATCATTACATCCCAAAACAACTTTCTCTTTAAAAGAAAAAGGATTGTTAGCCGTAGACCTTAAGAGCCAAGTGAACATGACCCCGTTTGAATTATGGGATAATACTTCGTACATTGAACCTGAATTGATAACAGACAAATTTAATGTGCGGAATAGCGGCAACGATTAACGGTTCTTACGGTGAAACTCATATCATGGGGCAAGCCATATCACACCGAGGGTTAAACACCGAAACAACAAGAGTAAATGAATTGTGCGTTTCCTTTTCGCACTTGCCAATAGTGGCGAACGAGTTTAATCAACCTTTTACTTATAGTGATACAACCGTTTGGTTAAATGGGTTTATTAGCAACTGGAAAGAGTTGGCAGATAAGCACATGGTAATCGCTCAAAACGATACTGAATATTTATCTTGGCATTTAGCAAAGGGAAAGGATTTAAGCGAGTTAAACGGTTTCTTTGCTGTATTGTACTACCAAGGAGGAGTTAAGATGTTCACAGACCGTTACGGCATTAAACAACTGTACAAGATTAAGCACAACGGAACGACATACATTTGTTCAGAGATTAAAGGGTTTAAATCTGTTTTAGACCTTAATGTTGATTTCGATGGTTTAGCAGATTGGGAATATTCTTTAGGCGTTATGAACGACAATACTATCTACGCCAATGTTGAGCGCGTTGAGCGATTGCCTTTTGTTAAGCCTGAAAAGATTAGCGTTGATTACGAAAACGCAAAAGAAACCCTCTCAAAGCTTTGGAGTAAATCAGTAAACAGAAACTATTATGAGGGTGCTGGATGCTATCTAAGCGGGGGTGTGGATTCAGGAATGATAGCGAAGGACTTAAAACCAAAGTACACCTTTTCCGTTGACTACCTTAATGAACTTTCAGAGATTGAAAACATCAAAGAAAATTCAACGGGAATACACCACACAATGATTTGTAATGAATCATTTAAAGACGAATACGCACCTAAAACGTTTGAAGCTTTAGACGATTTGAAGGCTGGCTCTTGTTACACAAACTTTGCCATATCTCAATTAGCTTCTAATTATTGCAAAGTAGTCTATTCAGGTGCTGGAGGTGATGAAGTGTTTAACGGTTACACACACAGATACGACAAGCCCGTAAACGAGGTTATAAGACGCACTGATGGAACTTTAAGGCATTACGACATAACACACAAAGAATACGATTGGATGTTCTTAAAAGCCGTTTTAGTTGTTGAGGATAGAATGGGGGGTTATCATTGCATGGAGACTAGATACCCGTTGCTAGATAATGACTTTGTTGATTATGCCCTATCTTTGCCAGATGAGTACTTAGACAACAAGAAGATATTGAAAGACATATCAGGGCTTTCAGAAAGTGTTTTAAACGGTAAGAAGAAAGGGTTTAGCAACCCTCATTTTAGCAACAAAGAATGGGTTGATTATGCCAAGCGAAATCTATAATTCAGACGTTATAAATATAGACGGTAACTACATTCACAAAACTGCTATCATTTACCCTAATGTCAAGTTAGGTAAAGGCAACCATATCGGTGCTTATTGTGTTATAGGTTCAAACGGTGAAATGAGAGGTGTTAAACAGTCTGAATTTAAAGGGTTTGTAGTTATTGGAGACAATAACGTGATAAGCGAACACGTAACAATCCAAAGGCCGTTTTCTAAATCAGCAACTAGCATAGGCAATGACAATATAATCATGGCTCATTCACACGTTGGGCATGATGTTTATATCGGCAACAACTGCGAGGTATGTACGGGTGTAATTATAGGCGGCTACGCTATCGTTAAAGACGATGTAAAGATAAAGCTAGGCGTAACGGTTAGAAATAGGCTTGTAATTGGTAAGGGTGCTTTGATTGGGCTTGGTAGTGTTGTCGTAAAAGATGTTGAAGCTGAATCGGTTGTTTACGGTAATCCAGCTAAATAATTCGTATCTTCGTACTTTCATCGTTGTTTTAGTTTAGGGGGTTGAGCGAAAGTTCAGCCCCTTTTTGTTTTAAAAACATTTCGTATTATTGTGTCAAACATAATTAACTACACATGAAAAAACTACTACTATTTATTTCAATAGCCTTTATCAGTTGCTCTAAAGATGAAATATGCTTGCATTGTGAAAAAGAAGGACTGCCAGTTATAGACGTTTGCGAAAGTGATGTTCCTGAAATTTCAGTTGTTGCTTATGAGCGTACTAACGAAGGTTACGTTTGCGAGAGGTACGATAATTAACCGTACATTTGCATAAGCCGTATTCCCCTACGGTTAGTGCGTTGCCGCATTGATTAGCCCTTGCTTAATAGCGGGGCTTTTCTTATATTTGCATCATAGATTTCGGTGTTACTAGAGATTGACCGAAAGTGTTAGGCAACGCACGAAAAAATCAATCACATTATTAGAGTGTTGAAAGCCCTGCAAGGAGCAATGTCGTCCTACTGACAACTCCTCAGAAAAGCATGAAGTCGTATCAACGGTTAAATGTGGGGTTAGGATTGTAGGTTAGCAATAGTTAACCAAGATAACAGGTACGTAGAGTGTGAGGTGGTTATCGGATATGGCAATACAGTAAACGCTTACCAGACAAGTGTAATAGCAGAATAGCCTAATATGCTTGAATAGAGTAGGTGTATCTAAGCGTTAAATTCCGTACCTTTGTACTGACTGCAAATCATTCGTGGCAATTGGATTAATGCCATCATAGTTAATCCTGTATTATTAATTCACTTAAATTATGCCATGTACTAGCTACAATTGCGACCCAATTGACCCGCAAGTATTGAATGATTGTGGTGAAATACTCAACGGCTCAGGTGCTGAAGTAGTTCTTTTCTCTTGTGGAAACCTACCAACAGACCCGACCGATGGAACAGAAGTAAGTGCCCTTATTACGGCTGGAACGGCTGTACTATTCAAAGAAGTTATGGCCGAATTGCCTGAAGGTTCACCCCAAGAGGGTGCGTCTTATGTGGCGGGCGGTCAAACTAGAATAAGTACAGTTGAACGAACCGTTACTTGGACTGATGCTAATGTTAATGAGTATTCACATACTGCATATGATTCAATAGACTTTGCGAATGGTCAAACTATTGGTGGTCTGTTAATTAAACTATACGAGGAGGATGTTTGTCTTTATGTTACGCCAAACGTAGCGGGTATTGCTTTTAAAGGCTCTTTAACGGGGTCTGATTCTGAAGCATTACGTTATGTTTATACGGCTAACTGGAAGAACAAGTTGAATCCAAGAGTAGTTGCAGAGCCAGCAGGAGTTTTCACTTAATCGTAAACTTTTTTTAAAATTAAGCCCCGTTCCTTTATTGGTTCGGGGTTTTTTTGTAGTATTGTTTTTCAAATGAGAAACCCAACAGAATTAACAACAATAGCGGGCTTTGAGACTTCAACGCTTAGAGTTTACAACGGTAGTAATGGTGCTTACTTAAACCATAAGCTAGTATACGTTAAAACAGACTTTATAAACCACGAAGACCTATTTGCTGTCGTTTGTGATGAAGAGAAGATAGTGATTAAACGCTTTGGCTTTGGTTATGTTGGCAAAACGATAACGCCAACTTATAACAAAGAGACTAATATGTGGCAATTGTTTTGTATGTCCGATTTTTTACCTGTTGGTCATTATGATTTTGATGAAGAGGAAAGCGATACTGATAACTTAGTGTGTTACTGGAGTGAGCAGATATGAAAATAGAAATAGGCATCACTTGGTTTCCGCGTAAAGTAGAAACGTTCCATCAATCACAAGCAACTATTAACCATGACAATGTTACAATCTATCCAGACGGTGTTGAGTTTCCTCACAGAACTGATTTCACCGTTAAAACATTAGGAGATCATAGAGGGTGCTTTAAACACTACTATCGAACACTTGAAGACCTTTGTAAAACAGACGCTGATGTTGTTGGTGTTTTTTCAGATGATGTTCTTTATCGTAACGGCTGGCAACAAGAGGCAATAAGAATGTTTGGTAAAAACCCGTACATTGGTTACTTAGCTTGTTACACACCAAAAGGAATAGCTGGAAAGTGGCAAAATAGAAAGGGATGGAACGAGTTAAATGGCGGTTGGGCTACAAGTTGGGGCGGTGGTTATTTAATGAGGAGAGATGTAGCTTTAAAGGTTCTTAAGCACCCTTTTATATTGAATCACTTAGAGAATTATGAAAAGAACCAACAGATTGACCATGCAATACCCGAAGCAATGCACCAAATGGGCTATCTTCAATTTGCGCATAATCCAAGTTTAATGAAACACATTGGAAAGTTTAGCACTATTGGACATACACACAGGAAAATTGATGAGGCTCTGGGATGGTAGCCAATGGCAGTTAAGTAAAAAGTAGTATATTAGCACCTCACAAACATAAACCGATGGCCTAGAAGATTGGCTACGTCATCCAGCATAGACGCTGCAATAGTGCGGGGTTTGTTGTTTTATGGTGTTTTTATTTAACTAAAGTCTTAGTTATCAAGTAATTTTTATTACTTTAGCGGTCAATGAATATAGTTCTAGCCGCATTTGGTAAGCGCGGGTACTTTTTCGCAGCTTACAATCTTGCTTTTACAATAAAGCATTACAACCCAAAAGCTAACATCTTATTAATCCACGATAAAGGATTAACAGCATTACCTCAACATGAGTTAGATGTGTTTGATAAACTTCATGCGATTGATGAAGCACTAACACACCCGCGAGGAATGTTTGACGCTGGATTTGTTAAGCTTAACACTTACAAGATAGCCACTAAATACTTCCATAAGTATATGTTTCTTGATGTTGATGGAATACCATTAAAGGATATAACCCCTTGGTATGAGCAAGCAGAAGCAAGCGAAAAAGACTTTCTAACAGACGTTAGGGGTTCAGGCACTATTGAAGATAACATCAACTATTCTGTTTGGGCTTCTAACGAAAACATTTATTCAGAGTTTGAATTAGAGCCTACTGATACTTGGATGGCTGTACAATCCTCTTGGCACTTTGCGAAGCGTACAAAAGCAAATACTGAAATGTTCAAAGATGCTATTAAGCTAAACTTTGAAACGTTCACAGATAGGAGTATGCTAGAAATAAAGTGGGGTAAGTGCTTACCTGATGAACTTGTTTTAGGCGGTGCAATTGCTAGACGAAAGTTAGACCCCTCATTTGATTATGAACCTATCTTTTTCCCTAATATACATTTACCAATAAGAGAAATGAGAGATAATTACTATCTGCTTTCGATGTTTGGAAATGGCATTGGCAACACACTTGTTAAGACTGATTACAAGGATTTTTACGATATATACTTACTTAAAGAGATATTCAAACCCAAAGGATTAAACCTAAAGTATAAAAACAGCATGATAATGCGCGATAAAATGATAAACTAATGAAGCCAGCAATCGAAAAAATAGAAATTGTATTCCAGAGCAACGGGAAAAGAAAAAAGATGTTAGTTAGTTGGTTGCTTTCGCAATCGGCTGATTGGGCTATGGATGCTAACCCTTTTATTGTTCAAGACGCTAAACTAGCTGAAAAGATAGAAGGCGTTGAGTTTGGAGGCCGACCCGTTAAACCTCAATTGATAGCTAAGTATCACTATTTAAAAACCGTTTTAGATGAAGCCGTTGAAGATTTACGAGTTGATTACACCACCGAAGACGAAACCGAAGCATCGGAACATCAAGTAGAAGAAACTTTAAGCAGTGACATTGACGAACTAAAAGGCATTTTAGAATCAAAAGGAGTAAAGTACGATAAGCGTAAAAAATCAATAGAGTATTTTCAAGAATTAGTAAAAAACAGTTAAGTAATGGCCGAAGAAAAAGGAATAAAACTAGAAGACGTATTAAAATATACGGGAATTGAATTAGGCGAAGATGCAACCCCCGAAACGTTTAAGTCTGCGTTTGATGGGGTGTTTGTTAAAAAAGAAAACGCCTTAAATGATGAAGAAATAAAGAGCGCAATTATGGGTGAATCAACCCGTAAATATGCAACTGAAATTAAGAGAACGTTCAAAGAAAGCGGTTTAGAACTTAGCGAAGATGAGGCCAAGCTACCAGTTAACGAACTCTTGAGATTAATTCCAGCTAAAAAAGATGAGGTTTACACTTCTAAGATTACAGAACTTGAATCTAAGATTGGTAAACCTAGCGAGGCATTAGAGGCATTACAAGGCAAGTACACGCAACTAGAATCTAAGTTTGGTGATGTGGACAAGATGCGCGAAGAACTAGCGGGAAAGCTAACCGAAAAGGATAAAGAGTTTGAGACATTCAAAACGGGTTTCAAATTGAATGAGGCAAAGAAGGATATTTGGAACAAGGTTACATCTAGCTTTAGTGATACTGCTTCTGATTTAGAAAAGCGTGGTTTTGTTGCAGCTATCAATGATACTTATACAATTGACTTAGATGGTGATGCTCCAGTTATTTTAAAAGATGGCCATCGAATTGCCGACCCTAATAAGCATGGTGAGTTTTTGAATCCAGTTGATGTAATTAAGCATGAGGCTGAGAAGGCTAAGATTCTAAAGGTTGTTGATACGAGTAAGACAAAGCCTCAATCTACGCCTACGCCCGTTGTTAATGGCTCTGGTGTTAACACAGGAACACAAAGGCGGGTTATTCGTCACTAAACTATATTTATTTCATTTTAAACCCTCATCATTTGTTTGGTGGGGGTTTTTTGTATATTAGCCAGCGGTATTCTTATTTCTATTTTAATTTAACTATCTTTGTACCGCAGTCTTTCACAGGTTGCCCCACCTGACATAAGGGGTTTACGTGGCTTAAGTTCTCGGCCATCATACGAGAGCAAGTTTGTAAACCTTAATTATTATGTCATATACACCGACAACTCTAGTTGCGTGTCCAAACCTACAAGACCGACTAGACACAGTTTTCGAGACTGAAAATTCTCGATTTTTTCAAGATAAAATCCCTTTCTCGGAGTTCTTAATGTCTCCACTAAACAGAAATGAGATTAGTACAATGGTTTCTGGCGGTAACGCTAAAATTAGAACCGTTGAGTTAACCTATCAACCAAGAACACTATACACAGACGTTGCAAGTAATGCTACTGATTATTGTAGTGCTTCAACCGTAAGAGGAAACACTTCTACTCAATATGAAATTGACACAACTCAAAACCTAAAGTTTGAGCAGTCTTTTGATGTTGAAGATATGAAGTCTCAATGTGAAAGCAATGAGTCTTGGTTTGCTGACCAAATCGGAAAGCTAGTTGCTGTAATGGATGTTGCAGTAAACAACAAGAACGCCTCTCAAGCTTCTGCTCTTTTGGGTGGATGGTCTAGTGATGTTACTGGTATTCCTGATGTTACTTTAAACGGTGATATTCTTGAAGTTAAAACTTTGAGAGATGGAACTACTGACCAACCTTATGCATCTACTTTGCAAGGGCTTCAATCTGCTGGAATGGCTTCTAACTTTGGTGCTTCTACCTTAGTTGGCGGTTACCAACTTCACAACTACATAGCTAAGATTATGGAGGGGTGTTGCACAGACTACGGTCTAGACATTGGAGCAATTCAAGCTAAGTACAACATTGCATCTATTCAAGATAGATTCGTAAACGTTGCCCAAGGTGGTGCGAACGATACGGCTTGGATGGTTGCTAATGGTGCGCTTCAGGTTATTTATTACAACCGATGGAGTGGATTGTTTGCGGCTCAAGATTCTAACCAATCTTACGGTCAAATCATGGGTGCTTTGGGTATTCCTTACGATTTAGTTGTAAAGCATGATTGTGGCGTTATTAGCGTTTCAGTTATCGCTACTACTAAGCTAGTTGCTTTGCCAGATGATATGTATCAAACTGGTGACCACCTAGACGGAGTAAAAGGATTCGCAGAAGTAAACGTTGTGAACGTATAATTTTAACGGGGGTTAGTTTAATCGCTAACCCCCTTTATTTATAACTATGGCTGATTGTTTTGATGGTATTATAAGTTACAAGGGTGGTTGCGCTAGTGTTAGCGGGTTGCTTTTGGATGAACTTATTCCTATAAAAGAGGTTGAACAATACGTTGGCGAAGATTATTCAACAGCCGCAGAACTAATAGATGATAAGATTGAATTTGCAGTTAAGAATGTTGTCGCTGAAATAGGCGGGCATTTTGCAAAGTCATACATTCCTAGAACAATACTTTCAGACAAACGTGCTGGATTTATTGCGGAAACACAAACAGAGAAACCACAAGCAACTAATACACTTAGAGGTATTGAATTAAGGGTTTGCAATAAAGAATCATACTTTGCAATGTATGTTTCCTCCATTGACACTTACCTTAATTACACGGGTGCTTTAAACATAATTGTTATTGATACAATGACAGGACAAACGCTAGACACCATTGCGGTTAGTAGCGTAGCTGGTGAGGTTGTAACTACATACGTGGATAAGACCTACAACGCTGAAAAGAGAAAAAGAAGAATCGGTTTTGTTTATGATTGTACTAATATCCCTAATTACCTAACTAATTTGATTAGTGAGGGTTGCACATCATGCAACAAGGGCGAATACAATCTAAACGGATTTGTTACTGGTAGAACCATAAAAGTTTCAACGGCCTTAGAACCTATTCTAGCAAACATTGAAAGCCATACCGATACGGCTGGACTTAGCGTTAATTTTAATCTTCATTGTGATAATAGAAGTTGGATGTGTGGCGTTCGTTCATCTTTGGCAATGCCTATTCTTTACCGAACGGCTGAGGCAATAATGGAGTATGCAGATTTCAATTCAAGTAGATTCAATTCTAAAACTTCAATTAACAAACAGCAAATAGGCGAACGGTTAATGAAGTACCACGAAGATTATACAAAGCAACTAGATATAGCTTTAAAGTCTATTAGAACACCAATAGACGGTATTTGTTTTAACTGTAAACCACGTTCATCATCAATAACAACTCTTCCATAGTAATAGGTGAGCGCGAGGTTTTAACCGTGTTTACTGATATGGAAATAAAAGTTTTCTATGTATGGCTGAATTGAGTTCAAAAGTGTTTGCTGATAGGCTACGTGCCAAGGCTAAGTTATTGGTTAAAGATAACTTGCCTTTAAAAATCGCGGCTCAATCAATTCACGCAGATAGAATCCTTAGAATATTTCACGTTGGATTAAATGCAAGCGCGGGTAAGATTGGCACTTACAACTCAACTAATGAACTTTGGGCTAGTGATGACCAACTAAGAAGGGCTGGAACGAAAAGAGGCAAGAACGGAAATCCAACCAAAACAAGTTACTACAAATCATACAAAGATTTAAAAGCACAACAAGGGTTTAGAAACGACAGGGTTAACCTTAGAATGACCAATGATTTGCAAAGTGAGTTCGCGAACATTAACATATCAAAAGGAAACGATTCTGCACCTAAAAACGCAAAGCCTATAAAGGTAAACGCGAATAAATACATTGAGAGGGTTAACAACCTTGACAAACTGGAAGGAATAGAGTCTAAGTATGGAGATGTGTTTGGTTTTACTAATGGAGAAATAAATAAGTTTTATAAGATTTACAATTTTGAAGCAAAGAAAATACTAGAATCATGAGAAATAGAAAAGCTTGTTCCGCTTGCTCGAAAAAGAGAGGCGGTAAAAAAAGATAAATAGATGGTCGGTTTAGAAGAAATTCAACTCATTCTTTCAGGTGTTATAAAAGCATCTGAAAAGCTTTACGTTATCGAAAATGGCGCGGGTACTTGGAAAGGTATCCCCGAATATTACGAGGGCTACAAAGAAGCTGTAAAACAAAAGAACAGAATTGAAACTCATGCCGAAGTAGATAAGTTCCCAAAGGCTTTATTCAATAAACGCGCTCCAAATCAAAACGAAGAGGAAAACGAATATGTAAAAGAGAACTATAAGAACACTACGCACCCCGTTTACATGGATTACTTAGCCGTAACGTCTAGGGGGTTGCAGGATAACAATTGGCGTATTAATTACCCTAAAGGTAACTCAGAAGCCGATGATTACAATGAGTATATCACAAAGGATATATCTGTTTTTAAGTCCGTTGAATCTTACGTTAAGAATATTGTTCCAAGTCTAAGGAGCAAGGATGCTAACGGTGTTATGACTTTCGAGATTAAGCCGCCTAAGATGGTTGAGGTTAATGGCGAATTAGTTCAAGACGATACTGAACGCTTAGAGCCACAACCAAAGTATTATTCAAGTCCTCAAGTGGTTGCTTGGGAATGGAATACTTACGGAATGTTTGAGAGCCATGAAAAGAGCATTGTTCAATATAGCAACAACCCAATTAAGGCGGGTCGAATATTCTACTTTTATGACGATGTAAACATTTGGAAAATTACACAGGTAGGCAAGTTTATAGATAACTCATTTGCTTACGAAGTAGTTTTTGAACATGATTTAGGAGAGTTTCCGTGCAAGAAATTAGGGGGTGTACCGTCTATTTTAAAGGACGGTTCAATGTATTACACCTCACGTTTTTATTTTGCGGTTGATTTGTTGGATTGGTCTTTATTGTATTCAAACTACTTAAATGTATCGATTGCCAATGTTTGTTTTCCGTTTAGGTGGATGGTTGGTGATGAGTGCGATTTCCAAGATGGTAGCGGGGGTTCTTGTTACGGTGGAACTATTAACTTAGGCGAAGGCGGCAAGATGCCTTGTCCTAGCTGTCAAGGGTCTGGAATGAAGGTTAGGACTTCACCAATGAAGACTTACTTACTAAGACCAAAAGAAGGACAATCTGAAGGAGATACAAGCTTTCCAGAACCTATTGGATTTGTTAGCCCTAAGACAGATACATTAGACTTTACCAAACAAACGGCTAAAGAATACACAGAGGAGGCGCGTTCAATCTTACACGTTAAAACAACAAACGACAAAGCAACGGGAAAGGCTGACACGGCAACGGGTGATTTAATAGACCTGAAGGCTATGTTTGCTTTTGTTCAGCCAGATTCAGACCAAACATTTGATATATTTCAATTCTTGCTAGATATTACGGGCAAGGTTCGAGAGGGTAAAGACTTTGATGGTGCTACATTAGTTTATCCTAAAACGTTTGACTTTAGAACAGACGCTGATATACTTGAAGATATAAAGGTTGCAAGAGATGCTGGTGCGCCTACTCACATTGTTAACTCTTTAATATTCCAATACATCAATCACAGATTCTACGCAGAACGTGAAACGGCCTTAGTGAGTTCTTTGATTGTTTCGGCTGATAGACTATTGACGTTGACAAATGAAGACATTGTAAAACGTAAGGCTCAAAACGCGGTTGAAACTTGGGAAATAGTATTGCACGATTCAGCTTTTCAATTGGTTAATGAGTTGATAGCCGAAGACCCTAATTTCTTAGACTTAGAATTACAAGTGAAAGTTGAGCGTTTAGAAGCGAAGGCAAAAGATAAAACGCCAACGGCTACTAATATACTTTCAGCACAAGAACGGGCGGATAGAATAATTGGCGGGTAATGTCTTTCACAAAAGAAATACAAGCCATAATAGACCGAAAGGTTGAACGTCTTGAAACCGTACCTGATGCGTTTGCTAATCGAATGGTTGCGATTCAACGCAGAAAGTTTAGCGATGTTGTTGCTTTGCTGGATGGGTTAGAATACTCAAACGGTTCTATTGTTATCAATGAGGGTAATCTCTTGAAGATTGAGCAAATCACAGAACAGATTAGAAGCGTATTAACCGAAGGCGAATTTGAAACGGTTGTAGGCGAGTTATTGCAAGAGTTTGACACACAGGCTGCGATAACCTACAAGTATTATGATGAAGCGTTTGAAGCCTTTGAAATACCCGCAATAGCTAATGAAATATTAGCGCAAAAGAAACGCGAAGCGGTTATTGATTTGTTAAACTCAACAGACCAATATTTAACCAACCCAATGAGGCAAAGTTTAAGCAACGCGGTTTCAGGTGGTGCAACACGCAAAGACCTAATAGAAGTTTTTAATTTGCTTGTTAACGGGGATGCTGATACTGTTGGGCGTTTAGAACGAGCAACCCGTCAAATAGTTTCAGATACGTTTGCATTGAGTGATAGGGCTGTAACTAACACGGTAGCGGAACAGTTAGGTTTAACTTGGTATTTGTATGTTGGCGGGTTACTTGACACTACTAGACCATTTTGCAAGGCGCGTAACGGTAAATACTTTCGCAAAGAAGAAGTTCAAAGTTGGGCTACTCTTGGTGATTGGGCTGGCCGTATGGCTGGAACAGACGAAAAAACAATCTTCGTAACTGCTGGAGGTTATAACTGTCAACATTCAATATTACCCGTTTCAGAGGCGGCTGTACCTGATAGATTCAAATAATGCTAAAGACCGTAATAAATTTCTTGAATATCAACCTAGACTTGTTGAACTATTTCGACTTGACTAGATGCCTTTGTGAACTTAAAGAAGACTCAGAGGGTAAGATAGCACCAAGAGAATATGTTTCTAATGGCAACTGGGATGAAATAGACTTTGATGCCTTTGATGGTGTTAGTTATTGGAGGCTAAGAGATGAAATTACAACATCGCCTTTAGAGAACGCATATAAAGCGGGTAAACGCATTGAAACGGTTGTTCCTTTGAGATTGGTTTTTAGTGTTCGTAGAGAAAAGCTAACGGCTGATGACGCTTATTCATACGACCGAATAAGACAGACAATAGTTAAGCAGTTTAATATAGACGATGGTGTTTTAAAAACGTCTTTAGGTGCTGAAAAGATACTTATAACAAGCCCAACGGCTAATGGTGATGCTAAGGCCGTTTGGGATGAAGAAACGGAAAACACAGGAACTTTAGAGCCTAAATATGAGGTTGTGTTTGGTAGTGTTGACATTGATGTTACCATCATATCAAAGGGCGAATGTTTACCCACTGAATGTGACGATGTAGATTCAGATATTTTACACGCTTTTGATTTTTGTAGTGCGGCTGTTAGGGATAGGCTAACTCAAGCCCAAGTTGATTGTTTGGTAGCTGCTTATGGCGGTTCTTGCGACCCCGTAACTGAACAAATCAACGGTGTAACTATTGGAACTGTTGCTAGTGGAGACACTAATAATCAAGTAATAGCCAATAGCGCACTTGTTAAAGTTGGAACTTCGGCTAACCCCTCGGTTGTAGGTGATGCAATCATAAATATAAACGGACTTGACGAAGATGCAATTGAGGCCGAACAAACGTTTTCAATGTTTATTAAGGTGGATGGCGTAGAGAGCGGTGTTTACGATGAACCAACCAAAACGGTTAACATAACATCAGTTGCTTGCGACCCCGTAACGGAACAAATCAACGGGGTTACAATTGGAACTACTCCAAGCGGAGACACTAATAACCAAGTAATTGAGAACACAGACGGAACAACCGTAGGAACTACGGCTAACCCTTCGGTTGTAGGTGATTCAACTGCAACTGTTAACGGTGTCTCAATGACAACCATACCCGCAGAAGGAACTAAAAATATTCAGGTAAGACAAGAAACGGGCGCAACTTTAGTAGGTAGTAAACAAGGGCAATTTTGGAGGATAGACAATAGCCAAGCGCAAGTTAACGGAGTGAACACAGAGACAATTCCAGCAACTGTAACGCACAACCAATTAATCCAAGATAGCGCGGGTGCAAGTATTGGAACAGAAGCTAATCCTTCAGTTATTGCAGATTCAACGGTAAGAAATAACGCAACACCAACTTGGTCAGATGCCATAGAGGCTGAAGGAACACTAACACTAACACAAGCGAAGGCGTTAGACAGCGATGGAACAACTACATTACTAGCAGATTACATTCCCGCTTCAGATGGGTTTATGTTTACTTGTAGTTCTGGGTCTAGCGCTTCACTATCTGTTGGTCTAAGTGATTCAACGCCCGACTTTGGCGATACTATTACAATAACAGGTACACCGTCGGGGATAACACCAACATCTTACACTTACGTTTTACCAGATGGAACTAAGGTTACTCAGGCGGGTAATACTTATGATTGGGTTGTAAACGAAAGTGGTTCTCAAAAGGTTATAGTCACGGCTA
>Ga0255047_10001448_pt1 | contig 17231 bp, 30 predicted proteins | sample JV7_2_1_MG_FD_183640 | JGI IMG/M metagenome (GOLD analysis project Ga0255047, IMG submission 183640) | Seawater microbial communities from Jervis Inlet, British Columbia, Canada - JV7_2_1 | ecosystem: Environmental > Aquatic > Marine > Inlet | place: Canada: British Columbia | collected 2016-10-06 | reverse complement strand
GGTGACTTGATTGGGGGAGGTAGATGACTCTCGACAACTACATCGAGCTAGCTGTTCGTGGTGGGGGGATCTCCCTTGCCACCTACGCTCTCATCGGCCACATCGTGAAGCCAGCCCTTCGCATGATTGCAAAGAGGGGTGGGAAGAGGCTGAGCGGCAGGCAGGAGGAGTTCCTCCGCTGGCTCACTAGGACCATGTGCATCCTTCTAGGCGCTCTTCTAGGGGCTCTCCCCCTGTGGCCTGGATGGTTTGCCCAGGAGTGGTGGGGTGTGCTGCTAGGTGCCATCGGTGGGTCCATGGCTCCAGCCATTCACCATGCTGTAGCGAAGACGCTGCCGGCCAGGATCAAGAAGATCATCTCTGGCGGATCGATAAGCAAGTGAACGGACAGGGGCTGTCGATCCTAGTCGTCTCGGTGACGATCTTCATCGCTGCCGTCGTTGCTGCGATCAAGTGCAAGCGATTCAGGACAGCAGCCATTGGTGTAGCTGGTGCTGCGGTTGCTGTTGTGACGACACTCTTCCTCTTCTTCGTCGCAGACAAGGAGCACAGGAGGAACGTCAAGGTCAGGCAGACGGTCAAGGAGATCAAGGAAGGCAGGAAGGACGCCGAGGAAGATCGCAAGGACACGGAAGACGCAATCACCGAAGAGGTTGAGAAGGAGACAGAGGTTCACGAAGACGCCAAGGAAGAACAGGCCTCACTGGACAAGCCAAAGAGGACGAGGCTTAAGACATGAGGCTTGTGTTGTGTCTTGTGTTCTGTGTTGGGTGTGGACCCCTTCAGTACGTTCGTAAGAACCCAATAGAACCGCCGCAGCCTATCGAGGCTCCAGAGCTAACTGTCCCATCACTATCGGACAAGGACTGTGGGCGATTCACTTTCAACGACCTTTCTGGCAAGTGGGCTGAAGAGCCATGGACGCAGCCAGGTGGCGGGATTGACACCATTGAGCCTGGTGACAGTCACCCTGCGGTCGGGGAGTTGAACCATCTGGTTAGATGCCGTCATGTGGCTGTTCCTCCTGGCTGGTGGGTTGTATCTCGTGAGGCGCGGGACAGATACCCAATGATCCAAAACCAACTTAAGCTTTGGAAGGGCTACTCAGTCCGTTCTGCTGAGCGCCATCAGAAGGAGAGCGAGGAGATCGCAGAGCTTCTGAAGATGGCCAGGAAGCGACAGCTTGAGGCCTTCGCTATCGGAGCAGGTGCCGGGGCCGGGGTGGTGACAGCTGCCGTCCTGGCAATCCTGCTGTCCACCAGATAGCGAAAGAGCCCACACCGGATCAGGTCGGTGTGGGCTCCAACAGGCGAAGAGGCGGTAGTACACCTCTGTCGCAATCAAGATAGCTCAAACAGTACGGACGGCGGAAGGCTGAACAGTGCCGTCGCTGGCATCACCGCACACCCGTTGACTAGCATCCTTGGTGTGTCGGTACAGCTACCCATCATGGCCGAGTAGTCTTCCCTCTCAACAGCCACCAAGGTAGGTCCGTTGTTCCTCTTCAGGATGAGCATGGGCTTCTTGCTGGAGGCGTCGGCCTGGCTGCAGGCCTGCTCCCAGAAGGATTCAAACGGTCCAGTGGTGGGCTGTCTGAATAGCTGTGAGTAGTCGAAGGTCTCGTGGGCCTTGCACTCGATTGAGAAGGGGAATGCCTGGGGTCCTACGATCTCAAACTCCCCAGACCCTGCGGCACACTTCTGCCTGTCTGTTGGGTTGCGCTTGATCGTCCACTCGTCACCAAGCCATTCACGAAGGTCATTCGCTATGGCCCGCTCAAAGTTCGCTCCCTTGTTCCTGCTCTTCCTGCCGCCCACCTAGCCTCCGACTCTCATGCAAGACAGACATCCTATCCTGTTCCGGCAGATGTCCCAAAGCCCTAGCCAAGGCAGCCATGTAATGCTCCCTTGTCTTTACGTGTGTCTCAACCCCAGCAGCCTCACCAACTGCGGCCATGGCCCTCAGCACCCTGGTCTTCTGGGCATAGTCTTTGGTTGCCGAGAGTGCGATCCTTAGCATGGCTACGGCGGCCTCTGGCCTGACGTATGGGCTAGACAAGTCTCACCCCCCTGTAGTTCTTGAGCTTTAGGTTGGCCTTCGGTCTCTTCTGCATTCGGATCCACTCCTCGTGTCCACAGGCACAAGCCCTCTTCCAGAACGGAGTGAAGCTTGTGTGCCTGTAGACCTCGTTGTCTGGGATGTCTGTAGACAGGTCGGCTGGTCGGTGTATCGCCCAGCCTCCCCATGCGTGCTTGTGATGGCTCACTTGCTCATCAGGCTGAACCGAGGAGGCCCCTCTGACCAGGGGCAGAAGACGACTATGCAGGCACCAGTTGGGCAAGGCCCAGTCCTTCCATCCTCACAGACGAAGTGAAGCCTTCCGGTGATTAGCCTTACCTCAGACGCTTTCCACACCCAGTCCCTCCACCACCTCGTGTCGGTGTTGGCTGGCAGTAGGCAGGCGACCACCATTCGGTTCAGCTTGCTCTGTTCGTAGGCCCGCTGAATGAACTTGCCCACCCCCCTTCCCCAGGGTGGGTTCATCCACACCGTTGTCAGCTTGTAGGTCAGACCCCAAGAGGTCTCCAGGCAGTCCTGATCCTCGTCAATGTAGGCCTGGCACATGGTGTTGGAGGAGCTGGCGCAGGCGTCTATCTGGAATCCAAACTCCTCGTAGAGCCTGTCGAACAGCCACTTCGGTGTCTTCCACTCGGTGCTGCTGCTTGGTGGGTGGTATGCCTCACCCATCCTGAGGATCTTTCTGCACAACCTGAAGGCTGAACTTCCTAGTGGCCTTTGGAGTGGCTGTGACCACCACGGATCCATCCTCCATAAACCCAACCGACTTGTATCCCATGCTGTCCATCCATTCCCAAACCAGGCCAGCAAGGACCTCGGCGTCTGCCTGCAGCGGAGCCCGGCTCTTCGGCTCAGGCTTAACAGGCTCAGGCGGCTCAGGCTCGATGGTGGCGTTAGAGAGGTCCACTGTGACTCCCTTCATGCAGTTGGCTGACCTCGGCTTCTTCCTTTCACCCCACTTGGCCTGGCTGAATGGGGGCAACCCGTTTGCCTCTCTCCATCTCTTGACGGACCTGTAGTAGGTGGTCCTGTCTGTTCCCCGCTGTCCGTCTGCACCCTGCTCCTTCAGGATGTCTTCCCAGCCAGCCACGGTGAGTTCATTGTTCTCTTCAATAAGCGCAGTGGTGAAGGCGACTGCAGTGTTGAAGGATGCCCACTTGATCTTCGTTATAGGCTCGAATGTCTGAGCAGCCTGTGGTCTCACACCAAGCTTATTGATCTCCCTCTCAAGCACAGAGGAGTTGTTGGCAAACAGAACGTCGCCGCCTCCGTTCCGGCCCCACTTGAGGGCTGTGTCGCTGGCACCGTGGCTAACGGCCTTGGGCACAACGACGATTAGCTTTGCCTTGCCAGGGATCTTGGCTGTCTTCTTCGGCTCAATCCTCGTTGGGGTGAACCCAAGGGACCTGAGCTTCCTGATGACCTGTGTTCCTATGACGTTTGATGTCATCACAAACACGCTGTCGTTCGGTATTGACCTTTCCATTACTACCTCCTTCGCTTGTTAGGTGCCGGTTTGACAACCTTCTATTCAGGCGTCCCTTCACCACCACCGGCAGGCATAGCCCTGAGTCCCAATACAATGATCTTGGTCGCCAGGAGATCACGGGGCTTTTTGAAAGATTGGCGACCAACTAGAATCCAAGTTCGTCCGACTCGCTCCACGGAACCTCAGCCACCTTGGCCTCGTCCTTAGAGGCCTCCTGGCCAAGGAGCCTTACCTTCGCTGCCAGAGCCCTGATCTGATCTCCGTCCATCGTGGCGATGTCTCTAGCCCCAACGACCTGGGACCAGATCTCTGGGAACTCCTTTCTGAGCGGACCCAGATCAATCGGCGCATCGATGACCTGATTGCCTGTCCTTCCTTCCCAGAAGTGATCCTCATTCGGAAGCTCTGCTACAGACGAAAGCCTCTTGGTGGGCTTGCCATCATCTCCGACCTCCTTGATCTCAACGAACAGCGGAAGCCTCTTTGCCAGCCTGTTGACCGCAGTCTTCCTGGCCATTTCTGAGTACCACTGCTTCCAGGCTGGGCTGTTTGGAGAGGCCGAGTTGGTTCTGATCTTCTCAATGTCGTGCCTCCAGACCACCTCGATCATCGGCTCGTCCCAGTCCTTGCATGTAGCCACGGCGTAAGCCGCCTTCACATCACCAAGCTCTCCGTCCCTAATCTCCTTGTGGTGCAGCCCAACGAAGTACCCGTCGCCATTCGTCTGCCTGATCATTTCAAACTCGTCGCAGTCGTAGACGGCAAAGGTGTCCACCTTGATGCCCCGCCTTCCAGCCATGGTGATAACCCCACCCCAGCCACGGACGAACTCAGCCCTGCCCTTGTAGGCAATGATGTGCCCCTGGTTGCCAACCCCAGTTGGGTCGAGACCGTACTGACAAGCCTTGAACAGTGCGATGAGGAAGCTCTCCGGGGAGCAGCTTCTGAGCCTGCTGTCCTTGTTGTACATCGACAGTGCAAGGGAGCAGAGCCTCTCCTCCCCCATGTATCTGGTGGCTATCATCGCCAGCTTCGGCTTCGCCCTCTCGATGAGGTGAACCATGTCTCTGTTTGGCCTGGTCGATGGCGACCTAGCTCTCTGAACTGCCATATCAATCCTCCTTCCGGGTCACAAAGCTGACCCTCTTGTTTTCACTCACATGCTCCAGGGCAATCTCCTGAAGGCTCTCTGGCAAACTCCTGATCCAGGCCGACGTAGATCCCTTGGTGTCGATGTAGTCGAACGGGTCATGTCCAAGGTCAGCAAGGCCCTTGAAGATCTCCTCCATGGCCTGCGGCTTTGTCTTCCTCCAGCGGTACGAGACAGATGCCTTGGGGCCGAGAGTCACACCGTCAGACAACTCCACCACTCCGGTCTCTTCCTTGAGCCTGTCCCTAAGCATGGAGCCAAGGTCCTTGCTCAACTGCCTCACCCTCTCGGAGTACCTGTAAAGCTCCACGTCTCCCATCTTCTCGTCCGAGTTGTAGACGGCCAGGCAGGACTTCTTGTACTCGCAGCTTCCGCAGTGAGAGCCAGGCCTGGTGATCGAGGCGAGATCTTCTTCTCCGTCATGGTGGTCCCTAGCCCAGCAAGCCCTCCAGATTGGAGTTGCGATGTCGATCCACTCGTCAGACCTCTTGGTGATCGTGTGCCCTGTCTTGTACCGAAGGTTCCACCAAGTGAACGAGATGGTGTCGACCTGGGGGAACATCTGAGCCAGAGCGGCACAGTAGGTAATTGCCTGGGTGTCCTTCTCAAGTGAGGAGTTGGACGGCAACCCCCAGCCAGTCTTCCAGTCGTAGACAACAATCTCTTTCGGATTCTCTGGGTTGAAGAACCAAACGTCAGGCTGAATGCGGAAGGACGTTGCCTCGCCACACCTCTCTGGATCCCAGTCATCACCACGTACAGCCCACGGAGGAGCTTCGTCCCAGGCTGTCGATCCATCTTCCTGAATGGTGGAGAGATAGCTCTGCTCAAACGTCGCGTCGTCTGGGATGAAGTCACCGAAGCCCATGCCCTTGTAGGACTCAAGCATGGACTCCGCAGACACCTTCTCCAGCACAGATAGTGATGACCCGTCAGGCTCCTCGCCATCGGGGTCGTTCATGTGGTGGATGTAGTTGTGGACGTAGCTGCCTACAGCAAAGCCTGCCCACCTCTCTCCGGTGTCTCCACGCCTCTGCTTGAAGGACATTGAAGGGCACTTGCTGTCGCCATCGACCAGCGTCTTAGACCAAAGCATTGTCAGCACCCCTGCTCTCTGCAGTCTCTCTCGTACTCTGCGTGCCAATCCACATCACACTCACACCTCTCTTCGTCGTAGGTACATTCAGGGCATTCATCATCACTGCTCATTGGCCACGCTCAACATCGGGGAAGCCCAGGGGCAGGCAGGGCAGCCGACGTAGATGCCAAGCCCAGTCCCTCCCTTCAGCCTCTCGTTCTTCACACCAACCTCTACCTGCATCAACTCCATGCACCCACAGTTGGGGCAACCCTCTCCCTTGTCGTGCAGTCCAGAGGCCTGTTCTCCAGGCTGCGATGCTCTCGGCACCCCGGTCACCTCTGGGGAATCTCCGTATCCGTGGTCTCTTACTGTTGTCATTCGTCATCCTTCCTGCTCATCCACTCTGTGAACGAGTTGACACACCTAACGCAGAGGAGCCCTCCCTTTAGGTGTCCGTTGTTAAGAACCTGAGCCAGTAGTGCGTACTGACCCTCTCTGGAATCTGAGCCTTCGCTCTTGAAGAAGATGCTCAGCTTCGGAATCAGCTTTGAGCACCTGATGCAGCGCCTTGATTCCAGGGCTGCCCTTGAGAACAACCCAGCTGTCATCTGCTCAATCATCACTTCTCCTTCTTTCTGGGGTAGCACCTTGATCTGTTGACTAGTCAATGAGCCACCCGTCTGCGGCAACATCCACGGCGGATTCGTAGCCGACCTTCTCGGTGTCTGCCCCACGGTTGCTGTGAATGTTCTCCCCAACGGAGACCACGTAGGCCACCCCGTCTCTCCAGGGAGCCTTGAACCCCACCGCTATTTCAATACGGTTATCCGCGTACCTTTTGAGTGGAACCGGATTCCACACCGTCGCTGTCTCCATTGCCTCTGTTGTCGCCCCCTTCACATCCTCTTCCATTGATTCGCTCACACTCTCTCCTAACTACTGGGTGCCAGTATTCCTTTACCTCTGAGCCGGGACGGTAGTTGTCCCAGGCCCACTGTCTGAATCGATCAATCTCCTCTTCGCTAAGCCCTCTAAAGAGCCAGTCCTGAAACGGCTTGAGGTCTACGTCCACTTCGCATCGCCCTTTAGGATCATGGCTGGGCCGACGATTGGACCTCCGTACAGCTTCGATGGGATTGGGTTGAGCTTGAGGCTTTTGAGGTGCCCCTCTTCGTCAATCACTAGCTGGGCACCAGTCTTTGTGTGGACAATCTCAACGTGTCCACCGACAAACTCTCTAGCCTCTTCAAGCGTGGGTGCCTCGCCCTCAAACAGCTTCACCCTTGGGTACATCCTGTCCCACTTGAGCAGCCTTCGGATCTTGTCCCAGTCTGGATCTGAATTGCTATCGCCCAGCCCCTGCTCCATGAACTCATGAAGCAGCTTCTGGAGCTTCTTGTGGTCGGTGATGTCGATTACAAAGTCAAAGTCTTCACTCATGCTTCAAAGCCTCCCAGCTTTTTGAGAATGTCCCCGAACACCTCGGCATGAGCACCGTGCTCACCCCAGGTCTGCTCTATCTGCTCTTGCAACCAGCGCTCGTTGTAGACCCTTCCCTCAGAGAGGGGTGGACTAGCGCTCCTTCCAGGGCCGTTGATCGCTTCATGCAGGGCACATATCTCGTCCTGCGCCCTGCGAACCTCTAGCTGGAGCCGCTCAATCCATTCGTTGGCTAGATCAAGATCCTTTGCTGTATCTGGTGCATCCATTCCGGCCTCTCGGTCTTCCTTCCTTGCCATGTCTGCCCGTCGCATCAGACTGTCCAAGTCGCTGCTGCTCATGCTTCCTCCTTCGCAATGGGAGAGATGTTGATCTCGTAGCGCAGCCATCCCTCGTAATGAGGCTCTGCCAGTTCGTCTATTGGTCGGAACGACGACATCCTCTCCCAGGCAATACTGCGGACAAACTCTCGGACCTCTATGGATGTGGCCGTGGGGTCAAAGGACAGGTCCTCCTCCCACTGCTGCACGTCCCCATCTGACGGAACGATCTCGACTATGTACTGGCTCATGCCACCTCCGGTCTTGTCGTATCTCTGACAAGCTTGTCCTCAAGTAGCCTCATGAACTTGGACCGAGTCGTCTTCTTTCCCACGTTTGTGTGCAAGCCAATGTGATTCCTCACAAGGTTCTCCACCTCACCTCTCGTCATACCGCTGGGCCAAGCGAAGTTCGCCAGCACTGCCCTTGCTGCGAACTCTCTCCAGTTCTTCTTGGTGATCGAGCCCATGCCAATGGTCATGGTCAGGAAGACGAGCCACTCGGTTCCCTGGTGGAGTCTGAGGTTGTCACCCTCCCCCTCGTAGCACCGGGTCTCGTAGTCCTTGACCGTAGTAATGTCGTAGTTGAGGCTCATTCTTCCTCCTTTTCCCGGTAGCTCAGTCCGTCGATGTGCTCAAAGAAGTTGAGCCCCGTGTCCTTGGCGAAGGCTTCAAGCAGTGCTCCCAATGGAAGCTCAAGCCAGTCTTTGACCCTCTCCTTCTCGCTGATGTGGCAGACCTGTGCATGGAGATCGTTGACTGCCTTGGGGAAGTCCTTAACGAACACCCCGTCGTAGTCCCTTACAAACAGCCCCATCTCCCTGAGTCGGTCGAAGAAGTACTGGTGTCTACTCTCTTCCATCTGCCACCCCCATCACCATTCCCGAAAGCTCTTCAGGGCTCAGACTCTTGATGGCGTGCATGGCAGCCCCCATGGGAAACAGGTTCTCCATGAGGAACTTCATGTCAGAGATGTTGCTCTGCTCCCGCATCACTTCAGGCTCAACAGACTCAAGGGCATTGATGGCAATAGCCAAGGCCTGGCCCATGATGTACTGCCCTCGGTGTGTGTTGAGAAACTCCATTGCCTTCGTTGTGTCGTCAGTCATTTTCAATACCTCCATATGCTCTTGCCCTGGTCAGCTTCATAAGCGGCATCCAGTGCTGTTCGTAAAAGTCGTAACCACCACCGTCGATCCCAAGCACAAGCTCATCCCTGAACTCATAGAGCAGGAAGCCAGCCTTGGTTGCATCGTCTGGATGGACGGAAAAGTCGGGAAGGAACGCGGTGCCCCAGGCAAAGGGGAAAGCGTGAAGGTGCTCTTCGCACTCCTCACAGCCATCACATGAGCCCACGTTGTCACAGGTGGGTGGGTTCAGCCTCTCCCACTCCTCCCAATCATGCTCTCCATTTGAGTCGGCCAAGAGGTCAATGGGGACGTTGTTGAAGTGGAGACATGCCCACTTGGAAACATCATCGTAGTTGTAAGTCATTGCTATCCTTTCGGTTCACGGCCTGAGACCATCCCAGAGCGTCACCACTGAGCCCAGCGGCGACCCCAGGGTAAGCCCGTCGGCTGCCGGGGTCAAGCGGAATCGTCAACTGGTTGGCTGACGCAGGCCCAACCCCACGGAACTTCTGGCTTTTCCAGGCAGCCCTGTTGAGCCGATCACCCCCTGCTCTGGGGGCTCGGCAGCCTCGGGGCAGGGCGGCTGGCTCGCCTCCCGCGCTACGCAGGAACCGTAGGTTTGACGCGCCGTGTGCGCGGGGGGTGCTCGGCTCTCGTCACGGCTCTCGTCACGGAGGCCCAAGGAGAACCTTTACACGCACGCGCGGGGCGCGATCCGCCCGGTAAGCTGGTCGGCTGATACAGATCGGCTAAGTGGCCGGAATCGTTGGGGATTTCGAGTGTGGTTAGCTGGGTGTCGGTGGTCCCCGGTCTGTCGGGGTCGGCCTGTTTCGCAACCAACAACCTTGAAAGGTAATGCAATGAGTAAGTCAGTAGGTGTCAGTGTTCTTCCGTCCTGTGGCATGGGATGTACTCGCTCCAATGGAGAGTCTTCCCCTGCTTATGCCGATGCCAGGATCCCTGGTGTCGGTTCCTGGGGATACCTCTGCAGAGATTGCTTCCGCAGCTATGGATGCAAGCTCGGTACCGGACTGGGGCAGCGTCTCATCCTGGCCACCAATCCTCCCAGCTATGAGAAGGGAAACAACTGATGTTTGTCTTCGCATTGGCACTGATCGCAATCACTGCACTGGAGACAATCCGGTGATTGATCACAAGCTGGCAAAGCTCCTCCGAAGTGCAGACCCTTCGTTGTCAGACACTTTCCGCCCTGCAGTCAAGAGAAAGCCTACTCAGCCACAAACACCGAGGCCGAGCTTTGTTGTTTGGTTCCTTCGGCCTGACAACTTCCACCCCAGCAACATCGAAGAGGGACAGTGCAATGAATAGCGCAGCAATCGTCAGCTTCATTCGGGGTCTGTTTGCAGGAGCCACCAATGAGAGTGATCTGGAGGAATCCAGGGAAGAGATTAAGGAGGAGATTGATGGGTGTGTCCAGCGCATTCATCGAATGCTCTTTCACTTCTCCATGGATGCCAATTTCCATGTCCGCAATGTTGCAGAACGGATTGGCAGAGTCGCTAGCACCCTGAAAGCAGAGAGGTACGACCTAACAATGGAAAACATTGGGCGGAGTCGGTCAGAAGCCTTCCACCTAATGCCTTCCGACTGGGTTTTCCAAAAAGCTCAGGAGATACAGGATGAGATCGAGCTTCTTAGCGATCTTGTCGAGAGGCTCGATTCCCTCTGCACAGATAAGGAGCAGGACAATGACTGAGTCAATGCTCAGGGCAATGGATGAGAGGCTTCGGAAGTCTGGCTATTTGCCACGACGATCCGATCTTCTTGCCCTTGTGGATGCACTGACTGCAAACACCTCTTCTGGTGGAAGCAAGTCAATGATTCTGCAAGGTCCTCCCGGCACTGGGAAGTCGGCTTTTGCCGCCGCAGTTGCCGATGCAATCGATGCAAGCTTTGTTGTCTACCAGTGCCATTCTTGGACCGATGCTGACGAGTTGTTTGTCGGTGTCGATGTCCAGGCTGCAGTTGCTGGGGATGCAGAATCGGTCCGGCAAGAGGGAGTGCTGGTCAAGGTCGCCAGAATGTCTGCGACCGGAATGGTTGTCCTGCTTCTGGACGAACTGGACAAGGCCCAGGAGAGAGCGGAAGCACTGCTCTATGACTGGCTGCAGACCGGAAGAGTTCCTCTCCGTCCCGGTGTCCACGTCCAGACCAACACCGACAACGTCGTCTGCATCATCACAAGCAATGACCAGAGGACGCTTTCCGATGCACTGTTTCGCCGTGCTGCCAGGGTGATGATGCTTCCCCTTCCGACAACTCAGCAGGAGTCGTTGATTGCAAGTCGAACCGGCCTTCCAGCCTCGGTTGTCAGGACTGTCTGGAAGCTTGCAAGGGCAGTTGCCAATGCAGAGGGGAATGCAGCTTTGTCGGTACAGGAGGGGGCCAGGTTGGCTTCTGCTGCATACAACTGGGCTGAATCGTCGGAAGACCTGCAGATCTTCGCTTCCCAGTGGGCTGCAAGGACAAACAAGGGAAGAGAAGCAATCCACAACGACCTGAAACGACAGGTCAACACCGCTTGGGCTGAGATTTGCCGAGCAAGAAAGGATGCAGCATGAGAGTTAGCGCAATCTATTTCGGCCTTGGCGAGGAGCTTGCCGAAGCAATGGAAACTGGGATTCGGCACATTGTCATGAATTCCATCACTACCAACCCACCTTTCGGTGGCGAGTTTCGCACTCCTGACATCGTGTTCAAGGACATCGAAGAGGATGGGCATCACTCTGTCCTGGCGACCTTTGTCGTCCCTGAATTCAGGGGAGATGACCATGTTTGTGATCACCTGATTGCATCCAATGTTTCCACTGAGCACTACCGGCCACTGATGGCTGGTGGACCTATCGGGGAGGCCTAAACCATGAAGCTGAGGAAGGCCAGGCAACTATTCGACAAGGCCGATAGGGCCGACTGCGATACCGACGTCGCCAGGGTCGTTTCTGTTCGTGGGGAGAAATGGACCCTTCTTCCTCAGCTTAGGACCGAGAGAAGCACTAAGTACTTCGACAACGATGGTTACTCGAAGCACCTAAACAGAATGATTGCAAAGCATGGGCCGGACGCTGATTTTCCGGTCGACCGCAATGGAGGGAGAAATGATGATGGAGGTCTAAGGCCGACTGCCGGAAATGATCAGAAGGAATGCGATGGAACTGATCGGAAGCCTGGAGGAATTCAGACTCCCCCAGTCCGCCGAAAGGTCTCTAGAAGATCGGGGCCAAGCATTCTGGACGACATTCTGAGTGGTAACAATCGGGGGTTCGGTCCTCCGGTAGTTGGCGATAATCCGCGATTGCAGCCCGGAGAGGGATTCCCCAATACAGATAGCAAGTCTGAAGTTATCTGTGATGGAGGAACTCCGGGTCAAGGTCGCAGTGTAATCCCGAAGCCGAGTCGGGAGACTCCCAATACAGACCAGAATGGTGACAAGTTTGGGGTGGCAACTCAGACGGATGCTAGACCTACTGGAACGTCTCTATTGGAATGTCTTAAAAGGTTTGCCCAAACTGAAGGGGGGATGCGTCCTCACCCCCATTCATTTTCCAGTGAAGTGCTTTCTCAGCCATCTATGACGGCTACCGAATGCATCAATATGGAAAAGGGAGAGTTGTCCACAGAGTGTAGGCACCAACACGGTAATCCCGGTGGCTTTGTCGATGAGGCTTTTGCAAAGCTGGAAAGCAAGCACCTAAAGAGAGAGGCTGCATCCATTGCCAGGGAGTTCGATGCAATCTTCCGGGCCAATGAGGTATCCAGTACAGGCAAGGAAACCCCCAGGATTAAGGCCTCGAAGCTAATCCGGGAGATCGTTTCCTCTGCCTTCCGAATGTCGAGGACGAGAAGAGAAGAGTATTCCCACGGTATCAAGTTGGTGCTTGTGGATATCTCGCCGTCCTGTGCATCCATTCGAGACCAGTGTCTTGCCGCTGCCCTGTCCATTGCAGACAAGGACGACAACGTCATTGTGATTACCCATTTCAATGGATGGATGGCGCAAGATTCTGACGCTGAAATCAATGAGAGGAGCGGCTTCTACGGTTACAGGGTATCCGAGCTTCCCAGGATTGAACCTGGGGAGTCATATGAGTCGTCTACCGCAAAGATGGAAGAGTTTCTAGGTACCGGGGCAGTGTCGGGCTGCATTGCCTTTGGTGATTTCGATGCTGCCCTGCTTTACGGAATGATTTCTCAGTTCACTCCAACAATCTGGATGAATCCCAGGGCTTGTGGACACGGTGAGATGGAGCAGTACAAGCCACAGACAATAGAGTTTCCCGAGGCTGGACTAATTCCAATCGAGGGAGTTTACGACGCTAGGACTGCAGTAGCTGGACTACGTCAGAAAGGCCAGGATGGGAAGAATTAGCATCTATGACGTTTACGATGCCGAATGGAGCATCGAAGGAACTATCGAAGTAGATCTCGGTGAAGCTGGGGAGATCTCAGTGGACCTTGAATATCACTCCGAAGATGTCTGTGTAGGTCTTGATTACGTTGACGTGACGTTTGAAGCCATTGCAGAGAAGCTCTCGGAGGATTGCGAGATTGCAAATTTCCTTTCTGAGTTGATGGGCCTGTATCCAGAGGAGTTCAAAGAGGCCTGCAAAGAGCTACTCGATATCCCAGAAAAGAAGGAGGAAGAGAGAGAAGAGAAAGAGACCCCCGAAGACTATCAACCGAAGCTTGTTGCACTTCCGAAGCAGTCCGAAGATGCACTGGCAGACCTACTTAACTGAAAGAGAGCAAACAATGATCAAGCGACTTTTCGGAACCATCATTCACTTCTTCCTGGGCCTCGGTTATCTGGTCCATATCGGTAGGGATATCCGGGCATATCGACGGGGCCGAATGAAGGGATATCGATCCGATCCTCCCTTCTCTCTTGCGGAGATGAACAACGCTATTGAGAATTCCGAGAACATGCACACCGAATTGGAATGGGAAGTGGAGGAGGCTACTAGCAACCTTTACAACGAGGTGACTGAGCTTCGGGACCTGATTGACGACTATGACATGTACTCGGTGGCAAACCGTCTCGACACTATCGAGGAGGCTATCGAGAACAAGCCAGTGAATTGACTCCTCCCTATCTACAGGCTGGATACAGACCAATCCCCCCGAGGATCATCCAACTTCTAGATGACTTCGGAAAAACAGGATCGGAGGATGTCTATTCAATGGCTGCAGACATGGCAAGCCGACTCGGTATCTCAATGATGCGTATTGATATGGGAAGGGAGGTGTTGTTTTCGTTTACGGGGAATGCAAACGGTGGATATATCGTATTGCTCCCGGCTCTCGTCACGGGGAAGGAAAAAGAGAATTGAGAAAGGTCGGATAGTAACCGCAGTCGGAATAGGTCGGTATCTCCCAGAAACAAGCGTAAATGCGAGGAATCGTTACCTATTTCGACTGTGGGAGTATGGAATTTCACCAGGGAGGAATCCCGCAACCTGAGAGATAATGACAATGACTGACAAGCATGTTTTTTCCGATGATATTAAGACTGGCAAGGGCAAGTCCCAGGATGTTGAGATCAACCGCGTCTCGTCCGACGACTACCCTGATGCTTTGTTCCTGAATTGGATCGCTACTACCAACGGTCGATCCTTCCGGCAGAAGGGCGGTGGCAAGCTGACCTCGGCGCGACTCCGTCTGATGTCGCAGTTCCCCTATCAGGAGTTGATCGACCTGGCAGAGCAGTTGGAGAAGAAGCTCCCGGAAGCTGTCAGGGAGCCCTTGCCTAGCACGGTCAGGGAGCCCGCTTCCGGCGCTGCCGGTCCTGCTACCGGTGGTCTGGACGACATCTTCGGTGCTCCCGCTCCGAAGGACCCGGTAAAGAAGCCTGACGGCCGGTGGAGTAATGCAAGCCTGTTGCAGTTCATTGTCACCCATGCTCCTGACTGGGCCGCAGATCCCAGGGTCAGGAACTGCACCGACAAGGATCGGCTGCTCCTGACTGCTCAGCGAGCCTACGGGATCGTGACTGCCGGCTAGCTAGACCGACACACAGACCAACAACGAAGGGGCGCTACCGGGAGACTGGTAGCGCCCTTTCTGCGTTCTCCCTGGTAGCACTTCGCCAGGTTGCGATCCGGGCCGAGCTAGCAGGCTCCCCAGGACGCTAACAGCTGGTGGACCCTTACCAGGACACCTGGAAGCCTGGAAAATGGCTTAGGGAGCGCCTCAGGGGCTCAGGATGGGACGCCTTGACCTGGCCAGGACTGCAGGATCCGGGATCTGCGACATAGGGGCAGCTGGGGGAGTCTGTTTCGTGGGTGTAGCTCCCCACTCTATCTACTTACATACCTAATACAGTACATATCCCTTTGTTTACAGCAGGTTAGGACCTTTCCAGAGTCCCATAACCACCATTATGTAAACCAATTGAGTTACCTAGATACCTATAGATATACAGATTCCTCTGTAAATACAGGTAGTTACCTATACCTATATATATACCTATACAGACCCTTAGTCAGACCCAATTAGGAGAGGCCGATCCACCCCCCCACCCCCTCGCTAAGTCCCTATATATATTCCGGTTCCATCCTCGTGGGTTCCCCCATAGACACTGTACATCAGTATGTGATGTTAGCCTGTGAGCGTTGTGCGTACACCTGTTGCGGGCGTAGACCTGCCAGGAAGGGGGGGTTCCTGACAGGCCTAGGGATCCCTGCCGGGGGAAGGATGAGATCCCAGCGGGACGCCAACCATACCAGAGCCCTCTCGTCGCGTACACGCCCTTGTGCGCGGTCCGGGGGTGTCGGGACAAGGGCGGCACCACCCTAAGCCCGCAGAGAGCCGCACAGGCCCCCTGAGCCCTGGATGAGGTCCTGGGAAGAAACCTCCACTCTCCGCTTGACCCCGTAAGCTTGCCGGCGTACCTTGGTGCTCGGAAGGAGAGACAAGCGATGTTGGTAGAGCCGAAGGTGTTTGCGTGTGGCTGGGAGGCGGTAGCCCTCTGGCCTTGGTTGTGTGACCTGGGAGAGGAGTTCGATGAGGGCTGGCTGGACCCTGCCTGGCTGAGTAGGTCCCTCGGCATGCCACCAGAGATTATCACCAAGGGGGTCCAGAGTCTCCTTGGTGCGGAGCTGGTCGTCTGCAGTGCTGGTGTCTGCGTCGTCCCTCGTGTGTACGCGATACAACAAGGCCCCTTTAGGGGCCGTAGATCCTGGGCACGCCCGATCCCGCCCGTGACGGACGCGCATAATGCGGGCACGGACGCCCCCGCACATGACGCCCCCGCACATGACGCGGACGTACCCGGCCCCGCGCATAATGCACGGCCAGGCGCGTCCCCGCGCGAGGGGGACCTGCTCGACTACCTCACAGAGACCTGGGAAAACGGCAAGCTCGGGAAGCTCGATGAGTGGATCGAGAAGGCCTGTGAGGCCTACCCAGACATGGACCTCGTCGGGGAGGCCAGGAGCGCCAGAGCCTGGGAGTCTGCCAACGACAAGAGGACCAAGAAGAACATCAAGAGGTTCTTGGATAACTGGTTCCGAAGAGCATGGGCGAACAGGAGACAGCAGAACATCGACGTGGGTACTGGCCACTGGTCGAACCTCAGTAGGAACGAGCGCAGAAGGCTCATCAACGAAGGCCGGGTCGAGTGGGAACACCAGCACCCATGCGGCGTGGGATTGACGAGGAGCCTCAAGGACGATCTCTACATCCTGAGTAGCCAAGACCTCATGGACGAGAGACTCCCATACCGCGATGCGTTGGTCGATTTCCTGCGCGGGAGACTGAAAGCTAACGAGGATGTTCACGATCCAGATAAGGTAGTCCTCCTGCTCAGAGACATGGGGGCGCGGGCCGAGACAACGAGGGTTTTGTCGTGGGTGATGGACACGCTGAGCGTGGACGCGAGACAGCTGGAAGGACTGCTGCCGGGATGAGGGATATTGCTGACGCTGTTGACATACGCGAGATAGCTCAAGCTCTAGGAGTCTCGCTGGGGAAGAACAACAAGACCGCCTACTGCCCTGAACACAGCCGGGGACCGGGAAGGGGGACGCCGTCGATCAGCTTCTACAAGGTCGGGGGAAGACAGAAATTCAAGTGCCATAGCTGTGGGGCTGGAGGGGATGTGCTGGATCTAGTCAGTCTCGTGAAAAGCTGCCCGGTAGGGGAGTCTGCGAAGTGGGTCGAAGGAAAGCCCGTACACAACGGAAGCTCGATCTACCCAAAGCTGGAGAGCGAACCAGAGGTAAGCACCAAGGCCAGAGTCCTGGCATGTACAGCCTTCATGCAGGCGCTAGACGGGGTGGACGACTTCGGACTCAACTGGCTGCTCAAGGAGAGGGGTATCCTCTCTGAGTCAGCGACCAAGCACAGACTCGCATCGCTGGACGAGAGGTCTGCGTCCATGGCTATGGGGGCTGCCATCCAGGCCACAGATGTTCAGACCTGTGTGAACCTCGGACTCTCGGCCCGCTCGGGAAAGACCGACACCCTCTACTGCCCAGCCGGGTTCAGCTACCACATCGCTATCCCCTACATCACAGACAGTGGAA
>Ga0255047_10001446_pt1 | contig 17233 bp, 24 predicted proteins | sample JV7_2_1_MG_FD_183640 | JGI IMG/M metagenome (GOLD analysis project Ga0255047, IMG submission 183640) | Seawater microbial communities from Jervis Inlet, British Columbia, Canada - JV7_2_1 | ecosystem: Environmental > Aquatic > Marine > Inlet | place: Canada: British Columbia | collected 2016-10-06 | reverse complement strand
GCGCGGCCACGGTCATGGACGGTGGGCCAAAGCGCCCATCCTCGTCTTCGATCAGTTTGGTGTTCCACCAACAGCCGCCCAAGCCGCCTCGCTGCCCCTCCAGCGCGAAAGCAGCCCGACAGGTACGACGGGCCGCCTTGCCCCATCCAAGCGCCTTGTAGACGCTCTCCGGGCCTGACAGGCACCAGTGCGTGGGTTGGACGCACGACACCACGTTGCAGATGCTCATCAGCTTACGCCGGTGCATCTGACGGTAGGGCACGCCCCAGTAGTTGGACCAGGCCAGCCGGTGGGCGAGAAGCTGGGACTCATCAGCCGCAAAGACAGGACGACCGCGCCCATCGAGCGGCCCCCGCCATAGTTGATGAGTCCCAGCAGCCTCAATCACAGCTCTCCAGCCTCCGTCTCGGTCTATCTGTGTCCAACTCGGTGCAACTACCCTGTACTCGACCTAACTACGGCGTTTTTGTCCAGCTTCTGAACACCAAATCTGTGTGACGCTTGCAAGTGGCGTCAGGCGCGGTACTTAGACGCGCAAGAAATGCAGAGGAAGAGGTCGGAGGGTGGGTTCTCGCGGTCCCCCTCGTCCTCCCGGACCCACTCCAGCTCGCCCGGGTCTTCGGCCAGGACATCCTCGCACTCCTCACAGGCGATGAGGCCTCTCTCGCAGTCGGGGCAGATGGCGACGGGGAGGCCGTCATCTCCCGCGAACTCGACGAGGCGAGTCGGCTTGTCCGTCAGCAGGCACTTGACGCACTTCACGCCAGGCCCCTCTGCTTGCGCATGGCGCGGAACTGGTCGTCCGTCATACCCAGATGGTCATGGGCCAGATGCTCGGCAAGATTCTTCCAAGCCGCTGCATCGCGCTGGGCCGCCCAGGCGTCGTCTTGCTTGGCAGCCACGGCGGTCAGCAGGTCCCCGAGGGAGGCGTCCAACTCGCCGTCGGTCATGTCCTGGACCGGGACATCCCGCAGGTTGCGCCCGGTGTCCACGAGCGTGACACGCTGCTCCCTGTGGAGTCCGCAGACCCGGCGAAAGGCCCCGTCAACGGTCTCGTAGGCTGCCTCGCAGCCCGGATGTTCGCAGGTGTCAGTCATGACTTGGGCTCCTCGAGTGCTCCGCACGAGCCGAGCCCAGCGAGGATAGCCGCCAGCGCCTCAGCGGCGGCGATCAGCTTCTCTGAGTATGCCTGGCGTCGCGCAGCGTCCTCCTCACCGACTGAGGTCGTGCATCGCAGGTTGCGAGCGTGGCCCTCCACCTCGTCGGTCAAGTACACGACGAGTTTCTCGATCTTGTGCCTCGTATGCCATTTCATCGTCTCTGTCTCCGTTGGTGGTGAGTGACCGGCGAGCGCCCTCGTGTGTCAGTGATACGCACTCGGGTTGGGGATGCCTCTCAAACAGTCTGAGAGCGCCCACCGGCCGGTTCCATCTGTCCTGCATCGGTTCAAGTGGACAGGTTGTATGCGCAGGCTGTCCAGGCTGCGGCGGCGGGTTAGGTGGGCAGACCACCCGCACGCTAATGGACCAGACCCAACCGTGAATGGGAGGACACGGGAGACGAGGGCCTGGCCCGGAGGTTCAGTCAGCCACGGGCGAGCCGTTGGCGTCGAAGCCCTCGCGCATCTCTCGCGGGGGCTGGGGTTCGGGGTCCTTCATCCGCTGAGCCATGGACTCGGACCGCATGGCTTCGATGGCCTGATCCAGCGCGAGTCGGGCGTCCACGACGCGGTTGTAGGTGAGCGTGGAGAAGGCGTTGAGCGTGTCACCAGCGACGTTGCGCAAGGCGACAAGCGCTTCCTCATGCGCCAGGATGATCTCGGTCTGGTTCATGACATGGACTCCAGCAGGAGCAAGGCCACGCCGACCATGGCGGCCATGAAGAGCCCGCACACGATAGCGCAGAACAGCGTGCGCGGGTGCATTCCAGGCGTCTGGTTGAGGTCGTTCACGCCGCATCCTCCGTCTCGTCGTCCTGCTCGTCCTGCCAGCCCTCGATGAGCATACGAAGGTCGGCCATCATCGAACAGTAGGCCATCCCCTCGTAGTTCACGCTCTCATTCCTCACTAGGCCCTCGGCGCCGAACTCATCCAGCATGGCGTCGGGGTTGTTGGTGTGGAGGCCGACACACTTGGCTTTGTACGTGTAGATCACGAACTGGTGGCTGTCGATGGTCTGGTGTAGCCACTCTTCGGCGGTCTCGTCGTCGGTGATCTCGCCGTCCTTCATGGCCTGCCGGAACGCATCCGCCAAGCTCCTAATCTCGTCCCAATATTCCTTCGCTTCCATCGTCTCATCCTCCGTTGTTGTCTCAGTGTCTCTCGCATCGCGGCCCACCCGCGACGCGTCCTACCCTACTCCATCGGTGCGAGCTGTCAATGCCTTGAGCCAAGAATCCATCAGCCCCACTGCCTGGCCATGGCATCGGCCACGCCGGCCAGTGTCCTGCTCCGCTCGCGCCATCGGTCCGGGCCAGGACTCATCCGGTGGACTCTAGGCTCGCGCCCATCCACCACGTCCGTAGGCTCCAGCAGCGGCAGGCCATGAAGCCAAAGGCACGTCGCCTTGGTCTCGCCATGCCCGAACCACCACGGCTGTACAATCTGGTCCGGTCGCCTGATCGCCGTGGAGATGACGCCAACCGGGTTCTCCAGCGCCCATCGCTCTACGGGTGCCGCCATCAGCGCCCGCACGAAGTCCAGCGCGCCAGCCTGGCGCCCATCTGCCCGCTTCTCTGCCCACCATCGCGCACCGCTGCTCGCCAAATGCGTGCAAGGTGGATGAGCGATCATCATGTCCCAGCCATCGCCCAGCACGTCCAGCACGTTGCCTTGAATGTGCTGGCCAGGCTGCTCGGTGTCTAGCAGGTCGCAGCTCCACGCATCGTGACCACGGGCTGCGAATGCCTCACGCACCATGCCGCTAGACTCGCAAGCCACGAGGACGCGCATTAGCCTACGCCTTCCACGTCTCGCCCAGTCGCCCGGACGATGGTTGCCACCTCATCGAGATATGCCCTGCCCCAGAAAGTCGCGCGTTCACGGCTTCGGAGCATTCGCTCCGTGAGTTCCCTGATCTGGTCGAGCGCCAGCTTGTCTCGTGTCGTCTGGTTCATCCGTCGGCCTCCATATCGATCCACTCGCGCGCCCTTGCTTCCGCTGTCACTGACGGAATGTCCGCCTTCTTGATTCTCTGCCACGAAAGGCAGTACGGACCGCAATCGTCGTGGATCGCGTACACGTCCAGACTCCACGTGCGTGCCGATACTTGCGTTACCTTGAACCCGTATCTCTGCTCGCTCATCGTCCTAGCCTCCGTTGGTCCATCGCCTCTTGCCCATCCCACATCGGGACAGCGCCCATGGTGGCCCACCCACTCGCATCGGAGCAGGTGGGCTCACCGGGGAGCTAGCCTTGCGTCACGCGCTCGCGTCGGAGCTGAACCCATCGTCCAGCGTAGACCGGCTATACGGCACACGGTACGTGGGACACGGTCCGTCCGGGTGTTCCCACTTGCCGCACTTGTGGCACACCCTCGGAGCCACCTTGCTCTCACCCACGCCCATCCCAGCCGGACAGCTCCCGTCACCACCATGCCTCAGCACACCACACGCGCACCTGGTCGTCGTCTTCATCGTGCCCACGCCTCCACGCGCATGATCCCCGACGGGGATCGCCATGTCCGGAACCCAGTCCGTTCCCATCCAGCGCCATCAGCCCATCCGGCTGGCTGCTGAGTCAGGTATTTCCTGATCGTGTTCATGGCGTCCGATGCTGTCGTCTCTGCCCGACCACCGATCAGGATGCCATTGCGGGTCACCTGGATCTCTCTGTACATCGTCCCACCTCCATCGTCTCTGTCTCTGTGGCCCACTCGCCCACCGAGCAGCGCCACACACACAAGGCCCATCCACCTCCAAACCGCACACTCTAAAGTATGGCACGTCTGTGTCGCCCTCAACCCATTGCCCACCATAGGCTTAGGACGTATCAACGTATCCTGGTTTCAGTATGTCTTGAAAGTACCGCCTCTCCCGACCAGCACCAGGTGGCCCACCCGGGAGCTGGGGAGCCTATCCCATGGCTCGCGACATGTCCGGCTCACCCCCTGCTGGGCGTCCATGGCCCCCCATTGAGGCCGCCTGGCGTGGGGGGGGGGAGAGGCGATGGGGTGGGGGTAGAAGTCCACATACCCCCGTGGGTGTTCCAGAGCCCCTTTCGATGGGTGTGACCTTAGCGCCTAACCACAAGCGCAACCCGGTATCAACGGGATGATTAGATTGGGCTACAGCGCCCCCTTGCTAGGGGGGCTACCGTGGATCAACGGTCTTGATTGAGTTGAGCCGTCAGCGCCATGTGTCGCTATCTCACCGTTGTCCCCTCGGCTGTGTGGGGGACGCTCTAGCGACTGAGCGTCAAGGTGATCGGTTCACCTTGGGAGAGGGGTGGGGAACGCAGTAAGTCCCTCTCACGGTCCTATCAGCCTTCCAGGATAATCCCGCGACAGTACGCGCACGTACGTTCAGGAGTGCTAAGCCCCGGGGGGGAGTCCTGGGGTCAAGCCCCCCGGAGGTGCTAATCTCAGTCTTATCGAGGGCCATGGTACTCTTGGTGGCGGCTGCGACAAGTGTGTCTTGGAGAAATTTGATGCAGGCGAGATACGACGGGGAGTGTGGTGCTTGTGGGCTGCGGTTCGCTGCTGGTTCGGAGATCAGCAAGGGTGCCCACGGGTGGGGTCATGGGGAGTGCGTGAGGCCGGTGAAGTCTTCTGGCGGTGTGACGGTGTTGCCGGACATGACGCAGGGAGCTTACTGGGCTGATGCTGCTGCGAGGAGCGAGAAGAAGCTCAGCGGGCAGGCCTGGCGTCAAAGGCATGCGGTGGGTGCTGGCGGCAAGGAGTCTGTGGCGAGGGCAGCTAGGCGCGGTGGCTTGAGCAAGGCCGAGTACAAGGCCCGTCAGCAGATGGGGTCTCGGGCTAACGGCAGACGGGGCTAGGCCCTCACGCGCGCGCGTCTCCTAGTGTCTGTGACATTCGGCCGCGCTAGCGGTCGAGGTGTTGTTTGTCTGTTGTCTGTTCGCTTCTGTTGGCGAAGCCCTCTTCGAGGGAACAAAATTGCTAACAGAAGAAAGAGAACAGACAAGACACCTCAACTGCTTGCGCAGTTGAATGTCCCAGACCGAGGCTCGTCAGCGGCTCAACAGTCTAGACGCGCGATGCGCGCACGTTGCCCCACGCGCGCTGCGCGCACGATCCCCCCTAGCGGGATCTCCGTCAACTAGGAAATCCCGGAGGGCGGTGGTAGGCTGCCTGCCATGACGAACATGCGGCCGACGAAGACCTCCTGGAAGGACGCCGACGACTCAGGCACCCGTGAGGACGCTCTGAAGGCCCTTGCAGAGCTTTGCGAGCAGGCTCATGGGCACTGGCATGAGATGCGGTTCAAGAGCCGTGAGGGCGAGGCTCTGGGCTTCAAGGAGGTCATCGACCGGCGGGCGCTGATCGAACGCTGGATGGATGGCGGGGACCCATGACAGACGCCAAGGTCTTCACGAACGACGCGCTGGCCAAGCCTGGTGGCGAGGAGAAGTCCGTTGCCGCCGATCAACTCATGCGGTTCATGCGCAAGGGCGACGATCTCTCTGGGCTTGTCCCGGACAGCTTGGTGGAGCCCGAGGTGGGGCGGGTCGAGGGGTCTTTCGACCAGGAGCTGATGGAGCGGGTGGCTCTGGCGGTCGAGAGCGAGATCGACAAGGCCGAGAAGGCGGACAGAGACCCGAACATGAAGCGGGCCTTGGCGTCTGCTGGGGTGAACGAGTCGATGTACTTGCAGATGGCGATGCACCCGGACTACCGGCTTGTGTGCCAGCGGGTGTACACGGCGTTTGTGCTGCTCCCTCGCTGGAGTTCGGTGTGCCGGGCGATGAGCAAGTCGGCGATGGCTGGGGACGTGGCTGCGGCCCGCTGGGTGCGCGATCAGGTGGAGAGCGGCGACAAGGGCCTTGAGGAGGCCCTGAAGGCGATTGAGAGCGAGGGCGAGGCTTCCCTTGGGCGACACGCCGGAGAGCTGCTCCTGGACCTCCAGAGGCTCCTGGAGGAGTCCAAGCGGGCAGAGACCCCCGAGGCATTGGTCGAGGAGGCGAAGGCGGACGTGGCGGTGCAACATCAGCGGCCCGAGCCCGAGATCAGAGTAGACCTGATGAACTGGTCAGATGGAGACGATGTCTAGATGGCATCTGTGAGGGAGATGCGGATCCTGGAGCGGGCCAAGCTCGCACGGGAGGCTCTGACCCGCCAGCAGTCCAAGAACTGGCTTGGCGTCCACTACCGGCGCTCGCTCTACGGCGGCTGGTCCCGCGAAGACGGGTCCATCGCCCCACCCCACAAGAAGGCCATCAAGTTCCACGAGGCGTGCAAGGCCCTGTTCTGCGCCTGGTGTGAGCAGTACCTGGGGCAGATCGGCTCAGACTCAGGAGAGACCTGGAAGTGTGTCTCTTGTGGCGAGACGAACATCCTGCCCCCGAAGGACGACGAGCCGGGGGACATCCTGCTCTCCGGCCCCAGCTTCAGTAAGCACTTCCCGCTGACGCTCAACCCGTACTTCGAGCAGGCCATGGGCGATCAGATCATCTGGTCGAACGTGGTCAAGAACCAGCAGAAGTGCGTGGTCATGTACCCCCTGAAGAACGGGGACAAGATCCATTGCCTGTCCTACGAGCAGTATCTGAAGGCGGGCAAGGACACCACGAACCCCTACGAAGGCCCTCGCTGGAAGCGGGCGCTCTTCGACGAGCCGCCGCCCCGCGCCGTCTGGATCGCCACCAAGCGCGGACTGCTGCGCTGGATGAGCAAGTACACCAAGCCACCCTTCGCCCAGGTCTACCAGACCATCTTCATCGGGGGCGGCAACCAATCGAGCAAGTCCTATACGTCGAGGAGTGAGTTCTGCGCTCAGACGCTTGGGGTGCGGCCGTGGGACGGGAGCCTCTCTCTACATCACGGGCGGGCTGTGTTTGCAGCGACTCCGCTCGAGAGCCCGTGGATGTTCCACGAGATCTACCAGAACAGTTGGAACAAGGGCGGATCGAACAAGTCGATCTTCTCGATCGAGTTCGACATCACGGACAACCCGGCTCTCACGCCGAAGGCCATCGAGAACTTCACCGAAGGGCTCTCTCCCGAGGAGCGCGAGGCCAGGCTCCACGGCCGCTTCAAGCACCTCTCAGGGCGAATCTTCAGCGAGTTCGACCCCGAGGTCCATGTCTACGACCCGGCTCTCTTCGACCCGCTGAAGAAGGGCTACGGCAAGGAGGACGAGGCCAGCGCCCTGCCGGTCATCATGTCGGTGGACCCACACCCCCGAAAGCCGTGGTTCATGCTCTGGGTGGTGATGGGTCCTGACGGGCGGAAGTACGCCGTGGACGAGTGGCCGAACGAGGACTTCCACCGGATGAAGTACAGCTCCTTGGGCCTGGACGACTACACGACGCACATCCGGGACAAGGAGGCGATGATGCCCGGCGGTGAGGCCCGTGTGCTGTGGCGCGAGTTCGACCCGAACATGAGCCGCACGCCGAAGACGGTGGCCGAGGGGTCCACGACGCTGGTGGACGAGATGCGGGACCGTGGGCTGTACTTCGAGTCGGACGTGAACGACAAGATCGATTTCGGGCACTCCCTGATCCACACGCTGCTGGGGTGGAACAAAGACCAGCCCTTGAGCCAGTTGAATCGGCCGATGCTGTACGTCTCCGAGAAGTGCCAGAACCTGATCTTTGCCTTCGAGAACTACATCTGGGACGATCGGAACGCTACAGACCCTGAGCGTCAGGGTCCGACGAAGCCGAAAGACATCGGGAAGGACCCGATCGACGCGCTGCGGTACACGCTGGCGCGAGAGCAGGAGTACATGGATTGGCGTGATGCGATGGGTGGCTTCGACGGTCACTTCAACCAGGCGCTTTCCGATCTGGAGTCTTGGTGATGGCGTCTGAAACGAACCCGTCGATCACTCAGGCGAAGCGGCTGCCCCGCACGGACAAGTTCCGTGAGGAGTTCATCCCGCGTCTCCAGAAGGACATCAACTCCGACGCGCAGGGCATCGACCAGTTCTTCGCGGAGAAGCGCAAGGCTTACGACCGGCGCTACCAGCAAGACTCCCGGGAGGGCACCAACTTCCCGTGGCCCGGGGCCTCGACGTTCAACTACCCCGGCTCTGACATCGAGATCGATCAGGCCAAGCCGGGGATCATGAACATCGTCTTCGGCGGTCGCCGCATCTGCGATGCCATCCCGATCAACCCGGATGCTGCGGGTCAGGCGACCAACGCCGGGATCGCCATGGAGTACCTGCTGCGCTACCGCATGGGCGAGCGCGGCGTCCCTGACTACTACCGCCAGACCTCGCTCTCGGCGGACAGCTTTCTCCAGCACGGCACGTCGATCGACAAGATCATCTACAGCTACCTGACTGAGCGTCGGCGTGAGCGGTACACCCGCCAGACGCTCCCCGACCGCCTCAAGCTGATCCAGGTGGTGGACGCCATCTCTCCTGAAGAGCAGCAGCAGTTCATGCAGTCGGGCGTGCTGGTGATCTCGCGGGACCAGTTCCCTCAGTTCGCCGAGCAGATCGAGGGGCTCGTGGTGGACGTGCTGAACCTCGACCTCCAGAACCGCGAGGACCGGATCGTCCTTCGCGACGTGATGGAGTTCATCAAGGCGAATCGACCCGAGGCCGAACTGGACCTTGTGGCAACGCAGGTTGTCGAGGACAGCCCGCGCGTCATCAACTGCGAACTGGAGTCGGTGATCGTTCCTCCGGGTACGCGGACGCTGGCGAGCGCGAGTCGTGTGGCGCACGACATGTGGTTCACGGAGAACGATCTTCGGATGCGCTCGGTGAACGGCATCTGGGACAGCGATGTCGTGGACCTCGTGCTGGAGTCTGCTGCTACGACCCGGCGTGCTGGTCAGATCGACGGAAACCGGCTGCACGACGCGATGCGGCGCAGGACGGACACGGACTACCAGGTGGACCGTGACGATGCACACTTCAAGGTCACCGAGGTCTACTGCTACAAGCTGAACGCCCAGAAGATCCCTGTCCCTGTCGTGGTGACGATGGAGCGGCAGATGGGGGCTGTTCTCCGGGCGGTGGAGTACGACTTCGCTCACGGCGCATGGCCGTTCGTGGAGACGTGCTACGAGCAGAATGAGCATGACTTCCGCTCTAGCCGAGGGATCCCTGAGAAGATCAAGGGTCTCGAGCGGCACATGTCGGCGCTGATGCGCGCCGAGCTGAACGGTCTGATGATGCAGACGAGTCAGTCGTTCACCTACCGCATGAACAGCGGGATCAATCCCCAGAAGCTGCGGTGGATGCCGCACTTGATGATCCCGGTGCGGAACCATGACGACCTGTCTCCGATCCCCGTGAACACGGCTGCGCTGGCTCTTGAGCGCCCGATGCTGTTCATGCAGGGGTTGATGAGCAAGGTGTCCGGTGGGCGGCTGGACACGTCGACGAATGAAATGCGTCAAGACCGTCCGCCGACGGCGACGCAGGTCTCTGAGCAGTCCTTGGCTCGGCAGTCGAGTCAGGGGCTGCGAGGGATGTACTTCCAGCAGGGCCGGTCTGCGATCTACAAGCAGGTGTGGTCCCTGTGGCGACAGTTCGGCCCCGCTGAGTTCTACGCGATGGTGGCGAACGAGCCGTTGAAGACGATGAGCCAGCACGAGATCCGTGGCGAGTTCCAGATGGTGCCCGTGGGCGCTGTGGGGGACATGGACCCGGACTACCGGGTGCAGCAGTCGATGCAGGTCTTGGACTTGCTGATGAAGACACAGCCGCTGATTGAGCAGGATCCGAGGTATGTGGCGGACATCACGGAGGCCGTGAAGGAGGTCTTCGATCGGATGGATCCGACGATCTCCATGCGACTGTTGAAGCGGCGTGGTCCCGAGGAGATGCAGCAGTTCGCGGAGCAGCAGCAGCAGGAGGCGCAGCGCCGTGGAGCCTTGAAACAGGAGGCTGAACGGTTGCAGATGGGCGCGGCTGTGACGCCTGAGGGGGCTCTGGCCTTGCTCATGGAGATCAGGCAGGAGAGCCCGCACCGCGATCTTCAGCCTGTCATAGAAGGAGCCCGTCAAGCAGAGGCCGCGAGCAATCGGACAAAGGCGCTTCTTGGAGACGGTGCGTCGTGATAGGCTGGGCTCCTATGAAAACATTGAGAGAGCGGTTTGAGTCGAAGGTGGATCGTTCTGGCGAGTGCCACATATGGACGGCGTATAGGGATTGTCGCGGGTACGGGACGATCTGGGACGATGGGCCTAAAATGGCTCCACGCACTGCGTGGAAGCTAGAGCATGGCGAGTACCCGGAGGGACTCTGTGTGTGCCACACTTGCGATAATCCAGCATGTGTGAACCCGGACCATCTGTTTCTCGGCACGAAGGGTGATAACAACCGGGATAGAAGCGCCAAGGACCGGACGGCGAGACAGATCGGCGAGATGCATGGCCAGTCCAAGCTAACCGAATCGCAGGTGGCTGATATCCTCAGGCTCTATGCCGCTGGCGGCGTTTCTCAAAGGGCGCTTGGAGAGGCGTTTGGCATTACTCAGGCGCACGTCTCGGACATCGTGAATGGCAAGTGCTGGTCGCACCTCCAGCCCATCATCGAGGGAGCCAAACAGGCGGCTGACGCCTCGCAGCGCACACAGGCCCTGATCGGGCAAGGAGGTCCGCAGTGAAGGGCTTGAGGTATCAGGTCGGCGGCAACTGGGCAGAACGCGCCCAGAAGGCCGCAGAGGACCTCTCTGACCTCCGCGCCAACCGAGGCTACCTCGCCCTCACAGACATGCTCGAAGGCGACCTACGGGCCTTGTGGCGGCTCTGGGTGGATGATGCCGTAGACGCTGGCCGGGCAGAGCGATACCGCCAAGAGGCGATGATTCTCGTCAAGCTCTTGGCGACGATGGAGGGGGCAACCTCGGAAAAGGACTTGCAAGAGATGCAAGCTAGGGCGTATGAAGGGTTTATGACTGATGAGCAGATGGCCGCAGCACACGCTGAGGCGCTCAATCAGGCAGGCCAATCACCGCCCGAGGGCGGGGGAGTTTACGCATGACGGACGACATGTCCGGTACGGCCGACGAGGCCGGTTACGACCCGTCCATGGAGGACGCGGGGATTACGCAGGAGTCGTTCAACCAGAGCCCGAACTGGGCGAAGGAGCGATTCGGCAAGTTGACTCGCCAGCGCGAAGAGGCGAGGGAGCGGGCGGACGCAGCAGAGCGTCGGCTTGCGAACCTGGAAGGCAAGTTCGAGGGTCTGGAGAGCCGCGTCCAGCAGCCCAGCCAGCCTCGCGAGGAGCCCAAGGGGTTGGACAGGTACACGAAGGTCTCTGAGTTGAAGGCCGTGCAGAAGCGGCTGTACGAGTTCCAGGCTCTTGCCTCGGACCCGGACGCGGAGCCCGAAGCGCGGCAAGCGGCGCGAGCCCAGTTGTCGCAGATTGACGACGTGGCAGGCACTCTCGCGGACATCAACGAGAGGATTGCTGACATCAAGGTCAGCGAACGCTTGGGCGGGTTTGAGAAACAGTTGAGCGAGCGTGAAGCCGCTGCGGCTGGGATGAACTCACTGACGCAGAGCCTCTTCCTGGAGTACGGGGAAGACGCCATCCGTCAGGGCAGTGCCTTGAACAAGGCGGCGTCTGGCTTGATCCAGGAGTGGATCGACTCGGGCGACGTGACGGCGAGCAACGCTCGCGACCCCTTCGTGCTGAAGTCTGCCTACAAGGAGGCTGCATCGAAGATCAAGTACAACCGAGGTGGACGGGGCTCTGACCCCAGGCACTCAGCGGTGGAATCGGGCGGTGCAAGTCGCGGACCGGCCAATCAGGATGCCATCGCCGCTCTCAAGCAGAGAGCGCAGGCGGGTGATTACCAGGCGGGCAAGAAGGCCCGCAACATGGAGCTTTCCGGTTTCCTTGACGGGCTGATTGCCCGAGGGGACATCGGCTAGCACCACCCGTTTTGTGCCGCGACTTCTAGTCCCTTTCTAGGAGTCCTCTATCATGGCTCAAGGCATTCTCGGCCAGACGTACACTATCGGCGCTCCAGGTACGACCTGGCGCAAACTCGACATCATGGAGCGGATCATCGATCAAGATCCGCGCGCTACCCCGTTCTTCGAGATGACGGGGATGAGCGAGGCGAAGACCACCAAGCACGAGTGGCAGGTTCGCGGCGTCCCGGCGCGAGCGACCAACGCGCAGCTCGAAGGTTTCTCGTTCGCTGGTCAGGAAATCGACGTTCCGACCCGCGTGTCGAACACCACGCAGATCCTGGCCACGCCGGTCGAGATCACCCGTACCACGCAGAAGGAAATGCACTACGGGGTGAACGACATCTGGCAGGACCAGATCGACCACTTTTCCTACGTCCACCGTGGCGACACCGAGTTCGAGCTGCTCCGCTCGACGGAGGCTGCTGGCAACATCTCGGTGGTCCGTGCAATGGATGGCCTCCTGGCCTCCATCACCACGAACGCAACTAACGTGGCTGTGGCGACGCTGTTCTCCGAGACGATGTTCATCGACGCGATCGAGACTTCGTGGAGCAACGTGGACGCGCCGGTCCTCGACTGTCTGGTGAACACCAACATCAAGCGTGGTATCGACCAGTTCGCCTCGCTCGGTGCGACCCGGAACATGGAGGTCCGCACTCGCGACGTGGTTCACCTCGTCACGAAGTACTTCTCTAGCTTCGGCGAGGTGGACATCCACATGTCCCGTGACCTGCTGAACGTCAACGGCATCTCGGCGACCAACGAGATGGTGTTCTTCGATCGTCGGCAGATGAGCAAGGCGTACCTGGATCGGACGCACCTCCAGCCGGTGGCGAAGACCAACGACTCCGACACGCTGGTCATCATCTCCGAGTTGACTCTGAGCTACGGCAATGAGGAGTCGGCGGTGAAGTACACCAACGTGAACGTGTCCGGCCTCTAGTCCGAAGGAGCGGGGCGGGTCGGCTCTCCGGGGCTGGCCCGCCCCTGAACACCATGGCAGGCATCAAGTACCAAGCAGAACTCGAGATCGCCCGCGCGGCGTGCAAAGCGTGGCAGAAGTTTGATCCGGCTGAGGTTCAGGCTTGGCGCTTGAAGCAGAAGCAACTCGCCGAGGTCCACGAGTGGAGCGGCGGGTGGAGCGCGAGCAAGGAGCTTCTCGCCATGGAAGAAGCCCCGTCGATGATCGTGTACGCGATGGCGAGGGGGCTGGTGGCGTTGGGCTGGCACCCCGAGGCCGCCCGCAATTGGGACCGTACTCAGACGGGCAACAAGTGGGGTCCGTCGGAGCTTTGGAAGCTGGTTGTCAACGAGCTTCTTCCCGAGGCGAAGACCGCCCGCAAAGAGCGTAGACTTCGGAACTACAGCGGGGTAGATTTGGCGTCGTCTTAGAAGGAGACGCTGATGACGGACGCCTATTCGTCGCTCAAGGTGTTGCATCACCCTGAGCGTATTGCTGCTCTCCAGCTTGGAGAGTGCCCCCCGCCTGTGCATGTGCAGTTGATCCTCTCGGACCTCTGCAACCAAAACTGCTCGTTCTGCGCGTACCGTATGGACGGGTACACGTCGAACGCTCTGTTCGGTGTGGACGGGAACAACAACCCGAACCGCATGATCCCCTGGGAGAAGGCCCAGGAGATCATCCACGACTGCGCTGAGATGGGTGTGAAGGCCGTCCAGTTCACGGGCGGTGGCGAGCCGAGTTTGCATCCGAATCTAGCGGAGGCCATGAGGCTGACGAAGCGCCTCGGCATGGCCTTCTCGCTGGTGACCAACGGAACGTGGACGGATCCCGATCTCACGAAGGCGGCGATGGGGGCAACGTGGGTGCGCATCTCCATCGACGCCGGGCGGGCCGAGACCTACGCGAGAGTGCGTCGCACCAGCGAGACATCGTGGGGCAAGGCGTGGAACACAGTGGGGTTCCTGGCTGGGAAGGGTCCTGTGGTGGGCGCTGGGTTCGTGGTGACCCCGGACAACTACCAGGAGATCCCTTGGTTCCTGCGTCGAGCGGCCGAGTCTGGGGCGGCAAACGCCCGTATCTCAGCCATGTTCAGCCAGGATGGTGCGGAGCCGTATCGTGCGCTCTACAACGAGATCACCAGGCTGATCCGTGTGGAGCGTGGGATCGTGGAGCGCAAGGACTTCCGCGTCTACGACATGTTCGGGGACCGTTTCGACGACCTGGAACACGCATCCCCGGACTACCCCAAGTGCGGGTATCAGCACTTCACGACGTACATCGGCGGCGACCAGAACGTGTACCGCTGCTGCAACACGGCCTACAACCCGCTGGGGCTGGTGGGTTCCGTGAAGGACATGCGCTTCAAGGACCTGTGGGAGTCCGAGGCGCGACAGACTGCGTACCGCGAGTTCTCCGCGCCGTTCTGTGATCGGTGCCAGTACAACCGGATCAACGAGACGTTGCAGGGTGTGATGGCCCCAGAGACTGGGCACGAGGCGTTCGTGTGAGGACGCCCAAGGATGTCTATTCGGACATGTTTGGCATTGGCAGCTATGCCAGGCATCCAGAGTCTGAGCCTCGCTATGTGTTTGCGATGTCGGCCCTGCGCGAGATCAACCCGAGGTCAGTGGCAGAGGTCGGGTGCGGTCGGGGTGTGTTCCGAAAGATGGTCATGAGTGCATTCCCTGATGTCGAGTACACCTGCTACGACGTAGGGAACTTCATGGCTGGCGACATCCCCGTGACGTGCGTTGACCTTGAGGACCGCCAGTCCAGGATTGCTGCATTTGTGCATCCCGGAAGCGGGTTCCGAAAGGACGTCTTGGTGGCGACAGATGTTCTTGAGCATCTGGACGAGTCAGCGATCGACGGACTCCTCTGCGATCTCTTCCACGAAGCGCCTTCGCTGGTGCTGACGATCGCGCACCATGCCGAAACGTACGGTGACGATGTACTCCACAAGATCGTTGAGTCCCCAGATTGGTGGAGAGATCGACTCACTTCTATGAGGCGCTGGAAGATCGTGCGAGAGGAGCCGGTCTTTGTTTGCCAGGCGAGTGGCGTTCTCTCGACGGGGTACGTTCTTGCGGACGCATCGCTGTGAAGTGCAGCATCGCGTTCGCGACGTTCAATCGAGGCCCGATCGTGGACAAGGTCCTGGAGTCGATCAGGGCTCAGGACGTTCCGTTCGACTATGAGATCGTGATCTGCGACGACGGATCGCAGGACGACACGAAGGCGATCTGCAAGAAGTGGGACGTGGAGAAGTACCACTACCTTGACCGCCCGTATCACGCCGGTCCAGCGGCTGCTCGGAACGTGGCGTACAGGGAGTGTGCGGGGGACGTGGTGATCTGCCAAGCGTCTGATGTGGTGCATGTCAGTCCGTCGTGTATTGAGCGCCTGTGTGAGTTCGAGCGGAGGACGATGAACATCGGCATCTGCTACAACTACGACGAGTCTGGTGCCATCGAGTCACAGTACTGCGGATACCCGATGCACTGCACTCCCGTCCCATGTCCGCCGCAGCCGTTCAATCCGGTGTTCTTCCTTGGGTCCGTGAAGCGGCGGGACCTCTTCGGTATTGGCGGCGACGATGAGGACTTCGTGCTTCCGAACAACGAGGACAACTGGTTTACGTTGCGCCTTGGGTGTGGACGTGGGTTGAGGATCAACTGGCGCAAGGACGTGTGGGGTCACCATCTGTGGCATCCGCGCCCCAAAGAGACGCACGTTGATACCTATGAGCCGACCTGGAAGCTGCTTGAGCAGAAGGTGAAGCAGGCTACGGAGACTGGAGACTGGACTGCCGCAGGCGGTCCCTGGCCCTACAAGGAGACGGCATGAAGGTTTCACTGTGCATGATTGCCCGTGGCGGTAGCGACCCCGAGGCCCTGAGGGCGTCCCTTAAGTCCATCGTCCCGTTCGTGGATGAGGTGTGCATCCTCACGACGATCGTGGGTGACCAGAAGGCGATGGACCTCCAGATGGTGGCGAAGGAGGTCACAGCTGACTTCGAGGTTCCATGTCGTTGGGAGGAATGGCGGGACGAGGAGGGCAACGTCGAGGAGGGATGGATCCATTCCTTCGCTGAGGCTCGCAACCGTGCCCAGGCGATGGTGACGGGGGACGTGTGGTGCTGGATCGACAGCGACACGCTGTTGGTCCACGGGTTGCAGTGGCGCGAGGCCGTAGACAAGGCGTTCTCTGACCCGCAGGTCGGCGTGATGACGGTGAACTACCGTTACGACTTCGACGAGAACGACGTGTGCATCTCCGAGGTGGACACGCGGATGGTGATGCGCGCTGGCGCTACACGCTGGAAGCATCCTGTCCACGAGCAGCCCGACTTCATCGAGGGGCCGTACTCGATCGCGGACGCTACGCGGGCTCCGTACTACCTGCGGCACAGCAAGTCTCGCGGTGACAGTGCGGCTTCCACGCGGCGGAACCTGTGGATCCTGCACAACCACATGGAGCAGGGCCGCTCCATGGACGCTCGGCTGTGGCTGTGCCTTGCCCAAACGCAGATGGGTATCGAGCAGTACACGGCGGCCTACGCCGCGCTCAGGGAATGCTTCAAGTCCGACCCCGATCAGTTGGACAAGTGGCGCGCTCTTCAGATGGCTGGGGCCATCGCGAGCAAGCTAGGGGAGCATGACGCCGCGCTTGAGTCCTTTGGCGAGATGGCGGCGATGCACCCTGAGAGGGGTTCACCGTGGGTCTTCATCGCGCATGAGCTGATGGAGATGGGGCGGCCCCAGGACGCGCTCGCCGCCCTCGGGCGTGTATTCGCCTACGGCAAGGTGAAGGAGGGGAACTCAGGGAACCCTCACTTCCTGGAGTACAGCCCGATCTACACCGAGGCCCGCGCCCACGCGGCGCTTGGCGATGTGGACCGGGCGATCTCTGCGTACCAGCACCTGCTTGAGGTCGCCCCTGAGATGGAGATGGCCCGCAAGAACCTCGAGGCCATGGTGAAGACGAAGGAGAGTGTGGACCTGTACAGGGCGTACAAGGCCGTCTCCGAGTCGAACCCGGAGGTCTGGCGTCTCGCTCCGAGCGACCTGGACATGATGCCCGAGGTGGCCCGCTCCAAGCTCCCCAAGCGCCCCAAGGACCGTCAGGTGGTGATGATCCACTGTGGCGCTGGGGCTGGTGGCCCGTGGGGTCCTGAGGACCTGGAGAGCGGCCTGGGCGGTT
>Ga0255047_10001445_pt1 | contig 17238 bp, 13 predicted proteins | sample JV7_2_1_MG_FD_183640 | JGI IMG/M metagenome (GOLD analysis project Ga0255047, IMG submission 183640) | Seawater microbial communities from Jervis Inlet, British Columbia, Canada - JV7_2_1 | ecosystem: Environmental > Aquatic > Marine > Inlet | place: Canada: British Columbia | collected 2016-10-06 | reverse complement strand
CGCGGGCCAGATGTACAAGTTGCAGGACGCGCCCGAGGGCAAGACCGAAGCGGACATCGCCGAGGTCCAGTTCCGTCCCGCGTCGAACCTGATCCGCGACGAGCGCGACCGTCTCGCTGGTGAGGGCAAGCCGAAGAAGAATGCGACCCGGAAGAAGAAGGGCGACGGCATCGCCGCCCCGAAGAACCCGACGCCGCCCGCAGTCGAAGAGCACGACCTCCCGCTTGCGAACGTGAGCATCCCGAAGACGCCGGGCAAGCCTGGCGAGAAGTGAGCCGCAGATGAACACGGACCTCGGAACTACGGTTACGACGACGGGGCTCCTCGCGGAGATCCCGGTGACGGGCGGCGGCACAGACTCGGCGAGCTTCGACTGCGCGAGGGGGCGGTGGACGCTGCTCGTCGGCGTGATGGGGAGCGCCGCTGGCGGCGACCTCACCATCACGGTCGAGGACTCGGCGAACGACTCGGCCTTCGCTGCGGTCTCAGGGGTCTCGACCTTGACGGCGACCGCTGCCGACAAGGGCATGTTCACCATCCTGATCGACCACCGCAAGATCCGCCGCTATGGTCGGCTGAACGTGGTGCTTGAATCGGGCGGCAACACGCGCGTCACTGTCGGTGCGTGCTCGTTCCACGGCGAGTCAGGTGGCGGCAACGGAGCCGATCTGGTAATCGCATGACCCTGATGGATCTCACAACTACTGCGGACGTGAAGACGCTGCTCGTGATGAGTGGATCTACGCACGACACGCTGATCGGTGAGATGGTGACGGACATGAGTCGTCGCTTCGGGCAGGAGATGGATCGGTTCCTGATGGCCGAGTCGCAGACCGAGGTGTTCCGCGCACGGCAGGGGCAGCGCACTCTCGGCGTCACTGCTGTCCCGATGTCGGCGCTCACCTCGATCAAGGTCGGGATCACCAGGGACTTCAGCGGCGTGACCGCGCTGACCTCGAACAGCGACTTCGTGATCGACCTGACGCAGGGCGAGATCGAGTTCATGTTCGTCATGGACGGTGGGTTCATCGAGGTCGTCTACACGGGCGGCATGGCTGCGAACGCGGCGGCATTCAAGACGGCGTACCCCGACATTGCGCGTGCGTGCTCGAAGCAGGTCGCATATGAGTTCGAGCGGCGCAACCGTCCGAACTCCTCGACGACGGTATCGGGTGCGAACAAGACCTACGAAGACCCGCTCGGCCTCCTGTCCGATGTGCAGCGCGTGCTGGACATGAACCGCCGGAGGTACTGGTAGTGGTTGCGAACCTCACGCTGCGGTTCAAGGAGAAGGGCCGTCTGATCCTCGGTGACCGGCTGATGAAGCGGTACGGGAAGGGTCTGGACAAGCACCTCTTCAAGACGATGAAGGTCGCGTTGGATCGGTCGGGCGACGAGTTCGTCAACGAGATGGTCTCGACCGCGCCCGTTCGCACAGGGCAGCTTCGGCGCTCGGTGCGGCACAAGGTCAAGGGCGGCAAGATGGACACGCTCGCGCTGACGGTCTCGTCGCGCGGGCACCCCGGCGCTCTGGTGCAGGAGCACGGCGCGGTGATCCGCGCTCGGAACTCGAAGTACCTGACGATCCCCGGCCCCGCCGTGAAGACGGCGGCGGGTGTGGCGCGCACCTCGTTCAAGTCGTGGATGTCCCAGAACCAGGGCGCAATCGGACCTTCCCAGCAAGGCAAGAAGCGGCGCGGCGGGTTCGTGATGCTGCCGACGAAGAAGGGCAAGGGCTGGGTGGTGGTCGGCAAGACGCCGACCGGCAAGCTCAAGAAGCTGCACGCATGGGTCCTGAAGGAGCAGGTCACGATCCCCGGCCCCGAGACGACCGGCACGAAGTCGAACTTCGGCTTCATGGACTCATGGGACAAGTTCGGCGAGGCGCGCAGCAAGCGCCAGCTTCGAGCCGTGGTCGAGGCGATCAAGGCGGCGGGCAAGTCGGAGGGCACCTCGTGACCGAGACCTTCGATATCCCGCCGGAGCTTCCGACCCAGAAGCAGCAGGAGACGCGCGCCGTATTCGAGTCGCCGAGCGGCGGGGCGGTACACCGCAAGGCGCTGTGGAACGGCAAGAACACGGAGCGCATCGACTACACGCTGACGTGGAAGAAGTTGAACGCTGCGGGCGCGGTGCGGCTGAAGCAGTTGTACGCGCTCACGCTCAACGGTTCCCTGGCGATGAACTGGACGCCGCCTGATCGCGGGCTCGCGCTCTATCGGTTCCTCGACAACGAACTCACCATCACGCAAGTCAGCGGGACGTTCTACGCCGCGCAGGTTCGACTCGGGCTGGTCTTCTGATGGCGTACCCCACCGATGCTCCGGTTCGCAAGTTGATCCTCGACGACGTGGTGACCACGCTCGCCGCCGTCACGGCTGGCGCGACGTACCGCTCGACCATCGAGAAGGTGCGCGTGATCGGGCGCAACGTGCTGGAGCAGATCGACTACCCGTGTGTCCTGATCGCCCCGCCGTCGCAGACGATGAGCGACAGGGTGCATCCCCTCATCACGGCGAAGCTCACGATCCAGTGCAGCGGCGCGGTCGAGGACGGCGACGACGCCGAGGCGATGGCTGCGGCCTACGATCTGGTCGAGGACATCAAGCTCGCGCTGACCTCGGACATCACTCGGGGCGGGTACGCCCTCGACACGCACATCACGTCGGACGAACCGTATGTTCCCGATGTTTCCACACCGATCTTCGGCATCGACTTCACCATCGAAGTGGATTACCGGCATCGGTACTCTGACCCCTCGGTCGCCTTGTAACCACAGGCAGGACAACTATGACTCTCGACAGACTGATGCAGATCGCCGTGGTGAAGGAAGACACGCCCGGCACCCTCCAGGGTTCGCTGTTCTCGGCGGCGAACATGAAGTACCTCGTCATCGACCCGACGATGGACTACGACATCCCGCTCTTCGAGCAGACGCATAAGCGCGCGAGCTTCACGAAGATCGAGGGTCTGGCGGGCATGAAGATGGCGACGTGCCGCTTCCAGCTGACGATGCACGGGCACGGCGTGACCACGCCCGATCTGCCGGTGTGGGACCTGCTGATGCAGGCGTGCGGGTTCAAGTCGGCGACGACCACCTCGGTGGTGACCACTGCGCTCACGGCTGACCCGATGCGGCACGGCGAGGTCGTAACCGCGTCGGGCACGGGGGCGAGCGGCACGGCCACCGTGGTGCATGACAACTACGGCACCGCCGCAGGCGTGGCGACTATCTACCTCGCCGACGACACGATCACATGGGCGACGAGCGGCGCGACGACCCTGACTGCCGGGACGACCGGATCGCTCGGCACGGTTGCCGCTGGCGTGTCGAGCGCCGATGCGGGCCAGTCGTGGTATCCGATCAGCGAGCAGACGGTTCTGCTCACGCACAACGGAACACCGCAGCCCACTGTCGGTGAGGTGCTGACCGGCGACACGAGTGGCGCGAAGGGGATCATCATCGCGAACCCGTCGAGCACGACGACCACGGTGCGGATCTACAACGGTCTGATGTACTCGTCGAGCGAGAACATCACGGACACGACGAGCGGGCCAGCGTTCGAGACCCTGAGCGCGGCTGCCCAGGCGGACATCCCGACGATCTCCATCGGCCTGATCGAGGACGGCGTCGCGAAGCAGATGAGCGGGGCGCGCGGCAACTGGAGCATCGAGGCGAACGTCGGCGAGCCCGCGATCATGACCTTCGAGTTTAGCGGCAAGTGCGAGGCTCCCGCAGATCAGGCTCTCATTGCAGAGTCCACGATTACCTTCGAGTCGAAGGTGCCGCCGGTCCTGCTCTCGTCCGCGCTGGTCTTCGGCACGGAGGGCGATGCGTCGAGCGACACGGACTACTCGCCGCGCTTCTCCGCGCTCGGGTTCAACATGAACAACGACGTGAACCCGCGCACCTCGGCGAACGAGGCGACGGGGATCTTGGAGTACCTCATCACCGGGCGCGGGGCGACCGGCTCCTTTGACCCGGAGATCGACCTCGAATCGAGTTACTCGTTCCTCGCCAACTGGCGAGCGGGCACCGTGGCGCGCTGCAACTTCCAGGTCGGCACGGCTGCGGGCAACAAGTTCTACTGCTCGATACCTGGGATGCAGACGACCGGCGGCTCGACATCCGAACGCTCGGGCGTCTCCACGCGCGGCTGGGAGTTCCAGGCGACCGGCGGGCACATGACGAACGCCGCCGACACGGCGGGCTCCGACAACGACATCATCATCACCTACCTGCTCGTCTGAGCCGGTTCACCCCTAGCCACCGAGAGGCTAACCCATGACCATTGCAATCGACCCGAAGGGCACCTTCGAGTTCATCGACGACCCTGACCGCGACCTCGAAGCCGACGACCCGAACCGCACCGTGTGGGAGTACCGCATCCTGACGCCGACCGAAGAGGCGGCGATCCAGGACGCGGTGACGATGGCCGGTATGGGCGACGACGAGACCACTCGCACCAGCGGGTACGGCACCATCGCCCACAAGACGATTCGCCTCGGGCTCGTCGGCGTGCGGAACTTCCGCGACCCCGACGGGAACGAGATCGGCATCGACCGGCAGAAGGCGAGCAATGGTTCGTCGTTCGTGAAGGATGCGTTCCTCGCGCGCATCCCGGCGGCGACGCGCTCGCGGCTGTGTAACGCGATCACGTCGCACGGGTCGATGACCGAGGACGATGAAAAAAAGCAGTAGCCGCCGCGCACCTTGCATTCAATGATCACCTCCAGCCGAAGTGCGGTCCTGCTTGCGGCGGCCTATGTCCGAGGGACAAGCCCGACGAAGCGCAAGCGGAGAACCGGCGACGGTGGGGATGTGACTCGGATGCGTCTGGGGTTGTGTGGCGCTCGACGTGTTGGCGATGCGCGGGGTCCGATCCTCGCTGCGAGTTGTGCGAGGGAGGCAATGTCGTACAGCACCGCCGCTGCCCGAACTCCATCGTCGGCGGCGACCCTGCCGTCGCGGGTGCGGTGCGGGCCTACTCGTACCTCGACGCCTATCATGTCATGCCTCGTGCTGGGGGTCTGCTCGATCAGACGCCCGCGTTCCTCAAGTTCAACCGGATCATGTCGGTCGAGCGCCTCGAACTTGACGCTGAAGACAGGCGAGCCCGAGAGCGCGCGAAGAAGTAATGGCTGACGAGACCACAACCATCGAGATCGAGGTCCGCGCGAAGGATCTCTCGAAGAACGTGCTGAAGGGCATGGGCTCGAACGCGAAGCGCGCGGGCAATGTTGCGACGAGGGCGTTCGCGAAGGTGGGCCTGGCTGCGGTCAGGGCGGCGGCAGGCATCGGTCGCATGGCGCGTGGGATCGCGCGCGGGCTCACGCGAGCGGTGACGGGGCTCCTCGGTCCTCTCGCTGCTCTCGCGGGCGCAGGCGGCATCCTGTTCGCGGTGAAGAGCGCGTCCGACTTCCGCAAGAAGATGGCCGAGGTCTCGACGCTGCTGATCGGGACCGGGACGAACATGGATGAGCTTCGCAAGCAGACCATCGACATGGCGCAGGAGCTTGGGCAGAACGAGATCGAGGTCGCGGCTGGTCTGTACGAGTCTCTGAGTGCAGGCGTCGGCACCGCCGCCGAGTCGCTGTTCTTCCTGAAGCAAGCCACGAAGCTCGCGGTCGGCGGGGTCGCCACCACGAAGGAGGCCGTGGACGCTCTGACCACGGTGATGAATGCGTGGGGCAAGGAGAACTTCGATGTGGAACGCTCTGCCGACATCCTGTTCAAGACGGTGGAAGGCGGCAAGATCACGATCAGCGGTCTGGCTCGCAACCTCGGAGTGGTCGCGTCGAGCGCGGCGAACCTCGGCGTCCCGCTCGAAGAGGTCAGCGCGATCATCGCCACGTTGACGGCGACGACGAACCGGGTCGCCGAGTCGTTCACTGGGACTCAGGCAATCATGAACTCGTTCGCGAAGGCGTCGCCGCAGATCCGCTCGGCGTTCCGCAACATCGGCATCGACATCAGTTCGACGGCGATCAAGACGGGCGGGCTCGTCAGAGTGATCGAGCAGCTGGCCGATGCGGGGCTCTCGCCCGAGGACATCGCCAAGTTGTTTCCCGAGATCGAGGCGTCGAAGGCAATCCAGGCGATGATCGGCAACATCGGCAAGCTGACCGATTCGCTCGAAGGTGCCCGCAACGCGGCGGGCATCGCGGGCGATGCGTTCCTGCGCGTGTTCGAGGACCCCGCTGTGCGCGTGTCGCGGCTCATCAACTCGATCCGCATCGAGTTCGTGAAGATGGGCGAGACGATCCTGCTCGCCGTAGACGACGCGATTGAGTCGTCGGGCGGCATCGAGGCGGTGACTGGTAACTTCCAGATCCTCGCGACTGTGCTCGGCGAGGTCGCGAAGATCGGCGTCGGGTTCTTCGGCGAACTTGCGGGCAACCTCAACTCGTTCGTGTCGCGCGTCGGGGCCGAGGAGGTGGCGAGCCTGATGGTCGGCGCGATCAACGCGGTCATCGGCTTGGCGAAGGCGGGGTTCCTCATCATCAAGGACTTGGTGAAGGGGCTCGTGAACGCGCTCCAACTACTACCCGGTGTGATCAAGCAGGTGATGTCGATGCTGCCGTTCGGACCTGACGCGCCAGCGGGCGACCCGCTCGGTGACCTCGGTTCTGCGTTCCAGATATCCGACGATGTGTGGGATCAGAACTTCAAGAACATGGAGACGCTCAAGGACTTCTGGGCGGAACTCAAGCAGTCGGTGGTGAGGTACAACACGGAGCTAGACCAGACGGCGCAGGGGCCGATAGGTCTCAACGGCGAGGTGCCGACCGCGCGAGCGCAGGGGCCGATCTACCAGGGGCCGAGCGAGACTGTGGTGACGGCCACTAGGTCGTTCTTCGACATCGTCAAGCAGGGCGCGAAGGAGTTCAGCATCCTCGGGGAGAGCGCCGAGGCCTTCACGCTGAACCTCGGCGGGCAACTCGGGAACGGTGCATTCGAGATGACGCGCGGGTTCTTCCGCGACGTGATATCTGGCGCGAAGTCGGCGGGCGAGGCGTTCAAGGATCTCGCCGCGAACTTCGTGGCGATGATCGTGGACATGATCGCGCAGGTGCTCGCGTTCCAGGCGGTGAAGTCGGTATTCGGGATGGTTGGAATGGGTGGGCTGATGGGCTTCGCCAAGGGCGGCGTGGTCCCGATGGCGCACGCGGCACAGGGCATGGTCGTCGGTCCAGGCATTCACATGACGGGCGGCGGTCCCGTCGAGGTCGGTGACAACCCGGAGCGCAGCGAGGTCATCCTCCCGCTGCGGCACGGGCCGCGAGGTCTCGGCGTCGAGTCGTTCGGAGGCGCGCAGTCGAACCAGGTGACGTTCAACGCGAGCTTCACATCCATCGACCCGCGAGGCGCAGCCGAAGTGATCCTCAAGGCGATGCCACAGATTGAGCAGAAGCTGACTTACGCGCTGACGAGCGGATCGAACGCGGAACTCATCCGCGCCGTCGGCGGGGCGTGACCACATGGCGAGCATCCTCCCGACGGACCAGGACTTCGACGCTGGCGCGACGGTCTTCGGCGCGCAACTGACCGGCTACATCGCGTCGGGGTTCTGGACTGGACAGGCGATCTCGGCGATCATCCTGAACGACACGGTGGGCGTGCAACCGTTGCACGACGGATACCGGGCGGGTCCTGCTTCGCTGGTCAATCGGCAGGCGACGTTCGCATCCACTGATGTCGGCGAGAAGAGCGGCGGCGTCCAGATGCGCGAGCCGTACACGGCGGACGACGTTACGGTCTCGATGACTCAGTATGGCAACGTGCTCAACGGGACGGTCACGAACCCCGACGCGATGATCAAGCGGCAGTTCGTCGGCGCACGCATCTCGGGCGGCACTCAGGCTGCGGGGGCATCGCCTCCGACGACTGCGAACCCGCAGCGCATCACCAACGTGGACGCGGGCTACTTCTTCGGCTACACGACGAACTCGGTGGACGCATACTGGTCGATCCTCAAGGTCGGCGCGGGCGGTGCCGTGACAATCCTCAAGGAGCAGATATTCTCTGGGTCGGGCGCGTTCATCGAGGACATCGACCCACTCAGCGCGCACAAGATCGAGATGACCGTTGTGGACTCGGGGGCGGATGTCGTGATCACGGGATCGGTGTACGCCTCGACCTCGGCGCTGTCTGCGGACGCTGGCGGCACGCTGACGAAGAACAAGCTGAACGGGCCGTTCACCCCGTGGAGTCCGACGACAGGCGGCGGGGGCACGAGTTCTCAGGAGGTGATTTCCGTCACTGACCTCGCTGCGGCGACGCCGCACCAGACGGCGGGGCGGTGCGGTCTGATCTCCACGGCGGTCCACGGTCTCGGGATGTCTTCGGGCGGTGCCGTGGCGACCATGATACAGGACTTCACGGTGACACTTGCGACGGGGCCGGTGGTCTACCGCGACGAGTTCCTCCCGTGGGATCGGCGGGCTGGTCAGCAGTGGTCGGGCACAGGGTTCGACTTCCTGACCGGCCAGAAGGCATACGACCTGCGCTGCGGATGGTCGGGCGACAGATTCGGGAGCAGCACTGCGAACGGTGAGATCCTGCGGCTCACGGCGGGCGGTCACGCCGACCGCATCGGCGCAGCCGATACTGGAGCGACCGAGACCACAGGGGGCTTCTATGCCTCGATGCGCCCTGCTGGCGATGACGTGACCTCGCACCGCCGCGTGCAGATCCAGTTCTCGAATGCTGACATCGCGGGAGCGGGCGCGTCGTACTCCTACGGCGCGGGCGAGTTCCGCCAGGCTGGCCTGTTCGCGCGTGCGGACTCGGTCTCGTCGGGCGTGCCGCAGAACGCATACAGCGTGGACATCCGCCCGACGGAGAACTCGCTCGCGGCGTGGGTCAAGTTGCGCCGCTGGAATGACGGCGTGGAGACCACCATCGCGGAACTGCTCACGCCGACCATCGGAAAGACCATCGACTATACGCTCGCGCTGCGGGTCTACAACCTGCCCGACGGGCAGGGCGTCCCGCAGAACGGGATCGTCTCGCTGGAAGCGTACCTCGACGGAGTGCTCGTCGTGCTGACAGACCCGGCGGCGGGCGTGGTCAGCGGCGTGCAGGTATCTTCGGCGGGCACAGTCTTCGACGCGAGCAGCGAGAAGATCAGCAGCGGCACGGGCGAGGGCATCCGCATCGCGGGCGTCGCGGGCTCGGACTGGATTACGGCTGTGGACGCATGGACGGAACTCGCCATCGAGGTGACGCCGGGCACGGGCGTCGGCGACCAGCTGAACGCGAGCGTCTCCGACGAGGAGCACGACTACACGGCGACCGAACTCGTCATCAAGCACGACTGGCCGGTGAGCGAGCGGCGGCGGGCTCGTCGGCACGCGGCAGACTTTGATAGCGGCCACGTTCGCGTATCGCTCGTGGACCTAAACATGCGCCGCGTCTGGAACGTGACAGCCCAGAACACGACGGTCACCGAGCGCGATACGCTGGTCGCCTTCTTCGATGCTCGGCGTGGGATCGAGGAGGCGTTCGACTGGACCGCGCCGCTGGAGTCATCGACCACGAAGGTCCACTTCGTTGACCCGGAACTCGGCGACACGCTGAAGGTGCCAGGCGTGTCGAGCTTCAACTTCGAGTTGGAGGAGATCCTGTAATGGCGACCGGCGACTTCCCGATTGCGCTACAGACGCACATCAACACGCTGGAGAACGCATCGCCGTTCGTGTGGCTCTTCGAGGTAGAAGTTCCCACGTCCCCGCCTACGCGGTTCCGGTTCTGCAACCAGACTGAGAAGATCAGCTTCGGCGTGAACTCCAGCGGCGACCCCATCGAGTACAACCCGCTGCACATTGAGATCGGAGAGTGGAGCCAGGGCAAGGCGGGTGATCTTCCCGAACTGAGCATCTCGGTCTCGAACGTGCGGGGTGATGTCGGCGCGGTGCTTGAAACGTATGCCGGTCTTCACGGTGCGCCGGTCATTGTTCGGATTGTCAACCGCTCTACATTGCTCGACATGAACGCGCAGGTTAGGTTCGACGGCACGGTGCGCGCGGTGACGGTAAGCAATGTGAGCGCCACATTCGCGATAGCGAATTACAACCTCTACCAAGAGTCCGTCCCCGCGCATCGTTTCTTGAGGAACCACTGCCCGTTCCTGTACGGCGGCGCGCGCTGCGGATACATCGTCCCGACGACGCCGGGCGAGACGGTCGGCACGGGGTTCTCGACCTGCGCGAAGACCGTGGACAACTGCACGGTGCGCGGAGAGGACGAGGTTGCGCGCAGTCTGACCGAGCAGCACCCGGCGAGGTTCGGCGGGTTCCGAGGGATCACGCGGCTGTCGAGCAAGGTGCCGCTGGAATGACCAAGATCGACGTGTTCGACCTGATCGGTACGCCGTACAAGTTCGGCGGAACATCGAGACTGGGCGGGCTCGACTGCCGCTCGCTCGCGTGGACTGCCGCAGCGCGCATCCCCCTCGTCGGCCTCTCGTCCCCCGAGGACGCGGAGCAGACGACATACGACGACGTTGCGGCGGGGCGTTCGCGCTGGCGATGTATCGGCGACGAGGTGACGAGCGCGAAGAAGATCGGGCACCTCGTGCTGGTGGGCGGCGACGGTTGCCCCGATGCTGGCGTGCTGATGCTGGTGAACGAGAAGGAGCGGCTGTTCATCACGACGACGAAGCAGCGGGGACATGCCTTCCTCGTCCCTGCACGCGCAGTCCGTGACGTGCTCGGCGTGTACGAGTGGGAGGGGTCAGAGTGAGCGTCAAGGTCCACAAGCTGCGGAGTGTGCTCGCCCCCGGTCTGCGCGATAGCGCAGATGTTCCGTTCACGGATGGGGCGACTGTCGATCAGTTCGTGCCCGAGGGCTTCGGGTTCATCATGCGGAACGCGCGCCGTGCGAAGCGCACCGACCTCGTGGCCGACGGCGACCACATCACATATTCAGCAGACCTGCGCGACCCGATAGTCACTCCGATACTGTTCGCGGCGCAGGGCGCAGTGGCTGCTGGCGTCGCGGGTGCAGCGGCGTTCGTGTTGCCGACGTGGGCTGTGTACGCGGGCATGATGGCGCTCTCGTTCCTCGCCTCGAAGTTCCTCGCGCCGAGCCTTGATCCGGCGACAGGGAAGGGCGAGTCGAAGTCCTACAGCTTTTCGGGCATCGGGAACGGGCGCGCGGAGGGCGAGACGGTGCCTGTCGTATACGGCGAGATGCGAGTCGGCGGTCAGGTGATCGGCGAGTACATCAAGAGCGACTCCGACGGATCGACGTACAACGCGCTGATCTGTGTGGGCGAGGGGCCGGTCCACGCCATCGGCGACGTGACCACGGACACGACATCCGCGCAGGGGCTCACCACAGCGGCGGGCAACCTGCCCGTCGGGATGCAGATCAACGACAACCCCATCACCAGCTTCAAGGACATCCACGTCCATGTCCGTCTCGGGACGCTATCGCAGACGGCGATTCCTGGGTGGGAGGGGACGCCGACTCAGTTCTCGGTCGCGCTCGGTCTGGTGAACGACGAGACAAACGTCGTATGGCCCGCGCCCGCGACGATCAACGAGACGAACTACTATGGGCAAGCAGGGGGCGTGCCGTCGATCTCGCTCGCGCAGTCAGACGCGGAGTGGGATGAGTGGGGGCAGAAATTCGACATCACCATCGAGAACGACCGCACCGAGATCGTGCTCCACTTCCCGCGAGGGCTGACGCGCTCGAACGACTCGGGCAACCTCATCACCACGGGCGTCCGGTTCGCGGTCAGATACATCGAGCTAGACGTGAGCGACAACCCCATCGCCACGGGGGGGCCGGAGGGGGACGGGTATGTTCGACTGTCTCCGACGGATGCGGAATTCGGTGTGCAGGCGGCGACGCGCTCCCCGCTGTTCCACACGTTCAAGGTTCCGCTGGTGAAGGCCGCGAACTATACGCATCCCGTGTTCGGCGACTATGCCGCATGCACAGGGGCGAACGACTTCGGCAAGATCGCATCGCTCGCCGTGCCCGCGTACATCACGGCAACGGGGGCGGGTGTCCCCGTGGTCTTCACCAACGGGTTCTCGGTCGGCGGGTGGTTCCGCAACACGGACGCCTCTGTGTGGCCGTCAGCGACGGAAAGCCTCAGCTGCATCTCGTGGCAGTCTCAGACCATAGTGGGCATCCCCGAGTATGGGTTCAGCTTCGGCGTGAAGTTCACCGGGGGCTTTCAAGCATCGACGCGGGTGCCGTATGCTCAGTTCCTGAAGAGCGGCAGCGGGTTCTCCTTCTACGAGGCTGGAGCCGCCCCCGTGTCGGACATGTCCGACGGAGAGTGGCACCATATCGTCTGGGTGTATGACCGGCAATTCGGCGGCGGGGTCGTCTGCTACTTCGACGGCGTGCAGCTTCAGGGTACGATGAACAATATCGGCGACCTGTACACGCCCGCGCCGTCCATCATCGGGGCCGCCCCTGCGCCGTTCTACATCGGCAACAACTTCGACGAGGACTTGGCGAACTCGGCGAAAGTGGACCTCGACGAGGTGTTCTTCTGCGACAGGAACCTCGACGTGTTGGAGGTGCTGAACATCTACAACAACGGCGAGGGAGTGCTCGGATCGAGCGCGAGCATCCCCAGTGCCGTGGCGATCTGGCGCTTCGATTCTGCGTCCCCGTTCACGTCCGAGGTCGCGGCGTTCACGAACACGCTCGTGTCCACTAATGGGTGGGCAACATCCTCGGGCGGGAAGGTGCTGTCGCAGGGGGCGGTCGAGGATGTGGACCGCATGAAGGTCCGCATGGAAGTCCTGCGGATCTCGCCGTCGAGCACGAACACGAAGCAGCAGAGCGAGTGCGACTGGTTCGCTCTGACAGGCATCATCGACGAGGAGTTCGTCTACCCCGGTCGCGCGTACTATTCCATCGAGATCCCCGCGTCGGAGCAACTGAACACGTCGTCTCCGAAGATCACGGTCCCGGTGCGTGGGCGCACCGTCAACGTGTGGGATGGCGTGTCCCTGTCGTCGCCCGTGCTCACGCCGACGTACACGCCGAACATCGCATGGATCGCGCTCGACCTCGTGCTGGATCAGTTCTACGGTCTCGGCGCGCACTACAAGCTGGCAGACATCGACCTCCAGAGCGTGCTTGACTGGGCAAACTACTCGGACGAGATGGTCTATGACCTGCTCGACCAGTACGACGCAGACGACCGATGGAGCGACATGAAGTGGACGCAGACCGGAGTGTTGACAGGCGGCGTGCGCGGCACCCTGCTGATCAACATGATGGGCGGCGGGTACGACTTGTTCACATCCCGCTACGCCCTCGGGCACTACATCGGGCTTGACGGGGTCAACCTCGTCAGCAGCGAGGTGAACACGCCAACGGGCAACACGCTGACCGAGGAACTCCCGACCATCAACGGGGCGCACGTTCTCATCGCTGTCGATCCCGTGGCTGAGACGATCACGCTGGAGGCCGACCTCGCTGCGGACCCGTGGACCTCGGGCACCTACCTTGTCGCCAGCGTCGGCGCGGGCAACGTCACCGGCACGCTGGAGGGGCGCGAGCAGCGCCACGAGTGGAACGGTGTACTCGATACGCAGGGGAAGGGGTGGCCCACGTTGCAGGGTATCTGCGGCATCGGCTTCGCGGTCCCTGTCCGTCAGGGCGCGGGGCTGCGGTTCAAGTTCGAGCATCCGCGCAGCGCCATCGACATCGTGAACCAGGCGAGCATCGTGCGCGACTCGTTCGTCGCCACATACGGCGGAGCATCTGACCGACCGAATGTGAAGACAGTGGACTTCGTTGACCGCCGCCTCAACTGGGAGCGGTCGGCCACTCGCGTCGAGCACTCCTCGATCCAGAGTACGACCTCGCTGGCGAACTATCGCAAGACGCAAGGGTTCGCGCACGGGATCACGACGATCAGACAGGCGCGGGTGAGCGGTCTGTTCGAGCTGAACATCTTCAACGACGTGCTGCGGCAGGGGAGCTTCGGCCTCGCTGCGGACGCGCTGCCATACGACGTGGGTGATGTGCTGATCGTCGGGCACGATCTGATGGGGTGGGGCGTCAGCGGGCGCATCGACGTGGAAGACACTGCTGCGAGCGTCAAACTCGACCAGGATGTCACGATGGCATCGGGCTCGACCTACGAGGTCCACGTCAGGGACTCGATCACCGGGAGCTACGAGGTCGCAGCCGTCGATCACACGGTCCACGTTCCGCCGGTCACGGTCACGAACGGCAACGCGATCACACTAGCCACGGGGTTCGCGGGCTTCGTGCCCGCGAAGGATGATCTGTATGTATTCGTCGCCATCGGCGACGACACGCCCGTGGTCGTCACGGGGTGGACGCGGAACCAGGATCTGTCGCACACCGTGGACTGGGTAGAGTACAAGTCGAGCGTCTTCGACTTCACGGGCCTCGAAGAGGCGGCTGGGCAGGAGAGCGCGCGGGTCGCGGCTCCGAACAACCAGACGATCCCGCCGTTGCCGAAGAGCGTCGAAGTGCGGCAAGCCACGACGAACACGGCAGGCGGGTACACGCACACGATCACGGCAAGCTGGCGATTCTACGACGACCCTGATGCGCGTGTGATGAAGTTCAACGTCTACATCCAGCGTGGCGACCGGCGTGCGAAATGGGAGAAGGTCGCATCGACAGACGGTTCACAGAACGCCGTGAGCTTCACGCTGCACGGCGCGGATCAGAACGAGCACATCAGCCTGTCGGTTCAGCCCATGAGCCACAGCGGCGCGGGGTTCTCGCCCGGTCGCTCGACTGCGGTGCGCTTCGTGGTGAACATCGTCGCGCAGCAGAGCGGCGCACCGACGGACCTCGCTGCGAAGATGAACGGGAACCAGACGATCTATTCATGGACATCGACGAGCGACGAGGAGCCGCCCCGCACGGTGATCCGTCGCGGCGGGTGGATACTCGGCCAGCCGGTCGGGTCGGTCGATGCTGGCGTGGACATCCTGAAGACGCGCAACTGGGCGAGCGGTGACGTGGACGCGGACGGTCGCAAGGCTCCGACGATCTATGCGCGGCACATCAACGGCGGCGGCGCTGCGTCGGAGGCGGCGACGCTGGAGTACGACGCGGCTGGCATCTCCGACCGCCCGCTCGGGCAGTTCGCCCGCGAGGCGTATGCGTGGCACACAGCCGCGTGGACGGGCGCGGACGGGGACTCCGTGCCTCCGGTGAAGACCAACCTCTCGACGGCGACGGACTGGGAGGGCCGGTCCTACTTCGAGTTCTCAGGGTCCAACCTGACCGCGAGCTACGAGACCAGCATCGGGGCGACATCGGACCAGCAGAAGTCGCGGCGCTGCACGGTCGAGGCATTCGCCGAGGCGATGCAGGACTACCCCGCGACCATCGAGAGCTACGGCGACTACCCGGCGGCGGGCTTCGAGTTCGCGTGCCTCACCGCAGAGGGGTGGATCAGCCGCGACCGGACACGGGCGGCGGACTGTACGCTCAAGCTGCTGATCTCCGTGGACGGTGGTGCGTTCGTGGACTTCTCGCCGGGCCGGTTCTCGCTGACATCGGCGACGATCAAGGTCGAGATGACGCGACCGGATACGAGCTACAACCTGCGACTCTACCGGCTACACACGCGGGTGAGATGGGTGCGGCTGGAGACGACTGATAGATCACAGGTGCAGGCGGCAACGGAGGCCCGAGTCTTCGGGAGATAGATCATGGCAGCAGGCGACATAGACATTCTTCCGCTGAGTGGGAGCACCGACGGCATCCCGATCCAGATCGCTCCGCTCGCGACGGTGACTATCCACACGGCGACGGCTGTGGCTGGCGAGTTAGACATGATCTGGCTCTACTCGGGCGGGACCAACTTCGAGGATGCCATTACTATCGAGTGGGGCGGGACCGCCACGACCGACAAGGTGGACTATGGCGGTACGTTCGCGCTCAACGAAGTGTCGATGATGATCGCTGGGTTTCCCCTCCGAAGCGGACTGGTCATCCGATGCACCAACAACAACACGACCGGCGCGGATCTCACGCTCACGGGGGTCGTGCATCGGTACTACGGAGTGACGACCTCGCCGTCCGCAGGGCACGCGAGCATCCTGCCACTCAGCGCGAGCACCGACGGTCGCCCCATCAACATCCCGTCGGCGAGCACGACGGTCCACACCGCGACGAGCGTGTCGGGCGAGATCGACCTCGTGACCCTCTACGCCGTGACGACAGGGGGCGATCCATCAGCCGTGATGGCACTGGACTTTGGCGGGACGGAGTTGGGCGTGCAGCTGACCGGGTCATCCCGTGAGTTCGTCCTGCTCGCCGACAAGTTCCCCATGCGTAACGGCGGCGTCGTGGCAGTCTCTTCAGACGTGTCCACCATCAACATCATCGGCTTCGTCGAGAGGTACAACAATGGGTAGCAACCGCAACGGCCCCCTGTCCGGTTCGTGGGCGCGCATGGACACTCACGCCGTCGCCGAGACCGTGGGCGACACGAACGCGGAGGGGTCGTCCGAGGCGCTCGCTCGCGCAGATCATGTCCACGACCACGGCGATCAGATCGCGGGGACGTTCCACCCCATCGCTCGCCGTGACATGGAAGATGACGCCTCCGACACGGACGGGTTCCTGTCCGCGTACTACGACGCACGCCACCGCCGCATCGCACAGGCGACCGTGGACTACGGCGCGACGACGATGACCGCGACCCATATGCCGGTCCCGACACTGGTCGCCAACGCGCTGACAGCCAGGCAGAGCACGCGGGGGGACTTCGTGCAGCTGGATACCACTGCGGTATCGGGCAACGCGGCCACGATGCTGACGACTGCGTTCTTCCAGCGCCGCATGGAGGCGGCGTTCTGTCACCGTCTCAGAACGGGCAACCTGACATCGACTCGGGTGTGGGTGGGTATGTGGTCGGCTGACCCGTCGGGCACCGCGCCCGCTGGCATTGCCGGGGCGGGGATTCACATGCTCGGGTTCTGCTACGACTCCGTGACCGATGTCACCGCGCGCTATCTAATCGTCGCCAGCGACGGGGTGACACAGGTGGCGGTGGACAGTGGGATCGGGGTGGCGAGCAGCAGCAACATCGCGTTCGAGATCCAGTGCGACGATCTCTCCACGGACGAGGTGAGGTTCTACATCAACGGTGCGCTCGTCGCGACGATCACGACTCCCCTCCCAACAGCCTCCCAGGCACTTATGTGTGGCTCGACCATCACAGCCCAGGCGGCAATCGTCCGCAACTATAGACCGGG
>Ga0255047_10001443_pt1 | contig 17251 bp, 19 predicted proteins | sample JV7_2_1_MG_FD_183640 | JGI IMG/M metagenome (GOLD analysis project Ga0255047, IMG submission 183640) | Seawater microbial communities from Jervis Inlet, British Columbia, Canada - JV7_2_1 | ecosystem: Environmental > Aquatic > Marine > Inlet | place: Canada: British Columbia | collected 2016-10-06 | reverse complement strand
ACTGATGTAGAACACACATAGCCCGTCGTCGCTAAGCCTGCCGAGGGGCCTAGGCGGATCATCAAGTCGTTTGTTCCAGATAGCGATACGCCATCCATAGACAGCTTAAACTCGTTCACACCAGCCGGGATGCCCGTAAAGCTGTAGTTTGCCGCGCCCGCCGCCGTAATGACTGCCGGGCCATTGCTAACAATGCTTTGGGTTGCCAAAGCGCCGAGGCCAAGCGTAGTGCGTTGGGCGGCGGCGTCTGCATCATCCAGCAAGGCCAATCCCGCCGCCGTAAGATCAAACAACGCAACCGTGTCCGCCGCCGTCGCATAAAGACCCTTGTTCGCCGCAAGTGTTAGGCTCGATAGGCTGGACAAGTTGGCATTCTGTGCCTGAACGTCTGTTCCAATTGCCAGCCCTAAATTACCCCGTGCGGCGCTTGCAGATGTGGCCCCCGTGCCGCCGTTCGCGATGACGCGGGCATAATTCTGCGCTGATGCAATATCTGCTAGGAACGCATTGTAATCAGCGCTGCTGATCTCTGTGAGGGTCGTCGCTGTCACCCCATCGGGCAACGAGTAAACGCCACTGCCATTATGGCCCATGATGATACCTTTTGGTTAGGTCTTGAAGGATGATAAGGAAAGCGCCATGTTGGGCGGATGGAATCTGCCTTTACCGCCTTTGATATGGTCGTCTTGTCTGGTTGTGCCTACATCGGCACAATGGCAGCGGTCGGCATGCTTTACGCCGCTAACCAAGTTTCGCGCGCTGAAAGCCGGGGTGAACCACCGCCACTTAAATGGCTTGCAATGGCTGTTTTGCCGGGGCTGCTTTTGGTTGCTACCGGGTTGTTGGTGCAATAGCCTCGCCTCCTTCGCGACCACTTGTAATCCTCATCATGGCCTCAACAATTCGACGTGTTGCATCGGTCGTGTTTTTACGCGCCAAAATAGGGGCCATCGCGGCAACGGGGTCTTTGGCCATAAGCAAACGGGCAATTTCTTGACGTGTTGCGGGGCTTTGTCCGGTCATCATTGGGGCAATAGACTGGGCCGCACGCGCCAATGCGTTCCCTGCTTGAAAGTTCAAAAGTTCGCGGCCCACTTCAAGCGCGGGGACGCTGGTTTCCCCAGCCATGTCAGCAATCGCTTGGGTGTTTTGGGCTGTGGAACTGTTGCCAAGCGCCGCGTCAAAGTTGGAAAACATTTGGTTTTCACGGTTGATCCGAGACCTAAGAAGGTTTGGGTTGGACGCAAGTTCGCCCATCAGTTCGCGATTTTTGATAGACCCCGTGACCTTTTTTGCAATGTTTCCGGCCTCGCCATCACGGTTTTGGATTGTCCGCAAGATGGTGTCACCATATCCCGCCCGCGCGCCGTCCTGCGCATCGGCTGGCAATGCCCTAAATTGGTCAATGGCATCTTCGGGACGTTGACCGGCAAAAGTGCGCCCCGCATCTACGGCATCAATGCGTGCGGAAGCCTGCCGAAAGCTGTCATTTGCCACTCGGTAGCCATCTGAAGCCCCTTCCAAAGCCTGATCAAGCTGGGCATAAACTGCGCTAAATTCTCTCGGCACGCCAACGCCGCTGCGCTTCATCACTTCCATCTGGCGGAACATATCCGACTTCACATCAAGAACGCGCTGGAAGTCAATCAGTTGCTCCCCGCCATTTTGCAACTGCGCTCGCAGGTTCAACAGCTTTTTGCCAATGTCTGATCTGGCCAACGCGGTTTCCCCTAATAGCGGGTTCCGGTTCAGCAAATCGTCCACAGTCGAGATTGTTGGCGTTAGATTGACCGGGCCAGAAATGTTTCGCGCCTGCTCATATAGAACATCAGCTTCCGCCTTGCGCGCGTCAAACAGATCGCCTTGCAACTGACGGGCCGTTGCGCGGTTCGGCGGCATTAGAGCGTCGTCAACGAAACCAGCCACTCGATCCCGCTGGGAAATTTGCCGTTCTGCAAGGAAGTCGCGCAGTTCGTCCGCGCCTTCACCGCCAGCCCGTGCGATGCCGCGCACCCGGTCTTGTGCAGGCATTCCAAGAGCGTCCATGGACCTAAACTCAGGCTGTCCTGCCCGCTGAGCGGAAAAAACCTCGCTCTGGACCTGTTGCGGGGTTTTCCCAGCGCGGCGGAATGTGTCGTCAATTACTTCCGCAACCCGGCGCTGGCTCGGCGTCCCTGTTACGGTTCGGGCCACACCGCTGACCGGGTTACGCACAAGCGTATTAAAGACCTGCCGCCCGCCTTCCATGGCATAAGGCGCAGCAATGCCGACCCCTGCACCCACGGTGGCGTCGGTTATGCCCTTGCTTATTCGGTCGCTTGCGCCTTCGCCCCGGCCAGTGCCATGCGCGAACCCTTCAACAGCACCAAGTCCAGCGCCGATCTTGGCCGCGCTGCCAAGCGTGGTTGCGCCATAAGCCAGCGGGGCAGTCGCGCCAGCGGCAACAACGCCGCCGCCGATTTGCCCAGCCGTGTAGGAACCACCGTGCTGTTCCTGCGCCAGTTCATCGCCAGCCCGCGCACGTTCTCGGCCAAACTCGTAACGCTCTTGAAACGTGCCGGGACCGCCGCGCATCCCATCAATCGCCCCCTGCGCTTCGTCGGCATAGTTGAAATAAACGCCTTGGCGACCGCCACGGGCAAACGCCCCGCCCCGAGTTGTGTCGTTCATGTTGGATTTCAACATGTTGCGGTCAGTCATCTGCCCCGTGTAGGGGTTTGCAATCATCCCCTCGGGCGGGGTGCCATAGGTGCCGTCTGAGTTGCGTTGAGGCCCTTGGCTGCGCCCCGGTTGCGACTGCCCTTGCTTTGCCATCAGGTCTGCAATCAGGGCGTCAAGCATTTCGCTTTCGTTCATGGGTTTTGCTCCAACCAGCGTTTCAAGATTGCCATTTGACCTTCGCTTGGTATAGCAGCAAAACCTTGCAGGTCAAAGTTGGGCGATTGCCTGATGCCCTCCAAAGCGCGGCGTATGTCTTGCTCTGGAATTACTGACGCAGCTTGAGGTGCTGCCGGGGTAGGCGCTGGCACGGGTGCATCTATCGCCCCGCTTGGTGGCGGCGAAGACCGACCTTTATAATACTCTTGGATTGCAAACATGAGAGGATTGGGGATTTCTGCACTCATATCGCCGTTAAGAGTGGCTTTCAAAACCTCTTCATAGCTATGGCGCATGGCCTGTTTGATCCGAATGGTTTCTAGGCTGTCGCCAACTTGGGCAAAATACATTGTTTTGATGCGGTTATATTCCTCTGGGGTTGCCGCTGCCCCTGTAGCCAATCGCAATGCTCCTTCTGCCCATGCACCGCCCGCGGAGTCATACATCTGCGATTCTTCGCTTCGCGCCCAATTCCCCCCAAGTATGCCTTCGGCAAATCGGTCTTTGATGTTTGACGGGTTAAAGCCTTGCGACTCGATCATATCAATGGCGGGGCTGGTCTGGGCCTGCATGTTGTTGAACATGAATATGCGACGTTCACTTTCGGTCATATCGCCACCGCCTGTCGCCTGAACATCGGGGAAAACGGGTTCTCCGGTGTCGATGTATCGCAGCACGTCGTCAGGCCCCTTGGCCGTCTTGCGGTCATCCATGCGGGGATTGCGCAACTGCTCCAGTTCCAAGCGCCCGCGCTCCAACTGCATTTGCCGCATTGGGTCGGCTTCTTGCTGTCGCTGCTGGATCATTGTGCCAACGACCGCGCGTTGTTGGTCTGTCAGCCAGGGGTTTGACATGGCCGTGTATAGTTCCTGCATAGATAGCCCGCCAGCCTGCGCGGGCTGTGGGCCTCTTGCGACGGCAGGCTGGGGCGACGGGCCACGCGCCGACATGGTGGTCTGTGGGGGGGCTTGTGGGGCCTGACCGCCTAGAAGTGCGTTAGCCATTGTCTGCCCATATGTGGTTTCGTCGCCAAACACGCTGGAAGCTGCGCCACGATCAGCACCAACCCCGTGCGGCGCAATCAAGCGCGCATTGGGGATATTGCCAAAGGCGTCGCTGTAAATCGATGCAAATGCTTCAGGGTTCGCTTTGATGGCGTTTTGCATGTCCAAGTCATCGTTAAAAAATGGCTCGGCGTGGACGGTGTTGGGAACGCCTCGCCCATTCTCGGAACGGGTCCGCACGCCCCGCACCGGATAGCCTTCGATCCCGTTCGAGGCCGCGAACTCTGCAACCTTCTGGTTGTAGCGCTCTGCCGCCGCGCGCACCTCGGGGGATGCGTTGTCGGGGATGATTACCTCTGTCCCGCGCGCACCGCCGCCGTTTACTGCGTTAAAGTCCATGGACACGTTCAAGGCGTTTGCGCTTGGCCGGTGCGTTGCCCGCGTTTCTGGTGAAATAGTAAACGCCGCGCCTTGCGGGTCTACCCGATCAACCGCGCGAAGTATATCCGTGGGAAGGTTGCCGGGGTTTGACGACACAACGTCCTTGCCAGATGGCACAAAAGGCGACCATCCGCCCGCGCCGCCAGAAGGTGCGGAAGGTGCGGGCGCGGCGGGGTTAAACCCGGTTCCGGTTTGGCCGCTCAAGATCCCCTGAAATATGGCATCGCCTTCTGAACGCCCCCGCCCTTCGGCATCGTCTAGCTTGCGCCCTTGACGGCCCGCGATAACACCCCCGGCCAAGTCGGCCAAGCCTTCCCCAACATACCGCGCACGGCCAAAGCCGTTAACCATGTTCGCAATCTGCTCGCGCTTTTTCTTGATCTGTTCGGGCGTGGCGTTCGGGTCAACTCGGAACATGTCCGCGAAGGGATTTCCAAATGCAAGTGGGGTTTGTGCGTTCACGACAAGGCCCTTTCATAGTTAACCGCCATCAGCCCATCAGGACGGCGCTTGACCGCCTCGGGGCGCTTTTTGGCAACCTCTTGGGCCATCAAACCCATGCGGGTTTCTGGATCGCCTTTGTATCGGTAGGAGTAAATCCCCATCCCGTCCTTGGTTTCGCCAACCTTGCGCTTGTCTTCTTTAGCGCGTTCGTCAGAAAGAGCAAATAAACCACCCACGCCGGAAAGCATAGACCCCATCGAAGCTTGGCTTTGCTGCCAAGCATTCATTTTTTGCGCGTCCGAGTTTGCAATAATTGCGGCATTGTCAGTCGCCTGCATTCCCCCAAACTGAGGCGCGGTCTGGAATTGCGGCATGGACACTTGCCCGCCCGACATAAGCGCGCCGATCTGGTTGATGCGCTGATTGTCCTCGGCCAATAGTTCTTGGCTCGCCTGCCCCCGGCCGCTCAAAAGAAGCTGGTTGTAGGCGTCGTTTTCTTGCTGACCCAAAAGCCCCATTTCGCGGTCATAGGCCGAAGATCCGACTTTGATGCCCTGATTGGAAAGCCGCGTGCGCAAGTCATCGTCGCGCTGTGCAAACATCGGATCGAGACGGCCGCGTCCAAGATCAAATAGCCGCTGCTCGGTTTCCTCATTCCCAAGTGAAAAGTTGTTGGTCAGTTGGGTTCCAAGGTTGCCCGAAAGGTCAGCGCCGAGGGTGGACAGGTTAAGGGATGCGCGGTCGTTTTGCTGCGCTATGGCCTCTTGCTGGTCTGATAGCTGCTGAGTGACCGTGAACGTGGGAATATCGTAGGACAGGCCCGTGTATGGGTCGGTGAACGATTGCGAACCCGTTGCCTGCGTCGTGCGCGTGCCGTCCCGCGTGATTTCGTTGGGGTTTTGCAAATAGGAATTTGCAATAGCCGTCGAAACAGATGACCCGGTTTGTGCTGCCGAAGTCTCGCGTGGTGGCGTTGGCTCTGGTGCTGATGCGCCCATGTGCTTACTCCTTACAGAAGCGACTTCCCCGCCATTGGTCGGGGGTCATTGTGAAAAATGTTTCAGTGTCGCCGCCGCGAATGTGCGGCACATGATGACCTTTTAGGCCCATCTTGCCAAGAATGCGGCAAACCCTATTGTTGCCTGTGCGCGCCATAACGGCCTGCGCGTCAAGTTGCCCGAAGGCGTAGCCCATCATTTCAGCCATTGCGCTGCGCGTGATCCATCGGGACGCGAATGCGGCCATTGACACCTCAACAACGCCCGCCGAATACCAACTGAACAACGCCGCACCCTTGATTTCGCCGCCGCCCAAAATGGCCATTATCGCGCCGTCTGGCACATTTGACCGCCCCGCGAATATCGCGTCCGACAAGTGCGACTTTATATCCCGATACGGTGCCCCGTCTCCGGGGTGCATCCAAACCAATGTCAATTAACCAGACCACCCGCCGTGTATGTCATGTTGAACGCAACCAACTCAGCCTCGGGCGCAATCGAAACACCGAATGTCAGTTGCACTTCCGGCGCAAGCGAATAGCCCGTCACGCCGATGGAAGTCCAGAGAGACACATACGGCATGCCACTTGTGCCGCCGTCCCAGACCGCATCATCCCAAAGGCCAACGTCCCAAACAGCGCCGCCGTATTCCGCAACCGAAGCCGGGGGCGTTTGCAGCGCCTCGGAATAGTCCGAAGTTGCAAAGGCCAACGGCGCAACAGGCGTTGCATTGCTGAACACTAATTGTGCCTGCAATGCCGTTTTCTGCATAAACGGAACCGCAAGCCCTTCGTGGTGGCCGAGGTATTTGCAGGTGTAGGGCGTGCCGTTATCAGACCCGGAAACCTCCATTCGATAAACGCAACCGTCAGCCGCGCCAAAGTATCCATTGCTCACGAAATAGGCCAAACATTGAGTGTCCCACCCTGTATATCTTGACCACCCGTTATTTGAAAGGTTGGCGACTAGGCACGAAAACTTTGACGCCGATCCTGTGGGCTGCGAAACGATCATTACGTTTTTTTCCGGCCACTTCATTATCTGCCAAGGGGTTGCGCTGTCCGATGCGGCGCGGGACTGCCAATAGGGCTGGATCGCCTTGCTAACCGCTTCCATTTCCAGCGCGGCAACGTCCATATTGATCGCTTGGGAAATGGGAAACAGGCCACGTGTCGTGGCGACAATCAAATCGCCCCCAGCCTGCATAATCGCCCGCGCGCCAAGCGGCTTTGTGATCTGGTAAACCCCCACCTTGGCCCAGTCAGATGCGCTGCTAGGGTTGGTGCCACGGTAAACCGCGACCTCGCCCTCGGTGCTGATAAATAGGCATGTGTCATCTAGGCCGTCGCCCGCGTCTAGTGACCAAGTGGCACCAAACAACAGCGAACCGCCCTGCCGGAAAATGCCAGCCAAGGAAAACTCGGTTGCCGCGCCGCCGATTGAATCTACCGGCAGATACCAAGCGCTTAACGTGCCGCCCTCAACAAAGAACAAACGATTAGCGAAGGACCAGACATGAGATAGATCCGTTGTGGCAACGCCCGTTATGGCGATGGCCGATCCTGACGCGCTGGCCCCGTCCGCAACCGCCTCGCCTGCCGTGCTGGTTATTGCCTCGTTGTCTTGGAAAGGTCCGCCTGTTATTGCGCCGAGGCGAAGTGTTCCAGCCGTTGCGCTGGACTTGTTGATGCCGACAACCGTTGCCGTGGCCCCAGACGTGCCGCCCGTCACAGTTTCCCCAACCGCGAAGTCAGTCACCAATGCGTCATAGCCTAGATCGCTTTGCGACGCCGCCGTGACGGGAAGAATGTCGGTTCCATCGTATATTTGGGCATAGTCCGCACCGTTTACGGCATAAAGAAAGTCGCCCCCCGGCGTGCCGAATTGCTGGGAAGCCCAAAGGCCGCTAGTAAACCCGGATGCCGCCGCCACGGGGGCAACGTCTGTATCAGCGGGCGCGGTAATGTCGAAAATATCCGCCGCCGTTGTGCCAAACATATTAGACGTTGGCCCGGCCTTGTAGGTAAAAAGCGATTTGACCGCCCCGCCAAGGGTGGCATGCTTGACCCGCCCTCCACGGGGGCGAATGCCGCTGGTCGTCACTGCGAAGTTGTCCAAGATACGCGCCGCGCCGGGCGGGACCGATGCAAGGTTTTCGTTCAGAACCCAGCCGCGAATTGGCGCGGGGAACGTGTGCTGCATGGCTTGCGCGGCCTGCGCAGGCTCGCCACGCTGCATTTTTGCAGGCCGCACGCTCAAAGCCGTGCCCCGTGATCAAACAAAGCCGCCGCTGCAAGCGATGCCTCAAACTCGGCTTCATGGTCAGCGTAAGGCATGCCCTTTTGACGCCTCCAATGGGCAATCAGCCCCTTTGCGAAAACATCCTCGTCAATCAGGCTGGTGTCGCTGTCCGCCGCAAAGGCATCAGATCCATTTGAGCACCAAGCCCCGGTGATGATATTGGCCCTCGCCGTCGCCGCGTCCGCCAGATAGGGCCACAGCGCCAACGTAAGGCCGTCTAGGGCTGCATATCTCGGGGTGCCTTCCGTAGCCGCCAGCGCGGCAAACTCGCCCTGTGTGATCGTCCTGACAGGCGCGCCGCCCACCGTGACGCCATACCCCTTTGCCAGCCGCTTGAAATTAGCGCCGAGAGCGTGGTCCTTGGCGGTCCCGTCGCCTGTCAGCGTTACGCTTGCCCGCAATGCTGTCCAATCAGCGCGACGGGCCAAGTCGCGGCCAACCTCGTTGGCGAAAGAAAGCAATTCGACAAGTTCGCGCGATGTGGACCCGACCACGTTGGCAGGAACAACAAAGCCGTTTTCCTTGGCGACCTTTTCGGCAATGGTTATCAGGCTCACGGTGTTACCCCCCCAACGCGAACACGCGCACGGCTATAGCGGGCGCGGCCATCAGCCCGGCGCGCATCTTCAATGGCCGCATTCCGCAACCCCAGCGCGCGGGCCGCTTTTGTTTCGTCCTCAAGGAACGTGAACGCCTCTGCCGCAACGCCGTAAAGGTAGACCTTTGGAAAGCGGGCCAATAGCCAATTTGTCGTTGTGGCGCTTGTGGTAATGGTGGGCAACGCGGCATAGTATTTCAGGGTGCGGTCGCCATCCGGGCCCTGGGCCTCGATGTCGGTCCCGCTGATCGCGTAGAAGGTCCGCGTGTCGTTGTGCTGCACCGATGGAATTGACGCCTGGATATATTCATAGCCGATTGCATCAAACAGGCCGATGACCTCGACAAAATCAGACGGCAACGCCGCCGTTCCACTCGCGATGGTGACGGTTGCGCTGGTGATTTGTTCGCGGGTTTTCAGTTCCCGGCTCAAGTCGCTTTCCGCCATCTTTGTCAGGCGGTCCATCACGTCCATAACCGATGGGTCTTTAACATGATCCATTACCGCAACGCGCAAATCGGCATAGTCAGCAAAAACCGCCATTAGACGCGCCCTTCTTTTGTGCGCCATGCGCGGTTGTCGCTGTCGTTAAGCCACTTCGATATAAACTTGTCGTCGTCCTGCTTGGACGCCTCGGCAAGTTGGTCCCAAAACACGTTGAGCGGTATTGAGGCGACCTTGTGGTAATCCCCCTTCCAGCCGGGGGATGCCAAATTGCGCATCGCCGTGTTTTCGTCAATCGTTGGTTCCACCTCGTAATCCGTGCGGAATGTCTGCGACCCGTCTGGGTTAAAGCGCGACCAAACTTGCCGTTTTAGCTGTGGGTCGTAGTCAAACAGCGTCCAATCGCCGTCGCGGATAACCATGGCCCTAGCCCTTTACTCGTGCCAGCAACCCGGACTCGATGCCGTCAATCGCGGCCATCGGTTCAAGGTCCAGAACGGACCCGGCGCGCACGCGGTCATTTTCTGCTTGCCAGTAATCGCGCAACACAACGCAAGCCACGGTCTGCGCTTTGGGGGCGGATACCATTTCAGGTGGCAACATAGCCTCCAGCTTGTCCACGCCCCAGCGCGCGTCGTATTCGATCCCAGCAGCGTCCAGCTTGGCCTTGATTTCGTCTTTATCCATGGTTCACCTCAGAAATGGGAAAGGGCGGGCCATGATAGCCCGCCCTTTTTGGTTATGTCGAAGCCGTGAGGCCAAAGAGGTCAGCCGCAACACCCAAGCCACGCTCGTTTGTCGGCTTCAATGCGCCCTCGCCAATGAGGACGAACTTGCGGGCGTCACCAGTCTTGGCGACTTCCTTGTCCTCCTTGATTTTGCGGAACCAGCCGAACTGCAGATATTCGGGGTCCACAAAGAACGCATTGCGGGCCAGGCCAGCCGCACCGGCCATGACGCGGTTCGGGTGAACCATGACCTTGCCATGCGGGCCTTCGTAAACATCAGCGTTGGCAACAATGCTGTTGTTCTTGCCCGACGATGCCGCGTAACGGAACGATGCCACGTTGCTGTCAGACATGAAGGTCACAAAGACCGACTTGACGTAGGGCGACACAAAGACGTGCTTGTAGTTCGCGCCGTTGGTGTAGCCTTGCTGCATCACGTCATCCATGATCGCCTTGGTGAATGCGCGCTGGGTGCCGTTGGTGGGTGCAACAGTCAGGCCCGTGCCGCTGTTGTATCCGCCGTTTGCCCCGCCCGAACCACGGGACACGTTGGACGTAATCCAGGTCGAAAGCGAACCCATTTCGCGGGTTGCACCGCCGACCGATGCGTTTGCATCGACAACGGCATATTCGGCGTCCTTGCGCAGTTCCACGCCCTTCTTGAGCTTCTGATACTTAGTCTGCTCAACACGGCCTGCGTTGTCGGTAGCGTCCTGCGACCCGGAAACGATGCCGTCTTTGCGCATGATCTGGGTATAGGTTCCCAAGCGGGTGGCGGGCGAAGTTGCACCGAAGCTGTAGTCGTCGCCTTCAAGCTGAATGTTCGCAGCAGGCGCGGCCAGTTCGTCGGTTTCCCACTCAGGGTGGGTCGTTTTGAACGAGGTCTTTTCGATCATGGAGTAGATCGGGGTATCCTCTGGGGTGATGCGAGACACCACGTCCGAAAGTTCTTCACGGTTGCCCACGGCACTCGTGGTTTGGAAGGTGTTGGTTACAACAGCCATTGTTTATTTCCTTGGATGAAAGGACTATTCAAAGTCCACTTGCAAAGCGTCTCGGAATGATCCGCTCTTGCCTAGACGGCGCATGGCGTCTGCGTTTTGGCGGCTCTTGTTTGCTGCCTGACCGGGCTTGCGAGGCGTTGCGGGCGGGGCCTTTTCGGCCTTTGCGCGAACCTTGCTTTTTGCTTTTTCCGCTTCCATGCCCTTGCGCGCCATATCCAGAACCACAAACATTCGGTGATCTGAAATGCCGCGCAATTCATCGGGGGCAAAGCCAAGGTCTTGGCCGACCTTGCTGATCCCGGTGAAAAACTTTTCGCGCCCTTCGCGTGTTGCCGTCTCCGGCAGTGCCTGGACAAGTTTAGCGTCTTCTTGCGCCAGTGCTTTGCGCCGATCTTCTTGGCTGACTTCTTGGGCTTGGCCTTTGAAGTTTCCGCCAAGTTCAATCAACTCCTGCACCTTTGCCAGCGCAACGTCGTGTTGCACCTTTAGAGCGGTGTAGCGGTTGGGGTCCGACATTGCCAAAGAAGGCTCTGGCGGCGTCGGGACCATGCTGGTCAGATAGTCCACAAAGGCCGCTTGCGTGCGTTCCATGCGGGTGAGGTTTGCTTTCAGCGCGTTGCGGTCGTTTGCAACTTCTTGCGCCTTCCGCGTGTAATCCGACTGTCGCAGATAGCCGTTCTTGAGGTCGTCAATCGTGACTTCCTCGCCGCTATCCAGCTTCACGGTCTGGGGTGGCGTTTCTGCCGTGTCCTCTGCCGCTTCTTCGTCAGTCTGATCGTCGGCTTCTTCGGCTCCCTCATCGGGGGCTTCGTCTGCCGCCTCATCGTCGGTGCCTTCATCCGCTTCGGGGCTATCTTCGGTGTCCTCGTCGGGGTCGAAGTAGTCCCAGCTTTCCGGCGTATCGCTGTCTGAGGGTGTGACGTTATCAGTCCCGCCTTCTGGCAGGGTGTTGGATTCGTCTGTCATGTGGTGTTTGCCTATTGGCTAGTGGAGCGCACCGCTTATGCAGGTGCGCCTTTGCGCTCAGGGGTGTTGCGGGCCGAAGCCTCGCAGTCCCGGCGGAAAGAACGGGCGCAGCGGACATAGAAAGCCGCCTCGGCGCGTTGTTCGTCAGTGGCGTGAATGGCAAAGCAACGCTCGGCGGCGTCCTTTTCCATCTTGCACAAGATTTCGTTGAATAGCGGATTGCCTAGCAGTTGCTCGGCTAGGGCTTTGCGTTCAGCGGGGGTCATTGGGCCGCAATCGCAATTTCAACAGCCACAAGCGGGCCAACTACAATCTTCAATCCGGGGCGCTGGTATCGGGCTAACCGATATGCCTCATCGAGCGATATAGTCCGGGGGTAATAGGTCATGCGACACCCAGCGCCCCCGTCACGCGCGCGGCCTGCGCCTTCATCATGTCGTCTTGGCGGCGGATCTGCATCTCCTCACGCTTTAGCTGTAGCTCAGCCGTGAACTTTTCACGTTCCCAAGACATGCGTTGCGCGGCCAATGCCGCCTCGGCCTCTAGCTTTTCACGCTGGGCAATACTTTGGGCTTGGATTTCCGCTTGCTTCACCTGCAAGTCAGCGTCCATCTGCGCCTTTTCCTTGGCCTGCTGCGTCTGCAATTTCACTTGCTCAAGCTGCATTTGCGCTTGGAACTTCTGTTCCTCTGGATCGGGCTTTTGCGCTGCAGCCTGCATCTTTGCCGCAATCTCTTGCGGGTTCGGCTCGGTGAAATACAGACCCGGCGTTTTCAGGCCCGCCGCCTCAACCATCCGGCTGATCGATGCATAGACGTTTTCCGGCTTTACAAACGGGTTGTCTGGACCAAACGCCGCAAACAGCTTTTCTTGCAGGCCGATCACTTGCCCCATGACGGCCATGTCACGCTCGCGCGTCCCAGCCCCAAGGCCGGTGTTGACCGTGCAATCCATGTCAGCGTTCCATTGCCGTGGGTCGATCTGCACCCACTCGTCGCGCAGTCGCACCGTCCTTGGCACGTCTTGGTGCTGGATTGTCAGGCGCAACAGGCCACGAAAGAAGCGCCGCAAACCTTGGGCGAGATTGCGAACAATCATTTCCGTCTGGCCAATGCCGCTCTGCTCGATCATGGCCGAAGCCTTGGCCGTCACGTTCTGCAACGCATCAGGGGCCATGCCTGCGCTGGCCTCGCTGATGCCTGTCCGGTCGCGGGCCTCTGCGTCGATGTAGTCCATCATCCCAAAGCTTTCTTTGGCCACGAATGGAATAGTATTCCAATGGATTGCATCGCGGACGTTATACCCATCGTTCAGCTGGATGGCTTTCCCAAAGTCTGGGTTCACAACGGGGTCCAGGTCCACAATCGCCGCCGAGTTCACAACGGGTTGCGGGTTGTTGGTCCAATAGAGGTTGTCGAGGGTCTGCCGCAACAATACCGTTTTGGCGCGCTGCAAATCCATCAGGTCATCGGCAATGGAAATGCCTTCCCACTGGTGCGGCTGACGCATGGCGCACAAGTCGCAAAATTGAACCTCGTCGCATTCCTCATTCAGCAGCAAGTTTTGCTCGTGAATGCCGCCTGCAAAGCACATACGGCGCAGTTCGGCAATTCCGTCATCGTCCAAGTCAATGCGCACAAAAATCTCGTAGTAATCGACCAGTTCGTTCGCCTTGGTCTGCGCATCAGTGTCGGACAGGAAGTCGCGGCGCTCCACTTCTTCGGTATTGTCCTCATCCGTTCGCCCAATGCCGTCCACGGTTTCACGGTCATAGCCCATCGCCACAAGGTCGGAGCGCGTGACTTGGGTTCGCTCGCCTGTCAAAAGGCTATCCTCAAACGTCACGGCGTCGGGGTGGATCAAGAAGCGTTCGCGCGGCACGGCAGACGCCTTGATTTGCTTGCGCTGAATTGTGCGGCGGAGCTTCACGTCATGGACCGGGAACGGAACAGCCTGCCCGTCCACCTCGACCATTTCTTCGCGCTCGGTGTGTTCCAGCACCTCCACGTCATCGCCAGCCGCCAGTTCTGCGAATGCCTCAGACGGAATGCCAGAGTGCCGGGAAACACTGACCTCTAGGCGCTCATCCACCCACCACTTCAGGATACCATTGCGCAACAAAAGTGCGTCGTGGATCGCGTCATAAATTGCGTCACGCCCGCCGCTTTCTGGCAGAACAACGAAGTTGATGTAATCGCTCGACTGCTCAGCGCCAGCTTCGTCGCCCTCGCCTTTGGGCATAAACTCCACCAACTCGTCGCCATGCAGCAGGGTGCGGCAGATGGACGGCAGGGCCTTCTTAATGTGGGCACGCACGTCGCGTGTGACCGCCTTAGATCGCCCTGCGTCGGGCAGCGTGTCCATCATTTCGCCGTTGTAATACTGCGTTGCGCGCAGTCGGTCCGGCTGCTGGTCGTCTGCATGACGTTCAGCATCGCGGATCATGTTAGCAACTGCGGACAGTTCGGCCATTAGTAAACCTTTCGGCGTTTGAATGTGGCGGGCTTAGCGGCCTGCCCCGGCGGTTCATAAGCCAGCGCCCCAAGCCCGAAGGCGTCCGCGCAGTGGCTCGACCAGTCATGTTCCGGCCCCAGATCAATCTGACGGGCGCTGTCAATTTTTGCATGATACCAGCCCAAGGCGTCAATGCCTGGCGATGTCTTTTCCTTGTGAAACCACATGGACGGGAATAACCGCCGCGCGGCCTCAATTCTTGCCCGTGCCGCCCCCTTGCCTTGGTTCGGGATAACCTTAACCGCGAAACCTGCTTGCTTTAGAGCGCCTTCAAATGATGCGTCATAAACCGCGTCTTGCTTCACGCCGTCATGCGGCAAGATGCAATGCGCGCCCCCATAGCCGTTCCGGCGCAACCAATCAACGTGCGAGGCAAGCGGCTGGCCTTGTGCCTCGTAATAATCCAGCCAACGGATTTCGCGGCCAACGAACTGTGCAATCCAGATTGCGCAGGCGTCAGCTTTTGCCCCGGTGCCGCCAATGTCCCAAATGGCGCGGTAGGTCATCAACGGGTCAGCCGCGACAACGCCTATCCGGCCTTCGTCCTTCGCTTTGTTGATTGACTGAGCGTAGTAAGCACCGGACAGAACAGTTGCATAGTCACCTTCCCAAATATGGGCGTATTGGTCGGGCTGGTTGCGAATGCAGTCCTGTCGTTCGTCCTCTAGCACCGATGGGAACCACGGATTGTCTCGCCAGTTGGCCTGGACAACCGCCGAACTCGTAGGCATTCCCACGCTCCGAAGCATCATGTCAACCGCGTCAGCCTTGCGCCGGGGGTTCCATCCAAACCACAACTCGGACCCAAGGCCGCGTTTTTTGTCTTCCCAGCGGATCGTCGGACGCAAAAGGCCAAGTGAGTGTTGGGATATGGTTTGCGCCTCTTCGCCCCATGCCCGGTGGAAACCCTCAAACGACTTAACGCTGTCCGCCGTGTGGTCCTGCATGCCAGCGAATGCTATGACGCCATCGCCTGGGGTCTGGATGCGGTCGGTATAAACCCTGAACCCGTCTGCCTCGCCCAAGCCGAACTTGTGCAACTTGCTTTCCAGCAAGAACTTGGCGCTTTCCTTTAGCGACTTCTGCACCTCACGAAACGACAAGGCCCGCAGCCCCTCGCCCGCGTCACCCGGCCAAGCTAGTGCGTCCTCGATTAGCGACTCTGCAAAGAAGTGCGACTTGCCAGACCCTCGCCCCCCGTGCGCACCCTTGTATCGCGCTGGTTGCAATAGCGGCTCAAAGACCGCCGCCGTTTCAATCCTTAGGACGGACAAGCGCGCGCTCTACCTTGTGGACAAGTGGCCTGTCTGGATCGCCGCCGATCATCTGAACGGGCGTTCCAAACTCGCGATCCTCGCTATCCTTGAATAAGCGCAGCGCGTCAGAGTTGAGATAATCAAGCGCATCTTCACCCGCGTCAACTTTTTCCATGATTGCGGAAAGCATACGGGCACGCAGTTCCGCCGCCATTGTCGCGGCTGTCATCTCTGCGCGCTTCTGATCTTTTGTCTTGCCGCCGGGGTTGGCGGCGTTGCCCTTTTTGAAGCGCGTCTTGGGGGATGGGTTTGAGTTTGCCATGCGTTCTGGTCGAGTCCCGTTTCCGGGGTGTTCGCCTCCTGCTGTGGGTTATACGTCGATCAGGGCGACCTTCTGGCCTTCAAGCGTGCCGATCTGCGTGGGGATGCCTGCGGGGATATACCAGCCAGTTGTGGCGGCTGCCGTTGGGGCTGTGCCTACCGTGGCATAGAGCGCCGTTGTGCAGTTGATTTCCACAAAGCCGCTAACAGGGCTTGCGTTGGTTGATGCCGCTGATGTGCCGCTGGTCGTGACTGTCTCGGTTGTGGTCGGGTTGCCATTTCGGACGGGTATGGACCCGTTTGCGCCAAGCGCGCCGCCACTGCCGAATGAAACATATGCAGTCGCCATAGAAGCGCCTCGCTATCTTTTGTTCATGTATAACGCAAAAAGCGCCAAGTCATTCAACTAGGCGCAATCCGTCACCACCTGAATACACGACTTTTCGCGCCCTTGCAACCCTCGGGTTAAAGAAGCCCTCGCACACGCTCAGCGCGTCAATCAGCGTGGAAAGCTGTGACGGCTTGGGCGTCTCGGCCATCACGCATACATGCCTAATCATGCCTGCCCCTATCTGGCCCAGCTTCCCCCACAGTTCGCTGTAGCGCCGATATGACGGCTCGTCGTCGGGTGTGTCGCTGTCATGCCCAACAGGGTCCATGTTAAGGCAGGACCGACCCTGACTGACCATTTGGTTGCGGATGAATAGCTCTGCCGCGTCTAGTCCAGCCTGTCGCTGGTCTTCCGTAATTTTGCCGCGCTCGCATAGAACGTCGAGCGGGTGCGATGCCTCATCCACTGCGTAGGTCATGCCAGCTACTTCGCTGTCACGGGTTTTCCAAGCGCCTTGGCGCATCCGTTCCGGGGTTGGTCTGGCACGGTGTGGCCGGTCATTCCATGTCTCGACGCTGCCGCGATCTGTTTTGATGGTGCGTTTTTTGGTCTTTGCCATTTATCCTGCCCCTAAATAGGTATGTTTGGCGGTCCGTCACCCCTAATGGAAAAAGGTTTCACCGCCTGCGGGTGTTTGGGTAAACATATAAACCCGGCACCGCCCGCTGACCACCGCGTTTAAAGCCGACGCGGCGCGCTATTCTTCCAGCTTACCTTGCCCGTCGCTTCGGACAAGGCCATATCCGGCATATTGCGCAATTCTTCTCTTAGGGTATCCTCACGAATGCCTAGATCGTCCGAAAGCGTTGCGACGTGAATATGGTTAAACATTTCCATGTGTTCGCGCACTCTCTGGGCGGTGTCGGATCTATCCAACCAATATTGCGATGTTGCGCCGCCGTTGTAATCCGTTTTGAGGCAAAGCCCCTCGGTCACCATGTGCTGCAAAGTGGCTGAAACGGTG
>Ga0255047_10001441_pt1 | contig 17290 bp, 21 predicted proteins | sample JV7_2_1_MG_FD_183640 | JGI IMG/M metagenome (GOLD analysis project Ga0255047, IMG submission 183640) | Seawater microbial communities from Jervis Inlet, British Columbia, Canada - JV7_2_1 | ecosystem: Environmental > Aquatic > Marine > Inlet | place: Canada: British Columbia | collected 2016-10-06 | reverse complement strand
TGTGCCTATGACCTACCCCGGCCCAAACACTGTCCTGTTCCAAATGCTTGGGATGATGATCGAGGCAGGAAAAGAGGTTGCGTCTGTCAAAGACATTATGACGGGTGACACTGGGTCAAAGAATATGACCGCGACCACAACAATTGCCTTGATCGAGCAAGGCATGATGATGAGCAACGCCATTTTCAAGCGATTGTTCCGGGCGTTTGCGGAGGAGTTCAAGCTTCTCGCGCGCATTAACTCTGAAACGCTTGAGGAGGACAGATACGCGGCGTTTCACGATGCAATGGACGGCGTTAGCGCGCAACAGGACTACAACATGGCCGATATGGATATTGAGCCGGTTGCAGATCCGCGCAGCGTGACGAAAATGCAAGAGGCCGGAAAAGCGAATTTGCTTATGCAGCTTGCAGAATCTGGTCTTGTCGATAAGGCCGCTGCGGTCACTCGATTGCTTGAGGCGATGCAGATTGACAACGTTGAAGAACTGATCCCACAGCCCAACCCAATGGCTGCGCAAATATCGGAAATGGAAATGGACGCGGCGCAGGCCGGGGTTGTCCAAGCGCGTGCAGACATAGAACTTACGCTCGCAAAGGTTGAAGGCGAGCGTGCCAAGACCGTGAAGGATTTGACCGACGCGGAAGCCACAGAAAAGAACGCATACTTTGCGGGATTGAAATTAGTTTTGGAGCAAGAACGTGGACGACTTGAAACATCTATCGGAAAGTCTAGAGGAATGGCACTCACACCCAGTAACGGTGCGCCGCAAGGCCCTAGTGGAGCGCCTAGCAGCGATCCGAGGGGACTCAATGTGCCAGGCATGGCTGGGGGGCAACCCCCCGCCGGAAGCGGACCGGCAGGGGTTCCACCAAGCCCAGAAGGCATGGGAGGACTTTTTTGACGCTAGTGCTGAGGACATTTTGGCGGTAGAACAGTTTTTGAAAGAAAAAGAGGTTAGAGCATGACATTCCCACTAAAGCCGCTTGAATACTTTGTGGTGGTTGAGCCTATAGAGGTTGAACGTCAAACAAAGGGCGGGCTTTTAATCCCGGAAGACAGCGCTGACCGGGAAGGTTATGCGCGCCGTGAGGGCAGGTTGGTGGCAATGTCGCCAGCTGCATTCCAAGCAATTGATGGGTGGCCTGAATACGCCCTTACGCCACAACTTGGCGACCGTGTTTTGTTTCCCAAGTATCAGGCTGAGGAATGGAGGAACGACGCAGACGGTAAAGACTATTGGATTATGCGAGATAGAGTAATTATCGGAGTAATTGAACAATGACAGACGAACCAATCGAAACCACAATTGAAACCCCCGAGGGCGATGCTCCGGAAATTGACAATTCCCAAGATGCCCCGCCGCCATACGACGAAGCCGATGCCGCCGAAGCCCGCGCCCTGGGCTGGAAGTCAGGCGACGAATGGAAAGGCGACAAACCTGCCGGGTTTGTTGACGATCCGACCGCATACCTTGAGCGGCTAAGCAACACCAAGCCTTTCCGTGTCATGAACGACCGGATCAAGAAGGCCGAAGCCGACCTGACCGCCCGTGAAGAACGCTTGCGCAAAATTGAGGCGATGAGCGAGCGCGCGCTGGGGATGCAGCGCCAGCAATATGAGGACAGGATTGCACAAATCGGCGCAGCCCAGCGCCAAGCGGTCGCCAACGGCGATGTAAAAGCATATGACGACCTTGCGCGCCAACGTGACGATGTTTCAAAGCAATTGGCCCCAGCGCCCGAGAATCCAGGGCCAGACCCATACGTTTCGCAATATGCCAGCACCGATGATGGGAAATGGCTTAACGACCCGTTTCTAAAAGCCCAAGGCGCGGCACTGATCAACGCCAATGCTGATGTATTGGGGAAACCTGCATCTGACCAAGTGGCATTCGCGCGGGCAAAGTTGGCCGAATACTATCCCCATATGTTTGCGAACAATTCGGCCCCATCACCACGTCCCCAAGCACGTCAATCGCCTGTTGAGGGCGGCAGCTTGGCCTTGGGCGGTGGCGGCAACGACGGCGAATATTCCAAGTTGCCGTCTGACGTGAAAACACAATTCCAGCGCTTTGTTGAACAGGGTTTGTTCAAAAACGATGCTTCTGGGAAAAAAGAGTTCGTCAAAATGTATAACGAGGGCTAGGCCATGAATGATACAACCGAAAAGCGCGGCCCAGGTCGCCCCCGCAATGCCGTAGATGAGGTGGAGCCGCGCCGCCGCCGCCGCGAGGGTGGCGCGGTATACGGCAAACGCCTCGGCGTGAGTGAATCTCGGCTGGACTTCACGAGGTTCAAATACCGCTGGATTAACGACGACCACGACAGAATACTAACCATGACGGCTTACGATGATTGGGATATTGTCAAAGAGGACAATTCTGTGGTAAAGGCAGATAAAGCTGACCTTGGCGATGCGGTATCGCAAGTCGTGGGAAGCAATGCGGATGGGTCCAAAAAGCTTGCGTATCTGTGCCGCAAATTGAAAAGCTACTATGAAGAAGACCAGAAAGACAAAAGAGTCGAACTGGATAGACAGCTGACAGAAATGCGGGCCGGAAACGATAGAACTGGCTCAAAGCAGGGCGACTATAGCGTGTCGTCAAACATTCAGTAATCTTCATGGAGCTTTGCAATGGCAAACGCCGACACACCCTCTGGCTTGACGCCAGTGAAGCACAAAAGTGGAGCAGCCTATAACGGGGCTGCGTCCGCTTATTATGTGCCAGCAACCTACGCGACAGCGCTGTTTATTGGCGATCCGGTCACGATTACCGGCACCGCAAACACAACACAAGTCAACGCGGCTGGCGCGGGATCTTTCCCCGTTGGAACTTTGCCCGAGGTCAACAAGACCGCAGCAGGCGACGGGAATGCCATTACAGGCGTTATCGTTGGCTTCGCGCCTGACCCGAATGGGCTTGAGCGCACCTACAACCCGGCGTCTACGGAGCGTGTTGTTCTGGTCTGTGACGATCCCGACATGACTTTTGAGATCCAGGCAGACGGCGCGATTGCGGCAACGCAAGTGGGCTTGAACGCGGTTCTGATCTACACCCATGCGGGTAGCACAGTGACCGGCCTTTCCGGCGCTGAGTTGGACACCACTTCCGACGTGCCCGCTGCCGACGCTTCCAACCAGTTGACCATTCAGCGTGTTGTGAACCGTGAAGGCAACGCCGCCGCCTCGGCCTATACCAAGGTCGAAGTTCTGATCAACAACCACACCCGCGCTTATGGCGCGATTGGCATTTAAGGGAGCCTGACAGATGGCTGTAACTAGCACAGGATCACACCCGAAAGCCCTTTGGCCCGGTGTGAAGGCGTTTTTCGGAGCGAGCTACAAAGAAAAGCAAATGATCTGCGATATGGTCTTTGATGCGGTGTCCTCGGACAAAGCATATGAAGAATATGTTGAAGAAACAGGATACGCCCTGGCTGGCGTAAAGTCTGAGGGCGGCGGAGTGCCTTACTACACCGACGCTCAGGGCTTCACACAGCGGCTTACCAACGTGACTTATGGCGTTGGTGCCATTGTTACGCGTGAGGCGATTGAGGATAACCAGTATGAGAACGTGGCCCGCAAAAAGGCCTCGAAGCTGGCACGTTCCATGCGGCAGACGAAAGAGAACGTCTTCGCAAACATCCTCAATCGCGGCTTTGACTCGGGTTATACAGGCGGAGACGGTAAAGAACTGTTTGCGACTGACCACCCGACCAAAGACGGCACCCAGTCGAATGAGTTGGCCGTTGCGGCTGACTTGTCCGAGGCATCGCTTGAAGACATGTTGACGCTCATTCGCGGTCTGAAAGACAGTCGGGGCCTTCGCATCCAGGCCCAAGGGCAAATGCTTATTGTCCCTTCGGCGCTTGAGTTCGAAGCAGCTCGCATTCTAAAGTCCACCTTGCAATCGGGCACTGGCAATAACGACATCAACGCCATGAAGGCGATGGGAATGTTGCCTAAGGGTGTTGTCGTTTGGGATTACCTGACCGACGCCGATGCGTTCTTTGTCAAAACGGACGTGTCAGATGGCTTAATTCGTCAAAACCGTCGCGCTTTGGAACTGACCCAAGACAACGACTTTGACACTGAGAACGCCCGCATGAAAGCTACTGAGCGCTACACTGGCGGCTGGGCTGACTGGCGCGGCGCAGTCGCTTCCCCAGGCGCATAATCCAATCGGGCGGGGCTTTACGGCCCTGCCCTGCCCCATCGCCCGTCTAGGGCGTCATAAATGACGATGGATTTTATCACATGGCACCGACCCGTTTCCCTTCCGGCGTTTCCACAGTAGCTAAGGGCAAGCCCCTTGGCATGTTTGGTGCGCCCGACCCGACACAGTATCACACATATTTCAACGATTTTGACGTCTACACCGCAGGCGACTGGACCGTAACGGCAACCAGCGCAGGAACGGGAACGTCCACCCCGGCCATTGCTGATGCGGACGGTGGCATCCTTCGGATTACCACGGCGGCGAATGAGAATGACGGTCTGTTCCTTGAGTCTCAGGCGGAATCTTGGCTTATTGAGGCGGGAAAAAAAACATGGATCAAGGCGCGGTTTTCTGTTGGCGACGCTATCGAAAGCGACTTGATTGTGGGTCTGCATTCGACTGACACAACCCCGCTTGATGCAACGATGCGCATGGCGTTTGTTTCTGACGATGGCTCCGCCGCGCTTTATTTCAACGTCGATGACGACACGACCGATGCGGATAGCGCCACAATCGCCACGTTGGCCGATGACGTGGCGGTTGTTGTTGCCGCCTATTATGACGGCAAGTCTACCATTGAGTTGTTCTTGAATGACGCGCATGTGGCCAGCATGACAGACGTGGGCATCCCCGGCGCTGAAATGGCAATCGGCATCGGGTATCTGAATGGTGCGGCTGGGGCCGAAACCGCTGATTTTGATTATATCCTTGTAGCCAAAGAGCGCTAAATGGGCGACGGAACCACATACCTAGCATTGGGTCAGTGGAACGTTGTCTGTGACCGTTGCGGCTTTGAATACAAGTCCAACGCGCTACGGCGTGAGTGGACGGGGCTTAGGGTATGCACAAAATGCTTTGATCCCCGTCATCCGCAAGAAATGCTTAAAGGCCGCGCTGACAAACAAGCGCCGCCTTGGGTTCGCCCCGAGCCACCGGACATTGAAATTCACCCCGGATCGGGCAACGAAATCACACCCGCAGATTTGTAAGGGGTCAACATGGCCGTCACTGGAACAAAGACCGTCAGGGCCATATGCACCAGCGCGCTACGCAAGGCGCAGGTCGTTGGCATGGACGAAACGCCAAGCGGTAGCGACATGGCGGAAGCCGTCGGGTTGCTCAATATGATGCTAAAGGCTTGGCAAATGTCAGGCTTTAACATCTGGACCTATACCAGCGCCAGCCTAGCCCTAACCACGGCGGCAAGCTATACGCTAGACCCCGTGCGGCCCATGCAGATCATTACTGCCAGACTAAAGCGCGGGGGCATTGAATTGCCTATGCAGGACATGACGCGGCAAGAATATGACAACCTACCCCAGAAGGCGTCCACGGGGCTTCCTACGCAGTTCTATTACGATAGGCAGCGAGAGGCGGCAAAGCTTTATGTCTGGCCAGTGCTGGCGACCGCAGGGGGCGAGACAATTGAATACACATACGAGCGCGAGTTCGAAGACGTGACAGACCCGGATTCAGAATTGGACGTTCCTGCTGAGTGGTGGGAAGCCACGCTTTACGGGCTGGGGGCGCGGGTTGCTGAAAGCTACATGATGATGGTCCCGCTTCAAATTCTTGCGCCCCGTGCGCAATCAACGCTGAATGCCGCACTGCAATTTGACCGTGAAGGGTCAGTATTCTTCGCGGGGCCATATGCCGACGCTTGAGTTTGTAGGGCAATCATCCCAAGACAGTGACGCCATATTCGCGCAATCGTCGCGCCTGGTGAATATGTATCGAGAGCCTATTTCATCGGCGGGGCAGGCCCAAAACATTCTAAAGACCGTTCTGGGCATGGCGGAACTTGCGGACACCGGAACGCTGTTGGTTCGCCAGATCGGGCTATCTAATGGGATTGCTTATGTTGTCGCCAATAACCAACTGTTTAAGGTTTCATCGGCAGGAAGTATCGAGAACCTCGGCGCTGTTGTCGTGGGGGAACGTTGCTCAGTCACAGCAAACAACGGCGTCGTGACGATTGCGGGCGAGGGGCTTTATTACACATGGGACGGGGCAACAATTGCGCAGCCAACAGCTGGGCAGTTTGACGACTTTGGGTCTGTTGATTTTCTTGGCAACTACACGATTTTAACAGAATGCAACGGGCGAAGGTTTTGCTGGTCAAACTTGGCCGATGCAGCCACGTTGCCAGCGCTTAACTTCGCCACGGCGGAAGGGCGGGACGGCGATTTGATCCGGGGCCTTGAGATCAACGGCAACTATTGGTTGTTCAAGAGGGACAGCCACGAGATCTGGGCGCTAAGCGGGGAAAGCGGATCTAGCGCGCTCACCAGGCTTTCCGGGGGCGTCCGAGACATTGGGTTGAAGGATTACAGCCTAATTACAAAGCTGGACGGCGGCGGGTTCTTTGTGGGTGATGATGGGATTTGTTACCTTGTCAGCGGCGCGCAGTTGCAGCCCGTATCCATCCCCGCAGTTGAGACCGCTATCACGGCAGAAACCCCCAAGTCTTGCTTTTACTATGAGGACGAGGGCCACAAGATCTGCGTTGTAAGGTTTAGAAACCGCCCATCTTGGTGCTATGACATGTCTACAGGCGAATGGCACGAACGGGCCGAGGGGGCTAATTTTGGAAGCTGGTCGGCGTCTTGTGCGGCGCGCCTTGGCGGGTCTTGGGTTGTCGGGACCGAGGGCGGCTTAATCAGCACGCTTCGCAAGGCAAGCACAGACAACGGCGGGGTGATGCGGCGCACAGCTGTATCGCGCACGCTTTATCTGGACGGCGCGCGGTTTAGCGTGTCGGAGCTAGAGTTCCGGGGGCGGTTTGGGCGGTCTGATTTGGGGCGCGATGCAGCGTGTTATATTCGGGTAAGCCGGGATAATGGGTTGACCTACGGCGAAGAAAGACAACTTAGCGTAGGCGGATTGGGTGAGTATAGAAAGCGTTTGATTTACCGTCGCCTTGGCGCTGGTCGCCAGTTTACTGTTGAATGGAATATGTCTGACCCCACAGACTTTTCCATGCTGGCGGACGCACGGGTGGAGGTGGTTACATGACGGTTAAATTACTTGAGCCTAATCTGATTGAAAAATATACCGACGCGGAAGGCAGGCTTACCCTTGACGGTATTAAGCTTTTTGGCCGCATGATTGCCATGCTAAAGGACCATGAATCGCGGGTTTCATCCAATGCTACGGCAATCGCTACCAATGCTACGGCAATCGCTGACCATGAAGAACGAATTACAGCGCTGGAGCCGTAGTCATGGGTTTGAAGAACGTAATCGCTGATTTTTTTAGCCCGGAGGCTGGGCAGGAACGCCGTCAATGGCTGAATGGTGTTGATGAAAAGTTTGACAACGCGCTGAATTATGCCGTTGGCCCTGACATTGCGCCAGGGGTTAACGCGCTTTTGAATGTGGGCGCGATGGTGTCCCCCGGTATGGACGTGCAGGACGCCTATCAGGCGTCGGGCGAGTTGATGGCCCCCGGACGTAGAGCGCTGGACAGGGCAGGGTCAGGCGCGGCCTTGGCGGCGTCTATCGGAGCGATGCTTATGCCCGGTGGCGTGTCCAGCTTGCGGCAGGGCTTTGATGACTTGGTAGACGCTGGGGTGCGGGCTTATGATCCGAACACGCTGGGCAGCAATGCCGCCAATGCGATGCAAGACGTTGCAACTAAAACCCCCGCCCAGAACATCGCCCGCCTTCTGCGCGAGGGCCGCGCGTCTGAGGTCACGGACGACATGATGGGCGCGCTATCGCCTAACGACAGCATGGAACTGATGCGCTTATATGAAGCGGGCGCAACCGGGGCCGATATGCCGATGGATACCGCGTCACGGATGGCGCGGGCCGAGGGGATGAGGTTTGATACGGGCGCGCCGCTTTATCATGGGACGGCGGCAGACTTTCAGGCGTTTGATAACCGAAAGACGGGCACTAATGACGCAGGTTTGTGGGGGCGCGGCCACTATTTGGCAGCTTCGCCGGAAACTGCCACCAGTTACGCTTTGAGGGAAGGCGACGGGGCAATGATTGTCCCGGCGCAGGCAGTAATCCAAAACACAATGCCCGTAACGACTGGAAGTGATTTAATCACCCGATTGCCAGACGGGACAAACACAAGAGATTTGACCGGCCCCAATTTGGACGGGGTAAGGATAAGGGATATTGCCAAATCATCTGGTTTTGATGGGGTAACGCAATTCAGACCAGACGGGAACATCGGCGATACTGTGGCGTTCGACCCCCGCAACATCCGCAGCCGCTTCGCCCGCTTTGACCCCCGCCTATCGCACCTAGCAAACCTAAACGCTGGCGTAGCAGGTGCCGGGGCTGTGGGGCTGGGAGCGCTTGCCATGCAGCCCAGCCAAGCGCAATCGCAGGAACTTCCACCGCTTGCGCCTGAGTTGGCATTCATGAAGGACATTTACCAATGAGCGATGCGCGCCTAGATACGCTGCGCCCGTTCTTTGCCGAGTGGTTCATGGGCGACCCCGGCGCAATTCGGTTTGCGTCTGACCTATGGGAAGCGGCGCAGCAATGGGACGACTTAGAAGACGAGGGCGCGGGCAATCATAACGCGGTTCTAAATTGGTTGTCATTTGAAGCCCTGCGTGACCCGTTTCTTGCCGCAAATGCCCATGTCCTAAAGCCTGCCATGCTGCAAATGTATCTGGATTGGTCTGCCGCTAACGTCTTGGAAAAGGGATCGGAAGATGATATAGGCAAAGCATGGGTTCTCCGTGCTAGCCTTTATCGGGTCTTTCATGTGGTTTCTTGGTTGATAGGCGGACACGAACACGCGCTAAAATGCGGGCCGGTAATATGGCGCACATATGGCGAAGGTCGAACAGCTTTTACTGAGGAAATGACTCACAATGCCTAACCCAATCGCAGCAATCGGCAGCGCAATCGGCGGCATCGCTCAGTCGAACGCAGCAAGCAGCGCGGCAAACGCACAGGAACGCGCTGCGCAGGCACAGCTAGAAGAGTCCCGCAACACGCGCGAAATTATCCGTAGCGACTTGTCATCTTATCGCGAAGGTGGCGAGCGGGCATTCAATGCGTTGCAATATGAATTGGGCTTGGCAGACAGGCCGGATAGCTGGCAGGGCATTTCCATGACCCCGGCGTCACAGTTCGCTCTTGAACAGGGCCGGGACACAATCGAGGCAGGCGCATCATATGGCGGTGGTCTTAATTCAGGGCGCGCAATGCAGGCGCTTGAACAGTATCGCATGGGCCTTGCGCAGTCTGACCGCAATTCGCAGCTAGACAGGCTTGGGGGTCTGGCATCGAGCGGGCAAAACGCGGCGGCACAAACGGCGGCGGCGGAAACCAACAACCTTTCCAGCGTGACCAACGCGCTTGGGAACATTGGCAATGCGCAGGCGGCTAGTCAAATTGGCGTCGGCAACGCAATCAGCGGCACCATAAACAACGGCATCGGGCTTTATCAATATCAGCAGGGCCTCGGCCAGAACCAAAACAGCCAACAATATGGCGGGCCAATGAACGCGATTACCGGATTTGGGGCAAGCCAAGCCCAGACGCCGTTTCAGTTAAGCTCGATATATTAGCATGGTTGATTACGTCACATACGCAAACCAAGGCGCGACCCGAAACCAGGCCTTGTCGGATGATTTGGTTCGTGCGCTTTCGTTCCTCCCTGAACTTGGGCTTGGCATGGAAGTGTTCTCGGGCGGGCAGCCAGCCGAGGGCGGCGGCGCGCGGGTTGGATCTACTCGCCACGACCACGGCAACGCGGGTGACGTGTTTTTTACGCGCAATGGCGAGCGTCTTGATTGGCGCAATCCCGACGACGTGCCCGTTTTCCAAGAAATCGTGCGCCGCGCCAAGGCTAACGGCCTGACCGGGTTTGGCGCTGGCGATAACTATATGCAACCGGGTTCAATGCACATTGGCTTTGGTGATGCGGCTGTTTGGGGCGAGGGTGGGCGCGGTGCGAACGCGCCTGATTGGCTGAATGCTGCGTATTATGGCGACGGCACCTATTCGCCACCAACGGGTAACGCTTTGGCGGGCGCTGTGACACCGCCCCAGCGGCAAGGCCAGCGATACAGCAGTCAAGGGGAAGTGCCCCGCCAGAACGTCTTGGAGCGCCCCCAGATGGCGTCTACGCAGATCGACCCACGCGCATTCATGTCGCAGCGGATGAACGCCCTAGATACATCGGGCTTTAATGTGGGCAACCCCCAAAGGGCGAGGGCATAATGGCCGCTATGAACACAAATATCCCAATGATGGGCCAAGGCGTCAACGCTTTGCAGGCCATTCAACAGGGCACGGCAGCGGCTGAAATGACCAATCAGAACCGTCGCAACAACGCGCTTGAGCAATTCATGCAGACAAATGGCGGCGCGGTTATGTCTGGCGATGAACAAGCCCTAGGCCAGTATGCTGCGCTTGCAGGCCCGGAGGCCGCGTTAGGTGTGCAGAACACGCGCCTTGGCATGGACGCAACACGGCAAGGCATGGCCCGGACAAATCAGGTTATGCGCTATGCTGATACAGCCGAGGGCCGGGCAATCGAGCAGCACGCGGCGTCTCTGTCTGCGGCTGATCGGGAAGCGCTTGCCGCCAAAATAACACAGTCCATGGTTTCAGCCGCGACATTTTATTCACAGGGCAATTTGGCCGGGGTTAACCAAGTGTTCGCGGAAAACCAGTTGCCCCCGGTTGAAAGCTTAGACCAAGCTGCCGCTGTTTTGGCGCAGGCTGACGAGGCTCGCAAGGTTATTGCTGGATACAAAGAAATAACGGGCGGAGCCAACGATATGTTCCGCATCGCCACGCCCGAAGAGGCCGCACAATATGGCGCGCAGGCGGGTCAGTTTGGCGGCGACGGCAGGTTCTACCCCGTTAAGGGCGGAATGGAGCTAACAGTTGGCCCCGATGGGTCGGTGCGATTCCTTGAAAATGGCACAGGCTCGGACAACCCGAACGCCCCGTCCAGCCCTGAATCTATGATCGCGTCCATTGATGGCATCTTGAAAGACCCTGCGCTTGACACCGCGACGGGCGCTTTGTCGCTTTTGCAAGCGCTTCCAGGCACTCCGATGTATAGATTTGGCCAGCGGACAAAACAGCTTGAGGGCCAAGCGTTTTTGCAGGCGTTTGAAAGCCTCAAGGGGGCCGGACAAATTACGGAAATTGAGGGAACCAAGGCCACGCAGGCTATTGGCCGATTAAGCACATGGCAAAGCCCTGAGGATTACAGAAACGCACTTGGCGAGTTGCGGAGTATTCTCGTTTTGGGTTCCCAACGCCCGCAGGGTTGGGCGTCATCGCAAGGCGAAGGGGAGACTGGCGGCGGGGAAATACTCGGCATGACGCTTGACCAGCTTATGCGCTTTGACGTTAGCAATGCGACATCTGAGCAAATGGACGATTGGGAACGGCGATTTAAGGAGGTTAATCAATGACGCCGGAGGAACGTCGCCTGGAGATTCGACGCCTACAGATACAGGCAAGGCAGGCAAGCGGCCAAAATGTCGTCATGCGGACAGACGACGGCGGGCGCGTCATTCGTGGGCGTGACGGATCGCTTTCATTCACTAGCCCTGCATATTCCACGAATGACCCCGCCAAGGTGCGCGAAATCATGGAAGGGTCAAGCGGCGCTGATCAGTCAACGCTAGGCTTCCAAGAGCAAATTATTCAAGAGCGTCCAGTCGCCGCGCGTGCGGCAAGCTATGCCCAAGGTGTCCCGTTTTTGGGTTCTAGGCTAGATGAAGCAGTTGGGGGCATATTTGGATCAGAAGCAGGCGAGCGAGTAACGAGCGCGCAGGAAGCTATGCAGGCAACACGTCCCGGCGAGGCTTTAGCAGGCCAGTTGGCGACGGGAGTAGCCTCGGCTGTTCCTATGGCCCTGGCGGCAATCCCAAGCCTTCCAGCGCAAGGCGCTTCTTTAGCTACTAGGATGGTAGTCGGCGGATTGGGCGGCGCGGCGGCAGGCGGTGTTGAGGGCGCAGTGTATGGGTCAGGCGAACAGAATGGCGGAAGGCTTAACAACGCAACACGCCAAGGGTTAACCGGCGCAATGATCGGCGGCGCATTGGGTGCGGCAGGTCCAGCTTTGGTTGACGGCGTTGGTAGCTTAATCCAAAGGGCGCGCGCCACGCCAGAAAAAACGGCCGGCGCGGCTTTAGGCATATCGCCAGACGCCGCGCGGATGTTGGGGCAGATTGAGCAAATGGAACCCGGCGCAGATGCAGCCCTTGCGCGCGCGGGTCAGAATGCAATGATTGCTGATATTGGCCCAACGGCTTCTGGCGTTCTCGACACCGCATTGCAAGTTCCTTCTAGTGCATCGCGAGAAGGCCGGGTGCGTGTGGACGACCGCGCCGGGGCTAGCTTGGGGCGCATCAACCAAATCCTAGACGATGTTTTGGGCAAGCCCGAGGGACTGCAAACTGCTCAATCAGACATCCGCACAGGAACCGCAGGCGCGCGGCGTGATGATTATGCGGCAGCGTATGCCACTCAAATTGACTATGCTACGGCGGCGGGTGAGGATTTGGAGGCGCTTACTTTGCGCATCCCCCCAGATGTATATAAAACCGCAAATCGGCTTATCCAGTTGCAAGGCTCCGCTGGCGCTCCGATGGTTATGGAAGTCTCTGAGGATGGGGTTGAAGCCCTAACTTCCATGCCTACTGTGCAGCAGTGGGATTATATCAAGCGAGCGTTGCAGCAATCTGCGGAAAGCACCGAAGGCACAGGCGCGCTTGGGCGCAAGACCACGATTGGCGCGGCTTACTCGACCTTGGCGCGTGATGTTCGCAACGCGGTTGCTGATGCGGTTCCCGCGTATGCGTCGGCCCTTGAAACGGCGTCAGACGCTATAACAAGGCAACAAGCCATACGAGAGGGATCTACCCTGCTATCGCGCGGCACCACGCGGGATGAGGCGCGCGGGATTGTCGAGGGCATGACGGGGCCGGAATTGAGCGCGCTCAAGCAGGGCATTCGGTCGCAAATAGATGACACGCTTGCCAATGTGGCGGCAGTTGCAAGTGATCCAAACATTGACGCCCGCGCGGCTAGAACCGCCCTTAACATGCTGACTTCCCCGGCAAGCAAAGAAAAGCTAGAGCTTGTGCTCGGGGCTAGAGACGCTGGCCGCGTTAATCGCACCATTCAAGAGGCCAGCGTTGCATTAGGAATGCGGGCGGATATAGCAACAAACAGCAGATCGTCAGGCCGCGTATTCACGCGCGAATTTATGCAAGACGTTCTTGAGCCTGGAGCACTAACCAAGCTCGGGCAGGCTAGCCCCGTGCAGGCTTCGCAAGCCATTGTTCAAGCCATGACCAAGACCGCGCCCCGCGACATGGCCGCGCGCGAAGTCGCCATTTTTGCAGAAATTACAGATGTTCTAACGCGGTCTGGATTGCCGGAAGCCCAAAGGGCGCTTTCTATATTGCGGGCAATGCAAGCAGAACAGCCTATAAGCGAAGATGCTGCCCGGTTCGTTGCGCAAGCATTTACAGCGACCATCGGCTCGGTTGGTTATTCGGGCGGGCAAAACGTCCTTTCTAATCGCGCACCATCTGGAAACAACGTTCTTCAATCGCCCCCGCCCTCTGGGCGAAACGCATTAAGGCAGTAACACCATGGCAGACCAGCTAGACATTAACCGCCTTAGCGCTTTTGATACATCGGGCGCCCCCGTATCAGGGGCAAAGGCGTATTTCTTTGCAACGGGAACGACAACGCCTCTGACGGTTTATTCCGATGAATCTCTGTCAGTGGCCCACCCGACGCCTTTACTTGCGGATAGCGGCGGGGTGTTCCCAGCCATTTATTACGGTGCAGCAACGGCGGTCAAAGTTCGAGTGGATAACGCATCAGATGTGACGCTTTATACAATCGACCCTGTGCGCCGAATATCTGGCGACTTGACCGGCGCGGCTAGTATTACATTTGCGCCAACCACATCAATTCCATTGGATAATGTGCAGGCTGCTATTGAACGTGTGGAATCAAATTCTGCGGTAAATTTCAATGTCATTTCTAAAACAGCAGATTACACCGTCGTTGCGGAAGATAAAACTAAGTTGATTTTATGCACTGCCGCTCTTACGCTTACGCTGACAGCAGCGGCAACGCTTGGCGACGGCTTTGTGTTCAACGTCAGGGCGTCTGGCGGTGACGTAACTATTGACCCGAACAGCAGCGAAACCATTGACGGTGCCGCAACTTTTGTTGTGGGGGACGGCAATTCAGAAACTTTCGTATGCAACGGGTCTAATTGGTTTAGTTTGGGCAATTCATCGCGCTTTGTAACTACCACTGAGACCGCGGCAAGCGTGGCTATGGAATTTTCAAGCATCCCATCTGGGGTTAACATGTTTGAACTATTGCCTGATGGTTTTTCACTCAACGGAACCGACGACGTATTAATCCGGCTGGGGACTAGCGCCGGTTTTGTAACTTCGGGATATGTTTCGTCAAGTTCTGTGGGGGGTGTGTCAACTGTAAACCCGACCGGGGGATTTGTTATGGTTTTAAGGAGTTTGACACTCCTTTTAACAGGAGGATTGACCTTTCGCAGAAGCGTTGTTGCGTCAAATAGGTGGGTGGTGGGTGGCAGCTTTGCGCGCGGCGCGGATGCTGGGGCTATTGCTGGGGCAGTAACCTTGCCGGGAGATTTGACGCAGATCCAAATCCAAGGGTCTAGCGGCAGTGTCCCCGACGCGGGGACTGTAACCCTGCAATATACGATTTAAGGGGGGCGGCAAGATGCGTTTATCACTCGGCCTTGGCTTAACTCAGCGAACCGGCGGGGGCGGATTGTCACGCTACGCCATTACAGAGGGCGGGGTGTCTTATATTCCGCTTTTTGTTTGGGACGCTCGCACACAGACAGCGACCAAGCGCGACTTTTCAACCGCTGACTATGCCGTAATTGAAGGCGGCGTTTCTTACCCTGCGCTGTTTGCGTGGGACGCATACAATCAGGTGGCCGTAAAATGACCAACGTTCCTATTCAAACTGTATTCGCAAACACGCGCGCCGGGACTGCGACATTTGTCCAAGCTGACGGCAGTATCGCGACCCAAACGGCGCTGAATACGCGGTCGAAACATTTTATTAACGGCGTGCCGGGGGCTTTGTTTGAGCCGTCGCGGACCACGCGGGTTTTGCACCGGCGCGACCTTGCAAATGCGGCGTGGTCAAAAACCAACATGACAACCGCACGCACATCGGTTGGCGCGGATGGCGCGACTAGTTCAGCCACGCGCATCACGGCCACGGCGAGCAATGCGACGGTTTTGCAGTCAATTACACACACGTCAACCGCACGGGCAATGACGGCTTACATCAAGCGCGTGACAGGTAGCGGCACTATTCAAATGACGATGGACAACGGCACCACATGGACCGCCGTGACTGCGACGACAGCTTACACGCGCGTCACAATCCCAACGCAAACGCTTGCAAACCCGGTTGTCGGCTTTCGCATTGTAACATCTGGCGACGCGATTGACGTTGATTTTGTGCAGCTAGAGGATGGCGCGTTTCCGACCAGCGTGATTGACGGGGCGGCAGGAACCGAAGTCACTCGGTTAGCTGACCGCGCGTCGGTGGCATTGTCTGACATTGGCTTTGACGCGGGCGGCGGGTCGATCTTTATCGAGGGGCGGGCGTATTACAACACCAGCGGCAGCGGTTCCGCGCGTGTAATCCAAATTGATGATGGAACACCAAATAACCGCCTTTCACTCTATATTGATGAAGCGGCTGGAAACATTGGGTTTTCTATTAGGGCTCTCAATACTTCCCAAGCCGTAGAAAGTCTACCTTACACCAGCGGCGCGGTGTTCAAGGTGGGAATTGTCACAGGCACTAATCGGTGTGTTTTGTCTCTGGGTGGTTCTGATAGCGGCGCTGATACTTCAGTCACTCTTCCCGCTGGGCTTGCCAGAGTTAATTGGCAGACAAACGAGGTTGGCAGTAGCAACGAAGCCGCCGTCCACATCACTAAGTTTGCGCCATACGCCAAGGAATTCGAAGACGCCACCTTAAACGCGGAGACAGCATAATGTTGCGCCAATCCTACGCATTCCCTGACGAACAGACGGCCCGCGCCGCCTTCGGGCTGGTCGATGGTGTCGAGTGGGTCACGCTATCTAGCTGGGTAGTGGCTCACGGCGCGCTGTATCACGCAACAGGCGAAACCACGACCGACGCGGAGGGAAACACCGTTCCCGTCATGGAGGCGATGAACGGCTTTCACGTTGACGCTGTGGATGCAGCGGGCGGCGGCGAGCGCTTCCCAGCCACATACCGCGTTTTCCCCGGCACACCCAGCGCGGGGATCATGTAATTGGCTGGGTCGTCTATCTGGGGCCGCTTTTGGGATGAAATCAACACGCCGTCCGAGCAATCAGGTTGGTATGAGTGGGCCACGAACCAGTGCGGCCATGTGCTGCTAGGCGCTGGGCTTGCGGTGGTTCTTATGGCTTTGGGCGCGGGCGGCTGGTTTGCTTGGATGTTTTGCTTTGGGGCCTATGCGCTGGCAAAAGAGGCCAACGATTTGCATCGAGGCGGGTCGCGCCAAGACGGGTGGACCGACGTTCTGTTTTTTGCGTTAGGCGCGCTGAATATGGCCCTGTGGTGGTGGCCTGTTGTGGCGCTTGCCGGGGTAGGGGTGGGCATAATCTTGAGGCTGCGGGATGAATAGAATACCGGGATTGTTTGAGGAAACATGGTGGCCTGTTTTCATGTCAGCTTGCGCCGTGGCCGTTGCGGCGGCGTTTTTCTTTGACGCGTGGACGGGGCGATTTGCTATGAGCGAGCAGGTCCACGGCGCGGCGGTTTACATGATCCCGGCAGAGGTTTGGTCGATCATCCTTTTTGCGGCCCACGGCACGTTTTTGGCGGGGTTGTTGCTTGAAAGGCCGGGCGCTTGTTTGGCCGGAGCCGTTTGCTCGCTCTTTGTCTACATGCTATTCTTTATCATGGCATCCAGTGCGCAGTTCGGCGGAATTGTTGTTTATTACGCCGGGTTCTTTTTTGGGCCAATGTCGGCTGTGTTTGCTGTGCAGTCCGCACAAGAATTGCGGAGGGCGCGTTA
>Ga0255047_10001439_pt1 | contig 17300 bp, 20 predicted proteins | sample JV7_2_1_MG_FD_183640 | JGI IMG/M metagenome (GOLD analysis project Ga0255047, IMG submission 183640) | Seawater microbial communities from Jervis Inlet, British Columbia, Canada - JV7_2_1 | ecosystem: Environmental > Aquatic > Marine > Inlet | place: Canada: British Columbia | collected 2016-10-06 | reverse complement strand
CGCTACTCGGCTGGAGAGAGTGCCGCCAGTGCCTCTTCACAGCAGGTCCTGTTGAGATCTCCACCAAGATGATCGGCCAGGTCGATCGTCTTCTGGATCTCCTCACGGGAAGCACCGGCCTCGAGAGCGTCTTCAATATGGTGCTCAATGCACCCGTCACATCCCACGGTCGCCGCAATGCCGAGGGCAAGCAGCGCTTCATGCGTCTCGAAGTCGAGCGTCATCGGGCCGTCATCCCTTCACCACCACGCATCGTCTCTCCCCGCTCAACCGTCGAGACCGCTGAACCGACATACACCGGAATCTCACTGGAGCCGACCAGACGGCCGGTGACACTGCCGAACAGAGCCTCGGAGGTGCCATGACCCCTGGCTCCGACCACGATCAACTCCATGCCGGAAGTCCGTGCGTGCTCAGCCAGCACCTCGTCCGGCCTGCCAAACAAGAGCTCGGTGTCCACCGTGTCGCATTGAACCCGATCTGCAACCTCGTCGAGCATCTCTCTGGCTGCGGCTTGTGATTCGAGGCCTGGGATGCTGGCCTCAGAGTCGAAGTCGAGAACGGTCGCGACAGTCACGCTCGACACAAGCCCGCCAAACAGCGTCAAGGCGGTGTCGATGGCGCGAACGGACTCATCCGATCCGTCGACCGCTGCAAGCACGTCGAATCCCACATGGGGTGGGGTCGGGGCACCTCGCGGCTGGTACTTCGCCGCGCTGTGATAACGAGCGCGCTCGACGGCCAGAGGCACGACGAGTGGCCCCAAGGCCACACCAAGTACCAGCCACACAGAGAAGTCATGGCCACGGCGACGCATCAGAAACGCGACTACCACTCCGATGGCCGCCCAGACAAGGGCAACGAGGATCAGGAATCTCGTGCTCACTCTGACTCCTTTTGAGGTGCCGCTCACCAGTAGGCCAGATGAGACATGTCCTGGCGAGGGCCGAAAGTCCCAATCGCATCACCCTGTCTCCCCTACCAGCGGAGCGCCAAAAGGCGGAAGATCGAACCATGACTGGGTCGACCATTCAATCCCCGGCGCGCTCTGGGTGGCATGCACAACCCGTCGACGCGGTTGTTGATGCCCTCGGGTCCGATATCGGGCATGGGCTCACTCACGTCGAGGCCACCACACGGCGGACACGATTCGGCCCCAACGAGCTGTCCCGACCACAACGCTGGGTCCGGACGAAACGTCTGGTACGCCAGTTTCAAGATGTTCTCATCTGGCTGCTGCTGGTCGCCGCCGCGGTAAGCGGCTTCGTCCTCAACGCCTGGATCGACGCTGCTGCCATCACAATGATCGTCGTTCTCAACGCCGCCATCGGATATGCCCAGGAGTCCAAGGCCGATCGCGCCGTCGAGAGCCTCCGGGACCTGGAGGCCCCGAGCGCCACGGTTGTTCGAGAGGGAGTCGTGTCGACAATCGACGCCCGGGATCTCGTGCCGGGTGATGTTCTGGTGCTGGATTCAGGCAGCCAGGTGCCGGCAGACGCTCGAATAGTCGAGGACATTCACCTCATCGCCGACGAGGCCTCCCTGACCGGCGAGTCGATTCCGGTGACCAAGTCGATAGAGCCGACAGCATCCGACATGGTCGTGGGTGACCGCACGTCGATGCTGTTCGCCGGAACGACCGTCGTTTCTGGCCGGGGTCGTGCAATCGTCGTTGCCACCGGATCCGAGACCGAGATAGGACAGATCGCGTCGCTCTTTGGCGACAAGGAGCCCACAACACCTCTTCAAATGGAACTGGACCGTGTGGGAAGACGTCTCGCATTTGTCGCCGTCGGAGCCGCCATTCTTGTCTTCGGCGCCGGGTTGGTCCGATCCTTCCCGATCGAGATCATGATCCTCACAGCCGTCGCAGTCGCTGTCGCCGCCATCCCGGAGGGTCTCCCGGCCGTGGTGACTGTCAGCCTTGCCGGCGGGCTACAGCGAATGGCTCACCGAAACGCAGTGGTTCGGCGACTGCCCGCAGTCGAGACCCTTGGCGCAGTCAATGTCATCTGCACCGACAAGACCGGGACGTTGACCGCCCCCGAACTACAGGTCGGAGCCGTGGCGATGGCTGACGACCGAAGCGGACTTGACCTCCTCGCCGGCAACGACCCTCCAATCAACTCTCTGGTTGCCACTGCTGCTCTGTGCAACGACGCCCATCGAACGGCCGACGGTCTGGCGGGCGATCCGACCGAGGTCGCTCTTCTGGTTGCCCTGGAGAGAGTGGGGATCGATTTCGAACAGGTGACGACGGAGTCACCTCGCATCGATGAGGCAGGATTCGACGCACGCAGAAAGCGGATGTCGACCCTGCACACTCTCGACGATGGATATGTGCTTCGCGTCAAGGGGGCTCCGGAGGTGCTCCTCTCCAGGTCGTCCACCCTCGCCACGACGACTGGCACCGAGGATCTGACTGACGCCAGACGGACTCTCCTCCTCGCCCAAGCGGAAGCCCTCGCCGGGCAGGGCATGCGCACACTCGGCTTCGCTGTACGGGAGTTTCAGGCCCGCCCCGTCGATCCCGCCGAGTCCGAGGAGAGCCTCTGTTTCATCGGAATGGTGGGATTCAACGAGCGGATCAGACCAGAAGTCGCCACCGCTCTTCGGCAAGCAGCCCAGGCCGGGGTAACCACTGTCATGGTGACGGGCGATCACGCGACAACCGCCCAGGCAGTCGCCGACGCAGTAGGGCTCGAACCCGGTGGCCTCATGCAGGGACGCGACTTGAGCGAGATCCCCATAGAGGATCTGAGCCGATCCGTCGCCGAATACCGGGTGTTCGCACGAGTCGATCCGGCTGACAAGGTCAAGATCATCGAAGCCTGGCGGCGCTCCGGTGCCACCGTTGCCATGACTGGAGATGGTGTCAACGATGCACCTGCCCTGCACAGAGCTGATATCGGGGTGGCGATGGGATCCGGGACCGACGTCGCTCGGGAATCTGCCGCCATGATCCTTGCCGACAACAACTACGCCACGATCGTTTCGGCAATCGCCGAAGGTCGGCGTCTATTCAACAACCTGAGGAACGTCGTTCATTACCTGCTCTCGGCGAACGCCTCAGAGGTTCTGTATGTCCTGGCTGGGTTTCTTCTCTTCGGTTTCCTCGGCGAGCCGATTCTTGCTGTGCAATTGCTCTGGATCAACCTGCTGTCCGATGCCCTGCCAGCCATAGCACTCGGGATGGATGTGACCACTCATGACGTGATGAAAGACGTGCCCGGACGGGGCAGAGACATTCTGAGCCGACGCAACATCGCCCTCCTTCTTGTGCAAGGGGCACTCCTCGCCCTTGCTGCTCTCCTGGCAATGCTCATAGGTTCCTTCGTACTCGACCTCGATCAGGACACCGTGAGGACGATGGTGTTCAGCACTCTGGTGTTCTCCCAATTGCTCCATGCCCTGAGCGTGCGGGCCGCGGGCGGGAGAATGAGACGGCCTGGCCCGCTGATGACAGCTTCTCTCCTCGGCTCGGCCATCCTCCAGTTCGTGGTGGTCTACTCCGCTCTGGGCAACCGGGTCTTCCACACATCACCCCTCGACCTCAACCCGATGCTCTTGGTGATCGGAATATCGATCCTCTCGATGGCGGCCATACGACTCCTCGATCTTGTGATCCGGAGGAGAAGGGCGCCTAGCGTGAGCTAGCGATGTACTTGGGGTTCCACGTGCTGCTAGTCGTCTTCTATCCTCTAGCGAAGACCACCCTCGGTCATCTTCTTGATGTCGAGGGCATCATCTAGTTCTTCCTCGGTCATCAAGCCGGCTTCGAGTACGAGAGCCCGCACGGAACGACCGGTGGCCACCGCCTCCTTGGCGATCTTCGCGCCGTTGTCATACCCGATATGGGGATTGAGAGCCGTGACGATGATGGCGTTCTTTTCGACCAGCTCCTGGGCACGCGCCTCGTTCGCTTCGAGCCCATCGACGCAGCGTTCTCGAAAAGCGTCGCATGCGTTGGCGAGGAGGCCGGTCGACTCCAAAAGGTTGTGGGCAATCATCGGCATCATCACATTGAGCTCGAAATTGCCGTTGGCCCCACCCCAGGCGACGGCCATATCGTTGCCGACTACCTGGGCTGCGACCTGCATCACCATTTCCGACATGACCGGATTGACCTTGCCCGGCATGATCGAAGATCCTGGCTGAAGAGACGGAATCTTGATCTCCGAGATACCCGATGTGGGACCGGACCCGAGAAAGCGGATGTCGTTGGCAATCTTGAACAACGACACCGCCACCGTCCGCAATGCACCGGATGCGCTGACCGTGGCGTCCTTCGCCCCCTGCGCCTCGAAATGGTCGTCCGCTTCCCGGAACGGATAGCCGGTGCGCTCGGCCATGACAGCGATAACCCCCGCGGCAAACCCGTCGGGAGCGTTGATCCCTGTCCCGACGGCAGTGCCGCCGAGCGCCAGCTCCTCCAACTCGGGAAGAATCTTCTCGACCCGCTCGGCTCCTTTGCGAACCTGGGCGGCATAGCCGCCGAACTCCTGACCCAGGGTCACCGGTGTCGCATCCATGAGATGGGTGCGGCCCGACTTCACGACGTCGCCGAACTCGTCCGACTTCGCTTCGAGCGAGGCGGCGAGACGGTGGAGGGCCGGAAGAAGGTCCTCTCTCAACGCGGCAACGGCGGAGACGTGGATAGCGCTGGGAATGACATCGTTGGAAGACTGGCCGAAGTTGACGTCGTCGTTGGGATGGACGTTGCCGTCGAGGATCTCGGTCGCCCGGGCGGCGATCACTTCGTTGGCGTTGGTGTTGGTTGAGGTTCCGGAGCCGGTCTGGAAGATGTCGAGGACGAACTGGTCATCGAAAGCACCTTCCATCACCTGATCGGCGGCCTTTCGGATCGCCTCCGACATCGCTCGGTCCTTGAACTCCATTTCTCCGGCGACCGTGCCGGCAGACCCTTTGAGAAGGCCCAATGCCCAAATGAACCCTCTTCCAAAACGATGATTCGAGATCGGGAAGTTGTCGACGGCTCGCTGGGTGGACGCTCCGTACATGGCGTCGGCCGGGACCCTGACCTCTCCCATCGAGTCCTTCTCGATGCGGTATTCCACTCTTGTCCTCCTGAGACCTGGTTACACCCTGACGGTAGCTTCTGGTCAACCGAGCGGATCTCGTTGAGAGCTGCGTGCTCGGTGTTCAGACGTCGAAGGGGGTCTCCGTGAAGAAGTCGGCGGGTTTGCGAACCGGGCCGTCTTCGACAACCTTTTCGATGCCGAGGCGGCTGCGCAGGGCCTTGTACCCGCCGCTCTCCAGCTCTTCGGCCAGCTCGCTGCCCCCACTATCGACGATGCGGCCGTCGATCATCACGTGGATGCGGTCCGGCGACAGGTAACGGAGGATCCGGCTGTAGTGGGTGATGATCACAACGGCGAGGTCGGGTGATCGCATCGCTTCCACGGCCTCGGCTACCTGTTTGACGGCATCGATGTCGAGCCCGGAGTCGATCTCGTCGAGGAGGGCAACCTTGGGGCGAAGAACGGCCATCTGGAAGATCTCCGATCTCTTCTTCTCCCCGCCGGACAAATCGCGGTTGACGGACCGATCGAGAAACGGCCCCATCCCGAATCTCTCGCTCTCGGTTTCGATCCGGGCGGTGGCCTCGTCCAGGTCGAGGCCCATCTCCTCGGCGGCCTCCATCATGAACTCGCGGAGCCTGACCCCCGCCACCTGTGTCGGGTACTGGAAGCTCTGAAGCAACCCGAGTCGGGCCCGTTCGGTGACATCCAGCGTGAGGAGGTCGCCACCGTTGAGTGACGCCGAGCCCCTCACCTGATAGCCCGATTTGCCGGTCAGGACATGGCAAAACGTCGACTTGCCGGACCCGTTGGGGCCCATGATGGCGTGGACCTCACCAAACGGGACCTCCAATGAGAACCCATCGAGAATCTGCTTGTTGTCGACGGCGACCGACAGATCAGAGACCCTCAGTGCGGTGCTCATTGGTCCTCCAGAGTGAGATAAACGGTGCCGTCCTCAACCGAGACCTCATAGGTCGGGACCGGAGCCGTTGCCGGCAACGACGACGGGGCCCCGGTTTCGAGATCGAACTCCGATCCGTGCCGGGGACACTCGACGGACCCTTCGAAGACCTCGCCTTCGGCCAGGGACGCCTCGGCATGGGAGCAAACATCGCCGAGGGCATACACGTCGTCACCGATCCGAAACATGGCGATGCGGTGATCGCCAACCTTGACACGGACGCCACGGTCGCGTGGCAGTTTGTCGAGGGGGGTGATCTCCACCTTCATGCCACCCTCCCCTCCTCCTGGGCCTGGACAAAACGACGAAAAACCTCTTCGGAGACGGGAGCCTCCAGCCCAGCTATGGGAAAGCGGTCGATGACCTCCTGAAAGAAACCCCTGATCAGAAGCCGTTCGGCACGTCCCCTGGAGAGTCCTCGACTCTGTAAGTAGTAGAGGTGCTCGTCTTCGAGCGGTCCCACAGAGGAGGCGTGGCCACAGATGACGTCATCGCAGAGGATCTCGAGGTTGGGAACCGAGTGCGCCTTACCGTTCTCGGACAGCACCAGGTTGCGATTGGTCTCGAACGTCGAGGTTCGACGCGCGTCTTTCTCGATGCGAAGCAGCCCTGTGAAAACACTCTGGGCGTCGTCTTCAACCGCGCCCTTCAGAAACACGTCGGACGAGGTGTTGCGACCTCTGTGGGTGATCAGCATGCGGTAGTCGAGGGTTTGGCTGCCCTCGCCAAAGTAAAGGCCAACCATCTCAGAGGATGCGCCGTCGCCTTCGAGACTCACACCGAGGTCGAGTCTGCCCAACTTGGCCCCCAGCCCCACCTCACCGAGACGCCCGGTGGCGTCACGGCCGAGAGTCATTCTCTGGTGGACCACGTTGGTAGCGGCGTGGTCGAGGTTCTGGACGGAGAGGAAACGCAATTGGCCTCCGTCGGACACTTGAAGGTCGATCTCAGGAACCATCAGCAACTCGACGCCACCGGCGCTGCGATAGACCACTACGACCCGGGCCTCAGCATTCTCGCCAACCATTATCGAGACATGCGGAAAGGAAGCCGAACCCGGCGTGACTCCCTGGATTTCGATGACAAGCGGCGAGTCCATGAGGTGATTCGCAGCCACATCGACAAAAACGCCATCGTTGGAAAACGCCCCATGCGCCGCCGCCAGCTTGTTGTGGTCGACGGCCACTACCGAGTATTCACGCTCATCCGATTCGAGATCACCAAGGGTCGAGACCGTCGCACTCGATGAGCCCGCCTCGAGAACCTGGCCATCGACGATCAGAACTCGACCCGAGTTGTCTGCCAGTGAATCGACAAATGGACCACCGGAAAGTGGCTCCCCGGGGCTCTCAATCTGAGATAGATCGGCGAACGGCAAGTCGAAATCGACGTATCGCCAGTCTTCCTCAAGACCGGTTGGCTCCTCCAGCGACTCGAATACTTCGAGAGCCGAATCCATCTGCGTCGCCCGCCAGGACGGCACGTCAGACTTTGAATTGGCATGGCTCGCAGCGTCGAACGCGGTCAAAGGGCACTCCGGATGAGACGGTTGGATCGTATTTCACCTACGGGCATAGTGCGAATTACTCGATACTCCGCAAAGCGTCGGTGGTGACCTCCGACAACTCGTTCCACAGCATCCATCCCAGGCCGAAGCCCTCCGCCGAGGCGATCTGAGCCTTCACCTCAGCAGGGCCATACCCGAAGTCCTGAAGCCAGGGGCGCACCACCACATTGCGAGGCAGTCGCTCCATGCCATCTTCGAGTGCACGACGAACCACCTGGCCGGGATTGTCGTTCGGAACGTCATAGCCAAACCACCCCGGTCCATAGTGAGACGGGTAGACCATCGGCGATATCACGTCGACCACCTGGGCTACGTCCTCCCAGCGCTGACCTATGTACCCATCGGAGACGTCGGTGGTGATGAATCCAAAGACATCGGCACCCACCGAACATCCCATCGGATGAAGAAGTGCTACGGCCTCGGCCAAGAACGAAGGGATAGTCGACATCCGCACCTGCTCTTCGAGCACAACATCGAATCGGACAAACTCGGTGAGAGTGTCCGGAAACCTGACGTAGTCGAATTGGATCTCGTCGACACCCATCGAGCAGGCTTCGGCGGCAAGATCAAGACCGTATTGGCGGGCTTCAGGGTCGGTGGGGTCGAGAAAGAACTGGCCATTGAGTTCAAATGGGGCGTTGGCTTCGACATCCCACACCGCCATCGACGGTTTGGCCCACGCGGCAATCTCATCGCTGAAGACGACCAACCTTCCTATGAGGTAGAGACCCTCGTTGTGAGCCGCGGTGGCGACCGCATTGAGGTTGTAGGCGTTCTGGGGTGCTCCCACCTCGAGAGCAACCGCGTTGGCAGTGTTGTACCAGACCCGCCCCCGATCGTCTTTCAGATCAACCATCAGGGAGTTGAGCTCGGTGGTCTCTGCCAGCGTTATGAACTCGTCAAGACGCTCTCCTGTGGCCGGTCCTGACATGTGGACTGCACGAGCGATGAACGGCGCCACCTCGACGAGGACCTCACCTGGCCCTCCATCCCAGGTGAACGACCCAGGTAGCCATGCCGGCTTCTCAACGACGATCTCGCCAGGTTCGGCTCCGCGGATGTTGAATCGGCCCTCGTTATCGGTCATTCCCGTCGACGGACTCGCCATGACGACTGCGCTGTCTACAGCCTGACCGCCGGAATCGATCACCAGGCCGCGCAGCACACGTGCCTTGATCACGACATCGAGCACGCTCTCCGGAGGCTCTGCAATGGTGAGCATCTGGGCGACATGACCGGGTGCGCTCACTTCGAGGACGACAGACGAGCGGGTCCACTCCATCTGGATCCGCCCGTCGGAGCCCGATGTGCCCACCTGATTGCCATCGACGTCGGCTACGGCAGAGGCGACCGGAGCACCGAGGTCATCGAGCACCCGGAGCTCATAGGGGGTGGCCCGCCCAAGCAGGGACCAACCGGCCCAAGCTGCCCAGACGATGGTGAGCGCCACCAGCAACCTGAACTGAGATCGGCGCGACACGAATCACAAAGGATACCGACGACATGGCTCTACACGACTTAACCAGTTGCCAGATTCACCCAGGGCCAGTAGTTTTCCACAGGGGGCGTATAGGAGGCCGTTTTGGGGAAGGCCATCAGGGCCAAAGATGCAAGACCGGAGAGAGGCGCAAGCCCCGCAGATACCGTAGGGCTGTATCTAGACGAAGTCTCCGGACACGCACTCCTCACTGCCGAAGACGAGGTGCACCTCGCCCGCGCCATGGAACGCGGCAAGAAGGCGAAGGTCATCCTCGAGTCTGGCGAATACACCCCTTCCGACAGGCCAAAGTTGATGCGGGCCATCGCCAAAGGTGACGAGGCAAAGATGAGCTTCATCCGCTCGAATCTCCGTTTGGTCATCTCGATCGCCAAGCGATACTCGGGTCGCGGGCTGGATCTCCTCGACCTCATTCAGGAGGGCAATCTCGGGCTCATCCGGGCCGTCGAGAAGTTCGATTGGCGCAAGGGCTTCAAGTTCTCCACCTATGCGACCTGGTGGATCCGTCAGGCCATAACAAGAGGTCTTGGCAACAACGGACGAACGATCCGACTGCCGGTTCACATGGTCGACGTGGTGCGGACCGTCAAGGACACCAGACAGACCCTCCATGACAAGCTCCACCGCATGCCCACTCTCGAGGAGATCTCCGAGGTCTCCGGCCTGGACACGGATCGAGTGCTGGCGGCACTGGAAGCACCGGCGGAGACCGTTTCTCTGGATCGGCCGGTGGGAGAAGATGGAGACGCATCGTTACAGGACTTCGTCGAAGACCACTCGGCTCTCAATCCCGAGGAGCGGGCTGCCACGGCGTGGCAGCGGGAGCGTCTTGTCCAGGCTCTCCAAGACCTCGACTACGAGGAACAGCAGGTCTTGTGGCTGCGGTTCGGACTCGACGGGGATGAGCCGTGGACGCTCAGCGACGTCGGCAAGGTGATCAATTCGACCCGAGAGCGGGTCCGTCAGATCGAAGCAAGAGGGCTGGCGAAACTCCGCCACCCCTCCCGCGACATCGACCTACAAGGCCTTCTCTAACACAGAAGTTACCTAGGTGGCGTACCTCTTCTTGCCCATCGTGGCCGACCCGGCGTGCAGGGCGATGTCCATGAACAGTCCGATGATCAGACCCAGCCAGCCCCAGGGAGCTGCCGCGTCGCCGATGACATAGCCGACAGCGAAGAGAGCGGTCGTCCACGGCAGGAAAATGATCCCGAGGAGCGGCAAGATGAACCCACCGTTGAATGCTCGGTCGATCCAATCGGTGAACACCCAGAGAGCGAAGACTCCCAACCGGGGGCTGACCCCGATCAGAATTAGAAACAAGCAGCCCATATACCTTTCCTTTCGAGGAGCGGAACCTACCAGACGATTCTCGTCCGAGCAGCGTCTACCCCGTCTTCAGGTAGCGGATGAACAACGACCGGTCGCCCTGAAGAACGCGATCAACCGTCATCTCGAGAATCGGGTCGATGTCGGGGCCGCTGGTTATCCGTTTCGAGTCGCCTGCAACCACCGCCGACCGGAGAGTGAGATTCATCTCGTCGACAAGACCCGCCCCGGCAAACTGGGCGTTGAGCGTGGGCCCTCCCTCGAGCAGCACGACGCTCGCCGCGCCAAGATGCCCCAAGATCGACTCCGGGTCGAGAGACGGCAGGATCGCCACGTCGGCAGCATCGCCGAGCATCGCCAGCTTGGCCGGATCTGCCATGGCGCTGGTGATGATCAACGCCTTGTGCTCGGGGTCGGAGAACAGGCGAGCCTCGGGGTCGATGCTGAGCCGACCGGAAACGACAGCCAGCGTGGGCAACTCGGTCTTCCCCAAGGCGACACGCCGCTCACGTCGCTCGTCGTCAAGGGTCACCGGGGCATAATTCTCAGCCGTGACCGTCCCCGCTCCGACGAGGATCACGTCAGGCACGGCGCGAATTGCCCCGAACACTCGAGGGTCGTCATCGTCGCCCAACCCGGTTGAGCGTCCTCCGATTGCGGTGGCACCGTCAATCGACGAGATCATGTTCATCATTACCCAGGGTCTGTCCGAAACCGAGCGAGTGTCGCTCAGGTACAGGTCTAGGAGATCGAAGGTCGAGGTGTCGGCATGAACTTGGTGGAGCATCTCCTGAAACCTAACCGAGTCCCCGGGGAGAGATCCCGACGCTTGGCGCCACCACTAGGCAGACGGTGTGTCCTCCTCGACCAGTCCAACCAGATTGCCGGCGGGGTCGTTGAAGAGCCCGAAGGTCACAATGCCGGGTATCTCTGTTCGGGGCATCACGGTGGATCCGCCAGTCGCCTCGATTCCGCTGAGAGCCTCATCGATGCTGTCGACCTGGACATAGATCGTCAGGTAGTTGGGCATCTGCTCATTGCCCTGGCCGACCGCCCCACCGACACCCACGTCGTCGGCTGACACCATGTGATAGCCGTCGAAGCCATCCACGGCCTCGAGTTTCCAGTCGAAGTTGGCCTCGTAGAAGGCCTTCTGGGCACCGCCATCCGCTCCCATGAGCTCCCAGTGGACTATTGGATTCGCTGACATTTCTGCTCCTTATGGATCGATTGCCTGTCGGGGCACCCCGCCTCTGAGCCACCTGTCTACTCGATCGCCGGGCCCCGCCACAAAACGACAAGTGCCGTATCTTGGACACATGAATCGTCGTTCAGCGACCGTCGCCGTGTTGGCACTGGCCCTCGCCGCTTGCTCGCCGGCCGAGACCGTCAGCACCACTTCGGTCGCGCCGCCACCGACTACCACCGAGCGCCCGCTGCCGACCACCGGACCACCCCGGCCACCAATGGAAGTGACCTCTCCGGCATTCGACGAGGGTGATCCGATTCCTGTGAGATTCTCCTGCGATGGCCAGAACATCTCGCCTGAGTTGGAGATCGTTTCGCCGCCGATCGGCACCATCACTCTGGCCCTGATCGTCGATGACCCCGACGCACCGGTGGGGATCTGGGACCACTGGGTGGAGTACGACATCGTGGTCGAGCCGGGAGACCAACTCTGGCCCGAAGACGCCGGCCGTCTCGGAGTCCAAGGAGTCAACAGTTGGAACCTTTCCGGATACGGTGGTCCCTGTCCCCCTCAGGGCGAGAATCACCGATACTTCTTCACCGTTTTCGCCCTCGACGCCGAGCTTCTCATCCCCGAGGGTGTCGACTCAGATGCTCTTCGAATGGCGATGGATGGCCACATTCTCGGCGAAGCCCAACTCATGGGCACCTATTCGCGCTAGCTGCTCGCTAGACGGTCCCTGGCGGTTGCCAGATCTCCCTGCCAGGCATCGGTGATGAGGATCGGCTTGAACCCCATGGCAATGTTGATGTTGAGCATGGGCTCGTTGGAGCCGGCGTTCCCGGTGTCGATACGGTCGGCTTTGGGGCGCTCCTCGACGACTTTGACGATACCGGCGCCCTTGAGCCAACGGCCCAACCCCCTGTTCCGATGATCGGGATGCACCACGGTCTCCCACTGCCAGGCCTGTTCGGGCTGGAGTTTGTCGGTGTTGATCGTTGTCGATCCAACAAAGTCTCCGGTTGGCTTGTGGACAGCCACATAGGTGTGAAGCTCATGGAAACTCGAAACCATCTTCTCTTCGACGTCCCGCCAGATCTCCGGCGTGATGACCTCATCATCCTCCTCGAACTTCTCGCGAGGCGCCGTGTTCATCTGGAACTGAAGCTCGCAATACTTTTCCACCACATCGTCGGGGAAGGGCATCTCGAGGTAGATCAACTCGTAGTCGGAGGCCCTCTCCGCTGCCCGTTCTATCCATGAGCTCATGAGATCCATGTCGACATCGGCCACTATCAGTCGACTGCGTTTCTCCCGATAGACCGACTCGAGGCCGAGTCGGTCGAGAAGTGCCGCTTCGGGTCTCCCTTGAACGATGTATGTGGACAAGCGCTTGCGACCGTCCTCCGCCAGGAAATCGAATATGGGTCGGGCCAGCCTGCCGCCCAGGCCCCGGCCCCGGAGGTCAGGCCTGACGTGGATCCGGGCAAAGGCATTGTCGAGGTTCTGGTCGAGATTGACGAAGGCCACGGCGACCGCAGCAATCTCGCCATCGACCCTCAACAGCCACCGGGGGACCCTCTCGTCCTCCCGAATGTTTCGCCAGTCGGCAACCTGTCGCTCGAACGGCATCGGCGGGTCGTCGGGGAGTTCTTCAGCGCGCAGCGGCACGTAGTACGCATGCATCTCTGCCAGCAGCGATTCGGGCGCGCTTCGTGTATCTACTTCTTGGATCTGTATCTCCATCGCCGACGAGGCTAGGCATAGCTTTTGGCGAACTGTCGGTGATTATTCGGCGATGGTCGTCGATGTCGAAGAGGCAGCGGTCTCGGTTATCGCGATCTGATCGAGACCGCCTGTTGCGGCCCAGTAGGCGACCCAGGCAATCGTCAGGATGACGAGAGCCTTCATCACGTTGTTGCTGACCCGCGAGGCCTGGCCGTTGTAGGTCACTTTTCTCCAGGTGTCCGAACGACCGATGAGGCTAGTTCGTTCCAATGACCCACGGACATGCGATAGAGGATGTGACGTCTCACATGGGAGCCGTCCGCCAGAAACGGGTGCTCGAAGTCGTCCTCTGGATCACGGGTCATACCGAGTCGCTCCATCACCTTTATCGAACTCGTATTGGCCGGCACGGTGAACGACACAATCTCATCCAGTCTCGATTCACTGAACCCGAAACCGAGAGCCGCGACAGCCGCTTCGCTTGCGTACCCGTTCCCCCAATGCTCCCTGGCGAGACGCCAGCCGACTTCGACGGCAGGAGTGAAGTGGGCCTCGATCCTCGGCACGGAGAGACCGGCAAGCCCGATAAAGTCGCCGGTGACACAGTGCTCCAATGCCCATAGTCCAAAGCCATATTCTTCGAAACCGAGTTCGATACGCGCAATCCAGAGCGCCGTTTCACGACTGGTGAGAACCGTTGGCATGTGCTCCATCACCACCGGGTCGGCGTTGAGCGCAGCGAACGGCTCCAAATCCGTTTTTTTCCATCTCCGAAGCAGCAGACGACTGGTCTTCAGCTCCGGCCCTTTACCCATGAGATCAGACTAAGTACCGGGTGCTCGGTTCAAGGAGGATCATGGTCAGGTTTGATGAAGCGGATCCGATTTGGTCCGCGGCTGGAATCGATCCGGCAGCCCCATCCGTGAATCACCACGTGATGGTGAAACCAGCAGAATGTGATGAGATTATCGGCGTCGGTCGGTCCGCCCTCGGACCAGGGAACCTCGTGATGAGGTTCGAGTCGGTATCTGCTGGTGCACCCATCGGCGGAGCAACCGCCGTCCCGATGAAGTACGAACCTCTTGAGCCGCTTGGAGATGACCCGGCTGCGCCGGCCCACCGACAGCGGTTCGCCATCGACGTTCTTGATGAGTTCGAGACTGCCAACACAAGCCATCTTGTCGATGATCTCGGGCCCGACCGGCGTACCTGCCTCGGTCTCGGCGCCGTTGGCATCAACAAACACTGTGATCAGAGGGGTGCTCCCGGTGCCAGAGCGACGGTCCTCGCATACCTTGGCCAGGGCAACTGCCCGCCGATAACCAAGTCCGGGACGCTCACCGTCTGGAAGTGGCTCGATCAGGTCTGCCTCCTCGGTGAGAACCTTGGCGACCACGGCTCCTCCGTATCCGTCGAGCTTTCCCCAAACGTTCCACAAGGATTCGTCGAGGTTTGGCTGCATCGTGAAATGCTGGGATGCGTGCGCCGTAGTGTCGTCGACCCGCTCCATCCGACGATGACGAGCAGCCATGCGTCGCAGCCCTTGAATGTCCAAGCCCAGGAGCCGATCGTCCTGGTGCTCAGTCGGTATCCGCGAGGTGGCGGCAGCACGGTCGAAGGTGATCTCTCCATCGGCTAGTTGTTCGACCAGTTCCGGCATGTCGGCGAGACGCCTGGCGGTGGTCGTCAGGGAGTAGGCGGCTTCGGCAGAAATGTCGAGCCGCCCGGCGACCCACTCCCGCATCGACTTGCATCCGTCGGCCTTGGGAAGCTGCATTTCATCCGCCAACAGAAGCATTTCCATCTGCCGGGACCGAGATCGGGCAATGCTCGCCTCCTCCTCGAGCAGTGCCTGCTCCAACTGATCGGGTGTCAAAACCTTCATCCTGTCAACGTACAAGACGGGTGTGACAAGAAATTCTGCAGACCATTCAGATAGTCTCAGCTGGATGGATATTCAAGAAGTCGCGTCCGGTGTTCACCACGTGACCGCTGCTCGGGTGAGCTGGCAACTGATCGTGGATGGTGACGCCGTCACCATGGTCGACGCAGGCTGGCCCCGGGACTATGACCGGGTGGTTGCCTCGCTCCAGCAGATCGGTCATTCCCCAGAGTCTGTCGACAGCATCTTGCTCACGCACGCTCACGTCGACCACATGGGTGCCGCAGAGAAAATGAGATCGCTACACGGTATCCCCGTTAGGGCTCACGAAGAGGAGTCCGAACTTGCCCGCGGCCTGAGACACGAGGCGATAACGACCGCCAGGGTGATATCTCAGATGTGGCGGCCGTCGGTGTTTCGATTCGCCGTGATATCCCTCAGCCGGGGTGGGACCTCAGTGAAGCCTCTCACCGAGCTAGAGACGTTCGATGACGGCTCCACTCTCGCCACACCGGGCTCACCGGTCGTCGTCCATGTCCCGGGCCACACATCGGGGAGCACGGCGTATCACCTCAGAGACAGGGGAGTTCTGATCACTGGAGATGCACTCGTCACGACGCACCTCTACACCGAGGAAGTGGGGGCTCGGCTGATGCCGGCCGAGTTCAACCACGATCACGAAATGGCGATTGACTCCATCGATCGACTCAGAGACCTCGACGCCAGTGTCGTTGTCACCGGACATGGCCCGCCGTATGAGGGCAGCCCCAGGCGAGCAGTCGAGGAGGCGATTGCTCGCCTCTAGTTTGTGCTACCGGCGCTCAGCTCGTAGTGACTTCTTCGACGTCTTCGGCGACGGCTTCCTCTTCGTCCGAGTCGCCTTCGTCGGCTTCTCCGGTCACGTCGACGACCTCTTCGTCGGCCGCCTCAGCCTTGATCACGCCCTTCTCGGTGAGGACGGCGACGATCTGACTGGCGATGTCGTTGGCCTTGTCCTCCCCGACTCTGGAGACGAGTCTTGACTCGATCTTCTCCATGGCTTGTGCCTCGGTGATCCCGGCCCAGTCCTCTTTTTGCTTGGCCATGAACTTGCCAGCCAAAACAAGGATTCCGACAAAGACCAGAAACTTGACCATGAACCTGAGTGGGTGACGCTGCGATTCGACTTCTATATCCATTTACTACCTCCGTACCCGACTCTAACGCACCTGAGAACAAGTGTTTTCGCGGTCTCGAAGTGAGGTCTTCACGGGCGCACTCGGATGCCGTAGGTTCACCTCAACATGGCTAGAACGGCCATCGTCGGTTTGTTTGCGGTCGTCCTGGCGATCGGTGTGTGGTTCCTCTGGCCACGAGGAGAATCGGCCAGTCCCACAGCTACGACCGTGCTGGCTGTTCAGACTACGACGACAAAGGCGTTTGACATCACCACTTCGACCACACTCACCTCCACCACCGAGACGGCTTCCGAGTCGCATGTCGTAGAGACCGTCGAGGAGGCGGAGGAGATCCTCCGGGAGCTGTGGTTTGGCTGGTTCGAGGGGATCTACAACCAGGACGAGGACCGAATCCGCGAGGTTGTTGCGACTGAGGAGTTTCTCAGCGCCGGCATCGAGGCATTCGACACCCTTGAGTTCACATCGCCTCCGACTCCAGAAGCCATATCCTTCGATGACACGGAACTTCTCGAAGCTACCGCGGAATGCATCGCGATCTGGACAACAGGAAGAGTCGAGTTCCTTGGATCGAACCGCGAGAACACAGGTGTTGACATCGTGCGTCGAATCGCCAACACGTGGCAGATCTTGTCCACATGGCTTTACAAGGAGGACTTATGGCAGGCCGATTGCGAATCGCGCTTGTAGCTGCCGTTGTCGGCATTCTGCTTTTTCCTTCGGTCAGAGCGGAGGCTGAGGAGTTCTCCTCATGCTGGGTTGTCAAGGATCTGGACTTTTTCGGGCGGCCACAAACCGTCACCCGGTGTCGGATCAGTGGCGGGTCGATCGTCAACTATGCCTCCGACTCCGCCGTTCCCTCCCAGCTCTACGCCCAAACCGGGACCGATCTGACCGGTCAGTGCTGGTATTACACCTCGGGAGTC
>Ga0255047_10001438_pt1 | contig 17308 bp, 19 predicted proteins | sample JV7_2_1_MG_FD_183640 | JGI IMG/M metagenome (GOLD analysis project Ga0255047, IMG submission 183640) | Seawater microbial communities from Jervis Inlet, British Columbia, Canada - JV7_2_1 | ecosystem: Environmental > Aquatic > Marine > Inlet | place: Canada: British Columbia | collected 2016-10-06 | reverse complement strand
TATGACGAGGCCCTGCCGCTGAAAGAGGACTACGACCTTTCGCTGCAAGTCCTGAACAAGTATCGCCGGACCCTTCGGTTCAACGCATACCACTACATCGTGAAGCAGCACACCAACACCGGGGGATGTGCCGACTATCGGACCCTGGCCCGAGAGAAAGAGCAGATGCAGATGCTCATTCGCAAGTGGGGCAGCAAGATCGTCCGGGAGGACAAGAGAAGCAAGGGATACGACATCAACCCGGTGATCAATGTGCCGATTGGGGGCGTGTGATATGGCAAGACAAGGCAAAGAAGCCCACAAGGGCAAAATGGGCAGGCCAGAGGTGGAAATCGACTGGAGCGCGGTCGATAAGCTGCTGCAAATCCAATGCACGGGCAAGGAGATCGCGAGCCTTCTAAACATGAGCTACAACACCCTGGAGCGGAAATGTAAGAAGGATCACAAAAGGAATTTTGAGGACTACTCGCAGGAAAAACGCGCGGGTGGCTTGCCTTCCCTGCGCAGACGTCAGTGGACCAAGGCAATGGATGGTGACAGCACCATGCTGATCTGGCTTGGCAAGCAGTATCTGGAGCAGACCGACAAGAAGCAGACCGACCTGACATCGAGCGATGGAAGCATGAGCCCGCCGGATCAGATCGAGATCGTGGCCGCGCCGTTCCCGGATGACTTTGACCAAGGCTAGGATACTCCTGCCGCCCAAGGTGGCCCGCGTCTATGCCAAGCCCAGGGGAGCCGTGCGCTACCGGGGTCTGCATGGTGGTCGAGGGTCGGGGAAATCGCAGGGAGCGGCAAAGGTCGCTGCCGTCTGGGCCATGTCGGAGCGGATCAGGGTGCTGTGCGCCAGGGAATACCAAACCAGCATCAAGGAAAGCTTCCACATGGAACTGAAAGCCGCCATCGAGGCGGAACCGTGGCTGGCGGCTCACTACAATGTGGGTGTCGACTATCTGAGATGCTCAAGGACGGGCAGCGAGTTCATCTTTCGCGGCCTGCGGCATAACTCGCAGTCGATCAAGTCGCTGGCCAAGATCGACCTGACCATCGTCGAGGAAGCCGAGGACGTGCCAGAAGCATCGTGGCTGGCGCTGGAAGCGACCGTGTTCCGTCAGCCGAAGTCGGAACTCTGGGCGATCTGGAACCCCAGGCGGAAGGGATCACCCGTCGATCTGCGGATGCGCCAAAACCCACCAGACAGCGCCATCGTCCAGGAAGTGAACTGGCGGGACAACCCGTTCTTTCCCAAGGGTCTACAAGAACTGCGCCGCCGTCAGCGCGAACTGCTCGATCCGGCCACATACGCGCATGTCTGGGAAGGTGCCTACCTCGAAAACAGTGATGCCCAGGTGCTCGCTGGCAAGGTGCGGGTGGCTTCGTTCGATCCGTTCGATGATCAGGGAGAGATCAAGCCGGACTGGAAGGGGCCTTACTTCGGCATGGACTTCGGGTTCGCTAAAGACCCGACCACCGCGGTCGAGGTCTGGATCCACGGTGATCGGCTTCACATCCGGCGCGAGGCATACAAAGTCGGTTTGGAACTGGATGCTACCGCCAAGTTCATGCTGGACCGCATCCCGCTGATTGACCGATATGCGGTTCGAGCAGACAGCGCCCGACCGGAAAGCATCAGCTATCTTTCCCGGCATGGCCTGCCGCGCATCGAGGGCGTCAAGAAATGGCCGGGATCGGTCGAGGACGGCATCCAGTTCCTGCGGTCCTTCGCGGAGATCGTGATCCACCCGGATTGCCCCAAGACCATCGACGAGGCCACGCTTTACAGCTACAAGGTGGACAAGGACACGGGGGATGTGCTTCCGACAATCGTGGATGCCTTCAACCACTGTATTGATGCGGTGCGATATGCTATAACGCCGCTAATCAAGGGCAGGAATGCCGGAAAGATGGTGATCAGGATATGAGCGAAGGCTATTACCCAGAGCGCACGGTGCATGACAGCCCCCTGGAATACCCGCCGGAACTGTGGCTGGCGCGTGGGGGCATCCTTCACCACGAAAAGATCGAGGTTTTCGGCCATTGCACCCTAGCCGCTGGCGTCCTGGCCCCGATTGCATATGGCAACTTTTACCGGACCCCGCAGGTCGGATCGGCAACCCAGCTTCGGATCAAGGCCGGGGGAAATGCTGCTGACACCGCCGCTGGCGCTGGTGCGCGGGCCGTGACCCTGACCGGGCTGGATGCTCTGGGGGAGGTTATAACCGAAACAATCGAAACAGCAGGGGCATCAGCTTCGGCTCCAACATCGCAATCGTTTCTGCGCCTGCTCGAAGCGCAGGTGACTGCATCGGGGACATATGCCACGCAGGCCGCAGGATCACATGCAGCGAACATCGTGATCGAGAACGCAGCCGGGGGGACAAACTGGGCAACGATTGCGATCAACGGCTTTCCGGCCGGGCGCGCCCAGATCGGGATTTACACCGTGCCGAAGGGGAAAACGGCATACCTTTCGCAGATCGCATTGCAGGCCGCGAGCCAGAAGCTGACCAGCTTCCTGCTGTTCAAGAGGGAAAACATCCTGGAGACCGCAGCGCCTTGCACGCCGATGGTCGAACTCCAGCACTTTCCAGAGGTCAGCGGAGGCTTGCAGGTCAACATAGACACACCCATCCGCTTCCCCGAACTGACTGACTTCGGCTTTATGGGGCTCGTCGATGGTCAGACGGCCAATGTGTCGAGCGCGATGGAACTGATACTGGTGGATAACGCATGAGCAAAGTTGAGGAACGCAGCGGCGTCGTGAATGAGATGCTGAAGGAAGCCCAGCCAATCGTCGATCTGGCAAAGGGTGGCGAAAACATGAGGCAGCGGGGAACGACCTATCTGCCGCAGTTCCCGCAAGAGACCGAGGACGATTACAAGGCCCGGAAAAACTCGACCTGGCTGTTCGATGGGGTCGGCAAGGCCATCGAGGACATGACGGGCAAGATATTCGAGAAACCCGTGCACCTGGCTGAGCAGGATGGGGAACTCTACGAGTACGCGCAGAACATCGACATGGAGGGGCGCGACCTTTCCAACTTTGCCCGCGATGTGTTCGAGGATGCCGTCAAGATGGGCGTCAGCTTCATCCTGGCCGATGCCCCACCCCGTCCTGGTCCGCTCACCGTGGGTCAGGCCCGAGCGATGAACCTTCGCCCGTATCTGGTGCATGTGCCGCTGGATCAGGTGCTGGGCTGGAAGTGGGAGAGCATCAACAACACGCCGACCCTGACCCAGTTCCGCATGATGGAGACAATCCCGGCCCCGGAACGTGGTCGCTTTTCCGCCGAGACCGTCGAGCAGATCAGGGTGCTGGAGATCGTCGAGGGTGGCCGCGTCCTGGTGGAACTGTATCGCCAGAACGATGAAAAGAAATGGATGCTCGCCGAGGAATACCTGACAGAGCAAACGCAGATCATGGTCGCCCCGGTCTACACCGGGCGCACTGGCTTCATGACGGCCAAGCCGCCCTTGGCCCGTCTCGCTGAATTGAACCTGGCACATTGGCGGTCGCAGTCCGACCAGGCCAACATCATGCACCATGCCCGTGCGCCGATGAAATACTTCCACGGATACAGCCAGGAGGACCTGCAATCCTTCGCGGAGGGTCCGGGCTATGCGTTCTTCACCAGCAATGAGAACGCCAGCGTCGGCGTGATCGAGCACAGCGGTTCAGCGATCGAGGCTGGCCGGGTCGAACTCAAGGACCTGGAGCAGCAGATGCAATGGGTCGGGCTTCAACTGATGATGTCCAGAACCGGAACCAGCACGGCGACCGGGGATGCCATCGACGAGCGCAAGGGGAACTCCCGGCTTGCGATGTGGGCGGACAACCTCAAGGACGCGCTGGAGATCGCCCTTGACTGGATGACCGAACTTGGCGGGTTCGAGGCCGACACCACCGTCAACGTGAACAAGGACTTTTCCACTCTGGCCCATATGACCATGGCAGATGTTCGGGACATGTTTGCCCAGAGGGCCATCACTGGGCAGACATACATTCGGGAGGCTCAGCGCCGTGGCGTTCTGTCGGAGGACATCGAGCCGACCGAAGAATACGAGAAAGCCCTGATGGGCGAAACCTCGGACCCAACCGCGCAACCATAGCGCAGCGATGATCGTCGGGCGGGCCGGACCCGGTGATCCAACCACACGGCAGCGGAGAACAAAGACATGACACTGAAATACTCGGTCGAAACCCTGGACGACATCGACGAGCCGTTGCGCCCGTTCTATGAGCAGGGGGACAATGGATACACGCTCAAGGTGGCCGGGGTCGTGCCCGAAACCCAGTTCCGGGAGATCAACCAGAAGCTGGTGGATGCCAACGAGGAAGCCATGCGGCGGCGCAAGACCGTCGAAAAGTGGCGTGAACTCGGAGAAAGCCCGGATCAGGTGCGCGAACTCCTGAACGCCAAGGGGAAGCCCGGCAAGGACCACGAGGAAGTGGTGGCTCAACTCAAGAGCCAATACGAGACCGAGACGCAAACCCTTCGGGGCGAGATCAACAACATGCGGATGGGTGCTGCCAAGTCGCAGTTTACCGCGCAGCTTGCAGAGGCCGGCTTTCACCCCGAGGTGATCGGGGACATTGCCGCCGGAGCCACGTCAAGGCTTAACATTGACGAAAATGGCCAAGTGCGTATACTTTCCGCAGATGGAAAACCCCTGGCTGGCTCGGGGAGCGATGGATACGCCACACTGGCTGACCTCGCGAAAGAACTGGCAGCGGCCAAACCTTCGTTCCTGGTGGACAAGGGTGTCGGGGGCGGCGGAAAGCCCCCAGCGTCAAAAGGTGGTAACACCGCCAAAACTGTCACGCGGTCGCAGTTCGACGGAATGTCACAATACGAGCGATCCGCATTTTCGAAATCCGGCGGCAAGGTCGTTGACGGCTGACCGCTAACCATATGAGGCACGAACATGGCAAATGTTCTTACCGATCTGGCGGCTGACATCTACAAGGCCGCTGACGTTGTGGGCCGCGAACTCGTCGGCTTCATTCCCTCCGCAACCGTGAACGCGGGCACCGAGCAGGCCGCAAAGGGTCAGCAGGTCCGCTCGTTCTTCACTCGCGCCGCGACTGTCGTGGACAGCACCCCGGCGATGACCATTCCCGAGGGGGATGACCAGACCATCGACAATAAAGCGATGACCCTGACCAAAGAGCGGGCCGTGCAAATCCCGTGGACTGGTGAGGACATCCGCTTCGTGAACGGTGGCCCTGGCTATGAAACCGTCTATGGTGATCAGATCGCCCAGGCCATGCGCGCTCTGGTAAACGAGATGGAAAGCGACCTGGCAACGGAAGCCTACAAGAACGCATCCCGCGCTGTCGGGACCGCTGGCGCCACCCCGTTCGCCAACAACTTCGATGACATCGCCCTGGCTCGCCAAATCCTGGCGGACAACGGCATGCCGATGAACGATGGTCGCGTTTCCCTGGTGATGAACACCGCCGCTGGCGCGAACCTGCGCAACCTGGCCAACCTGCAATCCGTTTCGGACGCGGGCAATGACCAGCTTCTGCGTCGTGGCACCCTGCTCGATCTGCAAGGTGCGATGATCAAGGAAAGCGCCCAGGTCAAGCTGCACACCAAGGGCACTGCGACTGGCCTCGATGCCGCTGGCGGTGAGCCTCTGGGCGAGACCAGCATCGCGCTGGATGGTGGCGACGGTGGCACCCTGCTGTCGGGCGACATCGTGACCTTCGCGGGTGACACGAACAAGTACGTGGTCAACACGGGCTTTACCGCTGCATCCGGCACTGCTGTGATCGGTGGCCCCGGTCTGCGTGCGGCTCTGGCCGACACCGTGGAAATGACCATCGGCAACTCGTTCACCGCGAACGTGATGATGCACCAGGCTGCTCTGGAACTGGCCATGCGTGCCCCCGCTTCGCCGCTGGGCGGTGACGCAGCCATCGACGTGATGATCGTGCAGGATCCGACTTCGGGTCTGGTGTTCGAGATCAGCGTCTACAAGGGCTACAAGAAAGCCATGATCAACGTGGGCGCGATCTGGGGCTACAAGGCCTGGAAACCGGATGCCATCGCGATCCTGATGGGCTGATCTTTCCAGTGGGGCGGCTTCGGTCGCCCCATCACTAAGATCAGACAAGGGGACAGGCATGAAACTTGAGACGGTGACCATCGTCGCGGCCAATGCCAAGGGTCGCAAGATAATCAACAAGAGCGACTTCGATCCGGCGAAGCATCAGCTTTACGGTGCCGAGCCGAAGCCCGCGGCAAAGCCAACTACGGTCAAGCGTGGCCGTCCCAAGAAAAAGGCTGACTAATGGCACTGGACACCACCATCGGCGGAACATCGTCGGACAGCTACATCACCCGAGCGGAATACATCGCCTACTGGGCGGCGCTGGGCGTCGATCTGTCGGGTGGTGTCGAGGCTGATCAGGAAGCCGACCTGCGCCGTGCGGTGCAGATGATCGACCGCAAGTTCCGGTTCGCCGGGATACAGCAATACCAGCACCAAGCGCTTGCCTGGCCACGCACGACCGACATTCTGGTGGATGGGTGGCCCGTCGATCCCGACACGATCCCGCAAGACATCCGGGATGCCCAGGCCGAGGTCGCATACCAGATACAGCAGGGCTATGACCCGTTCCCGAGACTGACCAAGGCGGCGGTGAAGCGCGAGAGCATCGGCGCTGGGCCCGTTTCCAAGTCGGTGGAATATGTCGGCGGCGGTAGAGAGACTGACCGCGTGGTGGCTGTCGAGGGGCTTCTGCGCCCGTATACCATCGGCGGAGGTGCCGGGGGCAACCAGATCAAGATGGTGCGAGGGTGATGGACTTCGACTATGCTGAACTGCAAGCAGACGTAACGGAAATCCTGACCGCCGCTGGCTTCACGGCCACTCTGGAGGTGCCAGGGACCGGGACTGGCCCTGCCTATGACCCAACCCCAGGGGCACCCACCACCCACAGCATCACGGTGGTGGATGATCAGTTCGACCAGACATTCATCACCGACACCCTGGTCCGCAAGCAGGTGCGGACGCTTTACATGGCTGTCGGCGGCGTGGTGCCGACCGAGGATTGCCGCGTGCAGGTGGATGGCGTGTGGCATGAGATCGACAAGGTGCGCCCGGTCGCCCCTGGCAATGTGGACCTGCTCTACGCGATTGAACTGGTGGGCTGATGGCCCAGCCGCCCGTCGCCATAGCCCGCCTGACGGATCAGATGGAACCACGGGTCGCCCGTGCGTTCCTGGATGCTGTCCAGGACATGACGACATCGGCCAACATGTCGGCCCTGGTGGCGCACATCGAGGCCGGGAACACGGAAGCGATCATGCGGTCGCTCAACCTTCAACCTGACATGCTGGCCCCCCTGGATCGAGCGATCACCGAGGCTTTCGCGGATGGTGGGCAATACGAGATCGAGACCCAGGACGTGCCTGACCCGGATGGGGTCGGCCCCCTGGTGATCCGGTTCAACGGTCGGAACCCACGGGCCGAGGCTTGGGCCAGGGAACGATCGTCGCAGCTTATCGTGGAAATCCTGGAGGATCAGAGGGAAATGGCCCGCATGGTGATCCAGGACGGCATTGCCCGAGGCGTGAACCCCCGGCAGACCGCCCTGGAACTTGTCGGACGCATGGACCCTATCACCCGGACACGGCAGGGGGGCTTCATCGGCCTGACCGGTCAGGAAGCCGGATACGTGATGAACGCCAGGACGCAACTGACATCGGGAAGCCCCGCTGATCTGCGTGCCTATCTGGAGCGGACCCGGCGAGACAAGCGGTTCGATCACCATGTGCAGCGTGCCTTGGAAAGCGGGGAGCCGATCCCGACGGCTGTGATCGAGCGGATGGTGATGCGATACAAGGACCGCCTGCTCAAGACCCGAGGGGATCGGATTGCCCGAACAGAGACACTGACCGCGCTCAACGCGGGCCGGAAAGAGGGCTTTGACCAGATTGTCGAGGCAGCGGGCATCCCGCGAGATCGGACGAAAAAGATATGGCGGGCCACTGGGGACAGCCGAACCCGTGACACCCACTTGATCATGGACGAGCAGGAGAGGGCCAAGGACGAACCGTTCGCCACTCCTGGCGGGTTCTTGATGCAGCATCCTGGCGATGTGTCGCTGGGCGCGCCGCCTTCGGAGACGATCCAGTGCCGTTGCTGGATGGAATACAAGGTCGACTATCTGGGGATAACTGGCGATGGTGACTAAGTTCGCTGCCCAGCTTGATAAGTGGGCCAATCAGACCTCGAGGGACCTTGAACTGATATTCAAGGAAAGCGCCCAGGAACTGTTTTCCAAGGCGCAGACCCCGGTCGCCCAGGGTGGCAACATGCCCGTGGACACCGGGTTTCTACGCAACAGCTTCGTGGCTGGTCTGAACGGATCGACCTCGCTGACCGGGCCTGACGCCTATGTCGCTGCAATAGCTGGCGCAAAATTGGGCGATGTGGTATTTGGAGGATGGACGGCGAAATACGCGGCCCGCATCGAGTTCGGCTTTTCCGGCCAGGACAGCCTCGGACGGACCTATAACCAGGACGGAAGGGGCTTTGCTCGGAAAGCTGCGATGGAGTGGCAGCAGATCGTCCAAAGAAACGCGGCGAAGGTGCGAGCAAGATGAGCCAGACGGAACTGGAAATCGCTCTGAAAAAGCATCTGCATGATGCAGCCCTGGGCTACGATGTGGCCTGGCCGAACCAGTATTTGGACGAGACCGACGAGCCGTTCCTGGTGATCCAGATGCTTCGCGGGGATGTAACCCGCCTTGGCGCGAACGGTGCGGATCCTCACTTCTACACCGGGATTTTCCAGGTCACGGTGATGACGCGCTTCGGGGATAGCACCCGGAACGCCAACGAGATAGCAGATCAGGTGGTGGCCCTTTTCCCTGCGGGGCTCCGCATCGGCCTGACATCGGGCTATTGCGACATCGTTCGCAACCCGGTGGTGCAAGCGGGGTATAAAGACGATGGCCACTGGCGGACGCCCGTGGACGTCAACTACAGGGCCAAGTTCTAAAGGAGACACCAACATGGCTGAGAGCATTGCATCCACGATCAGCATCGCCACTGGCGAGCCTGCCACCTTCGACGCTACTGGCTTCGCTACGCTGACCTACGAAGAGGTCGGTTCAGTCGCCAGCATCGGCGCATATGGGGACACCCATGCTGACATCACCCCGCCGCCTGACCTAAAAACCGGGCGTCAACTGCACTTCACTGGCGCTACCGATGGCGGCGAGGTTCCCGTCCAGGTGCATACCGAGGACTTCGCTGACGCGGGTCAGGGCGCCGTGCGCGCCGCCAATGGTGCCCGGGCGAACTACTCGTTCAGGGTCTTGGACCCGGATGGCAACATCGACTATTTCTACGGTCGGGTCGTCAGCTATCGCGGCCTGGAAAAGTCGGCCACGTCCTATGAGGGGTGCGAATTCACCCTGCGCGTGAACAGCGGCATCGTAACGGATGAGGCATAAGGCATGGACCTAGCCAAGCTGGATGTTCGGGCTGCTGCGGATGATGGTGCGAGCCTTCACCTGCGCAGCCCGTTCACGAACGAACCACTTACAGGGGAAGATGGGAAGGCTGTCACGATCCGAGTTCTGGGCCGTGACAGCGCCCGCGTCGAGGAAAAGCGGCAGGAGATCGAGCGCCGGAAAGCCAAGGGTGAGCAGATCACCGACAAGGAACAGGGCATCGAACTCCTGGCAGTCGTGATGGCTGGCTGGTCTGACAATCTGGGCTTCGATGGTGAGCCGCTTCCGTTCAGCTTCAAGAACGCGGTGCGGCTTCTGTCGGACCCGCGCACGGAATGGATCGGGGAACAGGTCGCGCCTTTTTCCCTGGCCCGCCGCAACTTCGTCGGGAATGTGCGGACGGGCTGATCCTGCGGTCGAAATACCTCGGCTTTTTGCATGAGGTGCCAGAGGGGTGGGAACAGAACAGATGGCAAAGGCATGAGGCGGCAACAGGGCAAGCGCCCGACCTACCACCGCTGCAATCCGGCCAGTATCTTGTGGACGCGCTTGCGGAACTTCGCTTCGCGGACAGTTTTCAAGGGGGGCTCCGGTCCGTATCATGGACGGAGATCAAAGCATACGGGGAACTGACGGGGACCATATCGGAACCGTGGGAAGCCAGGATGCTGAAAGGCATGTCAGAGGCATACGTCACTGGCAGGTCACTGGGCAAACAGCCGCTGGCTAAGCCCCCCTGGGATGGGTCCAGGCTGGTCAGCGCGGTAAGGATGAAGGGTCGCTGACCATGATCGACGTAGCAAACCTAGTCCTGGAGGTGGACAGCCGAGATGTTGAGCAGGGTCGGCAGGCGCTGACCCGGCTTGCCCGGACTGGCACGGAAGCGTCGAACGAACTGGCCACCGCGCTCAAGCGATCTGAAACCGAGTTCAAGGACCTGAAACGGTCGATTGACCCAGCCTACCGGGCGTCAATCCAATACAAGGAAGCCGTCGAGACCGTGCGCCGTGCGGTTCGGACTGGCGCGATCACCCAGGACGAGGCGAACCGGGCGCTGCAACAGGTGGCGACCCAGTATCGGGTGACATCAGCCGCAGCGGAACAGTATGGCATGGCGGTCAGTCGAGCCGGGGGCAGTTCCAGCCGCTTCGGGTTCGCGATCCAGAACGCATCGTTCCAGGTCGCCGACTTCGCTGTGATGGTCGGCTCCGGCATGGGTGTGACCCGTGCCTTCGCCACGCAGCTTCCGCAGCTTCTTGGCCCTCTGGGCATGTGGGGCGCATTGCTCGGTGCCGTGGTGGCTATCGGTGGTGCCCTGGTGCCCGTTCTGTTCGACATAAACAAGAAGACCAAAGAGTTCACCGAACTGCTGGAGGATGCTCAAGCTGCGGTGGATCGCGCTGGGCGCAGCATGGAGATCATTGGGGCGCAGGGGGCAGATCGCCTGCGGGAGCGTTACGGGCAACTGACCGAGCGCGTGCGGGAACTGTCTGAGGCGCTGGCCGACATCGAGCGGCAGGCCATGACCGTCGAAGTGCAGGAAGCCATGTCGGGGCTTTTCTCGCCCGAGTTCTTCGACCAGGTGACATCGAAGCTTGGCGCGGTAGGCGCGGCAATGGTCGAAACCACCGACGAGGACATTGCCTACATGCGGCGCGAGATCGGCCTGCTGGAACAGCAGATCGAGGACTTCCCGCATCTGGAGCCGACACTTCGCAATCAACTCACCGAAATGCGTGAGGAACTGGCCGCGATGATCGGTGATACTGCCAACATGGGCCCCCTGCTGGACGGCATGATCATTCCACCGGATGCAATCCAACAGTTCCGGGACCTAGAACAGACCATCCGAAACGCAACTGCTGCTGGAAACTTCCAGGAAGCTGCTGACGGCATTTCTGACATGCGGTCGCTGATGGAAAGCTTCGGCATCGAGGTCAACGAGGGCGCGGTCGCCAACATGACCCGTCTGGAGGATGTCCTGCGGCAAGCAATCGCCCGTGGCCTTGAACTGGATGGAGCGACCGATGGCACCGCCGCTAATGTGAGTGCCGCGGCGAACGAGGCATCGCGCCTGGCCGATGAACTTATGCGGGCCGCAAGCAATGCCATGTCCCTGGCCCAGCAGAGTGCCTTCGGGGTGACGGAGAGCGAAATACGGCTGCGTCTGGCTGGTGATCCAGTGGCGCAGGCGCGTGAACTTGCTGGTGCCCGGTTCGACTACCAGGTCGGTGACGTGACTGGCATGGACCCAGTGGTCCAGCAGGGGCTTGCCCAACAGCGCGAGGCATACATCGCCAATGCGGAGGCGATTGCCCGGAACCAGCAGGCCCTGTCAGACTGGAACGCAGCCCAGCGCAGCGGAGGTGGCGCAGCCCGAGAGTTCAACCGGGAACTGGAGCGTGCCCGAGACCTCTACACGGAACTGTCTGCCGGACATGAGCGGTTCCAGGCGGAACTGGACCTGCTTCGCCAGCAGTTCGACAACGGGACCATTTCCCTGGACACCTACATCGAGCGCCTGGGGGGACTGAAAGACGCCATGACCGCCAACGAGCGGACAGCGAAGAACCTGGAAAACGCATTCGCCAACACCGCCACGAGCATCGTGATGGGCAGCGAGAGCGCATCGAGCGCGATCAGCCGACTGCTGAACCAGCTTGCCCAGATGGCGCTGAACGCGGCTTTCCAGAGCCTTTTCGGCGGCATGTTCGGTGGGCTGTCCTGGCTGTTCACCCCGTCAGCGATGGGCAATGTGTTCGCCCAGGGCAATATCGTGCCGTTTGCCAACGGTGGGGTGGTATCTGGACCGACCGTGTTCCCGATGGCTGGGCGCAGCACCGGGCTGATGGGCGAGGCTGGGCCGGAAGCGATCATGCCGCTGTCGCGGGGTCCAGATGGCAAGCTGGGGATCCGCGCTGGCGGGGAGCAGACAATCCGTCTGGTGGTCGAGGCCGAGGAAGGCGAACTATTCGTGCCGCGCGTGCGTCAGATCAGCGGGCAGACCGCCGTGCAGGTATCGAGGAACACCGCGAGAGCGCAACAGCGGGCTTTCCCGGCCACGCTGGACGAGTATGACCGGAGGGGAACCACATGAACATAATCACCATGCCCTGGTCGCTTGTGATGGCGCAGGAATTTAACTGGGACATCGACTGGCGCGGTCAGGGGGCGCAGGAGACCAATGCCGGATCGCGGCAGATCGTCTACAATCAGTTCCCGCGCTGGTATGGCAAGCCCAAGCTGACCCTGGAGGGTGAGAACATCCGGCTGTGGCGGGCGATCCGGGCCGAGGCCCAGGGGCGGTTCAACGTGTATCGCATCCCGATGATCGACCCCATGACCTTCGACTTCAACTCGATCCCGCTTTCGGAGCAGAGCATCGGGGTCGAGAATGCCGAAGGGGTGCTGTTCAGCACTGGCTATGGATACGAATACCAGCCGTTCATTCTGGCGCTGGCGGATGCTTCGGTCGGGGCAACCACCCTGGACGTCGACACATCCGGCTTTTCGACTTTCGAGCCGAAGGCGGGGCATATCTACTCGCACAACGACTACCCGTTCGTCGTGACATCGGTCACGGAACTGGCAACGAACCAGTATCGGCTGACCGTGCGGATGGCGGTTCGATCAGCGATCACCGCCGGGGATGTGGTCCGGCTGATCCCGTATGGCCTTTTCGTGGCAGAGGATGATCTGACCGGGCGCGTGACGTTCGACGGTGCGCGGTATGCCCAGCCGGAGTTCGCTTTCGTGGAGTATCAGCGATGACGGACGAGGTGATCGGCAAGCTGGAAATGGTGAACATCAATACGCCGGACGGTGACTTCGGCTTCTTGATTGGGACCGATGGCAAGTTCGTCGATGCCAATGGCAAGGTCTGGTATGGGTCGCAGATGATCAGCGCGAGCGCACTGGAGGCCGCTTACAACGGGGTCGCCCCGCGTGGGGAAATGACCCTGGCTTTTTTCCAGGACCCGGACGCACCGGACCTGGTGGATCAGATCAAGGCACTTGGCAAGGACTATGTGCTGGGTCGAGAGATCACCTTTTACACCCAGCCGTTCACCGAACCCGCCCAGCTTTACGCGCCGACCTTGCAGCCCATCCTGGTGATGAAACGGACCATGCGGTCGATCCGGTTCAACGCCAACGGGCCGCAGGATCGGACCATATCGGTTACGTTCGAAAGCTTGTGGGAGCGCCGGAGGCAGTCGCGCCGCTTCGTCTACAACACCACCGATCACAGCAAGCTGATCGGGACCACCAACCCTTCCCTGGAGTTCATCCCGACCGTGGACTTCCAGGAGCAAAAGCTTTTCGACTGATGGACCTGCTATATCGAGAGATCAACGGCTGGATCGGCAAACCGTTCATATGGGGCGAGCGGGACTGCATGATCGTCCTGGGGGACTGGGTGCAGAAGGTGCATGGGTTCGATCCGGTCGCGGACCTTCGGTTCACCTATGACAGTGCAGGATCGTGCCAACGGCAGACCCGGTTCTTCACCGATCCGGTCGCGGCGGTTGCGCGGTTCGCGGAGGACATCTGCGGGTTCCAGAGGGTCGAGGAACCGAGCAAGGGCGACGTGGGGGTGCTTCGGGTTCCGGTCGATGGTAAGATGCAGCCAGTCGGGGGGCTATTCACAGGCCATAGCTGGGCCGTGAAAGCACCGATGGGGGCTACGACACTTCGGCCCCACGAGGTTCTTGCGATCTGGGGGGTCGGGTATGAAGGCAAAGACTAAGGCCAAGCTGTTCGCGGTTGCTCTGTTGAGTTCGACCGCGCTGACCCCGGTGAAGGCTCACGCTGCCCCGGTGGTCGCTGCTGTGACAACGGTTGTCGGTTACATCACGGCAGGCGTTACAGCCGTGGGGGCTGCAATCGGTCTCACGGGGGCCACGTTGGCCGCGTTCGCCACCATCGGCACGCAGATCGTGGTCGGGCTTGCCCTGAATGCCGTATCGCGTGCCCTGGCTCCGAAGCCGAACATCCCTGAACCATCGGTGCGGATGGTCAACTTTGCCCAGCCGCTTACCTATATGGAGACCGTCTACGGGACCGTGCGAAAGGGTGGGCCAATCGCCTACACGAACTTCGCGGAGAGCAAGAGATATAAGGTCGTGCTCCTGGCGGCGCATGAGATCGAGGGGATCGTCGAGCACTGGCTGGATGAGTGGCCCGTGACCATCGACGGGTCCGGGGTAGTGACGACAAGCCCGCCCGGATCGCTTGGCGAGATACACGTTCGCCTTGGAACGATCGGTCAGGCTGTCTTGCCCCTGAACTCTGTTTTCGCTGAACTGACCAGCAGCCACGACTTTGATGGTCTGGCGGTCGCGCAGATCACTGCCACCAAGCCCGCCGCAGAGAACTTCAGCGCGAACTACCCCAGGGGCCGGGAATGGCAATACGCGCCCGTGATCCAGGGGAAAAACGACATCTACGACCCGAGGACCGACACCTATGGATGGACCGACAACGCGGCCCTGGTGATTGCTGACTGGATCGTGAACACACTTGGCCGGACCGTGGACTGGGACGAAGTGGCTGACGAGGCAGATGTCTGCGATACCAACGTGACCACTCGATACGAGGGCACGATCAAAAAATGGACGATCAACTACAGCTTCACCGATGACATCGAGGACGAGCAGAGCCGGGCCATGTTCGCCAGCGCCTGCGATGCGTTCTTCTACGAGACCCCAGCCGGACAGGTTGGGTTCAAGGTCGGGCGATATGAAGCGCCAACCGTCACCCTGACTGATGATGACTTCTATGGCGTCACTGTCAGCCAGGGAACGGAGACAGAGACGCCAAACGAGTTCGTGATCAGATACACCGAGCCGAACAATGCCTATCGGGAAACTCCGACCGGCGCATGGATCGTCAACCCGTCTGGGCGGCGCACACGCGAGGAACTGGCCGTCTATGCGATCAACTCCCACAACCAGGCATCCAGGGTCGCCAAGCGGCTTGCTCGCGCCAGGAACCCGGAATACTCGATCCAGGGGGTGCTGAAATATGTCGGGCAGGACATTATCGGGCAGCGGTTCGTTCGGATCACCCACACGCAGCTTGGCATCGACCAGGTGTTCGAGGTGGATCGCCTGGTGCGTTCTGAGGATGGGCTGCAATACCAGATCGACGCTATATCGGTCGAGAGCGAGGACTTCGACTTCAACGCGGCCATCGAGGAACCGAACCAGCCCGCTTATGGTGATGTGACCCCAGTCGCGCAGGACTTCACGCCAACGGGCATCACGGCTGTGGCTGAGACCGTAAGCGGTGTTCCTGGCATCCGGGTATCCTGGAATGCCCAGGACCCTGGCGTGGCCCACAAGGTCCGGTATGCCAACAGTGGGACCACGAACTGGACCGTGACCGACTTCACCACCGAGAACACGTTGCTCCTGAACCCCCTGGTCGATGGTCAGGCATATGACATCCAGGTGCAGTCGGTGACTGACTTCTCGGGCCGTGCGCTGTCGGACTGGACCCCTGTCACACCGCTGACCCGGACTGCATACATCAACTCGACCCCGCCTTCTGCTCTGGCCAGCTTTACCGTGACCGGAGGGGTTGGGGAAGCGACTGTCGATCTGACCTCGCCGAATGACCCGAACTATTACGCGACCCGCATTTATCGAGGGACGACAACAACTTTTGCCAGCGCATCGCTGATCCATACCGAATATGGTTCGCCCAACTCGTCGGACAGCTATGTGAATAGCGGACTTGCCGCTGGAACCTATTACTATTGGGGCGAACCGATCAACAGTTCGGGGATCGCCGGAACGAGATCTGGCCCGGTCAGCGCGACCGTGACCTAAATCTAGCCGAAGCCATGCTTTCCTGCTAAATTGCAGGCAAGCCGATGCAAGGAGACTGACATGGCACTGCCACCGCGCACCGTTATTCTGGGCAGCCCGCCCTCACCGACCCACAAGGTCGATCCGCTTGAACTTGCCGATCTGCTTGAGACTATGGAGGTCGACACCGACGCTGCGCAAATTGCGGTAGATCAAGCTGAGGCGGCACGTGACGCCGCCTTTGTGAACGCCGATGTCTATGCGGACATCGCCACGGGCCGCGCTGCGGTGGCTGATGGCGAGCAATTCATGGTCGTCTCGTCGGATGGGACGGAGATCATTCGCTACGAACGGACGAGTTCCACAACGCAAACGGAGGTGGCGCGGTACCCGTCAGCAAACGGGGCTGCTGCAATCGCAGCCCGCGAGGTTGGGTTCATTGCGCCGCCTGCACTATCGAGCGCATTGTCCAAGATCATCAAGATCGAACTGTTCCGCTCGGTCAATGGCGTCACCATTACGCTGCCGTCGCTTCTGTGCGTGCGCGAAATCGCCCGCGATGGCCTCAACCGCTTCCGGTTCCGGCTCGCGGAGTTCGACGGCGTTTCGACATACACGTCTATCTCCACCGAGAACAACGCGGGCGGGGTGTCGATCAACGTGTCAGGATACACGGGCCTGCGGTGGATGGAAATCCTCGCAGACGGGACGCACCTCGGCCCAGCAGATAACACGATCATCGGGCGGGCGCTGATCGACTTCGGGTCGGGCGGCACTTTCGGCACCTATGCTGGCACCATTGCCTACGCGGTCGGCGGAATTTATCCGCTCTTGCAGCAAACTGGCAATGTTCTGATAAATGACATTGACGAACGCATCACCACCGCAGCAGCGATCAATGTCGGGGCTAAAATTCCGTTCTCTGACGACATGATTGGCGACGTCTTCTTGCGCCAGATGATCCGGTCCATCTGGCTCTATGGCTGCGACCCAACGCACGAATACGCGGTGTCATTTTTC
>Ga0255047_10001437_pt1 | contig 17317 bp, 14 predicted proteins | sample JV7_2_1_MG_FD_183640 | JGI IMG/M metagenome (GOLD analysis project Ga0255047, IMG submission 183640) | Seawater microbial communities from Jervis Inlet, British Columbia, Canada - JV7_2_1 | ecosystem: Environmental > Aquatic > Marine > Inlet | place: Canada: British Columbia | collected 2016-10-06 | reverse complement strand
GAGCTGAGTGTTCGGATCTCAGAGTTCGTGTTGCTCCAGAAAAGCCTGCGGCCGATGCCTGACAAGTGGCATGGTCTCAAAGACGTCGAGCAACGCAGCCGTCGGCGATACCTCGACCTATTGGCGAACAAGGACGCACGAAGCGTCGCCATCACCAGGGCGAGGATCGTGAGCGAACTGAGACGCCAGTTCGAGGACCGAGGGTATGTCGAGGTTGAGACACCTGTGCTGCTCGCAGAAGCAACGGGAGCAACAGCCAAACCGTTCACGACGAGCCACAACGCACTCGACATGGACATGCAGCTCCGCATAGCGACCGAGTTGTACCTGAAGCGACTCGTTGTCGGCGGCATCGAGAAGGTGTTCGAAATTGGGCGAATCTTCCGCAACGAAGGTATCGATTCGACGCACAACCCTGAGTTCACGATGCTCGAGTCATACGAGGCGCTCGCCGACTTCAACGACATCATGGTGCTCGTTGAGGAGGTCATCGCCGCATGTGCGATCGCCGCAACCGGCGCTACAGAGATCACGTACAACGGCAAGCCGCTCGACCTCAAGGGCCCGTACCGGCGGGCAACGTTGCTCGACCTCACCCGGGAGGTGCTCGGAGAGGACATCGACTACGACACGCCGCTAGCCGATCTGGTGTCCCTTGCTGCCGAACACGGAGCCGAACCCGAGGATCACTGGGGATCGGGGAGAGTCATCGAGACACTGTTCGATGAGCTCGTCGAGGACACGTTGTGGGAGCCGACGTACGTCACAGAACACCCGATCGAGACGTCACCCCTTGCACGTGTGCACAGGGACAAACCGCATGTGACCGAGCGGTTCGAGCTGTTCATCGCAGGTGACGAATACGCAAACGCGTTCTCGGAACTGAACGACCCGTTCGATCAGAGAGCCCGTTTTGAGTCCCAAGCAAGAGCCAGAGAGGCTGGTGACAGTGACGCGCATCCCATTGATGAGGACTACATCCTGGCCCTCGAGTACGGGCTGCCACCGACAGGTGGCCTCGGCATCGGCGTTGACCGGCTCGTGATGCTGCTCACGGACAAACAGCACATCAGGGAAGTGATCCTCTTTCCGACGATGCGACCGGAGAGCGACTGATGGTCATCCCCGATGTGACCGTCGATCTGGAGATTCCCAATGAGGGGATCCTGTCGAAGGTGCTGTACAAGGACGACAGAGTTCGGCTCGTCGGTTTCGCGTTTGACGTGGGCCAGGAGCTCACGGAACACACCGCATCGAAGCCGATCATCGTTCAAGTTGTCACGGGGCGCGTGGAGTTCGTGGTCGGCGAGGAAGCCACCGAGATGGATTCGACTGCCTGGACGTACCTCGAAGCGTCAGTTCCGCACTCCGTTCGCGCCCTCGAGCCAGCGCGCCTGTTGCTGACCCTGCTCTCGTAGCTCGCCGATCGCTCGGTTGCGCGTCGCTTCTCGGTCTGGGGAAGGAGGAAGGTTCCTAGGTGGCGATTCCCCCCGAGCCCATGACCCGCCACACGTCGCCGAAGGAGCCTGCCACATCGACGAGGAAGCCGTCCTCGATGGCGAAGGCCATGCACTGGACTGTTCGGTCACCGAGTTCGAAGGCGTAGGGGAACAGGCCGGTGGCGAACACGTCGACTCTCGCCGGACCCTTTCTGATGAAGTCGTCCAGAAGATCTGAGCATGCGTCCTGGAAGGCACTCGTGCCATCCTGGGGCCAGTCGTCGAACGCAACGGTTGCCTCGCCTAGGTACTGGTATCCGTGGCGGCTAGCGCAGTCAACCGTCGTGGGAGCGAAGGATCGGTCGAGACAGTTCCCAGGGTCAGGATTCCAATCGAGGTCGGTGCGATCAGCCATCGGACCTGCCATCAGCTCGAGACCGTCGATGCTGTCGATCTGCACCACACAGGTCAGGTACCGGTCCCCACGATCCCATTCGTCTTCGTCAGGCATGTACGTGATGAGCGTGGGTGTGTGGTCCTTCTGGGAACCGAACACCTCGTTGTAGGCCACATCACATTGGTAGTTGCGGTGGTACTCGATGGCTTCGTCATCGAACTCATCGATATCGATGCCGATCTGTTGCGACATCAGCACTTCGGCGTTGTGTGGACCGTCACACGGGACCACGATGTCCGGTGGAAATGGCGCGTAGGGGAGCGTCTCGGACTCCGGGTCGGTGTACAGGCATGTCCCTGGCTCCCAGACCCGTTGGGACTGACTATCGGCGCCGAGATCTTTGAGATAGGTGATCGCCCGGGCGGTATCCATCGAGGCGGAGATGACGAATCCGTCCCCCGTCGACCAAGCATGGAGGACGAGACCGCCCTCGGTCTCGGTCCGGAAGATGCCCTCCTCGATCTCGTCTGGTTCCGTGTCAGTGAGCGTGGCAATGAGCGTCGGGACGAGGTTCGGATCACCACGCCAGGTCAGCGTAGGGATGACGGAGACGGCGAGAACGTTGGTGCCTCTTCCGTCGGTGTATACCTCCCAGACGAATCCGTCAACGAGATCTGCCGGAAGCCACTGCTCTATCGCGGTGAGAGCATCCTGATCGAACTGGTCAGACTCTCCTGCGAGTTCGAAGTCTCCTGCGTCCCGGAACACATCGGCTGCCACGTCGTCCGGATCACCCCTCTTGGGTGGCTCCAGGCGGTCCCCGGAAGGTCCCGACGTATCGGGCGTGGGTGGCCGATCCTTGTCCGAACCGGATTTGTCCGGAGCGGTGGTGGACGTCGATGGCTCCGCGGAGGTTGCTGTCGGTGACGCCTCATCGCCGCTGGGAACGCATGCCACTGCGAGCAAGCACACGGTGATCGCCAACGACGTGGTTCGAATAGGCACACGACGAAACTAGCGGATTGCCGCTCCTCCACTGTTCTCTGGGCTGAAAACGTATGAAAACCACAACTGGAACCCTGGGTTCGCGGGAAGAGGGGGTTAGTGACGGGCGGAGAGGACTCGGTCCATGAGGTACTGGTCGAGGTTGTGGAGGACCTCGGTGAGGGGGTTATCCGGGATTCGGTCTGCCGCCTTCTCCGCCGTGCGAATGCGTTCCTCGCATTCGTTGAGCGCAGCGTCGATGTGGCCGCCGTCAATGGTGAGCTCGATGACACGGTTGATGGTTTCGAGCGGATACGGCCCACCGTCCGCAAGCAAGGATCGGACCTCCTCCCCATCGGAACCCTCGGCAGCGAGGAGTACCGGAAGCGTGAAGGTGCCCTCTCGGATGTCGGAACCCGCCGGCTTGCCGAGGAAGTCATCGCTTGCGACCAGATCGAGCACATCGTCCGTGATCTGAAACACCATGCCCATCTCCCACGCCCACTCCGAAATCGCTTCGATCGTGTCATCTGCCGCGCCTCCCGTCATCGCACCGAGCCTCGCGGAGGTGCGAATGAGCGACGCGGTCTTCCCACCGATGACGGTGTAGTACCCCTGGGGCCCGTGTTCGAGGCCGTGGGCAAACACGAGTTCAGATATTTGACCCTCGCACAACGTCGCGTAGGTGCGGGAAATGAGCGCGACGGCGTCCTCACCGAGTGGCGCTGCGGCTTCTGAGGCCCTGGCGAGGAGGAAGTCACCTGCGAGGATGGCAACGGTGTTTGTCCAGTTCGTGTTGACCGATGTCCTGCCGCGGCGAGCGTCTGACTCGTCGATGACGTCGTCGTGATAGAGCGACCCGAGGTGGACGAGTTCGACCGAAACTCCCGCTTCAACCGATTCGTTACCCGAGTTTGCACCAAGCTCGGCTGCCACCTGAGCGAGCAGTGGCCGATACCGCTTTCCGCCTGCAACCAGGCCGTGCTGGGCAATCTCGGTCAAGAACGGCGTCTTGGCAACCGATGCTTCTCTGAGACGGGTTTCGACCATCGCCATGCGCTCCCAAACGCGAGCAATGGGAACGAGATCCTGGAAGATCGGTTGGTCCAAAGGCGGCTCCGGTGCAGGGAATGCGGATGCTAGCCCGTCGGTTAGGGGTACCAGGCAGACAGCTCCGGCGCCGGAATCCGGAGACCCCTATCCCTGGCGTAGAGGAGATCGATACCTATACTTCGCGAGGCGCACCGGTTTTCGGAGCGCCACAGCCGTATGGGAGGTGACGAACGTGTTCGAGCGATTCACAGATAGAGCCCGCAGGGTCGTGGTACTGGCCCAGGAAGAGGCGCGTCTCCTCAACCACAACTACATCGGCACCGAGCACATCCTCCTCGGTCTCATCCATGAAGGTGAAGGCGTTGCAGCCCGAGCTCTCGAAAGCCTCGGAATCGACCTCGAATCCGTGCGCACGCAGGTCGTTGAAATCATCGGGCAAGGATCACAGGCGCCCACCGGACACATCCCCTTCACTCCACGGGCCAAGAAGGTCCTCGAACTCTCGTTGCGTGAAGCGCTCCAGCTCGGCCACAACTACATCGGCACCGAGCACATCCTCCTCGGTCTCATCCGCGAGGGCGAGGGTGTTGCGGCCCAGGTGCTCGTGAAGCTCGGTGCCGAGCTCACGAAGGTACGACAGACAGTCATCCAACTGCTCTCAGGCGTCGAGGGCGAAGAGGGCGAGCGTTCCGGAGGCCATTCCGGTGGCGGCTCAGGATCCAGGGGCGAGAGCTCGAAGTCAGGATCTGCCGTCCTCGACCAGTTCGGTAGCAACCTCACCCAGCTGGCCAAGGAGCATGAGCTCGATCCCCTCATCGGACGCACCACCGAGATCGAACGAGTCATGCAGGTGCTGTCGCGGCGGACCAAGAACAATCCGGTCCTCATCGGTGAACCGGGCGTTGGCAAGACAGCCATCGCTGAAGGGCTTGCGCAGAAGATCGTTGACGGGACGGTTCCCGACACTCTCGCAGGGAAGCACATCTACACGCTCGATCTCGGTTCGCTTGTTGCTGGGTCCCGGTACCGAGGCGATTTCGAGGAGCGTCTCAAGAAGGTTCTGAAGGAGATCCGCACGCGCGGCGACATTATTCTGTTCATTGACGAGATCCACACGCTCGTCGGTGCAGGTGCAGCCGAGGGTGCAATCGATGCGGCGAGCATCCTCAAGCCGATGCTCGCACGTGGTGAGCTGCAGACCATCGGCGCAACCACCCTCGAGGAGTACCGCAAGTATCTCGAGAAGGACTCCGCACTGGAGCGTCGCTTCCAGCCGATCCAGGTCGAAGAGCCTTCTGTTGCGGACACCATCAAGATTCTCGGCGGCCTCAGAGACTCATACGAGGAGCATCACAAGGTCGAATTCACAGATCAGGCTCTCGTCGATGCTGCGAACCTCGCAGACAGGTATATCGCGGACCGGTTCCTGCCAGACAAGGCAATCGACCTGATCGATGAGGCCGGTAGCCGCATGCGGCTCCGCCGCTCGGGTCTCCCCGAAGAAGTCAAGGAGATCGACGAGCAGATCGGGAAGATCCGTTCGGACAAGCGTGAAGCCGTCGGCGCCCAGCAGTACGAACGCGCCGCCCAGCTACGAGACCGCGAGCGTGAGCTCATCACCGAACGGACGGACGCCGAGAAGGTCGCATCCGCGGACAGCCCGATATTCATATCGACGATCGACGAAGAGGAGATCGCCCAGGTACTGGCCCAATGGACCGGCATCCCCGTACACCGGCTGACCGAGGAAGAGACGGCCAAGTTGCTCAACATGGAGGACGAACTCCACAAGCGAATCATCGGCCAGGGTGACGGTATCGCTGCCGTGTCGAAGGCGATCAGGCGCACCAGGGCAGGACTCAAGGATCCGAAACGTCCAGGTGGGTCGTTCATCTTCCTCGGCCCATCTGGCGTGGGAAAGACCGAGACAGCCAAGGCGCTCACCGAGTTCCTCTTCGGAGACGAATCATCGCTCATCCAGATCGACATGTCCGAGTACATGGAGAAGCACGCGGTTTCGAGGCTTGTCGGTTCTCCTCCTGGATACGTGGGATACGACGAGGGTGGCCAGCTCACCGAGGCTGTGCGTCGCAAGCCGTTCTCCGTAGTGTTGTTCGATGAGATCGAGAAGGCTCACCCCGACGTGTTCAACATCCTCCTCCAGATTCTCGAGGACGGCCGTTTGACGGACTCCCAGGGCCGCACCGTCGACTTCAAGAACACGGTGATCATCATGACGTCGAACCTCGGAACCGCAGATCTGCGCAAGAGGATCGGGTTCTCGACCGACGATGCAGCCGTCGACTACGACAAGATGCGCGCAAAGGTCTTGGAAGCGCTCAAGAACCACTTCCGCCCGGAGTTCCTGAACCGCGTTGACGAAGTCATCGTGTTCCATGAACTCACCACGGAAGAAGTGAAGTCCATCGTGGATCTGCTTTTGGTGCGGGTCCGTGAACAACTCGAGAGCCAGGCCCTCGACCTTGTCCTCACAGACGACGCGAAGGAGCTGCTTGCCATGAAGGGCTACGACCCACAGCTCGGAGCGCGGCCGCTGCGTCGTGCCATCCAGCAACTGCTCGAGGACCCGCTGTCCGAGAAGGTGCTCTTCAAGGAGTTCCCTGCCGGCAGCACAGTCCTCGTGGCGGTCGACGAAGAGGACCAGACCAAGCTCACCTTCGAAGCGATCGAGGCCCCCGCGGAACCCCCGGTGGAACTTGCAGAGAATTGAGAGCCTGCTGAACGATCAGGTTTCTGGACGGCCTCATGCTCGTTCTCGCGTGCATCGGCATGGTTCTCGTCCGGGGTGCGCGTTCGACCATCCGATGTGAATCGGTTCGTTGTGGGCCGGACCGGTAGCGCTTCAGCTAGCGCGCACGAGTGAGAACAGGAAGCGACCTTCGTGAAAGAAGGTCCGGGAGTGCATGACCGGTCTCGCATTCTGCAGGTAGTGAACCTGGTCCAGAAGCACGTATAGGGGGTCCTTTGGTCGGCGTCTCCAACCAACTTCGGGATCCCGGGACGCGTGGAGTTCCGTGACGGCTGAGGCCGGGGCAAGCCCGTGGCCGGCCAGAATCTGGAACAAAGAGCTTTCGATCGTGGTGGGATCAAATACATCAGGAAGGAGACTCCGGGGTATCGCGTCGTAGGAGAAAGCGACGACCTCGTCGTCAGCCGTGAGAGACCGTTCGGTGGCAAGAACCATTTCCTCGGGCTGCAATTCCAGCCGCAGGGTCTCCTCAGGGGTCCCTGGCCGGATCGTCCTCGAGTTGTAGACCATCCCGGGCCGCTGGCCGCAGGCTGCGATCGTGGCTGATAGGGACTCGAGTCGTCGAAGGTCAGCCCTCACCCTCGCGGCGGTCGCAGTTGCGTATGTCCCTGAGCCTCTTCGCGTGACCGTGAATCCGAAGCTCTGGAGCTGTCGCAGGGCGGTACGCACCGTGGCACGGGAAACCTCGTACTCGGCGGCGAGCTGGTGCTCCCCTGGTAGACGCTGACCCGGGCGCCACTCGCCGGCCAAGAGACGCTCCCTGAGGTGATCGAAGAGTCCAGCAGTGAGTGTGCGAGGACCGCCGGATACCTCATTTCCCAACGGTGATGTGTCTGACATGTCGATCTAGCATAGCTTCCGTCGGCCAGGTTGACGGACGCCGCAACGTGAGGTAACTTGTCAGACAAGTATGGGCAGATTTCGGAGATGACCATGGAGACGGATATCGGACCACCACGAGATCTGGTCGACTTATCGGGCGTCGTGGTCGCTGTTACGGGGGCGGGGGGTGGTATCGGGTCTGGCATTGTTCGTCGCTTCGCTGCCGCAGGCGCCTCCCTCGTTCTTCACTACCGATCAAACAAGCAATCGGTTTCGCACCTTGCCGATGCCCTTCCAGGCTCATCGGCGCTGGTGCAAGCGGACCTGCTGGGCACTGCCGGCGCCGATCGAGTTGTCGACGCCGCTCTCGATGCATTCGGTCAACTCGACGCTGTCATCAACAACGCAGGCATCCAACCGCTCGCGGGTCTGGACTCGATGACCGCCGCCGAGTGGCAGGCCATGATCGACGTGAATCTCACCGGAACCCACCTCGTCACCCAAGCAGCCGCCAAGGCGATGATGAACGCCGGCCGGGGTGGTTCGATCATCCATGTCGCTTCCATCGAAGGCATCCAGCCTGCGCCACTTCATGGTCACTATGCCGCATCGAAAGCGGCCGTCATCATGCATGCCAGAGCCGCGGCGCTCGAGTTCGGACGGAAAGGGATTCGTGTCAACAGCGTCTCCCCAGGCCTCATCAATCGCCAGGGACTCGATGCGAAGTGGCCCGACGGCGTCAATCGCTGGCGATCGGCTGCACCGTTGGGCAGGCTGGGTACGCCAGAGGATGTCGGAGATGCTTGCGTGTTCTTGGTGTCACCGCTCGCTCGGTGGGTAACCGGCCACAACCTGGTGGTGGACGGTGGCGTCTCGACTCGCCCAACATGGTGAGCAGGACCGATATGAGATGAGGACGCGGTGATGGCGAATCTGGACGATCAAGCGTGATCGTCACAGGTGCAGCCTCTCGTATCGCGTTGACAACCACAGATACACTCCCGAATGCGGACACCGATGTGCCGCTGGAAGACCTTCATCAAGACAACTTGATACGCCCTACGAGGAGGACTTGCATTGAGAGACCGCTGGAACGAGATCGAGGCAGCCGCACCGCACAGCGAGCTCGCGGAGTTCGTCCTGGCATCCCGCCTGTTCGGATCTGACCCCACACTGGTCTTGCACGGTGGAGGGAACACGTCTCTGAAGGCACCATTCACGGATGTCACCGGGGACGAGGTCGACGCCCTTTACGTAAAAGGGAGCGGTCGAGATCTTGCCACGATTGAGCTGTCGGGTTTTGCCGCCCTCCGGATTGCCCGGCTGGCAACCTTGCTCCATCTGGATCCCCCTTCGGACGGCGACATGATGCGCGCACTTGGCGACGCCCGGTGCGATTCCAGCGACCCGCTGCCATCCGTCGAGACCTTCTTGCACGCGTTTCTACCCCACAAAGCGGTGTTCCACAGTCACTCAGATGCGGTGCTGACGCTGACGAATCTGGCGGATGGGGAAGCTCGAGTTCCGAGCGTGTTTGGGGCGAAGGCGGTTGTCGTTCCCTATGTCATGCCCGGGTTCGAGCTTGCGATGCGACTCGCCGAGATATGGACGGGCAGCGACACACAAGACACTATCGGCATTGTGCTCTTGAACCACGGCTTGGTCACCTTCGGCGACACAACCCGCGAGGCGTATCACCGCCACGTGGAGCTGACGACCCTCGCCGACGAGTACCTGGCCGACAAGGCGCCTCTTCCGGAGTTCCGCTCTGCCCCGGCTCTTCCGCGTCCTCGAATCGACGAACTGGCCGAGCTTCGGTGTGCCGTTTCTGTGGCCGCTGGACGTTCCATGGTGACCAGCCGATATACGGACGACATCGTCCGCTTGTTTGTGACAAGGGAAGACCTGATGGATGCCGCACAACGAGGTCCGGTGACTCCCGACCATGTCATTCGAACAAAGCGGGTACCCCAGGTGGGGCGAGATGTGGACGCGTATGTGGATGCGTACCGCGAATCCTTCGAAGCATTTGCGCAGCGAGAAGCCCCTGGCTTGAACATGGTCGATCCGGCACCGCGCATCATCCTCGATCCTCGTCTCGGCATGATCACTATCGGTGCGGGACCTACCGACGCCGTGATCGCATCCGAGATCTATCGGAACTCGATGCAGGTGATCACACAAGCAGAGACACTGGGCGAGTACGCACCCCTTCCGGCTGCAGCTGCCTTCGCTGTCGAGTACTGGGAGCCCGAACGAGCCAAGCTCGCTGCCGACGCCCCCGCTCTCGAATTGCAGGGAGAGGTGGCGCTCGTGACCGGAGCCGCCTCCGGGATCGGGCGGGCGTGCGCCGCCGAACTCATCTCGCGCGGAGCCGCTGTTGTCGGACTCGACATGGCTGATGGAACAGCCGACACCTTCTCCGGAACTTCCTGGCTCGGCATCCGGGTGGACGTCACCGATGAGGACGGTGTCGATGTTGCGTTGCGCGAAGCCGTGGATCGCTACGGCGGTATCGATATCGCTGTGATGGCGGCCGGTATCTTCGGAGCGTCTCGACCATTGGCGCAGCTCGATAGAGACGAGTGGAACCGGGTCATGGCCGTCAATGTCGGTTCCGTCGCCAGCCTGATGGCGCGGTTGCACCCCTTGCTCACCTTGTCGTTCCGCGGCGGAAGGGTCGTGATGGTTGCATCCAAGAATGTTGCAGCGCCCGGGCGGGGTGCCGCCGCGTACTCGGCCTCGAAGGCCGCAGTGACGCAACTCGCCAGGGTCGCAGCTCTGGAATGGGCGCAAGATGGCATCCGAGTGAACTGTGTTCACCCCGACGCCGTCTTCGATACGGGTTTGTGGACCACCGAATTGCTCGCTGAGCGGGCCGCTCACCACAACGTGAGCGTCGAGCAGTACCGTCGCCGCAATCTCCTACAGAAGGAGGTGACACCGGCGACGGTGGCGCGTTTGGTCGCCGAGATGTGCGGCGAGACCTTCGCAGTCACCACGGGTGCGCAGATTCCGATCGATGGAGGCAGCGAACGTGTCATCTGACCGGCCAAACTTTGAGAACCCAGGCCCTGGGTCGACGTTGCGACTGCTCGCTGTCGGGAAGAGCGACGTTCCCGACCGGAATCTTGGTGGTCGGTGTTCCAGGTTGCCCTTGATGCTCTTGCGCGCAGCTTCGCCCAGCTCCGCTTGTATCGGCTGCACCACCGCAAGCGCGTGCGATCCAGCCTCTCAGCGACTGGATTCGGAGATGCGCTCCGATTCGAATACCTCGAGGGCGTCCTCGGGCGACATCGAATCGTGGACAATCGCCCTGAGCGCCTTCGCCATGGCGATGGGGTGGTCGTTCTGCCATACATTGCGACCGAGATTGACTCCGACAGCGCCGCGCTGAATCCCGTCGTGCACGAACCGAAAGACCTCGATCTCCGAGTCGGTCACCGGCCCGCCCGCGATGACGACGGGAACTGGGCAACTCTCGGTGACCTTCTCGAATTCCTCGCACCAATAGGTCTTGACGACTCGTGCGCCTAGTTCGGCAGCGATCCGGCACGCGAGCGCCAGGTAGCGGGCATCTCGTTTCTCGAGTTCCTTTCCGACCGCCGTCACCGCCATGACCGGGATTCCATAGCGTTCGCAATCGTTCACCATTTCGGCCAGATTCATCAGCGTCGCGTGCTCATTGTCGCTACCGATGAACACTGAAACGCCCACGGCAGCCGCATCGAGCCGGATCGCTTCCTCCACCGATGTCGTGATTGCCTCGTTGGTGATGTCCCCGAGGATGCTGGATCCGCCACTGACGCGAAGAATGATCGGTATCTGACTACTCGGTGCGACGGCGGAGCGGGCCACGCCGCGAGTCACGAACAGGGCATCGGCATGCTGGCCGACCGTGTCCACGATCAAGCTCGGCCGCTCGAGCCTCCGGGTCGGTCCGAGGAAATAGCCGTGGTCCATCGCCAAGAAGAAACACCTCCCATCCCGTCCCATGACCCGGCCCATGCGATTCGCCATGCCCCAATCCATGTTGTTCACCTTCCTCTTTCGATCGTAGGTTCTGTGTTTCGCCCACGGTGTGTACCCAGCGCCACCGTGTCCAGCGTATCTCCGAGATCGAACCTGATCACGCGCCGGTCCGTCACCAGCGCTGTGATGAGATCGACCGGGGTGACGTCAAACGCTGGATTGAGGGCTTCAGCGTCGGGAGGCGCGATACGGATCTGTCGAATTGAGAGGACTTCGGCAGATCCTCGATCCTCGATTTCGATCATCGCACCGGTGCGTGTGGCGGAGTCGACGGTCGACTCCGGGGCAACGATCACAAACGGGATATCAGCCCGGTGTGCGGCGAGCGCCAGTGAATAGGTGCCGATCTTGTTGGCAGTGTCGCCGTTCGCCGCAACTCGGTCGGCGCCCGTGAGCACGATATTCGTCGCGCCCCTGCTGATGAGGAAGGGAGCCGCGGAATCGACAATGAGGCGATAGGGGGCACCTATCCGAGACAGCTCCCACGACGTGAGCCGAGCACCTTGGAGAAGCGGTCGAGTTTCCAGGGCAATCACCTCTTCGAGTCGGCCTTGCTCGTGCATCGCCTGGATCACACCCATCGCGGTTCCCCGCTCCACGGCTGCCAGACCGCCCGTGTTGCAGATCGTCATTGCCCGCACTCTGGGATGCTCGACAAGTTCCGCAACGAGGTCGGCGCCGTACGCACTCATGGACCAGGACGCCGCGATCTCCTCGTCGCGGATGGCGAGCGCCTCGGCAAGAACCGCATCGCGTCCTTCCGGGACGTTTGCATATGCGCGGTCGACGCCCCCCGCGAGGTTCACGGCTGTGGGTCGGGCCTCGCGGATCGATTGTACAACTCGCTGGAATCGGCCGGGGTCTCTCTTCGGGTCGGTGTCTCGAAACGCGAGAGCCACTCCCATGGCGCCGGCTACTCCGAGTGCCGGAGCCCCGCGGATCGCGAGGGAGGAGATGGCATCTACGAGACTTGGTACGTCCTCGATCCTCCGAACGACGTACTGATTCGGCAGCAGGCGCTGGTCGATGATCTCGACCACATCGTCGACCCAATCGATCGTTCTGGAGTTGTCGCCTGTCGGTTCATACACGCCCGATACCTCGCGAGCACTTGTCTGACAACATCAGGCGTGCAGGTTATCACACGCTTCAGTTGTCTGACAAGTAGGATACCGCCTACGATGGTCAGACGAAGCGATGCGTGAGTTTCGCCCCCGGCAGCAACGCCGGCGGCGAGGAGGCCACAGTGATCACCCGTTACTACGCGGACCATCTTCTCGTCGGGGACAGTGGGTCCGGCTTGCTCGCATCTGGCGTTGTTGACGTCGCCGATGGTCGGGTCATTTGGTCCGGTCCCGCTTCCAAGGCACAAGAGCGACCGGGGGCATCTCGAATCGACATCCCGGGGCTCCTCATGCCCGGATTCGTGAATACACATTGTCACACACCGATGGTCCTGCTTCGAGGCGCGGGAGAAGGCCTCCCTGTGGATCGCTGGCTTGCCGAGGTCATGTGGCCGCGTGAGGACCGCCTCACGCCCGAGGATGTCTATTGGGGCATGACCCTGGGTACTGCGGAACTCCTTCGCAATGGGGTCACATCCTCGGTCGAGATGTACTTTCATCCCGACCAGGTGGCCCTTGCGGCGAGCAGAGCCAAACTGCGCTGCATCGTCACCCCGCCGATCATCGAGGCCGCGGATCTGAGCCGGCTGGGAACAGTTGATCACCAACTCAGGACTGCAGCAGATCTCGGACATCAATGGTCAGAGCACGATTTGATCGACATCGGGCTCGGACCACATTCGGTGTACGCTCTGTCGGACGAGGTGCTTCGCGAGGTCGCACGAGTCGGCGCCGCCGAGGATCTCATGGTTCACATCCACCTTGCTGAGCAGAGGTATGAGGGCGATCTCTGTCTCGAGCGATACGGACGACCGCTCGTTCCGTACCTCGAGGATATCGGAATGCTCGAGTCCCACTTGCTCGCCGCCCACGGAGTCTGGCTCACCGAAGACGACCAGACACGCCTCACCGAGCACTCGGTGGGTGTCGCACACTGCCCTGCTTCGAATGGTCGGCACGCCTCGGGAATCGCCCCGGTCGTGGACCTTCGGCAGCGGGGCATCCCTGTCGGACTCGGCACGGACGGCCCCGCATCACACTCCAGGCTCGACATGTTCGCCGAGATGCGCCTCGCCTTGCGCATGGCTCGGCTCCGGGCCTTGGACGCCGAAGTTCTCACACCGACAGATGCCCTGGCCATGGCAACATCTGAGGCGGCCACCGCACTTGCGCGATCCGACATCGGGACACTGCAACCTGGACGTTGGGCCGACATGGTCAACGTCGCAGTCGATGGATCCTCATTCACTCCGGTGCTCGAACCGGAGGATATTCTCACTCACCTCGTTTGGAGCGGCAGCCCGTCAGACATCCGCAGCGTGTGGGTCGGCGGTCACCAGGTGGTGGACAACGGCCGATGTTTGACGGTCGATGTCGTTGAGGCTCAGCGTGAGGTCACGGTTCGGGCTCGCCGCCTTGTGGGGGACTGATGACACATCGAGCTAGCGACATCATCAGAATCCTCGAGCTCGAGCCGCTACGGCGCGAAGGAGGAATGTGGGTGCAGTCCTATCGAGACGATCACTCGAGCGCCATCTACTTCCTGATCCAAGATGGTGACTTCTCTGCGATGCACCGACTCTCCGGTCCCGAGATCTGGCACTTCCACGCCGGCGCACCAGCACGGATGCTGCTGCTCTTTCCCGATGGCCGCAGCCGGGAACCGATTCTTGGCAGTGATGTGGCTTCGGGTCAGCGTCCCCAGGTTGCCGTACCTCCCGGTGTCTGGCAAGGGGCGTCGTCAACGGGTGACTGGAGCCTCCTCGGGACCACGATGGCTCCGCCATACCGCGAGGACAGCTTCGAACTCGGAAGCCGCAAGCTGCTCGGGGCACGCTTTCCCTATGCCCGCAGCCGAATACAAGAGCTCACATGACGAAGACGGGGCACGTCCTCGTGTTCTGTTGCAGGACACGCTGATGTCACGAGACATTGGGTCCGAGGGCGGTCTTGGACAGGAGGCACGGCGCACTCACGGCACCTACGACGGGCCGAGCACCCATACGCTTGACGTCCTGTGAGCCGCCACTCCACCATCATCGTCGTTCTCGCTTCCGCCTATGTCGGTGCCCAGGTGCTTGCCGACGTCGCGAGCTTGCGAATCGTCGAGGTGTTTGGCATAACCATGGACGGTGGCACGCTGATCTACCCGTTCACCTTCACACTCCGCGATCTGGTGCACAAAGCAGCGGGCATCGCCACCGCGAGGGCCCTCATATTCACAGCCGCCGGAATCAACGTGGTCATGGCAATCCTGTTTTGGATCGTCGCGGCCCTACCACCAGATCTCGCTGTCGGTCCACAGACCGAATTCGGTGCAGTCCTGTCGCCGGTCTATCGCATCGTTCTGGCATCAATCGTCGCCGAGATCGTGTCAGAGCTCATTGACACCGAGGTGTATCGGCGCTGGGTTGACCGCTTCTCGGAGCGGTGGCAGTGGGGCCGGGTCCTCGCCTCCAACGCGGTGGCTGTCCCCATCGACTCCGTCATATTCGCCGTGATCGCGTTCGGCGGGGTCATCCCAGCCTCTGCCGTGGTGGCGATCATCTGGGGCAACATCCTGGTGAAGGGTCTCTTCACGGCAGTGTCGATTCCATGGATCTACGCAGTGAAGCCCGGGTGACCGGAATCGACGTCCACGGGTGGTGGTTGAGCAGACTTCAGGGGTCGACGGCGAAAGCAGAAGCACCCTGGCGCGTGGTAACATTCAGGGTTGGATCACCGGAGTGGCACGCCGCCGCAATGGTTCCCCCTGTCACAGCGACAGGGCGTACGCACATATCGGAGGATCTCTTGACTAAACGTTTCAAGCTCATGGCTCTCCTGGCCGTTTTCGTACTCATCGTCGCCGCTTGCAGCAGTGACGACGACGCGGCCGACGAGACCACAACCGTACCACCTACGGAGACAACAGCCGCGCCTGAGACAACAGCCGCGCCTGAGACAACAGCCGCGCCTGAGACAACAGCCGCGCCTGAGACAACAGTTCCGCCGCCGCCGGCGACCGAGGGGTTGATCACGCTGGCACAGGAGTGTGCGACCTACGGAGGTCTTCAGGCACCTGACGGCTTCCGCGTCAACCTCGTGACGGACATCGGAAAGGTCGACGACGGCACATTCAACCAGTTCGCCTACGACGGCATGGTTGGTGCACTCGAATGCTTCGGCATCGAAGACTCCAGCTTCATCGAGACCGTGTCCGAGGCTGACTATGCGGCCAACATCGCAACGTCACTCGAAAACGACCCGAACGTTCTCGTCACGGTCGGATTCCTGATCACAACTGATACCGGGGCAGCTGCCTTGGAGAACCCAGATGTTGATTTCGTCGGAATCGACCAGTTCATGCCGGAGTATCCCACCAACATGGTTGGCGTGCTCTTCAACGAGCACGAAGGCGGCTTCATCGCAGGAGCGATGGCAGCTCTTCTGACGGAGAGTGGCGTGGTCGGTGTGGTTGCTGGCCGCGAGGACGTACCACCGGTGGTGAAGTTTGTGAACGGCTACATAAGCGGAGCGGCATCGGTCGATCCGGCGGTCCGAGTGCTCTCGATCTACAACGAGAGCTTCGGCGATCCGGCCAAGGGAGCATCTGACGCAGAACAGTTCATGGGTGAGGGCGCCGATGTGATCTTCGGTGCTGGCGGCCCGACCGGTTCGGGCGGCGTGAAGGCTGCCGCGGAATCCGGCGCCTGGGGCATTGGCGTCGACCAGGACGAGTACTTCACAACCTTCGAGGAAGGGTCGGTTCCGGGATCGGAGTTCCTGGCCACCTCGGCGATGAAGCGTGTCGACCTCGCTGTGTTCCGCAACATCGCGGCGTCCATCCAGGACACCTTTGCGGGCGGGTTCTTCTTCCTGACGGCCGCGAACAGTGGGATCACGTACGCACCGTTCCACGATGCGGACATTCCAGGCGAAGTGGCTGTGGCGATTGAGGCCATTCGAGCCGGTTTGGCAGACGGCAGCATCGAGACCGGCGTTTGCGGTATCGATGGTTTGTTCCTCGGTGAAGCCTCGGCGTGCGACGGCTGATTCTCGGACCAATGCAATAGACACAGACAGGCCCGGCACCCGAAAGGGTGCCGGGCCTGTTGCATGAATGGAGTTGGCCGGCCTCGTGGGCTACTGTCCCGTACACCGGCCCTGGCTCGAATGGAGGAAGATGACCGCCGCTGATGATCCCGTCCCAGTACTCGACGTTCGCGGCATCACCAAGACGTTTCCGGGAGTGATTGCCAACGAGGACATCGACCTGACCCTCAACCAGGGTGAGATCCACTGCCTGCTTGGAGAGAACGGAGCCGGAAAGAGCACCCTCGTAAATGTGATCTTCGGACTCTACCAACCCGACAGGGGCACCGTTGAGGTGCGAGGCGAAGAGGTGAAGTTCGCCGGTGTCGGCGAGGCCATCGAGCACGGTATCGGCATGGTGCACCAACACTTCCAGCTGATCCCAATCTTCACTGTGGCCGAGAACGTCGTTCTGGGCGACGAGCTCACGAATGGGCCCTTCCTCTCCATGAACGATGCCCGCCGCCGTATCCATGAGCTAGGGGACCAGTACGGGCTCATCGTCGACCCAGATGCCAAGGTCGGGGATCTGTCGGTTGGTGAGCAGCAACGTGTCGAACTCGTTAAAGCGCTGTTCCGCGAGGCCGACATCCTCATCCTCGATGAGCCGACGGCGGTGCTG
>Ga0255047_10001435_pt1 | contig 17347 bp, 12 predicted proteins | sample JV7_2_1_MG_FD_183640 | JGI IMG/M metagenome (GOLD analysis project Ga0255047, IMG submission 183640) | Seawater microbial communities from Jervis Inlet, British Columbia, Canada - JV7_2_1 | ecosystem: Environmental > Aquatic > Marine > Inlet | place: Canada: British Columbia | collected 2016-10-06 | reverse complement strand
TTAACATACGATACATTAGTCCAACCATTTGTGTCATGTAAGTCATGAACAATGCAGCAAGTGAACCTATGCCCCGACCAAGTGCTTGTCTATTCTCTTTACCATACACCCCGAAAGTTTCATCTGTCATGAAACGTGCAAGTGCTTCTGGGGATCTTCCAAATTGTTCCATGGTATGTTGATAATCCATATCATTACCATATAGTAAATCCGCTTTATCTAAAACTGAAGGGTCATTCATAGCTAAGTTATAAGTTGCAATGAAAGCCGTGATACGAGAGGCTGCCTCAAAAGTATTGAACGCTCCTCCTACAACTATATTTTCAAAAGTTCTAAAAGCTTTATGTCTTTCTTGTTGACTACCAACTAAATTTCCCCCCATGCCTGGCATAATACCAGCTTCAAGTAAAGCCTGTCCTTGTTTAATTGTACCATCTGCAATGGCTCTCATTAAAGCTTCCTTGATTGGGCCGTCAGGTAATTTATCAAAATCAAGAAACGCATCTTGATACTGATTCTTTCCCGCAATTCCGTGAACCACCATGCTACTTGCATGGGCAAAAGCTTTACGTAATTCTCTTAGGGTTGATACTGTGCCCCCTAGTTGTGATAGTATAGGTCCTGTAAATTGTACCATACTCATTGTTTGCAGAAAAGCTGATGATAAATTACCACCAAGATACCACCAGAATCCTATGCGTCTATAGAAAGCAAATTCCTGAACAGGATCTTCTATATAGTTATAATAATTTTCTGTAAATTTTAATAGATTTTTATTACCCTTATCAAGTGCGTACTTTCTAGTTTCATCATAGTATTTGTTTTTATCTTTGGCATATCTATTACGTGCGATGGTATTACTAGCCACACTTAAGTATTGGAATATTGCACGAGGAAAATCAGAACTATAACCTGGGACACCTTCAGCTCCAACTGATTTATCTCTTTGTATGTAGAATCTATTGATGCCCAATACATCTTTATCCAAACCTTTTTTGGCAAGAGTTTCTCTTAACGCTTTTAATATCTCTTGATAATTTTGTGCATTGGTATCCGCCATAAACTGTGCTAAGTATTCTAAATTTCTAAATCCTCTTCCTTCCCTTATCATTTCTCTTAATTTTTCTATTGACATTTCTGCAGGTTTGCTTATTTCTCCATCAGGAAATTTCAAACGAATGTCATTCATGGCGGCTTGGGCTTCACCCATACTTTCAAACTGTTGATACCATACCAACTTATCCACTTCAACTTCTTTGCCTGTCTTATCTTCTTCTATAACTGTTTGATGTACACTAATAAAATAATTACCGAAACGCATTAACGGTACATACATTTTTTTATTTAATGTTTCAATATTGCCCGCTATATCCAACAGCGCGTTAAGACCTGTGTCTTTGTTACCTAATAATCTATTTATCTGATCAGCTACATCACCTTCCATAGATGTTCGCATAATCATTATGTTTTCCAAATTAGTTTTTAGAAATTTAATTTGTGTGTAATCTAATTCCTCTAATCTATTTGATATTTCTTCTTGGCTCAACCCTTCAAAATTAAATAGTGTTTTGAGTTCAGGCATGTCAGGAAAATATCTTCTTAATATATTAAGAGCCATGATTAAATTAGGAACATGATCCCTAGCAATTTCCGCTTTTAAAAATTCCTTGTTCACATCTTGAAAAGTTTTATGCACATCCATAAATGCTTTTGCCACGTCACCTTCAAGAACAATTATATCACCTTTCTTAACTTCCAAGTCTGCTGCACCACCATCTTTTTCTGCTACAAATATTAAACGTTCCTGTCCGTCAATTTTCATTTCCATAGTATCATTAACCTGTGCAATGATCATAGCCTTCGCCAACAGCTCCCTCATCGCAGGATCTTTTATTACTTGAAGATACCTTTGTGATAACAGCCTAGAGAATTGTTGTTGCAATGAACGGGTCTTACGTGTCATGTTCATGATGGTATTATACAGTAAAGTAAACGGAGTATTCATTTTAGCTACTGACCTTGCATGCCCCATTATCCTTTGCCATGTAGACATATTATCTGGAGTTGCCTTGCCCCCTGGCTTAGAGAAAGGTTCCGAACTTTTATTTATTAACTCTTCTATCTTTCTGTTTGCTTGATTTAAATCCTGGCGATTCATTTCAAACTTTGTATCGTTGTATGGATTGCCCCCTACCTCAGTCGAAGTGTTGGGCCCGTTGTAGTTTATGTACTCATTCGTGTATTGATAATCACCGCCTGGCGTTGTTTCGAATGATTCATATAAGGCAGCGATAGCTTGTTTTGCCTTAATAGATGGTGAAACTATTGCAGATTTTCTAGTCTCTTCTTCAAATACACCCCTATCCATCCCTTCCAACATACCTTCACTTAAAAAAGTAGTTATTAATTTTTTGTTAACAGGATCTATTCTTTTGTTATCTTGAGTAATTTGGCCCGATCTTTCATAAGGAATATTTCTATTCGTTGGATCGTATATAATTCTAATAGCGACAGGCATAGTAGATTGTGCGCCATTTATACCTTGAGCTGCAACTGCCCTATGTCTTCCTTCTTGGCCTACTATTTTTCCTGTTTTACCATCTGCTGATAACTCTATTATAAGATCAGGTACTCCAAATTCCTTACCATCAAGTGCTGCTTGTGTCATAAATTTTACAGCCTTTTTATCATAAGCACTATCTTGTAAAGGCATGGTTAAATCTAAATATTGTTGAGGTGTCATGTAAGTATACATACTGGTCACGGGGTGCACAGCTGAAGTTAAACCTATTGAAGACCTATATGAAAATTTATTAACAAATTTAATTTTCCCCTTTTTTAAAGGATGAAGTTGTATTAAATCATTTTCTAAATAACGATACTTTCCAGTAAGTTTAGGATCCATAGAAAATTTAACTTCATAAAGTGTGTCCTGTCCTACCGCGCCTCTTCTGGCAACTATACGTCTGTCCATAGCCCAGCGATTTATTTTATTTTGCATTACCAGATAGGAATTAAAATTCTCGTTTGTTTTTTCTGCAAGAAAAATTTTATACAAACGTTTCGCTTCAAACTGCATGCCCTCTATTGTAGTTAAAGGGGGCACCACGGGACCTTCCATAGTTCCCTGCCTTCTATTGCCCGCCGCGTCTATAACAATGACAGTGCTTACTACTTCAGGTACTCCTGCTGTATAGCCTGCTTTTCTTAATGCGTCCATAACGGGTTTGCGAATCAGTTTTTCGCCCAACGTCATTTCCAGCCACGCATGTTGAGTGGCTCTGTTTTCAGGGGTATCATTATAGTTATGACTCATGACCACGGCGCCGCGTGGATTTGTCAGCATCATGTTATTTATGTTTTTACTGTTATAAATCTCAGTGGTTTCATTTTCCGCTCGCATTCTTGCGGCAACCAATCCTGTTTCAATTTTATTAAATATACTTTCAGCTGTATGGAACCCAGCTCCTTTTAACCCGTTAACAAAAGCTATTAGGAAAGCTTTGGCTCTTTGGAATATGGTTTTTATATTATCATTAGGTAGTCTTCTTTCCATTGCGTAGTTGCCAAAGGCAGAGGCGATAGCTTCTTCTCTCCATATCCTTTGGTTGCCCGCAGGGTATTTATTTTTAATGTCGTATTGTTTTATCCAAATGTTATCAGCTTCTTTCTCGAGCATTGCCCATTCTTTATTGGTAAATAATCCTAAATCTTTTAAAGCATGTATACCTTCATGATGTATGGTATTAATGGCAACGGCAACCATGTAATTTTTCATTGCCCAATCCTGTTTTTTTAATCTTGGATCTGCATAATTATCTCTTTTCAATCTATCATTTATGGATTGATACATGTCCAAATCAAATGCTATCTGCATTACTCCATAAGGTAGTTCAGGTATGTGGGGAGTATATGCACCTGAAGCATTTCCCTCCATGCCAATTAGAATTTTATTTATAATTCCCATGTCCACTTTAGATAGCCCCAATTTATCTAGCACTATCCTCATAGTTTCAACAATCAGCGGTGCGTTTTCATCAGCTTCCAAAAGAACGGAAGGCTGTCTTGCGTAATTTATATTTTTCTTTAATTTGTTTTTACCTAGATTTATTATATATTGTGCCAAAGGTTGGCTTTCATCTAGTATGTCATCTCCTATATTTTCTTCTTTAACGGAAGGTAATATTTTTAAAAGTTTTGGCTTTCCTTGTGGGAATGTTTTTATAATTTTTAATACTTCGGATTCAGACATAAACATTAGCCTTCTTACAGCTTCTAATTGTTCATCCTCAGTTAAATCTGGTTGTAGAATTTCAAACAGTGTTTTGTGTGCGTCAGTTTTAAATAAACTACTATAACCACCTACAGTTAATTTTCTCTTACCAGCTTGAACCCATGTAACACCTGCGGTAATTGGTCGTTTTTTAACTTCCGTTTCTGTTTGATTTATTTGTTTTCTTAATTTAGTTATCTTACGTTTAACTTTGGCAAGCGTCATGGTTTCCCAATCAAGTATTGGTTCTATGCTTAGTGACTGCAGTAATTGATTCAGTTGTTTTCTAGATCGGTAAGCGCTTTGAATTAAATTTTTATAAGCCGTAACTTCTGCTTCCAAAGGAGCCCGAATAGAACGTTCTTTTGAGTGGTAACGTGAATCCCTTTGCAGAGTATATATTTGCTTCTCCGCAATTCTTATAGCTTTGGGTGTAAGAATTTGCCACAGCCTGAATGCTTCCTTGATGTCACCCATGCGGCGATCCGCCCTCATGATATGCTCACCTGTGTTATTAAAATCTTTTAGCTCTTGTTTAGCTTCTTTATAGGAATCACTTAACATTCCGAATTGAGAACGGGCGGCATTTACTTTTCCTTGTATTGCTTTTCTTACTTCATCCCACTGCGCAAAGTATTTTCTTTTTACTCCTGTTGAATCCAATGCATCAGCCAGCTGCAATACCATACGCATTCTCTCATTAGCGGGAACATTATATAAATCCTCAAAGCTAAGTTCTTCCTTGAACAAAGCTGAATGATATCTCATGATAGGAATTAATTTATCTCCCGATAAGCTAGCTTTTTGTGCTGGAGTTAAAGGTGTAGTTACAGTTTCCTTTTCACCTACAACTATTTTTTCCGTAACAGGTCCGCCGTATAGCGGGGAAAGAGAACTGAAAGGCGCGTTGTTTTTTATTATATTATCTAATGCCTGTTTGCCTTCCGTGCTTTTTTTATTTGTAGTCGGTGTGGTATTGTCAATAAGTTTATCTATATAAGCTCTGCCTCTTGGCCCGCTTTGATAGCCTAGTTTTTGAATACGTTCTTGATCTTCTTTGCTTACAAAATTCTCTTGTGCATCTGTAAAAGACCTGTCTATTAAAGCCAAGTCTCTCCAATATGTATAATCTTTTGTAACTTCTTTCTTTAATGTATCCCCTGAAAACTTATCATACTTTTTATAAAGAGGATTGAGAGGAGTAACTATAGGATCATACCCATATTTCTCCTTAAACTCTTCTGCTTGTTCTGGTTTTAACGCCTGTTCTTTTTGAGCCGCTCTTTCACTTTCTATTGAATTTACTACATTACTAATTACTTTTTCTTTGCCACCTAAAAAAGTATCAGCGGTAGAATCTTTGGCATCAGGAATAAAACCTGTTTGCTTTAAGGCTTCCTTGCTTTGAGAATATTCTTTAGAGAGATTTTTATCTGGAGTGCCTGGAATAGTTTCGCCGTCTTCCATTTCATCATAAACATATTCTTCACCTGGCGCTGCCCCTCCTTTTGGTGGGTCAACTTTATTAATCATGCCCGCTTGGGTAATAGGAATTGTTGCTATCGCGGCAGGTATATCTGTTTGTGATAAAACATATTGGCGAAGTCCGTCCAGTTCAGCCGTACCTACAACTTTGAATTTAGGTTTCTTTCCGAACAGGGGAGTTTCTTTATTTTTAATATCAGGCAACATAATGTTATCCACTATAACAGTATCGCCTATGCCAAATGTTTTGTCCTTGAAGAAAGGAGTTGAATCTTCTACTGAGTCAAGGTTAGATATAGCCGCGCCCCCCTTCATATCCACAGGGCCCGTGCCTTTACCTAACATTTTAATTGTTCTTAAGGTGGGATTGATTGTACCAAATCCCCAACCACCAAAGAAACCAGCTGCCGCCGCTTCACCTAACTGTTTAGCAAAATCTTTATTGCCAAATAATTCATCGAAGTTAACACCGCTAGCCACTCCTCCCGCAGTTACATTTAATGTTTCTTGAATACCTTCCGCAAGACCTTCTTCCAATCCAGTTTTAAGTATTCCCCTGCCATACATGCCAGGGATCTTACGTAAGTTTCCTTTTTGTCCGTTCTTAACTTGTTGTACTATGCCTTTTTGAAAAGCTTTTGCTGCTTCTTTAGGTCCTCCAAAAACTCTAACAGCGGCAGGTACTACCCCACCAATACCAATCATTTCAACCGCACCGTAAGGTACACCCAATGCCATGGATAAGTATACGTTAGGATCTTCTGCACCCGCTTCTCTTTGAGCTAGATAAGTGTCACCTAAACCAAATATCCAACCACTTAAAGCAGTTGCCCCCATAGATCCTGCCACAGCGCCTGGTGGTCCACCCACTAAAGCGCCGCCTACACCACCTATAATACCTGCAAGGATGGTAGGGATACTGGTTGCCGCCGCATTACCTGACGTAAATTTAAGATACTGAGTGAAAGCAGTCATTTGCTCTTCACTGTTCATGATATCTTCAATTGTATTTGGACGAGGCAAGAGCTTGCCTTCTTTATCTATTCTAAAAATGTGCGCTGATTGATCGAGCATGTATTGCTCGGCTGCTTTTAAAGCTTCTTCTTGATTCTCTTTTGCTCCCACGAAATCATAAAATCCTGCAAGTGAAGAACTTCCAATAGCTTTCAGGCTATCCCAACCAGATTTCCATGATGAATGAAAGGAACCATCGTCAAGGTTCTCCAACTCTAGCATGTCCACAGGTTGCAGACCGTACTTAAAGTTAAAGCCCTTCTCGAACATGGCGTTCTCGACGGCTTCCGTTTTTAAATATTCGTTTATTTGTTCTTGGGAAAAGTCCGCTGGAACAGCGATCTTTGGTGCATTAGGAACTTTTTCAAATTCTATAAATTTTATATCTTCTGCCATAGTCCTTACATTTAGTATTCAGGAGTAAACTCCTTAGGGTTATTTATTATTGAGGGCTATAAGGTATATAACTACCTGACGCTCCTCCGTCTAAGCCTTGAGTAATAAGTGCCATTAATTGGGCATTAAGTTTGTCTATTAATTTTTGTTGTTCTTTCTTTTTATCAGGATCTGTTATTAACATTAATTGCTCTTGCGCATTGGAAAGAGATTGTGTCAATTGTGCTGCACCTTCACCAATTCCTATCTGTGTTAACTGTTGTCCCATCCATGATACTCCTTCAGATGTATCAGGATCAATTCCTGCGGACCATGCTTGAGCTCTAAGCTCTTTCATTTTAGAAGTAAAGTATTGTAAAGGATTTGCCTTCTGCGCCGCTTCTGATCTTTTTAATAACATCTCAGTTTCTGCTAATTTTTCCGCCGCGTATTTTTTCTCACCTGCTTCCATGCCTCTAGTCAGTGTAGGAATCAAAGCTCCCGCCGCTTCTTTGCCAGGTTCAATCGGCTTAACTAATTCTCTTCCCACTGAAGTCATGTAATCAAATAACTTGTCACGCGCGTTTGCATTCTTGGAAAAATATTCGCCAATCTTTCCGAAAGGTCCTTCGTATCCTGGCTGAGGTCTTTTTTCTTTTCCTCTTTGGATAGCTTTCGTTACATCACTTTCAAGAAAAGGTCTATCACCTTCTAAATGTGGACTTTTCGTAGAAGGAGAAATTTGTTTTCGCAAACGATCCAACATTTTTTGTCTTTTATTTAAATCTTCTTCGGCATATGCTTTTTGGTATTGTGTAAAATTATAATCTTCTTTTCCTCTGTCAGGAAAAGCTTTATCTAAATCAGATATTAAATTTTTTCTTGATGCTTCTTTTAATCCTGCATCGGCTCTTCCCCATTGAAGTTCATAAGTATTAATTTTTTCCAATTGATCATAGTAATCTTTCTTGGTTGCATCTTTACCTAAGGTACCTTGATTGTACCACATATCCTTAAATTTTCTATTAGCCTCTTTTATTTTACCTATAGGAGTATCCTCATTAGTAAATTTTTCTACAATACCTTCCCAAATGTCCCAACTCATATCTTATCCTATCCTATTTTGCGAATGGTTGCCAACCAAGGTTCGCCGCCATGCCCACTCCCTGCATACCCATTCCCAACATTTGTGAGAAAGGAGATGCTGGCTGTGCCTGTGGTATCTGTCCTACGCTTGTAGTTTTTGAACCAAATGGTGCCCCTCTTATTATGTTCGATACGAATCCAAGTTGTTCTTTTGGATAATCTCTTTCTTGTAAGAAATCAGTATAACCAATATCAAGTGCTGTTTGTTCAAGACCTCTGCCTAATTGGCCAATGCCAAGTTGTTGTTGGATGTCTGCCATCTCTGTCATTTGAGCCTGCGATCCAAGTGTGCCCATTGCCATGCCTGATCTAAGCTGTTGAGCCTTATCTTGTTGCGCCGCCTTGAGTGCTGTTTGATAAGCTGACGCATTTGCTTTTGTGTATAAGTCACCAAGCCCTGTTCCTAAATTCTTCTGTCTTTCAGCTTCCAGTATTGCAAACCGTGATGAATCCAATCCACCAGCTCCCGCGGCTTTTGCCGCAATGTTTTGCTGTTCGATCAATGATTGATCTTTCATTTTTTGTGCCGCAACATCCGCTACCTTCTGATTGTAGTCAGTCATGTAAGGAGAAACTCCGCCTAATGCTGGAGCTCCTGAGGCAGTTGCTGCCGTGTAAGCTTGTGAACCACGAAGGGCTCCAATGCCTTTCATTGCTTGAGCTTGCGCCGCGGCGTCTTGCTCGAATTGTCCTAGTCCTGCAAGTCTTGGTCCAGTGTAAGGTATGTAAGCTTCTTTTCCTACATCCATCGCCTCCCCAATAATATCAGCAGTTGGTTCCGCTATATATTTTGGTATTTCTGTTGTTGAAATGTTGGTAGTTTCCACTGGTGGTGGATTTTTGCTACCAAATAAAAAATCAAATATTCCCATTATACTGTCTCATTGCTGCTGTAAATTACATTACCTTCTTCATCAAACCATTCATCAGGTTGTTCACCTAGATGCTTTCGCCTTCTGGCTAAATAGTTTTGAAAAGGTTCAAGTTGACTATATCCACCTTCGGTGGCGTATTTATACATATCATCTTTTGTTTTATTACTAGTTAAATATCTTTTGTCCTTATCAATCTCAAATCTTCTTCCAAGAGGTACATCTATTTCAGTACCTTGTGTGTACAGGTCATCTGAATAAGGCATGGTGCCCCCTAGATTCCATGACCCAGCTCTTTCATCTGGTGTTATATTTTCTGTCACTTCTGTTTCTGTTTCCGTTACTTGTTCAGCAGGTACGCCGCTACCTTTTTGTCCGCTATTATCGTCTTTTCCTCTGGAAACTGTTTCTCTTGCTTGAAAGATTTGTTCATTAAATGCCGCTGCTTTATCGTATTCATCGGTGCCTCTTTCAAATTGAGATAAATCTTTTGTTTTAGTCTTACTTAAATTCTCTAATTCACCTGTTGTTTGTGGCATTCCCATAGCTTCATAATATCGGGCTGGGTCATATTTCTTTAAAGATTCCAATGCACTAGCACTATTTGGCCCCATATCAATACTTCTTAAAGCTTTCTTCAAACCTTCCAAAGTTAAATCATTTGTTAAATTACCATCTTTATCTCTTCTATAATAATTACCTTTTCCTTTAGCTAAATCTTCAAGCATTTTTTTACGAGATTCTAATGGACCTCCTTTAAATCTTTCAAAATCATCAAGCAATTTCATTATGTCCACTTTTTTGCCTGTTGCATCTAATTCTCTAATTGTTTTTCCTCCTAAAATATTTTTAATAAATTTTTCAAAATCATTTTCCTCGTCTTTCTCATCTTTTTCATCTTTGTAAAAATCTTCATCAAGTCTACTTTCACCTTGACCAGTTTTACCTCCCTGCACATTAAGTCGTCTATCATATAATTCTATTAATCTTTTATTTTCATCTTTACTTAATTCTTCTTTGCCTTGAAGTTCTGCAATTTGTTTATTTAAAAAATCTAAATTTTTATTATAATCGGTATCAGTCATAACAGTTGGGTCTCCAGTTCCACCAGGGAATACATTTTTACGCCAGTCAGGTACCACATCAAAATTAAATCCATAAGGATTTATAGTATCTGCAGTCATACCCATCTTATCTCTATATTCTTGAGTGGTACGATCTTCAACTTTTCTGTCACCCGCTCTAACTTCATCTATTGCAGCTTGATCTGCATGACCTTCTTGTTCATATGCAGATTGATGACCCCCCGTTCCTACTTGTGCTACATACTCAGCAAAATCTTGTTGCTGTTGTTGAGAAGCTTGTGGTATATATCCTCCCTGTTGAGTTGATGTAGTATATTTATCTACTTGAGGTTTGCTGTATCCTATATCTGCTAAATAATCTCCTTCATCATATGTTGGTATACCTTCAGGTCCTTCATGTGGAGTTCCTGGTTTCATAAAAGCTAGTAATGCTTTTTCATCATCCGTAATGTAGGCCAATTCTGTTTCAGGATGATCTGGTGCTGTCTTTAAATTTCTTGGAAGCTCTGTAACATTTTGATCTTTGCTGGTAAAGTTTCCAGGAAATTTCACTGCTGCCATTTGAGCATCTATTTCTTCTTGAGACATTCCTGATTCAATCATTTTTAAAATCGTGCGCCAATCATTTGGTGCCACTGCCGCTTCATCTCTCTCATAGCCATAAATCATTTCATCGTATATTCTTTTGGCTTCATCTGGGCCAACGCCGTATTGTCCCATGATTCTCATTATTTCCTGATTTTCAAGATTGGCTGTGTTTTGTTCTTCCACACCTTCCGCCGCTATTTTCATAAAGGCTGGCATCTCTTTATCTGCCTCAGGCAATTTAAAAATACCTGGTGTGTTTTTCTTTTGCATTTTATTAAGCAAAGCCGCAGCACCCACAGGAGCTTGATCTGGTTTCATAACCATATCTCCACCCTTTACTGGTCCCGTTACCTGCATTTCTGCTATTTCTTCTATTCCGTATGCCATGTTAACCTTTTATTATACCCCATATGGTGCCTAATGTAAAGGGGGCACGCCCATTATACTCCACGTACATCATCACTTACCTCCATTACTGATATAATTACATTAGCGGGTTGAACTGATGTATCTATTTTCAGGATATCACCTGATTCCAGAACAATCGGCCCACTTGCTGTTATATCTGCCGTATCTAATGTACCATACTCACTAGTGGTAAAATGCTTAAATGTAACTGCCGCCACACCCGCACTTGTATCAACTATTTTAGCGTCTAAAGTTCCTGATCCACCTGTAGTGTTATATACTATAAATGTTTTAACAATAGCCATGTATTTAAGTAAAGCTGTTGTTGTTGGACAGGTATACACTGTTTGATCAGAGCCTGTACTAGTAACTGCCACTACTGAGTTTTTATATTCTATAGCCATTAGCTTAAAAACCAATTCATTGATCGCTGTTCATTTTGATCAGCAATATGTGATGGTGTTTCCCCTTCTGATATATCTTTTAATCTTAATATGTTAATTAATGCGTCATATGTTCTTGCAAAAACGTTATTATCATCACGTTCCTTATAAGAAAGTTCTGGATAAACTGGTCTGGTATATAGTCCCATTATCTTCTTCCTCCCCAATAACCTAAAAATGAAAACGGATTATACATTCTAGAATAAGGATTACTGTGTTGATTATCTGCTGTCTTTAAACTTGCAATGCCTTCCTCTATACCAGAAAGCCTATCAGTTATATCAGTTATTGATTTATCAAATCCTCCTAATGTTTTTTCCATTCCTCCAAATTGTTTACCATATCCGCCAAGGGTTTCTTCAAGTCCTGTTAACTGATCACCGAATCCACCCAGTTGTTTTCCAAATCCAAGCATTCCAAAAATATCTCCTCTAGGCGGTCCTCCTTGTTGTGGTCCTCCTTGTTGGTCAAGTGTAAAATTTGGATGATGCTGTCTAGGTGGTCCTCCTTGTTGTATATTTCCAAGCAAACCCGCAAGTCCTAATGAGGTAGTATTAGGGTCGAGCCTTGGTCCTTTAGGGCCTCCTTGTTGATTCTGCCAATTCTGCACAGTCTGGTGCATTGATTGTTCATATGCCTGTTGACCGCCAGGATAATTCTGTTGAAATGCAAAATGATCTGGCATCCAAGGTGCTACTTTCATCTATCTAGTCCCGTCCGCTTGCCCTTGAGCTCTCCATGTTCCAAGTCTCCATGAAACATCCGTTGCATCTGTATACCATTTGCATTGAAATGACCTGCCTCGCGTTCTCAAGTTTAATTTGTTTGTCGTGTTTGTAATACTATAAGGACCTTTTGTTGTTTCTGAATCATTGGGGTAACGCTTGGATTTCATTTGAAACTTTAAGGTTGTTCCTGTATCAAAGTATGTATCAGGAATTATCTTGTCTATAAATACAATATTATCCCCATTTGCATCTCCACTAAAGTAACCCGTTTCTATCGAAGCATCCATTGCCGCGCCGTACCCCGCATTAACTCCGTACTCCTGATTATAAGATACACCCGTTGAATCCGAGCCCATTGGATATGTATAAATTCCTGCGTCATGCCAAGATGTTCTGTCCATTGATCCTATTGACCATGTATTATCTATGTAATTATATATAACATATTTATTAACTTCCGTTGAGCCAAGTGCTGGATAGAACCACCATATTTCATTGAACTCAATAATCTCTGCACTGAAAACCTTTTCCCTTTGCACCTGATTAAAGCTGTTGAATACATGATTAAGTACAGGGCATTTTAAAGTTTTAACTGCACCGTCATAGGAATAAAAGTTATTGGTTCCCATCCAGAAAGCTGCTCCCTCAATCATAGCTGGAGAGTTTTTAGATATAGTTCCCGATGCTTCACCTAATTGTTGGAATGAGAAAGTAAACGGCGGGCCTGTAAACTGCATGGCATAAAGATCCACGTCAGTCCATAAGACAATTTGTCCACGACCTTTTGTTGCTGATTCAATATTGGTACCTGTACCAAGTCTTTGTGATCCAGCTGTGTTTGTTATCTGTGCATTCCATACATACAAACTTTCCTGTGAAGCAAACCTTATTGTTGTTCTGTCATAAGTTGATGACCCTTCGGGCGTTGTTCCAAATACACACAAATGCCTGTCTGGTGTTGACACTAACACTACGCCAACCTTCGTTGGAATTTGCGCCGCGCTTTCACTTAACGTATTAACAACGTAATACGCTAGTGTAGTTCCTCTAGTGGCAGTTGGAGCTGCTTTAAAAACGCTGATGTCAAAATAATAAATTGTATCCTCACCGCCGCCAACAGAAGCTATAATATCTTCGCCCCAACTATCCATAGTCCACACACGCGGGGATAGTACAACTCCAGAAGTGGAACGTGCCGTTCCCCAAGAAGCTGACCCCCATAAACCTGTACCAAATCCATAACCTGTTAAACCATCTGATGGTCCGTTACTTACTAAATACCTAAGCACCGTTGCGCCGCCACCCGTTTGAGCGCCTGCTGATGCCGTTCCTGTGATACTGCCCGTGCCCCCTGCCACAGCCGTTATGGTGTATGTAGAGCTACTTACCCATGTAGCATAATACTCACCCGCTGCAATAGTTACACCGTCAATTGTTCCTGAAGCTATTGAAGAAATGACAATACGAGAAGCTGGGCTGGTTTGCGCAATTTCATTGCCCGCATCTGTAACCGTAATTACCGATGTGCCCGCTGATCCCGTTGTAAAAGGATTTGTTAAGTTAACTGGATCTGTTTTAAATGGAGTTATGTCATACAGTGTACCACCGTAATCCGCATACACGTGCGTGCTTGTTCCATAAAATATGTACTTCGCCCCAACAGAATCCCTGTGGGGAAATATATTTCTATTTACGCCTGAGAATGTTGCACTGTTGAAGGCATCGCGTTTTTGCCAGCCTCCTATTTTCTCTGCTTGATCATACCTGAAACGAACTTTATCTGCATCCGTGTAGCGCATGCCCGCTTGGTAATCTGTTATTTCAGTAACAACTCCAGCAGGTGGCGTTAATTTTACTAATGGCATGTGCCCCCTTCATTGTTTGTTATAGTTTGTCCATCTTATCAATCGCTCCTGCACCGAAAGCCATTAGGATTAAGCTCCAATCCTTATAATTTGCAAGGTTGAAGCCAAAGCCTCAGCAGCTCCATAAACATAATTAAGGGCAGCTGTAGTGTTGAGCGTAACCCTAAAAGCATCATTTGATACATCAGTAACACTCAGCAGATATTGATTTGTATTCATAAGATAATTGTTAGGAGTGCCAGTTGAATTTATACTGCATCTTGAATATCCAGCATCTGAATCACTTGACCAGTTATTATTGGTGTATTCAATTCTAAAAGCCCAATCGTTGTCATTTGCTCCATTATAAAACTGCAAAGCCACTAGCACTAGATACGTTCCCGTTACAGGATAGGTGAATAATCCACCACCAGAGCCAGTTGTAACTGCTGTTGTATCGGAATAAGATGCGTGATTTTTTACCCAAGTGCTTCCAGCTCCGCCACTGTCTCCAACAATGCCGTTTGTTCCAGCAGTTGTAGATGCATTTAAATAATAATGGTCAGCTACTGTTAAACCACCTCCATTAACAAATCCAGAAGTAAGAGCAGTGCCACCGTTAGCTACGGGGAGTGCACCTGTCACCTGACTGGTTAAATTAATGTTGCCACTTAATGCTGATGTTTTTACTACTGTTAATGCCATGTTATGCTCCTATTAATTTGTATCCACAAAAATTAGCAAATACATTACTTCCACCACCATCGCCAATTAAACCATTATTACCACTAGCAATATTTAGATGTGCGTAAATTTCTATATAATCTGAAACTGCTAAATCCATAACTTCGTTAATATGTAATGCACTTTGATTAATATAATTTGTATGATAATTTTCAGCTAATTCCCTCCAAAGAGAACCATTTTTTCGTATGCTCAATTTGACAACATGATTATCAGTTGCCGCATAATAATAAGCACCCATAGTAGCAGAAATAAAATACTTTCCTGCTTTACCACTGGGAACTGTAAATTTTGCATTTGCCGAATCATAAGCACTATCGGAATCATATATTTCTGTTGTATAATTAACTTTAGTGTCAACAGCGTCAGATAGAGTTTGTGTTCCAGAAAAAGTTGCAGAAAAATTTGGAGTATTAGCTAACCCAGCGCCCGCCAAAGTGGCAGCGCCCGTTCCTCCAAAGCCTACAGGTAATGTGGTAGTGGCCGTGCCACTTCCGTCGGATTGCAAAATAGTATTGCCACCCGTATCCTGTATCTTGTCTACTTGTATTGTGCTAGCCATTAATTAATTCCTTTTAAAATCATGTTATTATTCTGTACCCATAAAATAAATTTGTTAATCCACTATTTCCTATAGTAAATGTCGTAGAACTTGAAGCATTCTCTTGATAAGCATACGCTTCATAATAATCAGTTGTATTAGCAATATCCATATGAGAAGTTTGAACTGTCCAATCACTTATTGTAGTTGCAGTAGTCCATCTACTATATTGTAAAACACTCCCATTTTTATAGATGGCTATTCTTGCTTGATTAGGAGAAGCACCACCTGCTTGAAAAATTATTCTAGCATATAATTGATATTTTCCAGCTACTCCTGGTGTCCATCTATAATTTGTTGTAGGGTCATAAGTTGAACCTGAATCATAAACTTCAGAATCAAAAGAAAGTTTTACATAAGTTCCATTAGCAAAACCACTTCCATTTCCACTATATTTTGCAATAAAAGCTGGAGTATTATTTTCACCTGCTGTAGCCCAAGTAGAGTCACCTCTTAAAAAAGTACTAGAGCTTGCTGTTCCACTTCCAAGAGAAGCTGTAGCGATTGCACTACCTGTACTTAATGTCACACCCGAAGGTATGCTTACCGTATCACCTGACGTACCAAGCGTTAGCGTGGTTGCTGTTTTTGGATCTACCTGATCGACAAATATTTTACTCACTTTTTACTCCTTTAAGACTTAGGGTTTGAATCTTTGATCGCTTTAATACGAGCCTTCCAAGAATCAATGTCCTTGTAAATCTCATCAAGCTGATCGCCAATATTACCATAAGCTTCTTTGCGTGTGCTTCTCACGACGTTGTTCGCTTCAGTAACATCCCCTGCGGCTTCGTGTACGGCAAGGTCGGCATCACTAGGCTGTGCTAGCCCTGCGATATTCCATTCCTTGATGTACGGTCCGTTGCCGTTGGAGTCATCCTGAAGGAGAACGTCCTTTTGAAAGTCAGCAGTTTTTCCTGCTGCTTCCACATACGCTTTTACCTTAGTTGATAACTGTGCCATTTAGACCTCCTTTTAAAATTGTTTTCATTATGCTCCTATTAATTTATATCCTCCCATAAATGTTGCATCAGAAGCATTACTTATATTTTGAGTGCTACCAGAATTTTGTACAGCGAATAGTTCAAGATAATCTGTACCATTCATTGATACTGTTCCAAAAACATGAGTCGTTGTATAGTAATAACCATAAGTATGAGATGAAAAAAGATCACTTCCATTTTTCTTTATCGTTGCTCCAAGATTAGTAGTAGCGGCATTTATTTGAAATCTTGCTTGTGCATAAACAAAATATGTACCTGAAGATGGTGTCCATTTATAACTAGCAAAATAATTTCCTGAATCAAAAACTTCTGTGTCTAAATTAACTTTTGTTAAAGCTGTATCTGCTGTAGTTTGACTACTATTGAGATAAACATGAAAATTAGGAGTATTAGCCAGTCCCGCCGCAGCCAAAGTCGCCGCACCTGTTCCCCCTTGCGCTATTGCCAAGGTTCCTGCCGTGATGGCAGATGCATTCATTGTACCGCTCTGTGTGAAGGTCGCTCCTGATGGTACCGTTATGGTGTCACCTGACGCTCCCAACGTTATGTCGGTTCCTGTGCTAGGCTCTATTGTATTTACATTTAATAAACTCATTTATACTATTACCAATGTTGATCCCGAAGGAATTGTTACTGTTCCCGTAAAACTGACAGGCCCTGCAATCAAGCCATTCTTGCTGGCGTTCATCGTGAGCGTGCTGTAAGTTACTGGGTTTTCACTATAATATGTTGCGGAC
>Ga0255047_10001434_pt1 | contig 17352 bp, 19 predicted proteins | sample JV7_2_1_MG_FD_183640 | JGI IMG/M metagenome (GOLD analysis project Ga0255047, IMG submission 183640) | Seawater microbial communities from Jervis Inlet, British Columbia, Canada - JV7_2_1 | ecosystem: Environmental > Aquatic > Marine > Inlet | place: Canada: British Columbia | collected 2016-10-06 | reverse complement strand
CTCGAGCGAAATTCCTTGTCGGGTAAGTTCCGACCTGCACGAATGGCGTAACGACTCGGGCACTGTCTCAACCAGAGACTCGGCGAAATTGCAATGTGAGTAAAGATGCTCACTTCCCGCGACAGGACGGAAAGACCCCGGGACCTTTACTGCAACTTGACATTGGAGTTCGATATGTGGTGTGCAGGATAGGTGGGAGACTTTGAAGCGGCGGCGCTAGCCGTCGTGGAGTCAACCTTGAAATACCACCCTCCTCATGTTGGCCTTCTAACCTCGGTCCGTTATCCGGATCAGGAACAGTGTCTGGTGGGCAGTTTCACTGGGGTGGTGGCCTCCTAAAGTGTAACGGAGGCGCCCAAAGGTTCCCTCAGTCTGGTCGGCAATCAGACGACGAGTGTAAGGGCACAAGGGAGCTTGACTGCGAGACCTACAAGTCGAGCAGGTTCGAAAGAAGGGCCTAATGATCCCTCGGCAGCATGTGGGTGCGCCGAGGCCAACGGCTAAAAGGTACCCCGGGGATAACAGGCTCATCCCGCCCAAGAGTCCATATCGACGGCGGGGGTTGGCACCTCGATGTCGGCTCGTCTCATCCTGGGGCTGAAGCAGGTCCCAAGGGTCGGGCTGTTCGCCCGTTAAAGAGGCACGCGAGCTGGGTTTAGAACGTCGTGAGACAGTTCGGTCCCTATCCGTCGCGGGCGCAGGAGATTTGAAGAGAGCTGTCCCTAGTACGAGAGGACCGGGATGGACGCACCTCTGGTGTGCCAGTTGTTCTGCCAAGAGCACGGCTGGTTTGCTACGTGCGGAACGGATAAGCGCTGAAAGCATCTAAGCGCGAAGCCGCCTCTGAGATGAGATCTCCCACCGGATCAAACCGGGTAAGGCCCCTGGTAGACGACCAGGTTGATAGGCCGGAAGTGGAAGCGCAGCAATGCGTGTAGCTGACCGGTACTAATAGGCCGAGGGCTTGGATTCGATCTACCGCGATTTCAATTCGTGCTCGCTATGGAGTGCTCGAAGAGCGCTCAGAGCGTTTCGGTGATCACTGCGACAGGGATCCACCCGTTCCCATTCCGAACACGGAAGTTAAGCCTGTCAGCGCCGATGGTACTTGGGCCGTAGGGCCCCGGGAGAGTAGGTCGTCGCCGGACACCTGTAGGATCGAGGCCGCCCCGTTGGGCGGCCTCGATCCGTTTCCGGAGCCCGGTATGTCGAACCACAAGCGAAAGCCGCAGCGCGCGCCCCAGGGGCCGTCACCGCGACAGACGAAGCGCCGCCGTGATCTGAGCGGCGGTGCGGTGAACCTGCCGAACTGGGTCATCGAGGATCTGACGCGAGTCACACCGAAGGATCGGGTGCCCGCTGCGTTGCGCGAGCTCGGCGATGCGAGTGCGGCACTGGCGGACCTCAAGTACCAGCAAGCGGCGCGCCACGCCCGCCGAGCGAAGGAACTCGCACCGCGGGACGCGACCGTTCGCGAGACCCTCGGGGTCGCCGCCTATCGAATGGGCGATTGGAAGACGGCGCTGGCGGAGCTGCGTGCCTACCGCAGGATGTCGGGTGAAACCACCCACATGCCGATCGAGATGGACGTTCTGCGCGCCCAGGGCCGCAGTAGTGACGTGGAGAAGGTGTGGGCCGAGCTGCAAGAGCGGGGCGCCAAGCCCGCGGCGTACAACGAGGGGCGGGTCGTCTACGCAGCCTTCCTGATCGACCAGGGCGATCCTGCTGCTGCACTCCGCGTGGTCGGGACCAGGGTTCCGGGCCCGCAGGCTCGTGAGTCCGATCTGCGCACCGCCTACGTCGCGGCGCGCGCCGCTGCCCACTCTGGGAACAAGGTTCTGGCTCGCCGTCTGGCCAACGCGATCATCGAGATCGACCCCGGCTTTCCCGCCATGGACGAACTCGAGCGGGACATCACCTGACCCAGCTTCGCAGGCGATCTACCAGCCACCCTCTTGATACACGGTGGTGAGGGCTGCCGTGCACGGGATGGCCTGGGTGTCCCCGTAGTAGGTGCGTCCCGTCGTCCCGTCGTCGAGGATCGAGAACCACGTACCGCTGTCGCTCTGGGCAGTCACGCACACCCGTTGGCCTGAAGCTGCCAAGTCGAGCTCGACGAGCGGGTGCCATGGTTTGAACCCGTTGCCGAGAACGAAGCTCGAGTCGAGTGCTTTGAGCTGGCTCTCGAGGTTGGTGTACGCGCCGTACTCCTGCCAGAACCCGCGCTCGAGGACCACGGCATTGCGCAACTCGGTCTGCGTTGTCCGGTCCTGCGCGCGGATGCGGAACCCCTGGAGGATGGGGACGGACATGCCGAGCAGGATCGTGATCACGAAGAACGCGATCATCAGCTCGAGGAGGGTGAACCCATCCTGCGAGCGCCACGAGTGCGACGCGCGGTTCCTGCCCATATGGTGGTATTTCGGCAGGAACCAGCCGACAGTTGAGGGCGCTCTGAGCACCTCAAGGACGGCTTCGCATCGTCCGATGTCCTCTTCGTCATGCGTATGCGGATGGAATCGCTCCTCAATCTCTTGATCGTGCTCGTGGTCGCCGTCGATCTCTTCGTCGGTCTCCAGGTGTACCAGCAGAACCAGGACGCAGCCGTCATCGTTCCGGTCGCGGCGGTGGGAGCAGTAGCACCAGTGATCATCCCAGCGTCTGGAGGAGGGGGCTCGACTTCTGGAGGAGGCGCGGGCGGAACCGGGCCAGAAGGAGCGGTGGCAACCGCAGGCGTCGTGACCGCCCGCAACACCGTGCAGAGCGCCGTGCTCGCTGCTCAGCTCTTCTTCGTGGAGAACACTGCGATGCCGTCGGACTCGTTTGCGATGCAGGGACTGGTTCCTGGGCCGCGCTTCGTCGACGGAGTGGAACGGGCGAGCACCGGCGTGATCGGGATCGTGGCAACCCCGACGACCATCCTGTTCGTCACCGCGGTCTCCGAATCCCAGTGGATCTGTGCAGCCATCGACGGACCGACCGAGACGACGCAGTATGCCAGTGCCGATACGCGTGACGAGCTTGCGGCAGTCTCCCAGTGCATCGGCAACGTGGGCGACTGGGGCTGATCCAAACGGGTCACACCGCCGCCGTACGGTGATGCCACCCCGCACTTCCAGAAAGGAAGCGCGATGGATCTCAATATCGTGGTTCTGGGCGGGCGCCTCGCTGCCGAGCCGGAGGTCCGCCAATTCGACACCGGTTCCCGGCTCGTCCGCTACCTCGTCACCGTGCGCTCGGTGACCCCCAGGCGTCGGGTCGATGTCATTCCCGTCACGCAGTGGGAGCCCGCAGACGAGACACCGACCGACCCAGGGGCCCGCGGACGGCGGGTTTGGGTCACCGGAGCGGTCCAGCGGCGTTTCTGGGACGCCGCGCAGGGCCGACGCTCGCGGATCGAACTGGTCGCACACCATGTCGAGCTGCGGCCGGACGAGGCCCCGGGAAACGGAGACGACCCGGGGTAGCCTCGCAGCCTCATGACACGTGTTGCCGTCGCCGCCGCCACGCAGGCCGCCGCAGATGCCGGTGCCGAGGTCGCCTCCCGCGGCGGGAATGCGCTCGATGCCGCCATTGCAGCACAACTGGTGGCCATGTCCACGGAGCTCGGAGTCATCGCTCCCGGGGGTTCGGGGTTCATCACGATCTGGCCGGCCGGCGGCAGACCCGTTGTCGTCGATGCGTACGCCGAGATGCCAGGTCGCGGTCTGCCGAGTGACCGCTTCGGTGGCGGAGGCCGGAGGGTGGCCATGGGGTACGGCGGGGGTATGGAGACCATCGTCGGATGGGGATCGGTAGCCACCCCAGGCGCCTTCGCCGGGTTGACCGCGGCTCATGAAGCATTCGGAGCGGCCCCATGGGAGGAGCTCTTTGCGCCGGCGATCGCCACCATCGAGGGCGGCTTCCCCCTTTCCCCGGCATGTGGGGAGTACCTCGCGTACTCGCACGATGTCATCTTCGGATGGGATCCCGAGAGCCGTGCGGTGGTTTCGCCCGGCGGTGTGGCCATCACGACGGGAGACTGCGTCCGCAACCAGGCCCTCGCCGAGACCTACCGGGAGCTGGCCGTCGAACCGCGATCGTTGTACGAGGGCGATCTCGCGGCCCGGGCCGTGGCCGCCTGTGCGGCGGCAGGAGGCATCCTCACTGCGGACGACCTCCGTGCGTACCGACCGGTCTGGCGATCGCCTGCCATGGTGGCCGTTGACGATTGGACTGTCGCCACGAACCCTGCCCCGGCCGTGGGTGGGGTGACGATGGTCGCCATGCTCCTCCTCATGAAGGCGTATGCCCTCGAACAGTGGGACGAACCTGCGCTCCGCCGCTTCGCTCAGGTCCAACGAGCCGTGATGGAGTATCGCAAGGAGCGCCTCGACCACCACGATCATCGCACCGAACATGTCTTCGAGCTCTTGGCGCTGGCGCGGGCCGGCGACGCCGGGGCGCTGCTGAGCTCGCCCAGCACGATCCATGCTTCTGCCGTTGATGCCGACGGCACGGCGGTCGCCATCACGCTGTCCGCCGGATACGGCTCGGGTGGCATGATCCCAGGGAGCGGGTTCTGGATGAACAACTCGCTGGGGGAGGTCGAGCTGATCGCCGAAGGGTTTCACGCGCTCGAGCCGGGAACCCGCTTGTCCTCCAACATGGCACCCACGGTGGCGCGGCGGCCCGACGGGTCGGTGCTGGCGATCGGCAGCCCAGGAGCGGACCGCATCACAACCGCCATCGCCTCGGTGCTCATCAACCATCTCCACCTCGGCATGTCTCTCGACGAGGCGATTATTCATCCACGCATGCACATCGAACTCCGTGCCGACGCGCCGACGATGGCATTCGAGCCGGGCCTGGCCGTGACACCGTTCGGTGACGTCGGGGTACGTCCCTACGACTCGACGTCGATGTTCTTCGGTGGCGTGACCGCAGCGGAATGGTCCCCGCTGGGTGATGTCAGTGGAGCGGCCGACGCCCGTCGTTCGGGCGGCGTCGCCATCGGCGGCACTGGCGTCTGACACTCGGCGCTCGCGACGTCCCCCGGTCGTACCATGAACCCATGGACCCGTCGACCTTCATCAGGCTTTGCGTCGACCCGGTGCGCCTTGCAGTGCTCGGCCATGCCGCCTCGGGCACTGGTGACGATGCTGCGATCGCCCGGGGCCTCGGGTTATCCGATCGCGACGTGCTCGTTGCCCGTGGCAGGTTGCGTGCCGCCGGCTTGCTCGACGCGTCAGGACGCCTCGACGTCGAGGTGTTGCGGGCCCTCGCCGCCGAGCTCCCGGCCGCTCCGCCCCCGTTGGCCGCGCTGCTCGACGGGGAGTGGACCGCGGATGAATCACAGGTCCTCGCCCGGTTCTTCTCAGGGAGCCGACTCGTCGAGATTCCGGCCAGTCGGGCAAAGCGCCTGGTCGTTCTGGAGCGGCTCGCCCTGGAGTTCGAGCCCGGGATGCGGTATCCCGAAAAGCACGTGAACTTCACCCTTCAGCTGTTCCACGCCGACTACGCAGCACTGCGGCGCTACTTGGTCGACGAGGGTCTGATGACCCGCGCGGACGGTGTCTACTGGCGGAGTGGCGGCCGGTACCGGCCGACGGTTCCAGGAACGTGACCGATCTCGCGTTCCTCCGCTCGCCTCGTTGGCTCGCCGGAATCGCCCTTGCTGTGGGCGCAATCGTCGTCTTCGTCGGCATGGGTAGCTGGCAACTCAGCCGCCTGAGCGAACGGCGTGATCTCAACGCTGTTCTGCTCGAGCGCACCGCGGCGGTGCCCGTCGACCTGGAGCGGCTGGTCATCGAGACCGGTGAGGACATCGACCAGATGGTGTGGCGGCGCGTGGTCGTGGCGGGGTCGTACGTCGGCGGCGAGGAGATCCTGCTCGAGGGACGAAGCCACAAGCCGTCGGCAGGAAGCAACGTCTTGACGCCGCTGCGCTGGGATCGCGAGCGCGCCGTGATCGTCAACCGGGGGTGGATTCCGATCAGTACCGAGCTCCGAACCGTCGTCCCCGCGGCGAGGGACGTCGTCGTCACCGGCGTTCTGCGCCGCAGCGAGGGTGCCGGTCTCTTGGGTGGGGGAGAAACGGGCACGGCCGACCGGCTCGGGAGCATCGACCTGGAGCGAATCAACGCACAGACAGTGGATGACCTCTTTCCGCTCTACATCCAGCTGCAGACCCAACGTCCCGCCCAGGTGGTGCCTGAGGCCGTTCCGATTCCCGACCTCGGGGACGGACCCCACCTCAGCTACGCCATCCAGTGGTTCGTGTTCGCCCTGGTCGTGGCCTTCGGCTTTCCCGTCCTCGTCTGGCGGACGGCGCGACCTGCGACACGGAGCTCTACGACTGGGATTCCTTCCATGCCTTCTTCCGAGCCTTCAGCTCTGCGAGATCAGCAGCGGATGTGACATCGGCTATCGATGGCCAATCGGGTACGAGCCCTTCGATCCCCAGAGGCCGGACCCCGAAATGCGCCGCGAGGACGCCGAGGTACACGCGGGCCTTGTAGTCGCCGAAGCCGGGGAGTTCCTTCATCCGTCCCAGCACGGTGGCCCCGTCAGCGCCATCGTCCCAGAGGTGCTCGGGCTCACCGTCAAGGCGGTCGACGACATGACGGGCGACGCCATGGGTTCGTTTGGCCATGTTGGCCGGAAAACGGTGGATGGCCGGCTTGGCTCGGAATACCTCCTCGAGAGCTGTCGGGTCCATCGCCGCGACGGTTGCTGCTTCGAGCGGCCCGTCGATCCGGCCAGCCAATACGTAGGGCCCGGCGAACGCCTTCTCGACGGGGACCTGCTGGTACAGAACGAGTCCGACGAGCAGCGCGAACGAGTTGTCCGCGAGCAGGGCGTTCGCCTCCGGTTCGGCGGTGAAGAAGATCTCAGCCATCGGCCAGAGACGCTACCAGTAGGGTGCTGCGATGACCGAGAAGATCTATTCCACGCGGGCGTACGAACGGTCGATGATCGCCGCGGTGCTCGCCGCAGACGGGGACGACGGACGCCTCCTCCTCGACCGAACGGTCTTCTACCCAGGCGGTGGCGGCCAACCCCACGACGTGGGTTCGTTGTGGCTGGGTGACGATGAGCTGCCGGTCGAGCGGGTGACCCAGGATGGCGACGGCGTCTGGCACTGGGTCAGCGGTGGCCTGCCTGCAGTCGGAACCTCGGTGCGCGGCGATCTCGATTGGGCTCGTCGATACGACCTCATGCGCACCCACACTGCCATGCATGCCCTGTGCGGCGTGGTCTGGAACCGGTTTCAGGCACCCGTGACCGGGGGCAACATGGAGGCCGGAGTGGGACGTCTTGACTTCGACTTGCCGAATTGGGATCCGGACCTGCGTTCTGCCATCGAGGAGGAGTTGAATCTGGAGATCGCACGGGCGCTTCCAATCGAGGTGCGGTTCGTGCCGCGCAGCGAAGCCGACGACGATCCAGCCCTGATTCGCACGAAGGCCAATCTGCTCCCGGCTTCGCTCACCACGCTTCGGGTCATCGACATCGTGGGCCTCGACCGTCAAGCCGATGGTGGGACCCACGTCGGTGACACCACAGAGGTCGGTCGCGTCGCGATCACGAAGGTGGAATCCAAGGGCAAGGGCTTTCGTCGGATCCGGATCGCCGTCGACCCGTGACCGTCAGCCGGCAACCCGAACGCGCCGGAGCTCGCGGACGACTGCGCTGAAGAAGCGCTGGAGCCCTGCCGTCGCGAGGCGGTGCATGAGGGCACGATCGGCAATGATGCCTGCGGCTCCGAACGGCGGCCGATACTGACCGAGCAGACTCACCAGAGTGGCGTGGTCGTCGATGGCCTGGATCTCCAGGTCGGCGTCGAGTTGTGGAGCCAGTTTGCCGTAGCCCGTGGGGCGAAACCGCAAGTGGACGATCCCGGCAGGAATGACCCCAGGGACGTCCGTGTAGCTGGAGGTCGTCAGGCTGACCGGGGCCGTGAGATCCACACCTGCCATGTGGATACCGAGCCTGGCTGCGTCCTCGCGGAGCCATTCGAGAGAAAAGCGCTCGGGATGATCCGTCGTGGCCGCTGTGCGGTGCTGCACCGTGGAACGCACCTCGGCGAAGGGCTGGGGCACGACCGAGTAGAGGCGGATGTCCTCGGAATGATTCATCGTTTCAGCTTCCGCCGCTCCGAGTGCCGTGGCTAGGGCCGGTCGTCACGACGGTCGGCGTCTTCGAACGTGACGAGCACTTCGGAGAGCGGTTTCCTGGTGAGATCGGGTACGGCGCAATCGGCTGCCGGATAGCCGACGGGAAACAGGATGTAGGGCCGCTCGTTCTCCGGCCGCCCGAGCAGGCGGGAGAGAAACCGCATTGGGCTCGGCGTGTGGGTCAGCGTTGCCAGCCCGGCGTTGTGCAACGCCGCGATGAACAGCCCGCATGCGATGCCGACGGACTCCGCGACGTAGTAGTGGTGGCGTCTGTTCCCGGCAGCGTCGAATCCGTACCGCTGGGCGAACACCACCACAAGCCAGGGCGCGGTCTCGAGGAACGGCTTGTGCCAGTCGGTGCCGAGCGGCTCCAGCGCGGTGCGCCACTCGGCGGGGAGCCGTCCGCCTTCATAGTTCTCGCGCTCTTCGATCTCGGCAGCCACGCGGATCTTGCGCTTGGCGCTCGGCTCACCGACGAGCACGAAGGTCCAGGGCTGCATGTGGGCTCCAGAAGGGGCGGTGGCCGCGGCTGCGACCGCCTGCTCGACGAGCGCCCGGGGCACCGGACGCTCGGAGAAGTGCCGCACCGAGCGTCGCGACGCCATCAATTCTGTGAACTCGGCGGCGCGCGCAGCTTGGGCTTCCTCGGTGAGGTCGGGAAGGCGGAACGGCACCATCGTGTGGTCGGGCATGCTGGCGAGCCTACCCACCGCCTCTGTCGGCACCCGGACAGTTTCCGGGATGTTCTGCAGCTTCTCTTCGTTTCCATGAGAGCACCAACAGAGCGGATCACCATGAAACTGCAAGCTCGCTTCATTGCGCTGGGGTTGGCCGTGGCCATCTTCGCTGCAGCGTGTACCGGGTCATCGTCTGGGGCTTCGGCAGCGGCCTCCTCCGACGAAGACACGGGATCCACGTTGGACAATCCGGCGCCGACTGGTGCCTTCGTGATGTTTGACGGAAGCGAGGCGACGTTCACGGACTACGCAGGGACGCCGCTGGTCGTGAACTGGTGGGCGTCGTGGTGCCCATCGTGCGTCGCCGAGATGTCGGCGGCGTTCCGCCCGGCACAGGAACAGCTGGGTGCCCAGGTTGCCTTCCTCGGCATGAACCTCCAGGACGAGCGAGAAGACGCACTTCGGCTGGTCACCGCCACCGGTGTGCTCTTCGATCTCGCCGAGGACCCTGCTGGCGATCTCTACCTCGAGCTGGGCGGCCTCGGAATGCCGTTCACGATCTTCATCGATGCCGAGGGGAATGTGGTCGAGAAGCACAACGGACCCCTCACCGAAGGTCAGCTCATCGAGATGATCGACGAGCTCCTCCTCTCGTGATCGAAGCCCCGCTCGCCCTCGCCTTTGCCGCCGGTCTGGTGGCGACGGTCAACCCATGCGGGTTTGCCATGCTCCCGGCGTACCTGTCCTACTTCATGGGCCTCAACGAGGCGGAGGGCGAGGAGCGCAATCCGGTGCGGATGGCGCTGATCGTCGGCGGGATCGTCTCGCTCGGGTTCCTACTCGTGTTCGGACTCGCCGGCGTCCTCATCACAGCGGGCTTCCGAGTGGTGATCGACCTGATCCCATGGCTCGCCATCGTGATCGGCGTCGCCGTGCTGGCATTGGGCATCGCCATGTTGTTCGGGTATGAGCTGACCGTCGGCCTCCCCAAGGCGAAGGAGGCGAGACGAGGACGGGGCTACGGATCCGTGTTCGCGTTCGGTGCTTCCTATGCGGTTGCCTCCTTGTCGTGCACCCTCCCCGTGTTCCTCACGGTCGTTGCCACCCAGGTCACTCGTGGCTCGTTCGTCTCTGGTGTCGCCACCTTCCTCGCCTACGGGCTGGGCATGGCCCTCGTCCTCGTTGGCATCACGGTCGCTCTGGCGCTGGGCAAGCAGGCAATCGTGAGCAAGCTGCGGGCGTCTGCCAGGTACATCAACCGCATCTCCGGATCGATCCTCGTCCTGGCCGGCCTCTACATCGTCTGGTTCTGGGGTACCAACCTCATCTCCGGAGCAGATGCACTGGGGTCGAGCGGTCCGTTCGTCATCGTCGAGCGGATGTCACAATGGGCGCTCGCCACCATCGGCGGCAACCCACTCCTCTGGGGGATCGGCTTGTCAGGAGTCATCGTATTGGGCATCGTGGTGCTGGCCGTCCAGGGCCGTGCCAAGCGAGAACGGGACGCCGAGCCTGCCGAGCCCGTCGGCAGCCATGGTCCCTGACGGTCGGCGCTCGCCGGGTCGAGCGCTCTTCTGGATCGCCGGGAGCCAGCTGATGGTGCTGACGCTCTGGTTCTCGGCCTCAGCCGTGGCTCCCCAAGTTGCGGACGTGTGGCAGTTGTCGTCCGGCGAGGTGGCCTGGCTGACGTTGACCGTGCAGCTCGGCTTCGTGGCCGGTGCCCTCGCGATCGCCGTGTCGGGTCTGGCAGACGTCATCCCGGCTCGCACGATGTTCCTGGTCTCCGCAGCCACCGGTGCCGCGGCCAATGGACTGTTGCTGGCCGTTACCGCCGATTCGGTCTGGCTGGCCTATGTTGTGCGCTTCGCCACCGGATTCGCTCTCGCCGGCGTCTATCCCGCCGGGCTGAAGGTCATGACGGGCTGGTTCGAACGGGGCCGGGGGATGGCGCTTGGGGTTCTGGTCGGCGCGCTGACGGTGGGATCGGCAGGCCCCCACCTGATTCGCGGCATCGGCTTCGACTGGAGAGGCGTGATCATCGGTGCCTCCTTGCTGGCTCTCGCCGGCGGAGCCGTGCTGTTTCGCAACGTGACCGACGGGCCGTACGAGGTCGCTCCGAGCTCCTTCTCGTGGCGTCACGTGGGACGCGCGGTTCGCAACAGGGGCGCCCGCCTGGCGACCTATGGCTATCTGGGTCATATGTGGGAGCTCTACGCCATGTGGACGTGGACCGCAGCGTTCCTCGCGGCCTCGGCTGTTGCCGCTGGATTCTCGACCGGATGGGTGCCGGCAGCCACGTTTGCGATCATCGCGATCGGAGGCGTCGGTGCTTGGCTCGCCGGAGTCGCTGCTGATCGAGTCGGACGAACCACTGTCGCTGGGGGGTCGCTCGCGATCTCTGGAGGGTGCGCGTTGTTGACTCCACTGGTCTTCGGTGTGCATCCGGCGGCCGTCGTCGCGCTCTTCCTGGTGTGGGGCTTTGCGGTCGTCGCCGACTCGGCCCAGTTCAGTGCCATGGTGACCGAGACCGCAGACGATGCGTATCGGGGGACCGCCCTTGTTCTCCAGACCGGCCTCGGCTTCCTCTTGACCCTCGTGACGATCCGCGGGGTCCCGCTCATCGCCGAGGCGGTCGGCTGGCAGTGGGCGTTTCCCTGGCTCGCCATCGGACCCGTTCTCGGCATCGCCGCGATGGTGGTGCTGCGACGGTCTCCCATCAAGGCTCGCCTGGCCGGAGGTGCCGGCTGACGCAACGGGAAGAAACGTCGCTGTCACGACGTTGTGGACGCCATGGACACCGCAGAACAGCAACACTTCGCCTGGCTTGCTCGCTCGTTCGGGCGCACGGACTACCTGCCACTGACGAGCACCGACCTCGAGGCGCTGTCGTCTGCCGGCACATACGTCGACAAGTACTCCGGCACCCACCTCTTCAAGGAGGGCGCAGACTCAGACTCTGCCTACGTCGTGCGCCGCGGGGACGTCGAGCTGTATCGCACCAGGCCATCGGGCAAGCTCGTGGTCGGCAGAGTGTCAGCAGGCGCCGTGATCGGTGACATCGCGCTCTTCCAGGGAGCCCCGTACTTCTCATCGGCCCAGGCGGTCGGTTCGGTGACGGCATTCAAGCTCGAACGCTCACGATTGCTCCCGTTGCTGCTCGAACATCCGATGATCGCCATGCGCTGGCTCGTTGCGGGACTCAATCAGCTCGAGACCACGCAGCGCAGGGTGTTGCGACTCATGCACCGGACGGTCAAGGAACAGGTCGCCGAGCTCGTACTCGACGAATCCGACCGGTACGGGGAACTCCACCTCTCGCAAACGAGCCTGGCCAGCCTGCTCGGTGCCAGCCGCCAGTCGGTCAACCAGGCGCTCGCCGAGTTGAAGCGCGACGGTGGCATCGACACGGGCTATCGCGTGATCCGGATCGAGGACCCTCAGGTCTTGGCCAACGTCGCCGGTCGCTAGGACGGGGTGCGGCTGCGGAACAGCCCGAATGCGGTTCCGAGGACGGCTCCGACGGTGGTGAGGATGAACGCCTCGGGCAGCGGTCCACTGAAGCCTTCGAACGGAGGACCGTCCATGCTTCCGGTCACCGCCACGAGCGCCATTGCCAGGAGCGAGATCGCGATGCCAGATGCGCCGAGTGCCACGACGCGGCCGGCCTGCGGCCGCCCGGTGTCGATCGCATACAGGGCCGGGGGAGCGCCGGCGATGAGCAGCGGAGCGAGGTGGAACGTGGTCTCTGGTCGGATGATCGCCAGGATCACCCAGAGCACGCCGAGGCCCCCGCTCCAGAGGAGCGAGCGCAGCCACTTCCGATCCTGCAGGGTCGCCACGGTCACGCCGCCACAACCAGGATCCGTGCGCCGCACGGCATCGACTGTCACCGAACAGACACATCAGACACCTGCCAATTGTCTGCCTCGTTCCTTCAGGTACAGGACCAGGAGGCAGTGGTGAAGCAACGATCTGCATGGGCCGCGTTCATCGGTGGCGGTGTGTTGCTGCTCGCTGCCTGTGCGTCTCCAGGAGGTAGCGACGCCGGAGGAGCCCCAGTGGACGATTCCAACGCTGGCCAACCCACGTCGACGTCCGATCCAACGACCGGGGCCGTGCCTGCCCAAGGAGTGCTCCCTGACGGGCCCTCGGCACTCGACACGATGCAGCATGCCGATTTCCCAGATCCCCTCGTTCCGGTCGGGGAGATTCTCTCCGGGGGACCGCCACCAGACGGGATTCCGTCGATCGACGACCCGGTCTTCCTCGATGTTGCCGACCACCTCGACCTGCTCGAAGTCAGAGAACCCGTCGTCGCCCTCGAGATCGACGGCGATGCCCGCGCCTACCCCGTGCGGGCGTTGATCTGGCACGAGATCGTCAACGACACGGTCGGTGGTGTCCCCGTGGCGGTGACCTATTGCCCATTGTGCAACTCTGCGGTGACGTACCGCCGGGAGATCCGCGGTGTGGAGACGACGTTCGGGACTTCGGGTCGGCTCTTCGCCTCCGCGTTGGTCATGTACGACCGCGCCACGGAGTCCCTGTGGACACACTTCGACGGTCGAGCCGTCGTTGGGGTGCTGACCGGTGAACAGTTGGAGTCGATCGCGTCCCCACTCCTCGCATGGGAGGACTTCCGCTCTACCTATCCCACCGGAAAGGTCCTGGACTTCGACAACACCGGCTTCTCGCGTGACTACGGGCGCAACCCCTATGCCGGATACGACGACGAGGGATCCTTCCCGTTCCTGTTCCGCGGCACGGTCGACGACCGGGCAGTAGCGAAGCAGCGCGTGGTGGGCGTGAGCATCGATGGCGAATCGGTCGCCTTCGCGCTCTCATACGTCTCGGCTGGGGAGGCGAACGCCAGCAACGAGCTGGTCGGCGAGGTCCCCGTTGCGATCCTCTGGAAGGCGGGCCAAGCCTCTGCGCTCGACGACGGGACGATCAGCGACGGCTTCGACGTGGGCAGCGTCGGCGTCTTCGACCCGCACGTCGACGGCACATCCTTGACCTTCGGCGCCCAGGGTTCAATGTTCGTGGACGCACAAACCGGCTCCACGTGGACGGTGACCGGAGAGGCCACAGACGGTCCATTGGCCGGAGCGAGACTGGTGCGCCTCGATCACCTCGACACGTTTTGGTTCGCGTGGTCGACGTATCGGCCGGGGACGGCGCTGGTGTCCGGCGAATAGGTCGAGCGACTCATTTCGTTCGACGGAGGACCAATAGGTACCGGCACCGCCGTGGAGCGGGTAGGTTGGTTGTGAGCGATCGGGCCTCGCCTCGATCGCTCGTGGGGCTTAGACAAGTAACGGGGGATGAGGATGGGGGACGACATCCGTTCTATTGCTGTCGTCGGAAGCGGCTACGTCGGGACCGTGGTTGCGGCGTGTTTGGCCAAGGTGGGGCACCGCGTCGTCGGTATCGAGATCAATCAAGAAAAGCTGGCGCTGCTGAAGTCGGGTACGGCCCCGTTCTACGAGCCGGGCCTCGACGAGGTCCTCGAAGAGACCGTGGTCGCCGGGTCCCTGCGCTTCAGCGACGACTATGACGAGGCGCTCGCCGAGAGCGATATCGTCTTCCTGTGCGTCGACACACCTCCGTCGGCCGACGGACATCCTGACATGCAGAACGTGGAAGCCGCCGCCCGTTCCATCGGAAGGGCTCTGCGGGGTCCCGCGGTGCTCGTCACCAAGAGCACGGTGCCGGTGGGGAGCGGGCATTGGCTCGAGTCGGTCGTACAACAGGAGATGGACGACGACAGCGCGGCGGTGACGGTCGTGTCGAATCCCGAGTTCCTGCGTGAGGGCGAGGCGGTCCGTGACTTCCTCTATCCCGACCGCATCGTCCTGGGTGGCGATCGCCAGGATGCGATCGATCTGGTAGAAGCCGTCTATGAGCAGATCATCACCCAGGAGTTCCCAGGGGGAGATCCGGCGCGCCGTCCGATCGTGGTCAAGACCAGCCGGGCGACGGCAGAGACCGTCAAGTACGCGGCCAACGCCTTCCTTGCCACCAAGATCAGTTTCATCAACGAGATGGCGGCGATCGCCGAGCGCGTCGGTGCCGACGTTGCCGACATCTCGACCGCGATCGGACTCGACCATCGCATCGGATCTGCCTTCCTGAGGGCGGGTGTTGGCTGGGGTGGCTCGTGCTTCGGCAAGGACCTCGCCGCCCTCTCTTCGACCGCTCGCGAGTACGGCTACGAGCCGCAGATCCTCGAAGCGGTGCGGACGGTCAACGATCAGCAGCGTCAGCTGGTGATCAGCAAATTGCAGAAGCACTTGCGGCCGTTGCGCGGGGCGCGGATCACACTGCTCGGCCTGGCCTTCAAGCCGAACACAGACGACACTCGGGATGCTCCTGCGATCACGATCGCCCGCAGCCTGGCGGCGAAAGGTGCCATCGTGCGGGCCTACGACCCCATGGTGAAGGAAGTGCCTGGTCTGCCCGACCTCAAGACGATGGCCGATCCCTATACCGCCCTGGAGGGCGCCGACGCCGCGGTGATCGTGACCGAATGGCCCGAGTTTGCAGATCTCGACTTCGCAGTCGTCGCGCACGGGATGCGCGCTGGGGTGGTGCTCGATGGGCGCGGTCTGCTCGACCCCAAGGTCGTGCGGAGTGCCGGGCTGGTCTTCGAGGCCATCGGCAAGCCGGATCCCTCCGTGAACGGCAACGGCTGGTAGGGCTCGCGTCTGGTTGGGGGGAAAGCAATGGGCACTCGACGATGCTGACGCGCTGGCGTCCCGGCGCACCCGCGGATGTTGCTTGGCCGCAGCTGCAGGTAGCCGGCGACACCGCGACCGTGGTTGCCGACCCGACCGGTGGTAGCCGCGTGTACGCCGCCGTGTCCGGGGCCGAGCTCGTTGTGTCAGACGACTTGGGTGCGATCGCTCTCGCGCTCAACCGGGACGGTGTGGCGACCCCGCTCAATCACACGGCGCTGTCACACGTTCTCGTCCATGGTTTTGGGATGCTTCCGGAGACAGTGTTCTCCGGGATCCTCCAACCCCGTATGGGCGAGTCGATTCACGCTCGCAAACGTGGCGACGGGCTGGGGATCGAAGCCGTTGACGATGGGTACCCGTATCTGAACGGTGCGTCTCGCGAAGATCAGGTGGCCGATGAGCGGCGGCTCCTCGAGCTGACGACTGCCGCAGTCGATCGCATAGTGGTGCGCGAGGGCGGCAGCGGCGTGCTCATGCTCAGCTCGGGGAAGGACTCTGTAGCACTGGCATTGGCCGTCGCCGAGGGCGGCCACCGCGACGTGACCTGTGTCACCTATCGCAGCTCCGAACGTGACAGCGAATGGCAGTACGCGGCGTCGCTCTGTCGCCGCCTGGGCCTTGCCCATGAGATCCTCGACCCGCCGAAGCCCGATGAGATTCGGCGGATCCTCGAGCGCGTCTTCGAGCGGAGCGCAGAGCCCGGAGGGGAGGGACTCTTCCAATACGGCCACATGGCGAAGGTCCTTTCGCCGGAGTACCCGTTCGTGATGGACGGCCTCGGCAACGACACCTTCATGGGATTTGGTCCGAACAAGCGAGGGCGCTGGAAGACTCGGCTCCGGGTCCGCGGGGCTCTTCCGGGGGCCGCGTTGACCATGATGACGCCGGTCGATTCTCCGCTGAACTACTTCTTGCGCAGCAGGGTCGCCACGACGTTTCCGCTCCGTCTACTTCGTGACCGTGAGCTGAACCGGATCTATCCGGAGTCGGTCCGCGTGCAGCGCCTTGCGTACGACCAGAGCAGAGCGCTCCGCCACATGGACGATTGGGACCTGTGGAACGAGGTCTCCGAGCGGACCGGGAACGTCACCAGCTCGATGCTGAAGGTCTACCTGACGACTCAGGCATATGACATGCGGGCTACGTTCCCGTTCTGCGACACCGAACTCATCGACTACTACTTCAATCTTCCGCAGGCGGAGAGGTTCGATCGCAAGGCCCTCACCAACAAGGTGCTGCTGCGCAAGATGCTGGCCCGATACGCCGACTATGACACCGAACTCGTCGGCTCGAATCCGTTCCACTTTGACCGCGTTCGCTTCCTGCAGGAGCAAAGAGACTGGGTGCTCGCGGAGATCGCAGCGTGTACGTTGTGGAACGATCGGGCTGCGCCGATGGCGCAGGCGTGGTTGGACGCCCTCGACAGGAGGAGGTTGCTGGCTCATGCGCTTCTCCCGCTCTTTCAGGTCTCGGGGTGGCACAACCGCAGCAGCGTCCTGCGAGAGAGCCGGCATCTCACGTCGGCTCCAGGATGACGCGGCCGTCGAGCCATGGTGATCCGATGGAGGGCTGGCACCGCTTCTCGATCCGATTCGCCGTTCGTGAGCTTCGATGAGGACACGGTCACGGTCATCGGAGATGACACGCGAGTGACGCGGTCGTACCTCGCTGTGATCGATGACGAGGTCGTTATCGGGCACGATCTGGGGGCCGTGGTCGCGGAACTCGGTGGCGGGAGAGAGCGGGTCGACCCGGTTGCCCTGTCGAACATCTTGG
>Ga0255047_10001433_pt1 | contig 17354 bp, 18 predicted proteins | sample JV7_2_1_MG_FD_183640 | JGI IMG/M metagenome (GOLD analysis project Ga0255047, IMG submission 183640) | Seawater microbial communities from Jervis Inlet, British Columbia, Canada - JV7_2_1 | ecosystem: Environmental > Aquatic > Marine > Inlet | place: Canada: British Columbia | collected 2016-10-06 | reverse complement strand
CTTAATAAATAATTCAGCCGCTATAAAATCTGTCAACTGTCGTAACCTGTTGGCAAGAAACCTCAAAAATGCTCCCTCTTCTTCAGATAATAAAGCCGCGGCGAGAGAACTTGTCTCACTTGCTAAAAACCGGGCAATTTCAGCATCCTTTCGGCGGGCCGCCTGTATCCGTTTTAGTTTGTTTTGTTCAGCCTTGACAGCTATATTATTTAATTTTAATTGTGCTTTTAGTTCTTTCTTCTTTGCTGCTGTTTCTGCTTTGGCCAGATTCTCAGCGGTTTCATTTCTTGCAATTTCAACCTGTGTTAGCCTTGAGTTCTTTTCAATAAAATCAATTTCTTCCTGTAAAGCCGCTGATTCTCTGGCAATGCTTCTTTGCTCCTCAAAACCCAATGCTTTATTATTTCTGTCTTGCTCAGCGCTCTCAATAATAGCGGTCTTTTGCTCCTCAAGTTCTTTGACTGTTGTTAATTCTGCTGTAAAATCCTCTTTCTTTGTTTTACCTTTCTTTGGAGCGCGGCGGGCGGGGGGCGGTTTTTGTAAAATTTTATCCTGTTTCTTTTGCAAGTTCTCAATTTCAGCGTTGAAAATAGCAATATTCTTTTTAGACGTTGCAAGTTTTTGCTCTTCATTTTTTATTGCTCTTGCATTTATGCCAAATCGGCTGCCCTCATCTTTTTCAAGCCTCTCAATTGTACGGGCCGAAAACTCAATGTCATCGGCCTCAGCTTTGGCCTGTACTCTCAACCGGTCAATAGTTCTTGATTTGTCTTTATTTAATATCTGGTCTCTTATATCTGACTGGTCAATCAATGCCCCTGTCTCATCTCTAATGGCAATGCCTAGTTCTAAAGCCCGGCGGGTCAGCTCCTCTGATGTCTCGGCAAGCTCTATATTTTGCAAGGCTGTTTTATTCTTAATTTTGTTTAAGTTATCATATCTCTTGACAAGTACAAGAGTCTCGGCTGACTCTTCTTTTAAGTTTGCAATCAAAGCTTTGGCCGGATTTTTTAAAGATGCAAAGCCCTTATTAATGAAGGAAAACAGCTTGCCAAAGCCACGTATAAGAGGCGTTATTATTTCTAGTAATGGTAAAAAAGCATTGCTCAACAGTTTGAAAAAACCCTCTGATGTGTCATCAGTTGCCGATTTTAAATCATTGAGTTGCCGGGTTAAACTATCTCCATTTTCGTCATATGTTGTCAGAGCATCAGCAGATTGACGCCATATTTCATCAAGGGTAATTTGCGCTTTTGCCTGCTGTAAGGCGGCCCCGGTTAAATCTTTTTGTCCTTTTTCGGCAAGCTTCGCCTGTATAGTTGCCTCTGAGAGCTTCAATCCAAAGCTGACAAGGCCATCACGCTCACCCAACAGAGCTTTGTTGAATACCTCTGTAACTTCTTTGGCGCTTCTCTGGTCGTTATTAAATTCTTTCTGAGCCGCTGCAAGTTGGTTTATCTTCAATGCGCTTGTCGTTGCCTGTTTAGCGGTTAACCCCAACGGCTTGAGTAAATCAACTGAAAAACTGATTGCCTCTTTGAAAGCATTGTTGCTGAGACCTTGAGCCGCTGCAAGACGTTGAGCGGCTGCCTCAACCCGTGGCAACTCAGTACCAAAAACAACTTGAAATCTTTTCTGTAAGTCGTCAAGCCGGGCCGCTGTTGTAAGTGCCCTTTCTCCAATGGATGTAAGAGCTTTACCAGCAGCAACCGCCGCCCCGATGACTAAGCCTTTACCTAAACCGCCCAGCTTACCGCCGATACCGCCGCCGGTTGCAGGGGCCGCACCTGTAGCGCCGCCTGTACCTCTTGACTTGTTGACTCTGTCAATCCGGGCCGCTGTTTTCTTATTGATTGCCAGTACTCTGTTGGAGGCTTTTCTTTCGGCGGCAATTGTACGCTCTAAAAACTGTTTGTGTGATATTTCACGATTTTTAAAGCTCTGTTTTATTAGTGCTAATTCTTTGTTTTTCTGTTTATTGACATTGGCAATGTTATTTTTTGAAACAAGTTTTAATTTCTTCTCAAGCTCATCGGCTTTTTTCTTTGCTTTTTCTAAGCTCTTAGTTTGAGCGACTACCTCAAACTCAACCCGGTTTTTCTTGATTGCCATTACTTGCCGCCCTCAAAATGGCCCATATATTCCCGCCGGTTCATTTCAAAATAAATTTCCATTACGTCATCGTTAGTCATACCGGGGCGGACAGGATGAGAGCTTATTTCTCTTGATCCTTCCTTTGATGGGTTGCTTGTAACTGTCAATTTATTATACTTGAGCGCCTCATGATATCCAATTACTAACCGCTGGTCATTGACAACAGAGTAAGGCAAGTTCATAATATCTTTCAATGACCATCCGTAATTACTTGCAAATAGAAATATAATTTCATCAATAAAAGTAAAAAAAGGTATCTTTTCAATATCAAGATTATTACTTACCCCGGGTTTTGGATAGCTTATATCTGAGGGCGCCTTGTAATTATTCTTAACAAATAAAGTCTGTATGTATAATTTCTTCCGTTTTCGATATGACTTGATGTCATAAAAAAGCCCTTTCCAGAACTTAACCGGGCGGCCCTTTTTAATATAATTTAATTCACCTTGAGCAATGTGATATTTTAACATGTCTTTTATCTTTACCGGATGCAACCAGTTTTCTAAAAACTTATATTCCTGACTGTGAAAATTAGAATACAAGGCCGACAAAATGTCAGCCTCATATTCTCTTTTCGATTTAATGTTGATTGGCTTTTTCAACGTTGTACGCTATATCAAGCCGTCTCGTCGCCTTCTACCTTCACTGGTATCTCAACCGGATCAACCGCAACCGTCGCAACCGGTCCGCCGCCCGCATCGAAAGCAAGCGTCATTGCAGTAGCATATGTCACCAAATCCGTTGGGTCATCAATGCCAACATTACCGAAACCTGAATCTGTCAGGTTACCATTGAAGCGAATAAGCTCTGTACCTGCCACATCCTCAGCAGTTAGGGCAATTTTACCCAAAGCGTTATTGATAGCGTTCATGATTGAAAGCCGTGTAGTTGCAACCCCGTTGCCTAAATCAATATTGTCTCTGACCTTACCGTCAATGGTTACTTTGATGGCCTTGTTTAAGCCTATTGAGAAGTCAACCCCGCCGAGTAAGTCAACATCTGTCAAATGAGTAGCAACACTACCAGCGGTAAGCCCGCCGATTGACTGGATGTTTATTTCAATACTGGCCTCATCTTTGCCGCGCTCGGTTGATTTGGTCGGAACGATGGCCGCCCGTCCATAAGTTATCCACTCATTCGCCCCTTTCTCAACTCCCTGTGCATCAGTTGGCCGAAATTGCATCTTGACAGAGTTTGTCCAGTCCGCCAAATCGAGGCCGATACGTGCAAAATATTCTGTCTTTTCTTTGGGGCCGCTAATAGTTTGAATACTGTCAACAAATGCCAAAGCCGTAAACTCAGCAGGGAGCGGCGCAAGTACAGTAAGTACCATATTTGCACTATCCTCTGAGGGCTGTGTAATAATCAGCTTGCCGCCGCCTGACAAGATGACAGTCTTAGTCTCAACTGTTTGATTGTCAGTAATATTATCATCGGCCCTTATCTTTGCCTTATGATTCAGGATAAACTCTGGGCTTACCTCTGGTAAAAAATTGTCATTCTGAAATTTGAAGAAATAAAAATTTCCCCAGCCTAATTCTAAAGCCATAATATACCTCTTTTGTAATAAATTTGTATTAAATATAATACTGTCATAAAATCTGTCCTTTGATATCAAAAAACATTGTCTGTCTAAAATTATTACTATTGACTTCAATCGGCGGGGTTTCGCCTGTCATCTCTGAAAAGTGCATATTGTAAACACCTTCAATCCAGCCGTCTGTCAATAGCTCCTGTATAGTGTCATGAACAGTGTCGAGGGCGTCTCTGTCATTTCTCTCAATGTCAACAACAATAACCTGCTCAATAAGAGTCTGAGCGCCATCCTGAAACCGCCCCCGGGTTGCTGTACTTGTAACTACAACATTTTCACCCGCTTCTGTGTGCTGGTCTTTGACATCAGGTATGCCCGATGTTGTCAGAAAGTCAATTGTTGCCTGAACGCCTCTGTTCATTTTACGCCCATAATATCATCGATAATATCTTCTTTCTCAAGGTAGCCTTTGATAAAAAACTCAGTGGCATAAGCTGGGAAATCTTTGCCATGTCTGGCATACCCTGATGAATAGCGCTCCTCTAATGATGAACCAGTGCCCAGCTCAACAAATCCGGTAAAATAATGTTTATTGCCCTCTTTATGAGCATGATGTAATGGTAAGTCTCTTTGTATTATTGCATAGTCAAAGCCGCCCTTGTCTCTTGCCTGTGCTGAAATTATGCCAATAATATCGCCCTTTCTCCTGACAGGTCTTAAAGATACTTGACTGGATGCAAGTTGACCGGTTTTATGCGGAGTATATTCCCGGGCCGCCTCAAGTATTTCCTCTTGAGCAAGTTCAACACGATTAAACATCTCCCTTTCGACTTCATCAAAGCTATCACTCAGCGGCATTCATATTCTCCATAATCCAAAGAATGAGTCACTTTTAAGCCCTCAACTCTGTCACCAATTTTCAAGGCTGTATTTGTCCAGATAGTATTGATTGTTTGCCATGTTGAGCGGGAAGGGGTAAACACCGAAACAACCCGCTTTTCAATTTTCGCTCTAATAGTGTTTCCTGTACTTACATAAATCGGCTGACCTTTTTGATTTGTTAATATTCGGACCTGCCCTAAATCATCTGTCACTGTATCAACTATGTCATGAGTCGTATACGTCTTGAAAAAAGCCTCTGACAAACAAACAGTGTTACAACTCATTTTCTAAACCTGTGTATTGCGCTCAATGATTCACGGGGGACAGTTTGTTGCCTTGCCGTTACCGATTGGCGGCCCTGAGACTGTGTAAAGATGCCAATAGGCAACTTGACAATCTCATATTCAATCATGGCGGCAATATACCGCAACAGCATTTTTTTCTGTGGTTCGATTCCATAGTTGTCAGGATCGCCCCCAATTGTACGAGGGAATTGTAAAGGCTGCGGGGTTGTAGTGTCAACCTTTACGCCGTAAAAAATATAATCATTGTCAATTCGACGGGTAAGGGCTTTCAAGTAATCCTCTTTGTCTGTTAATATCATTGCATTCCATGGAGCGCAACCGCCCCCAGTAAAGTAATCGTCAATCATTTGAATTTCAACGTAACTGTCACCCGTTGCAACCGGATCATTATTGCCGTCTAAAAAATATGTCAATGCCATTATGCAGCCCCCGCAACTAAACCGGGCTTGAGACTCTTGACAAGATTCTCAGATACCGGCCTTAATCGGTGTCTACAATTCGGATGCGGTGTTACATATGAGCCGGTCAAGCCTGCTTTCCAGTATGGAAAGAACTTTTTGCCTATACTTGTCCCGCCTTCAATTGTGCTATATGTCCCGCCGTCGATAAAGTAACAAGGATCTTTCAACCCTCTGTAATTTTTACCAATAAAATTCCATTTGACAAGCCTTGTACCCAGCTCCTCAGCTTTGGCAACACCGGCAATATTGAACGCCTCTCTATTTGTTGTTGAACCGACTAAATCGGCGTAATTTTCAACATCAAAAGCCTTGAACTTACCCTCATATGGCTTGACATGGAGCATGAATTTAGCCCGCCCGTCAATACTAAATACATTCATTTTATCAACAACCTCTTTATGTAAGGCCATCGACTCTTTATTTAAACCACGTAATTGCTTTTCTAAACTGCTTGTAATAAGACCGCTCTTTTTAGCGCTCTTGATTGCTTTTACAACGTCCTTTTGTCTTTTTAATAATTCGTTAAATTTCTTATTATCGGCGGTTTTCACTTTCAAAATAAACCGTTTTATCCTGTCTCTCGCAAGCTCGCCCGGGTTGCCGCCTAAATATCCGCGCTCTAAAGTTCGCAAGCTGTACTCTCTCAAAATATCCTGACCCCGCCGCCCAATGGTAAGCATACCACTTGCCGATTGATCGACAATAAAGCGCTTGTACTGGTCAAGCAAAAAAGCTGTAATCCTGTTTCTCTCAAGTAAAAGCTGTTTCAATGGTTGCAAGTTTTTTAAATTCGCTTTTCTAAACATGCTCTTGCCTATCCGTAAATTATCTTTTGCCGCTTGTATATTCAATTTATTAATAATATCAGAAAGGAGCGCCAGATTTACCGGCGCCCCTGTTTTGAGTGACTTCAAAAAATGAAGCAATATTTTTTTAATTGCTGTTTCCCAAATTTCAGCCATTATACTTGTTTAGGTTCCTTCAATGTATACCATGCCGCTGTTACGTACAAGTTTTGCAACGTGGTTAACTGATACAGTTACGCCGTAAGCGCCGTTTGTGGCCTGTCGTGGCTCAACAAGTATACTGATTGAATAACCGCCGGGGGCTGTCATTGTGCTCTTGACCTGTCCCGCCGATGTGATTGGTTTCTGAGGGGCGAAAACTTGTCTCAAGTTGTCACGGCCCTGGAAAGCCAAATTGCGAATGTTACCGAGACCGCCTGTTGGATCTAAATAAATAGATTCTCTGACAGTAAAGCCCGCAAGCCTTGTAAGCATCTCATCACCCTTTCGACCGTCAAAGCCTAAAAGCTGAGTATACTCAGAAAAGTTCATAATCTCTTCCATTGTTTGAGGGCTGACATGATAAAACCTGTCCTCATCTGCCTGTTCAACATTGGTTAGCTCTCTTTTTGGCTGAATAAAAACCGGATAGGTTATTGCCGTCGCTGGTGTACCAATAGTCGTAACGCCTCCAACAGTGCTTATTGCCGTGTACGCCTCTGTAATGAGCTTCTTTGAGACTGCTATTACAGCCGCCTCAGTGTGTAAGTTCATACGCTGCTCATTCATTACGTCATCTGTCAATGAATCAACTACGAATGTACTTTCTGACTGTGTGTAGGTTGCTGTAACTGAGCTTACACTCAATGCTTGATCAACCACGTTATCAAGGGCCGCTCTAGTGTTGGCCGCCTGCGCTCCAACAATCGGGAAAGATACCGTTTGAGTTTTTTCGTTAATATCCGCAAGGTCAGTTGGTACAACCGGAATATCTTGAAATAATTCCAGCTTGCCGATGAGCTGAGAGAGCGCATTGGGCACGATTCTGTCTTGTAAATAACTGGCCAAATTGGCCGGTGAAGTTCCTGTAAATGCCATTTAATTTCTCCTGTGAAAAAATTTGCTGTTTTAAGTCTGCTGAGACTCTACTAAAAATATTAGTGCAATTGATTTTCTAATTTTGACCGGGTTTAAAACCGTGTTTATTTTTTGACCTGAAATATAACAGTCTGTCAGTTTTTTTATACAGGGTAAGAAACCTGTTGGCTATTCCCGGGTTAATATATGGGTTAAATAAAAACCCGGGTTTTGCCTGACAATATAATACTAAATCGCCATTATATTGTCAAGTTTTTTTACGAATTATCAACAGCTGTCATATCAATGGGTTTTCCACTCATTAAAGTATTCCATTGCCCTGACCTCTTAACAGCTTTCATAAATGTCTGGTTTATCCGCTGCTCTGGTGTTGGTATCTGCCAATTGCCCGGTTTACCGCTCTCAGTACCAGCCGCCGCTTGAGGGGCTTGTATACCGCCGCCCTGCTGAAACATAAAGCCTTTGTCGGCTGACTTCTGCCATTGGTCCATAACATCTGAAAAATTAAACTGCTTACCCGTCTCATTGTTGAGATATGGCATGTCTGAGCCTTTCATAAATGCTTTCAATTCGCCGTCAAGTGGCTTGAAATCATAAGCATTTTCAGACATCTGAATCAATACCTCTTTGTCTCTTGCGGTTTGAGGTATGCTGAGCAACATCTGAGAGCGCAACTTGATTGCTTCATTCTCAGCCCTCGCCTGTTCAATCTCTGACATTTTCTCCTGTATTGTACCCTGTAATTGAGTAATTTCAGGCGGGGCCTTGCCGGCCCATTGATCCTTTATTTGCTCAAAATCAGACGTACCAAAGATACTAACCAGCTTCTCATTATATTCATTTGCTGTCTTCTCTGTAAATTTACGCCGGGCATCCGCATATATCTTGCCTAAATCAACTGTGACTTTCTCAGCAGGGGCCGGGGTTGCCGGTTGCTCTGTCTCAGGAGCGTTTACAGGCGGGACCTCTTGCCCGGGCATCGGTTGCGCCGCCAATGACTCAGCGGGCGGGTCCTCTGTTGTTACCGCTGCTGGCTGGCCTGTATCACTCATCTGTTGACACCTCTGTTTTCACCTTCGATTTAAATTTGGGCTTTTCAGGCTGGGCGCCGTTTGTGTAAAAGTGCTTTGCGCTCTCTGCAAGCTTACCCCGCTTGATACTGTCAATGGGTATGCCCTTGCCGCTTTTCAGCGGGGTTGCTCTGACAACAGGAAATGCCTCGAGGTCTTTATCTGCTATCACATCAATAACCCTGTCACGCTGCTCAATGGCCTGCTCATATGTCAAGCCGCCCTCAAGCACTGCTTGAGTCCTTTTCTTGTCACCAAACACAACACAGACCTCAAACCGGTCAAGGGCGTCATTTTGATCAACTGCTTGCGGCTTACCTACCTTTTTTTCAAGGCTGGTAATTTTAGCCATAAGCTCATTTAATGTACTCTTTTCAACTTCAATTGTTTCACTCATTTTTTATTGTCACTCCTCTGATTCATCTACCTGTTCAACTTTGACCTCAACAGGGTCATTCTCTATATCAGGAAAAGATAAATCCATACCATCTGGGCCAGTGCCCGGCGCGTCTGTCATATTAAAACCGCCGTCTCTGTCAATGATGTCTCTAAGTTCTGAGAGCTTGTCCTCTCCAACATCAAAAGCGGTTTCAGCCATTACTTTCTGAGCAACTTTTAAAAATTCGTCATGTTGTAGCCACGGCAAAACCTGAAATATTTTATTCAAGGTCTCTTGAGAGGCCCCGGCTTTCAGATATGGGTCAAGCGTAATTTGCCCGCCCTCTTGACCGTTGGCAATAGTATGATAATCAGCCGCCATATTGACACATCTGGACACATTAAAAGCAGCGCTGCTTATCACTGCATTTGTATCTAATAGCTTGACCTCAGCATGAAAGCCACTTTCGGCTGCTACTGTATCAGCTCCGAACTCCTCAGCAAGCCCCAACATAACACCGATTTCCATTTTTCTCATTTTGATCTGCTCTGCTAATTCCTTGACAGCTTCCATCGACGGGGTTGTAATTTGTACCCCTTTGTCGGGACCATCAACCGGGATATACTCATAAGGTAAGGGCGTTTTCTCCTGACCTAAAGACGGGCCGGCAATCCAATACAATAATGATCTGACTGTATGAGTGTCCAGTATCGAAGTAAAGTTGTATATCTCAACATTGATTGGCGCAACATCGGCAATTAATGACAGCGGTATATCAATATCGGACCAACGACATTTGACAAATTGGCCATCTTGTAAAGTCTGTTCTTGACCCCCCTGTGATATTGTACCCTTTGTAACATTGACAATTACCTCTGTTGGGCTGCCTTTATGTATAATGTAAATCTCCTCAGATGCCGAAAAAGTAATATTAGCGAAATTGTACAATCCCAGCAGGGCCTCAGTTTCATCCTGAAAACCGACCCTGTGAGTATTGAGGCGATTGTATACCCGGGGTTTGTCCGTTGTCAGTATGTAACTTTCACCCCCGATAAAGGCATGTAAGCTTGCTTGACGGGCCAATACCTCGAGGTCAATATCTGAGTTTTCAATCTTTGGTTTATTCTTATACATGTAAGATTGATAAATATCAATGCCCTTTCGGCAATAGTTAAAAAACGGCGTCCAAAGCGCCCTCTTTTCAAACTCCTCTGTTGTCTCAAGGGCTGGCTGTCTCAAATACCGGGCAATACTTGATCCGCCGCTTCCTGAATTCGTACCAATTACGGCGGGCGCTCCAATGTACAAACGATAGTAATCAACCTCTGAAAATAATAAACCTTGATTTGAATAAACGTCATTGTGTGGCATAATTTCACTCCTGTATAAATATATCTAAAAATATATTCTTAAATATCCCTTTTTTTAGAATTAAACTGTTTTTTAAAGTTAAATAAAAATCAGTATCAAAACTAAATGATATTGTAAAAACTTTAAAATTATTCCGGTTTAGTTTGTTGTAATAATCATAAAAATAATCCGTTGTATTTGTACCCATAATTTCACTCCTGTATAATTTCTAATACATAAAATATAATAAAGGCTGCAATGATGATTTCTATATTAGCCGTCAATTGCATACCTTATTGAAAACTTATCTGTTAATAATTCCTGTAAGCCCATAGCCAAAGAGTCAGGGGCGTCATCTGTCCCGCCCTCTCTGTATCCTAAAACCTGTGATATGTAAGCCGGTTGAATTGCGCTGTCAAATACTAAATTCTCCCAATAACGACCAACGGTAGTTGTTATCTTAATATGCTTATTGAGCTTTGTATTGATACCCTTACAAGCAGGCCAGTATTTACGCATTGAGTCAAGGCTGTATCCTTTATCAGCGTTTTTCTCAATGAATAATGTACCTGCGTTATGCTGATACAGCTTGAGCGTAATTTGTTCATATAGTGTTTTAATTGATTCAGGCCATACGTACCCCTGGACAAACACAGAAAAAGCCCGATGCCTCAACCAGTCCTTTACAGAGTGGTCACGCTTGAAAGTGAGTATTGAAAGGGCTGTTGTGTCTCCTCCATATCCGGGGTCCAGTACTGCAATCCTTTTGCAATCCCGCCATTCGTCCGGCTTAAAGTCTGCATTGTTGGGAGTGCCAAACATGCCTTCCAGCTTATCATCAGGGGCCTGTTGATGCATTGCCTGAAAGAAGCGCTCACCCAAAGCCGCTTTGCTCTCTAAAACTTCCTGTAAATCGTACCTCTCAGGCCATAATGGCAAACCCTGCTCATTGATAGCAGGCAAGCTCAATACATCAAACTTTTCGCCGCCTTTTTCCATGGCCGCTAATAGCTCGCCCGTCAAATCATTCTCAACCCAACGTGTCATAATAATTACCATCTTACCATCAGGATGTAAACGGGTGCGGGCGCTTGTACGGTACCAGTCAAAATGTTTTGACATAATAACAGGGCTTACAGCCTCCATGATGTTTTTTACAGGGTCATCAATCACATACAAATTGGCCCGGCGGCCTGTACTCTGTCCACCGATTCCAGCAGCAATAACATGCCCTCTTTTTTCTTTCTTGACTGTGATTCTCCAATTGCTCTTTGCTTTGGCATCAGCGGCAATCCTTACCCCCGGGAATAAGTTTTGATAATTCTCTGTCCTCATCATGTCTCTGATTGACGCTGAAAAATCCTCGGCAAGTAAAGCGCCGTAAGCTGATATTATGACATCATGATTAGGATTCTTTCCCAGATACCAGGCAGTAAACCGCTTAGTGACAAAATCACTCTTGCCATATCCGGGCGGTAAGTTAATAATCAGGCGCTTTATCTTACCTGTCATCAGTTCATGCAGTTTAGCATTGATCTGTTTGAAATGAGCAGCAAAACCGCTGTAATGGTCCGGTTGTAAATAAGCAGCAAATAGGAGCGGGTCAATAATGGCGCCCGCCCGCTTGCGGATCTCAGAGAAATCAAAGTTTTCCTCTTTAATCCGGCGGCGTAATTGAGCTTTCGTCAATCGTTTTTACCTCAACTGTCTTATACTCATTCATGGCCATATCAATAAGCTTGCTGTCATTACCGTCTGATATGATCCTGTCAATAAAGCTGTTGATTGCTTCATGCTTTGAGACTTCAATTTCATCTGCGTACATATCAAGGTATCTGTACATCTTATCCATTGCCGCTGATTTAGAGTGTAGCTTAATTGTAAAGCAACCGTCCTTATCCTGCTTTATTTCTTTGATGGCCGCTGTATTAATACCATTTAGATTTTTGACCTTGAGCTTACCATTATTGACTTCGACAAAATCCATTATATTACTAAATGCAATGTCACGGGTCTCTTTTATTATTCTGGCTGTGAGAGCTTCTTTGGTTGAAATATAATCAGCTAATTTTTCTTTTACGTAAAGCTTGATTTTAGGATTGTTAAGGAGCTGATGAGATTTTACCCATAAGCTCTTTTTTGTTTTACTGGTATATCCCGCCTTTTCATAGGCGTCATCCCGGTCAAAACATTTCAAATAATGATTAGCAAATAATAGCTGTTTCTGATTTAGATTAATGGATTCATCAATGGCGGCAAGTTGCATAATTAAAAGCTTGCCCGGGTCGAAAGGAAGTTAACCCGGGCAAGTAAACAAACAATGTTAAACTATGTACACAAAAATATACAAATTGACTGTATTTGTCAAGTTTTTTTTTAGCTGTTTACGTCATTTCTTTGTCGTAAAAAAACCGGCCCTTTTTACAGGCCGGTCAAATGTAAGGGAAATTCCAAAGGATGAGAACTTTTATTTTATGGCTGCAAGTATGGCCCGCTCATCTTGAGGAGACATAACCCCGCCCCGCTCAAGTTTTGCAATCCTGTTTTCGCTTCTTTCGATTTCATGCCATGTCTGTATTTTTTCAATACATCCACATGTCAAAATATATCCGGTTTGAGTCCAGTGTGTGACCTTTGTAAATCCATGCTCTGAGCAATAGAAGGGAAAGCCCGGATTAAGTTTGACAATCTCAGCGTCATCAGTTGGGAATAGTTTTTTTTCGTTCATTGTTTGTTTGTCCTTATATTCTGTTTTATTTTGACCATAGTATAAAACTTGAATTCTTTTGTCAATGGTTTGAATAAAAAAAGTGAGTCGCTTTTTTCGGGTTGTCACAATTGTCAGGTTTTTGGTGTTTTTGAGTGACTTCCTAATAATACAGAGTATTTATATTTCCAGCAAAGTGTTTGCTAATATTTCCAAAACTTGACAATATTATTACTCTTACTCTCTCTAGAGAAGAGAAGAGAGAATATAGAGGTAATACAGCCTAAAATTGGAGAAAAAAAAGTTGTCACTAGCCCCGAAAATATGACAATAACTTGACAATAAATGTGACAATTTGACCAAATGTGACAACATTTGACAGCCTAAAAAAAGCACTTTTTAGATTTAACCTTGACATTATTTTTCAGTTGCCACTTTTCAGGCCAAAAAGTGACAATAGTGACAACCCATAAATCGAATACAATCCGTTTAATTGTCAAGAAAAAAAAACATGACAATTTTAAAAACCGTCTTTTTTTTCAATCCTGCCAATTTACCGAATTATGTCACCAATGACAGAGAGCTGTCAGGCGGGGTTTTATATTGCTTTGGAGTATAAGCGACCTTCATGGATAGCAAAGCCGCTGTACATGGAGTTTTCTGTCAAGTATTTTACTGGCTGTAAATCTTAATTATATTTTCAATTTTCCTTTTTGAGGTATGCCGTTTTTTTGTAAATTGTTCAAATGACATATTTTTAAAAAACCCGGGCTGATTGCAGTAAGCTGAATAAGTATTGTAAAAGCTTTTCTTTGGAGACTTAAAACATGATAAATCTCTCATTACATAAGACAGGCATTTTTTACCCCGTAAGTACTCAACCCGCTCAACTGTTTCACTTATTTTCATATCAGGATGAACGTAAACGTAAAATTTAAATTGCCAGTCATTTCTCCAATCCAACAATGCAAGCTTTTTTTCAATAACTGATTTATATTTAATGTCATCAAATGCAAAGATATATTCTTTATGGTATCTTAACCGCCTGAGTAAATCAGCATTGACAGGCTCAATCATTCTAATGTCAAGCCCCTGATTAAAGTGGCAATTTATATTCTTGTCGATTAGTTCTCTGAGTATTTCATTGTGATTTTTAAGCTGTAAAATGTTATTATCCAGAAAATTCACTTTGTCATGTTTTACAATCTGATCAATTGTACTTTGCTGGTAAACCTTACCCTCTGTTAAAGGTACAACACAGAAATAACATTTTCGGTTGCAACCCCTTGAGATAAAACCGAAGCTTTCATTATTGTCTGGATATATTGAATAATCAGGATCAAGCCTATCAATCTCAGGCGGTAATTTAGTTGTCAAATCATGACCAGTACCGCCATATATTACAGAGCAACCAAAAAGTGTATTATCAATTATCATGTCTTTTGTACCTGTAAATATTACAGAGCAATAAACTTTATCATATCCGGGCAATATAGAATACTGTATGGTTTGTTTATCTGGATAGTATGGAATATTGAGCCGCTGCAATGTGACATTATGGCCCTTTGACTTGTACCATGTTGAGAGCTTCATTAATGCTAAATTCGGTATTTTGGAATCTGCGTCAATAAGCAGTATTTCAAGTATTTTCAATTACTTCTTACTCATTGGCCTGATACTTATTACCCGCTCGTCAATGGTCCCGTCATTCTCATAATTCGGGCATTTTAAAGAGAGTATCTTTTCAGACTGTTTGCATTCTTTCAGACAGGATTGACAGAGGCGGTGGATTGTCTCGGGTTGCTCTGGTGTACTCATGCAAATAATCTCCCCTGTGCTTTGTGCTTCTCAATCCTGTTCATTGCAGCGTCATAGTACTCTTTGTCGAGTTCACAAGCGGTCAATTGAAAATTAAGATTATGACAGGCAATAGCAATTGACCCGCTTCCTAAATGAGTGTCAAGTATGGATTGGCCGGGTTTGGCATAGTTGCGTAAAATCCATTCGTACAGCTTGACGGGTTTCTGTGTTGGGTGGATGTTTATTAATTCACTATTACGAGTTGATTTAGTAAATTTTTTTAATAATTTATCGAATGAAGTAAAAATCAACTCACCCGCCGAAAAATTGAAAGTGTTTTCTGTTATTTTATCCCAAAAAATCCATCCTCTTGAAATTGGTAAAAACTCTGTAAAATAATTTGCTCCGCAAATAATTTGATTTTTTGACACCCTGAAAAGTTCTGTAAAATATTCTTTTTCTGGTTTTTTATTCCATTCAATTTTTTTATGCTTGTTTTTTCCTTTTGGATATTTTTTTTTATTCCATGTGTCAATATTCAATTGACCTTGCAAACCATACGGCGGGTCAACTATCGCCAAATCAAAATGATTATCGTCATACCTTGACATCAGCTTCATGCAATCTTCATTGGTGATTTTCAAAAGTTATCCTCATCTGTAAGGCTGCTCTTATCTGGTCTGTCTGTATCATCCTGTAAAGCAGGGTCAGAGACTTTGACAATCCAGCCCCGAAAATACTTTTCATTTTCTTTCCATCTGTGGCGCTTGAATCCATGTTTATTGAGTATCTTGTTGAGAAGATTATTACTTGTCCTTATCCGCTTGCTAAACTTGTCCTCAAGCATGTTATGAATTTCTGTTGTAGTTCTAAAGAGGCGGCCCGGGTCGGTCTTTTCGCATGGCTCAAGGGCTCTCAGTATGTAAAAATCATCAGCCCGCTCAACCTGAAACCGCTGATTTTTCAGGCTTATCTCTTTGTTCTCTTCTTTAGTCAACCAGTACTGAAAGCCCGATTTATACAGGGCATATGCTTGCGCCCATATTTTGTCTATTGGTATCTTGAGTTGAGCCTCATAATCAATATCGTCAACCTTTACAACCAGCCAGCGGCGGCTCCCTGTTTGATCCTCCAAAAACTGAGAGTCATTGATTGAGCCACAAAATGAGGCCCGGCGTTTTATTGATTCGTTACGCTTGCCGTAATGTTGTCTTAAATCCATCATATCCTGAGACATGAGAGATTTAAGATAGCCTCTCTCTGTATAGCGCCCGATTATGTCCTCAAAATCGTCAAGGTTGATTATCAACTTATTGACAATGAAAAAGAGATGATCTTTATTTTTCGGGTCAATATGCCCGTCATGGATATACTTCTTGTCAAACATTAGATTTCTGAAAAAAGTAGTTTTCCCGATGCCTTGAGGCCCTGTGAGTACAAAGCATAAATGGTTTGAGCCTTTTTCGATGCCTTGAGCGACAACCCCGCAAAGCCATTTTTTGAGATACCAGTAAGCGTCTGCCTGAGACTGTGTGTCAGTCTTAAAGCACTTTGCAAGGTCCTTTATGTAATCATGCCCGTCATGCTCTGTCAGGCCGCTGTAATAATGCTTGAATGGATGATACAGCTCAACCTGATTTGAGTTAACATACACGTTGAAATGATCCCGGGTAAACCCCTTGACGCCTGAGTCAGTTGTAAGCATGTAATTGTAAATGTCAATATACAGGCTGTTTTCATCTCTCATCTGGAATTCAGACCAGCTCAATTCATGCGGCTGCTTGTACTCATGCTTTGCAAGTACTTCATTATATCGGATTTCAATAAGTGAGTCAAGGGCGTTTTCAATTCTCGTAAAAGGGCTGTTCTCAACCCCTGATTTATTGATAAGGTAGCCAACAGGTCCGGGTTGATTCCAAGCGTCTTTTGACTTATGGCGTAACTCCTCCTCTGTCCATGCGGGGTTGCATTTTTCATTATACTTGACCAGTATTCTGTATGTATTATCGATTGATTGATTAAATCCTTTCGCAATAGCGCAAGCAACAGAGAAGGTCTGGTCATGGCCCCCGGCCCCGGATACGCTCTCTGGTTGATACATGGCATATTGCAGGGCCTGTCTGAATGTCTCAGAGGGCGAATGGCCCGCCCCGCCGTCTGGTCTGACCCCGCCTTTTTTTACAGGCGGTTTGACTGATAATAGCTCTATTGATTGGATGGTAGCTATGCTCTCAAAATCGCCCTGTATGGTCTCATATGAGCGCCCTGATGAGTGGATTGACCCGGGGCCTACAACATACCCCCGGCCCGCCTTAACATCAATAGTTGACTTTTTGCCCTGGAATATGGCGCCGGTAATATTCTTTTCAGGAAGATCATCAACCTTGAAGTAAATATGATATCCGCCGCTCCCTGTCCTTACAATGAGTGTTTCTTGTAAGTGCTCAGAGTTGACCCGGTAGAATTCACTGTAAATTTCTTTGGCTGGCTTGATAATTACGTCTTTTTTGCTGGTCTCGTATTGGTTGTCAATGTCAATTACTACTAGGTTACCTGATACCGGGCCGCATATTACACCGTAATTTTTAGGCGATATGTCAAGGGAGTCAAAGCAGTAATCAAGAAAGCCCTGCTCTGGCAATGACTCTGTAAATGATTCCCATTTACCGGAGGGAAGGTCAGCAACCAGCGGGCGCTTGTCCTTATACTTGACCGGGAAAACTGACAGGCCGCAATTGTGCGCGGCCTGTATCACTTCAAAAAGATTAGTCTGCAACATAGTAAAACCTCTTAGTTTGTTTATTTTAGGGTAAACAGTATAAGCTGTTT
>Ga0255047_10001432_pt1 | contig 17359 bp, 9 predicted proteins | sample JV7_2_1_MG_FD_183640 | JGI IMG/M metagenome (GOLD analysis project Ga0255047, IMG submission 183640) | Seawater microbial communities from Jervis Inlet, British Columbia, Canada - JV7_2_1 | ecosystem: Environmental > Aquatic > Marine > Inlet | place: Canada: British Columbia | collected 2016-10-06 | reverse complement strand
CCCGCCGTGCCGCCGCGGTCGATCCGGCCGTGGCGTTGCGCAGCGATTGAAGGGCTGGTACCAGGGGGAGGCCGAAACGACGTGGGAATAGCTAGGCATTCTCACGTCAAAACCTCTCCCCCCTTCATAGGGGGATAGCGTCCGGGTTCGGCGCCGATCCACCTCTCGAACGGCCGGTCTCTGCTACTCGGCCGCCTGTGCCTCTTGCTGGAAGCGCGCCAGGCGTTCCGGATCTTGCATCCGACGGCCGCTTTGCCCGGGCTATCGCTCGCCCGCCAGGCGCTCGAGGTCGGTGCCCCAGTTCTGAATCCGGCGCCAGATGCTCGCGCCCGTGCCAACCCGTCCCATGAGAAACTGCCCGTCCGCCGCTACGTCGTACATCGTATTGCCGAACGGGTCGCGCTCGTAGACGCCGACGGCGAACAGTTGCTCCGCAGTACCGGTGCGCACGCCGTTCGCGTAATCAACGGTGATAGCCATCATGTGGCTACCTTCGATGAAGAAGACCTCACTCCCGTCACGACTCCACGCCGGTTCGCTCGCGCCGGGCCCGGAGAGAGGCCAGGCCTGACCCACATCGGGGTAGAGCCGCAGGTACACCTGGTCCTCACCGGACTCGTCTGACACGTAGGCGTAGGCCCGATCGTCGGGCGCGAGCATGCCCGCGCGTTCGTTGGCGGGCGTTCGCAACAGCAGTTCGTCTTCGCCGTCCGGACGAAACACCCAGAGGTCGCGATTGGTCTCCTCGGAAACCACGTAGCCAAGAACCGCCTCCCCATCCGAGAAGTAGGAGGTCGGGATCGATTGCGGCTGCTTCGTGATCTGCTTTGGCTCCGACCCGCCCGATACGGCGATCCGGTATCCCTGATAGTCACCCGTCTGATTACCGATCACGACAACCTCGTCGCCGCCCGGCACCCACCGTGGATACGCCACCCCGTCGGCACCCGCCATGGGAAGTCTGCGGACCTTGAAGACATCGTCGAGGTCGACCACCACGACCACGTTGTCGGCAATGACGGCGATCCGTGTGCCGTCCGGACTCAAACTCGCGCCCAGCGCGCCGTTGGCCGCATACGCTCGCCGCTGGCTCGTATCGAACGCGAAGCCCGTGGGCTCCTCGTTTCCCGCCCGACTCACCCACACTAGTTGCCGGGCCTCCGGTGTGCGCGTCGGGAACAGGGCCGTGCCGGAAACGTCAATAGCGCCTACGACCCGGTCGCCGCCGGGGACCGGCAGCGTCACGAAGGGAGTCTCCATCATGTGCGACACCGGCCGCTCGGGTCCGGTGAGAGACATCGTCTCGGTATCGAACGGGGCGGCGACCAGGGCGCCTTGCTGGAGAAAGACCAGTGTCGACGGTGCGACGAAGCGGGCGTTACTGCCGCGCGCGAGCACACGCAGAGAGCCATCGCGCAGTGACTGAACCGCTACCCTCGGTTGGCTTTCCTCGGAACGCTCGATCGACACCAGCACGCGGTCGGAGTCCGGCAGCCCACTGGGGTTGCCGACCCAGAGGCCTTCACCCTCGGGTCCGCTGACCTCGACGACCCGTGAGGAGCCGCCTGCGACCGGCACCTGGATCAGGAACCGATTGCCCGAAGAGCCGTACACGAGCGTGTCGTTATCGCCCCAGAACACGCCCTCGTTGCCGCCGCTGACCGTGGCGATGAACCGCGGCACACCGCCACCGAGCACGCCTATCAGAAGGCGACCGGCGGCCATGAAAGCGATTCCGGTACCGTCCGGCGAGAAGACTGGGTCCGAGGCGTAGTTGCTGCCGGGAAGCGGCCGCGTGGAACCATCGTCCAGACCACGGAGGTAGATCATCCGCGGGCGAGTGTCGTCGCCGCCCACGTACGCGAACGTCCGCCCGTCCGGAGAGATAGCAGGGACGGATCCGGGTAGGGGAGGGGGATCGAACACGAGTTCGCTGTATGTAGTCGGCGCCGCGATCTCCGGTGCGGTCAGCAGTTGGGTACCGGCGAACAACCCCGCCGCTGCACCGAGCGCCAGGGCGGCGGCCGCGACCTTCCAACGAGCGCTCCGGCCAGGGCCAGCGACGTCGGGCTCGGTATTCGGTGGACTGTCCTGGGCCTCCTGCAACGCGATGCGGGCCGCGGCCATGTGCGGCAGGCGCATGGCGAGATCGCGTCGCAGGCAACGGGCGATCAGATCGGACAGCCAGGGTGGCAGATCATCAGGTAGTGGCGACAGATCGGGCTCGGTGCTGATCACCGCGGCGAGAACCTCGGTGACGTCGTCGCCCTCGAACAGACGCTGTCTGGCAAACATCTCGAACAGCACCGCGCCGTACGCCCAGATGTCCGCCCGGCGATCGACCGGCGCCCCTTTGGCCTGTTCGGGTGACATGTAGGGTGCCGTACCCATGACCATGCCCGGCTGGGCCGCGGTCATCATGATGGTCGGCGACTCGGCCACGTTGCGGGCCGAAGCTTCCCGCTGGATTGACTTGGCAAGGCCGAAGTCGAGGACCTTGACCTGGTCTTCAGGCGTGACCTTGATGTTCGCCGGCTTGAGATCGCGGTGCACGATGCCCTGCTCGTGCGCCGCCTCCAGTGCTGCGGCGATCTGCTCGGCGGCGCGCAGCGCATCCTCGCGCGACAGCGTGTCCTCGGCGATGCGGTCGGCGAGCGTGTCGCCTTCGATCAACTCGAGCACCAGCGCCACACGGCCGTCGCTCTCTTCGATGCCGTGAATCGCGCCGATGTTCGGGTGACTCAGGGTCGCCAGCGCCCGCGCCTCGCGGCGGAACCGTTCGAGCGTCTCGGGATCCTCGGTGAAAGCGCCCGGCAGGAACTTCAGCGCCACCTCGCGCTGCAGCTTGGTATCCGTCGCCTGGTACACCTCGCCCATGCCGCCCTCGCCGAGCTTCGCTCCGATGCGATAGTGCGCGATGGTCTGGTCGGCCAAGCGAGCTCCGAGGTGCAGGGCTTCCGAGGGCAGGGGTAGCGTCATCACCGACGCTCGCGGACGCACCGCAGCATGCGGGCACTCCGAGGCGGGCCGCACGATTATCTTCTATGTGGCGCCCAGTAGGAATGGCCTCAGGCCAAGTCGAGCGCCAAGGTCAGCGCCTTGCCCGCGGGAGTTCGGTAGGCGGAGAAGCCGCGTCGGTCCAGGGTCGCGATCTCGTCGTGCGCCTCGCCAAGAAAATGCCGGGACTCTGCGTTGACGTTGCTCGCTCTACTCCGCTCGTAATGAGATCACCGGATCGACGCGGAGCGCGCGCCAGGCGGGAGCGAGGCAGGCGATGAGACCGACTGCGGTGAGCAGCACGGCAACCGAAGCGAATGCGATCGGATCGACTGGCGCGACGTTGAAGAGGAACCCTTCGAGCATGCGGCTACTCGCCAGTGCGGCTGGAATGCCGACGGCGAGTCCGAGCCCGACTCGTAGCATGCCGCTGCGCACGACGATCGCCACGATGTTGCCGCGCTCGGCGCCCAGGGCAACCCGCAATCCGAACTCGCGCCGCCTCTGGGTGACCGCCTGCGCGAGGATTCCGTACAGACCCACCAGCGAGAGAACGAGCGCGGTCGCCGAGAACAAGCCCATGGCGAGCGACATGAGTCGCGGTTGCCCGATGGAGTCCGCAATGAGGTCCTCCATAGCGCGGATGTCGCCGAGCGGGACGGTCGGATCCAACTCGTGCATGATCGCGCGTAGTTCGGGAACAATGCTGCCGGGCTCGCCGCGCGTGCGGATCGCGATGTTCATGCCGCCCATCGGGCGCTGGTCATAGCTGGCGTAGAACGTCGCCGAATCGGTCCCGCCCACGCCCAGACCGGCAACTCGTACGTCTTCGACAACGCCGACCACGAGGCCTACGACGCCGTCGCCCCAGTCAGGGCTCACGCGTTTTCCAACGGCCCCGCCCCCGGGAAAGATCATGTCGGCCAGGGTACGACTGAGCACGAACTGAAGTTCATCCTGGGTGCCGCTCCCCGGTCCGAACGTGCGACCGGCAACCAGTGGAATCTGCATGGCCTCGAAGTAGCCCTGCCGCACGATCCGCTGATAGGCGAGTGGCTTCTGCACACTGTCGGGCGGCGCATCGGCATCCCAGATGCTGATGTTGTTGCCCGGGTTGCGGATGGGAAGTTGGTTTGCCAGGGCCACGGCTTCAACTCCGGGCAATGCCTCGAGTCGTGTGGCGAGCTGATCGAAGAAAATCCGACGCTCGTCCAGCGATTCCTGCTGGCTGCCGCTGAGATTGATCTCGGCCGACAGGAGCTGTCCCGGCGAGAACCCGGGGTTCTGCCCGCGCAGCATGACGAAACTGCGAACCAGCAGCGCGGACCCCACCAGCAGGACGACGGCGACGGCTACCTGCGCGATAACCAGTCCCGACCGCAGCCTGTTGCCGGCGCCGACGGTTCCGCGACCGCTGCGCAGTGTTTCCGATGGACGATCCGGAATGACTCGCAGTGCCGGGGCGGTTCCGAACAGCAAGCTGATGACCACTGTCACCGCGATTCCGAACAAGACCGCGGTGACACTCATGTCCAGATGCTCGATGCCGAGCACGGACAGCGGGATCACACGCAGCATCAACCCGCTCAGCCAGTTGGCGGCGACGATGCCGCCGGTACCGGCGACCAGGCCGAGCACCAGGCTTTCGACGGTCAGCTGCCTGAGGATGCGGCCGCGGCTGGCACCGAGTGCCGCGCGGATCGCGAGCTCGGCCTGCCGCGTCGAGCCGCGCGCGAGCAGGAGGCTGGCCACGTTGCTGCCGGCAACTGCCAGGACGAGGCCCGCGGTTGCCATCATCAGCAGGAGCTGGGGTCCGACAGAACTCGCGATGGCATCGGCAAGCGGTGTCAGGGACAGCGCCTTCGTTTCGTTGGAGTCCGGGTACTCGAGCTGCAGATCTCGGCTGATCACGTCGACGTCGGATTGCGCCTGCTCCAGGCTCACCCCGTCGCGCAGCCGGCCGATCATGAGCCAGTTGTGGAAGCGGCGCGCGCTGGCGAACGGCCCGCCGAGCTGCATGGGGCGCCACACGTCGACGTCCAGCAGAAAGTGGAAGTCGGAAGGCATCACGCCCACCAGCGAGTGGGCCTCCCCGTCGACACGAACTGATTCGCCGATGACGTCGGATTCCCCGCCGAGTTGCTCCTGCCAGAAGTCATGGCTCACCATCGCGACGGTCGCGCCCAACTCGCCCTCGGCCTCGGTGAACCAGCGCCCCAGCACGGGCTCGACACCGAGTGTGCGGAAGAGATTCCAGGTCGCGTATGCGTGCTTCACCCGACTCGGCTCGCGCTCGGTCACGACGGTGACGGGCAGGAAGAAGGGAGTGATCGCGCCGAAGTCGGAGAAACTGTTGCTACGTTCGCGGTAGTCGGCCCAGTCTGGTGCCGACCCGACCGGGTTGGGGTATCCCTCGAAGGTTGTCGCTGCCCAGACGAGACTCTTCTGGTCAGGGTAGGGAAGCGGACGCAGCAGTGCTGCCTCCACCAGCGAGAAGGTGGCTACCAGCGCGCCGATACCCAGCACCAGGATGAACAACAGTGCGGCGGTGGTACCCGGCGTGGAGCGCAGCGAGCGGATGCCGTAGACGACGTCTTGTAGCAGCGTGTTCATGAAGGAAAAACGATCTCGGGGATGAGTCAGGAACGGAGAGGGGGGCGTTGGGTGAAGCGATTGGCGGAGTCGTGCCCACACATAGCGGGCGGCGATGGCGAGCGCCTCCCAACGGAGCCAGGTCCGGGCCGCGCGCGGTCCTCGCCGGTGTACGATCGCATCGGCCTCCGCCTCGAGATCGCCGAGCAGCGACTCCCGCGACAAGCGGCCGGGGACACAGCGGGTGAGCAAAGCCACGCACCAGCCCGGCACGGCGCCTGGGTTCGTTTTTGCCACCTCAGTCCTCCTGCACGGCGTCGAGGCCGTCCCACAGGGAATCCAGGTACGCACGAACTTCTTCGAGTTGTTCGATGCCCTCGTCGGTCACCTGAACATGGCGTCGCGGACGGCCGCCGCGGCCGGGCTCGGCAGGCGCGCTCGACGAGGTCAATAGTCCGCGCCGCTGCAGTCGGTCGAGCGTTACGTACACCGCCCCACGCGACACCTTGCGGCCCATCGTCGCTTGCAGGCGCTCGAGGATTGTCGGCGCATAAGCACCCTCGCCCACCTGCCGTACGGCCAGCAGGACCATTTGTTCGAAGCTACCGAGAAGATTCTGTCGACCCATGTCGACAGTGTAGGTATTGGTTTGGAGCGAACGCAAGTTGCGGCGAAGGTGTCCGGACGGACGGTGCCCATCGTACTCAGCCGCAGACCGCTAGAAGCGGATGTTGTGCACCAGCTTCAGGATGAGCGCGCGGTCGTGCAGGGTGCTCAGCGGGCCGCCGAGGATCCGTCCTTCGTCGTACACCAGCCAGGCCTCTGAGCCGGGGGTGTAGATCCAGCGTGTCCGGAAGTTGAGCACGAGCTCGTCGTACAGCGTCGAGTATTGCGCCACCGCGCGCGTGGTCAGCTCGGGGCTGAAGTAGTAGGAGGCAGCGAAACGCGTGATCAGGCTCTCGAAGGACCCGCCCGGGACGTCGACCACGTCGTATTGATTCTCGCTCCGCAGGTTGATACGCGGAATGGGCCTCAGCCCGAGGCTCAGCATCGTGCTCTTGATCGTTCCCCCGAAGAAGTCGCCGCCGACGAAGGTGGCGCGGACCGACCAAGAGCGCGCCGGATTGGTGACGAAATCGACGGTCACCTGATTGTTGTCGTACTCGCCCGGAGGGATCATGACACCGGGCGCGATGGCGAAGCCGTGCGGCACGCGCTCGAACGCGTCCCGATAGAGGAGCGTTCCCTGGTCCTCGCTTTGAAACAGGATCAGGAAGCCCGGCCGGAGGCTCTCGCTCTCGAGCAGGCCGCGCTGGCTCTCCACGCGGTCGTAGCGGAGTCCGAAAGTGAGTTGTCGTACGGTGTCGCCACCGGGCCGCGGCTTGAAGTGCACATTGGTCGTGACGCGGCGCTGGTCGGGTCGGCGTACGAAACCCATTCCGGGCGCGAAGTTGTCGCCGACGTCGACGTACTGCACCGACCAGTCGTACAGGTCGCGACGTTGTGATGCCGCGACGGAGGCGAAGCGGTTGCCGGACTCGACCCCGGGGCGCGCGCTGTGGGCGAACGAGCCGCGCAGCAGAATGTTGGTGCCGAACAGGAACTGAGCGTCACCACCGGTGGTGGTGTCCTCGAGAGTGGGGTCGCCGCTGCGACGCGTATAGATACCCCCGATCGCACTGCGGCCCAGGATGTTCTGCTGCAACCGCGCCACGCTGAAGTGCTCTCCGGGAATCCCGGTGACGTCCTTCGTCCACAGCGTCATCAGTCCGAAGTTGGTGTTGCCAGGCTGCCCGTAGGCGCGGGCACCGGCGAGGATCGGTACGGCCTGACCACCGCGTAGTCCGATGCGCCGACTGAAGAAGATCTCGACTTCGCGGGCGAGACCGAAGCGAAACAGGTCGGCCCGTTCGAGAAAGAAGTCGCGTTTTTCCGGGAAGAACAGCCCGAAACGCGACAGATTGATGCGCAGGTCGTCGCTCTCCACCTGGGCGAAATCGGAGTTGAAGGTGAGGTCGGCGGTGACGTCGGTGGTCACGCCCCACTTCACGTCGAGGCCGGCGTCCAGTTCTCTGGAGGTCTCGCCCAGGAGTTGGCCGTGCCCGGCCAACCCGTAGGGCTTCACCTCGAGATTCGCTCCCCGCTCAGCGCCGCGGATGCCCACCATATCGGCGTATTCGCTCACCGTGCTGAAGTTGTAGTCGCGACTCAGATAGGGCCAATTCACTTTCTCGTTCTTGCGCCGGATGATGCGCTCGAGAAAGACGCCCATCGTCAGCTCGTCGGCCGGCTTGAAGCGCAACGAGAACCAGGGGATGGCGATCTCGATGGTGTAGCCGAGCTCGTCGATGTTGCCTTTCGAGTACCAGATCGTGTCCCACGAGAGATTGAACGACAGGGTTTCGGACATCTGTACGTCGAGCTGCGTGCCGAGCACGTTGGTCTGGAACGCGAGCGCCGTGCGATTGTCGTTGAGCGTATCGATCGCGATGCTGATCGAGTCGTCGGCGTCGATGAACGAGTCGCGCTCGAACTGGCGCGCGACGATGGCATCCGGGTCGCTGTCGAAAGCGCGGATCCCGAAGTACAGAAACTCGTCGTCGTAGGCGATGCGGATCTCGGTACGCTCGGTTGCCGGCTCGCCGTTGAGCGGCTCGTACTGGCGAAAGTCGGTCACCGGGACGACACCCTCCCAGGCGGGTTCGTCGAGCAGACCGTCGACGCGGATCGGCTGTTCGAGCCGCATTGGCGCTACTGTTGGCTGCGATGATGTCTGCGGTGCCGGGGTAGCATCGACTTGCCAGGGCAAAAACGTCGCCGTTGCGGCAACCGTGGCACGGACAAATGCGCGGCGAAGCTGGTGGGCGGTATGCGGCAAGAGAGGCTGCTTCGGGCGGGGATGGTCGTCAGGCGGCGCGAGCGGACAACAAACCCATATTACTACCAGGGGTAAGCGAGTGTATTCACGAAGGTTCCTTGCCGGCGCGCTCCTGGCGGCGGTGTCCGCGTGCGCGGTGCCCGAGCCGGTGGAGGCGCCGGGCGCCCAACTGGATGTTCTCGTAGACGAGTACATCAACCTCGCAGGTCGGCGCTCCGACAGGTGGAACGCCGATCGACTGCGCGCGCTCGGCGCGCCGGACCTGTCTGCGGAGCGGTTTGCCGCGGACCTGGCGCCGCGCCGCGACCTGCTCGCGCGCATCGAGGCGACCGACGTCGAATTGCTGACGGGGGCCGAGCGCACCGACCGCACGGCGATGATCGGCTTCCTGCGCTCGGACATTTACGGCGCCGAGCGGCGCCGCGCCGCGGAGATGGAGCCGCTCCTTTACGTCCCTGTACGACAGATTGCGAGACTGTTTCCCGATCCGGTAGTCGGCGGCGAGGTCGATGAGGAGTTGGCCGCGCTCCTGCTCTTCGCAGTGCCGGCGGCACTCGAGCAGGGCAAGGCCAACCTCGGCCGGCCGCCGGAACGCGCGACCCGGGAAGCGATCTTCCAGACGCAGTCGACGATAGACACGCTGGATGCCGGGCGCGAGCAACTGCGCAACCTCGACTCGGTTGCGGAGGAAGCGCGGGACGCTCTCGTGCACTATGTCGAGTTCCTCGAGACGGACCTGTTGCCGCGCTCCGACGGCACCTGGGCGATCGGCAAGGAGCACTACGACTACATCCTTCAGAACCGCTGGCTGATGGACGAGGACGCCGACGAGATCATCGCCATGGGCCGGGCCGCGTTCGCAGAAACAACGGCTGAAGCACAGGTTGTGGCTGAGCGCATGGCGCCTGGCAAGCACTGGATCGAGGTCTACGAGGAGCTCAAGAAAGACCATCCGACCGCGGATGGACTCAAGCAGGCCTATCAGGAACAGATGGACGCCGCGCAGGCCTTCGTTTACGAGAACCACGTGCTCACGCTTCCGGCGGGGGAGAACGTGATTACGGTGGACACACCGCTCGCGCAAAGACGATCGTCCCCGTTCGGCACGTTCGACGCCGTGGGCCCCGATGAAGATGGCTTGCAGGGGCGGCTGGTGCTGACGCCGATCGAAGAGGGTCTGACCCCCGAGCAACACGAGCTGCGACTCTCGGCCCACCACACGGCCTGGACCCCGATCATCGCCGTGCACGAGGCCTACCCTGGTCATCACGCGCAGGCGCTGAAGGTCTACGAGAACCCGCGTCGGCTGCGTCACTACGTGCGCGAGTCGATCTTCTCCGAAGGCTGGGGCCTGTTCACCGAACAACTCATGTTCGAGCTCGGCTTCCTGCAGGGCGACAACGTGAAGCTCACTCAGCTGCGCAACCGCCTGTGGCGCGCGGCGCGCGTGATCCTCGAAGCCAGTCTGCACACCGGCCGCATGACCTTCGAAGAGGCCGTGGACTTCCTGGTCGAGGAAGTCCGCTTCGATCGCATGGCCGCCGAACTCGAGGTCGGCATGTACACCGGCCGCCCCACGTACTTCCTCGGCTATCTCATCGGCTCGATGAAGATCGAGGAAATGCGGGACGAGTGGATCGCCAGATACGGCGAACCGACCGAGCCCCGCGAGTTGTACGACAAGCTGCTCACCATCGGCTCACTGCCGCCCGCACTGGTCCGCGCCGAGCTACTCGGCGAGTAGTCGCCACGGATTCGTTGCTCCACCGACGCGACGTCTAGCGCCGCTAGCTACTCGACGCGGCGCGCCGCCGCGCTGTTGATGAGTTCCTCGATGTTCCGCTTGAGGTTCATCAACTCTTCCTCGTGGACGTACATCATGTGACCCGCCTCGTAGAAATTGTGGCGGATGTTGCCGCGCAGCTCGGCCGGCAGGTTCATGTGGTCGGTCGTCCACTGCATGGCGAAGAAGGGCGTGGCCAGGTCGTAGTAGCCGTTCTCCACCTGCACGATCAGGCTCGGGTTGCGGATCATGGCCTGCTCGAGGTCGCCAGCCACGTAGGTTGAGCCCTGCCAGCCGCGGCCGCCGTTGGCGCGGTTCCAGTTCCATCCCCGGGCACCGCCACCGGTCACATAGTTCTCGGTCGTCTCGAAGCCGAGAACCTCGCGAAGGTAGCGGTTGGCGGCGGCCGTATACGCGCCACTGATGGCGGTCGACTGCGGGTCGTACTGGGCGTTCTCGCCCATCAGATCATTGGTGAAACCGTCGAAGCGGGCATCGAGCCGCGAGGTGACCATGCCGGAGGTTCGCTGCAATTCCGCGCGGAACTGCGAAGCGTTCACTCGCAGGTCGCCGCGCTCGAGATACTCCTCCGAGAGCCCGGTGTACTCGGCCAACCTGGCCCGCACGGCCGCGCGCTGGTCGGCCGGCGCGGAGGCGCCCATCGCGAGCACGTGGGCATAGTCGCCAAGGGCGAACCCACGGACCTCGTCGAGCCACGCCTCGAGATCGTCCGGCCACGGTACCGCGTTGTGGTACGCCGCGGTAATGGCGTAGCTCGGCAGGTACACCACGTACGAAGTGTCGTGTCCCGGCGCGAACAGCAGCGTCTCGAAGTCGAGCACGGCGGAGATCAGCGAAACGCCCGAGAAGTGCATCCCGGCACGGTTCTGCAGTTGGTTCACGAGCACGGCCGAGCGCGTGGTGCCGTAGCTCTCGCCGAGCAGGAACTTGGGTGAGTTCCAGCGCTTGTTGCGCGTAACGTACTGGGTGATGAACTGGGTGAGCGAAGTCGAGTCTTCGTCGATGCCCCAGAAATCGGTGCCGGTGCCCTTGCCGATCACACGGCTGAAGCCGGTGCCGATGGGATCGATGAAGACCATGTCGGCCACATCGATCAGGCTGCCCTGGTTATCGACCAGGTCGTACGGGGGAGGCGGTGTGTGGCCGTTGTCGTTCACGGGAACGCGCTTCGGACCGAAGGCCCCCATGTGCAGCCACACCGAAGCGGAGCCCGGGCCGCCATTGAAGATGAACGCCAGCGGCCTCGTCTCCGAGTCCACGTCGGTACGTCGATACGCCGTGTAGTAAAGGCTGCCGATGGCCTCGCCGTCGTCGTCGACCAGGTGCATGGTCGCGGCGGTGGCCTCGTACGGAATCGGCACACCATCGAGCGTGATCGTGTGCTCGGTGACCGACATCTGCTCGTCGGGAATCGGCCGCTCGTCGCCGGTGGAGTCCGGCACTACGCTCCTTTGCTGCGCCCGGGTTGTCATCGCCGGCAGGAGGACGATCAGCGCGACGAGGAAGAAGACCGGTACCGAACTCTTGCTGCGCATGGAAGAGACCTCACGAGTCGAACGGGCTGCTGCGGGCAGGAGTCGAACGGCCTCGCGCCCGAAACGGAATAGCGCACGAGTTTAGGGCATTGAGAGCCGCTTCGACACGGGTCTCATTCGTCCCATACACCGAACGACAGCATCATGCCCGCGTGCAGGTGCTCGGTGATGTGGCAGTGCATCACCCAGTCGCCGGGGTTGGACATGTCGACGAGAAGATCCATCGTCGATCCCACCGGCACCATCGTCGTGTCTTTCCAGACGAGGTTCGGACTACGCACACCATCCAAGTCCAGGACGAGGAACCGCTGGCCGTGAAGATGGATGGGGTGGTTCATCGGGTGCAGCGTTTCAGGATCGTTGAAAATGCGGATCTTGGCGACGTCGCCGACGTCGAAATCCCAGAAGATCTCCATGTTTTCGCGGCCGGTGTCGAGATCGCGCAGAATCCACGTCACCTGCGCGCCCGTGGACAACCAGTTCATCATCGGCATCGTGTCGTTGAATTCGACGGGCGGCACGTAGAGACCCTTCTCGAACTCCATCGACTGAATCATCGGTATCGGTAGGTTCCTCGTGCGCAGGGTCAATTCGAGCCGATGGTCCGGGGCCCTGTCGAAGTGGGGCCGGAAGCGGTCGATGTCCTGCTCTACGTCGGCGTTGCCACGCAGTTCCGCGAAGCTCGCTGCGAGGTCCTCGCCGATGGCAGTCTCCGCCACGGTCACCGTGCCGAGATGATCCACGTGCGCATAGAACTCGCCGCGAAAATGATTGATCGCCTGGATCCTGTTCTCGATCTGGATCTCGCCGGGCTGGTCGAAGCGCACCTCGACGGTGTACCGCTCGGCCGGAGCGATGACCACGCTCTGCGCCCATTCCTCGTGCTCGTACTTGCCCACATCCGATCCGACGACCTTGATCGGTGTAGCGCCGAAGGTCACGTTGAAGGTGCGCGAGTTGGCCACGTTCGTGATGTGGAAGCGCACGGTCTCGCCCCGCTCGAGGGCGAGTCGGTAGTCGGGCTGGCCGTTGACCAGCATGAGGTTGCCGAAACGTCCCATGAGCGCGTGGGTCGGTGCTTCGCGCCCCCACGGGAGCGGGCCCCGCCCATCCATCAGAAGGTCGTCGAGAATCAGCACCTCCTCCCGGTTCACGGGGCCGTAGTAGTCCTCCTCGAGCGGCGCGACCAGCACGGCCCCGTACAGACCCAGATCCATCTGGATGTCGGCACGCACTTGGGGGTGATACCAGTAGATGCCGGCGTCGGTGAAGCGGACCTCGTAGGTGAACGACTCACCGCGCGCCACGGGATCCTGGGTGACGATCGGGGCCCCGTCGTAGGCATTGTCGAGGCGCACGCCGTGCCAACGGACGGTTGTCGGCATCTCCAACCCATTGGTGAAGTGGACAGTGATCGTGGATCCCTGGCGGGCACGCAGCAGCGGCCCGGGAACCTGGCCGTTATAGGCGTAGGCAACGAACTCGGTGCCGCCAAGCGTTCGGCGCACGAGTGTCGCCTCGAGGCTGATTTCGTCGCCGTCGGCGAGGTCGTAGATTTCACGCGGTCTGGCTTCCGGGAGCATGCTCGGGTCCATCCCCATCCCGGCCAGGAACGGCTCCACCGGCGGCATCGCGTTCTCGAGCCCCGGCAGCATGGGCATGTTGACGTCCATCGGGGGCATGCGCCACGTCACCTGGCCCGTCTCTTCGGGCGGCGCCATTTGATGGTCTTGATGCCGACGTGCGGCCGCGGGCGCTGCCAGCGCGCATACTGCCGCCAGTAGCGGCAGAATGGGTTTCACCGGCTCTTCCTGGCCAGTCCGGTGAACTCGATCTGCGATTCCGCGCCGGCGCTCACCGCTACCGGGAGCGTTTGCGAGGCGAGCCGTTCGTGCTCGAACGTGATGCTGTAGTCGCCGGGCGGCACCCCGTCGATGACGAACTCGCCGGCGGCATCGGTGGCGGCGAAATAGGGTGTCGGGGCTATGACGATGAAGCCTCGCATTTCCGCGTGGACGTTGCACAGCACCATGATCACGCCGCTGTCATCGCACTTGACCTTCTTGACGACCCCGGCCGCATAGAGCCCGAGCTCGAACTGGCACACGGAGGACTTGGCCGTATAGACGTTGTGGCGCGTCTCATCGTTGTTGGGGAACTCGATGGTGGAGCCGGCAAGCACCGGCAGGACGTGCGGCGTGTACCGCAGGTTCAACTGATCCATCACCGGATTGACCGCCGGTGGCGCGAAGCTCTCGCCTTCGATAGCGGTGATGTACACGGCCGCCGGCAGCCGCGTGGCAAACGCATGGTCGAGCCGGCCGCGGATCGTACCCGTCGCTGCTTGCCCCGATGACGCTAACCCGCCGGCAGGCGCGCTCGGCACATCCGGCGGCAGTCGCGGGATGCGTTTCGTGAAGGCAGGCACCGTGCCCGTGAGTGATTCGAGGAAAGCCTGAAGGTCCTGACGCTCCTGGTCGCCGAGTTCCAGCGGCTTCATCTTCTCGTCGAGCCACGCGTTGGGCTCGCCGCCGCGATCGTAGTACGCGATGACTTCCTCGAGCGTGGCGAGGCTGCCGTCGTGCATGTAGGGGGCGGTCTCGGTGATGTTGCGCAGCGGCGGTGCCTTGAAGGCACCGCGGTCATCTTCCTCCCCGGACTGTTCGAAGCGGCCCAGATCGGGGTCGTCCTGGCTCATGCCGACGCCAGTGTTCTGGTAGAGGTCAGTCGGAGCGTCGGTGATGCGCGTGACCGCATGGCACTGTGAGCAACCGGCCTCGCCGTTGAACAACGCGTTGCCGCGGCGCACCGAGTCCGAGAGCAGCGATTCGTCGCCGCTCGCAAGAGCGCGATCCCAGGGCGAGTCGGCCGAAACCACGACACGTTCGAACGTGGCGATGGCCTTGCCCACGAGGTCGGCGGTGATTTCGTCGGTGCCGAAGACCGAGAGGAATTGCTGCCGGTACCCGGGAATCTCCGTCAGTCGCGCCTCGACCGCCTCGAGCGTGTTGGCCATCTCGACCGAGTTCTGGATGGGGCCGACGGCCTGCTCCTCCAGGCTGCCGGCACGGCCGTCCCAGAACAACGTTTCGCTGAAGATCGCGTTGATCACCGTGGGGGCGTTGCGACCCCCCACAGCGCCGCCGATGCCGGTGGATCCCGGCCGTGGGTCGGCGAAACCGGCCTCGGGCCAGTGACATGAGGCGCAGCTGATGGTCTCGTCGGCGGACAGGCGCGGATCGTAGAAGAGCTGCCAGCCGAGAGCCACTTTCTCCGGTGTGATCGGGTTGTCCTCGGGAACCCAGAACAGGTCGATGTCCAGTTCAGGGGGGAACTCTGGCAGTGCGGGGATCTCGGCAACGAACCGGGTGCTGTCCTGACCGTGCGCGGGGGCAACGGCGGCGACGGTCGCAAGCGCGACACCCAGGATGATCTTGCGTAGCTTCACGGTGTTCTCCTGTGCGGACCTGGCCTCGAGCCACGAGGATAAGACACGACAAGGCGATCTACGACTCGGGTTACCCCCGGTGTGTGCCAGTCAGGGGCATTCCCGGTGTACGAACCTGGTCGGATGCCCGCTACCGGCTCACCACGAGCGGCGCGCGTTCATGACGTCGCATCAGCCGCCCTCGCACCGAAACAGACGGCGCGGCCGCAAGCACGCGCTCGAGTTGTTCGCGGTCGAGCGGCCAGTGCTGCACGAGATCGCCCAGACACCAGGCGCGCTGGACGTCAGACTCGATGAGCGCGGCCAGATCGAGTGCCTCGTCGAGGCTCTCCAGTTCCCGTTCCCGAATCAACTCACCCAGGAAGCGGCGCTGCCGCCAGGCGGTTCCGCTCGCGGTCACGAGCCCGCGGCGCTCAGCTCGAGCTTCGAGTTCCAGGGGGTCGATGTCGAAGCCGTGATCAGACTCCGGCTCGCGCGCGGGTGCGAGGAGGCCGACGCCCTCTGCGGGAGGCAGCGGGGGCATCGAGGGTACTTCAGCCGACCGCTCGGCCCCGGGCACTGGCTCCGACGCGGACTCATCCACCTCCGGCTCCGGCTCGGCCGCTGGCACCGGGACCGGTGTCGGCTCGAGCGCTGGGTCAGGCTCCAACTCGAGTCGGGGGAGCTCGTCGATGCCCCCCTCCGCGTCGAGCGCCTGACCCATCGCATCGAGCAGCTCGTCACCGACCTCGGCGTAGTCTCCGGAACGGAGGCGTCCGGCGAGGATGCGCAGTTCCGCGGGGTCGGCGCTGCCGACCGCGCGCAGGGCCCGTTTCACGGCCAGTTCGCCTTCGCTGAGGCGGCCGTCCGCGCCGAAGAACTTCTCCAGATGACGCCACGCGGACTCGCTGCCCAGCGCCAGCGCTATTCTCTGCCGGTCCGCCGGCGGAAGGTCACGAACCTGGCGCCAGTAATGCCCTAGCAGACGTACCTTGCGGTGCAGGCCGCGCTGGGCGGACAGTGTCTCGATGAACTCATCGAGAGTCTTGAGAGTCGGGATGGCTTCGGCCATGACCTGGCCCTCAGCCGTTGTCGCGAGGATCGTCGATGCTGGCGTCTACCGAGCGGCTAAGGTTGCTGGCCGCTGCCGAGGGCAGCGCGGCAATGCCACGCAGGAAGTCGTCCAGATCGACGCCGGCGAGCTGCTGCAGGATCGGGCCGAGCTGGCTCAATACCTGCACCACGTCTTCGGTGAGTTTGGAGGCGCCGGTGCCGGTACCCTCACCGCCCTGGCTGATGATCGTCGTGGTGCCAGCGCGCGACAGCGGCTCCGAGATCGCGGCCGCGATTTCCGGCAACACCTTCAGCGCTTCGATCGAGAGACCCGCCTCGTTGTACAGCTTCAGTGCTTCAGCCAGCTGCTGCCGGGCTTCCGCCTCGGCCAGTCCTTTGGCGCGGATCGCGTCGGCTTCGGCCAGACCCACGTCACGGCGCTCGGCAGCTTCGGCCGCTGCGCGCCCCAGGCCCTCGGCCTTCACCGCTTCGGCGTCTTCCTCGCGTCGCTTGCGGTTCGCGGCGGCGCGCTGCTCCATTTGGTAGCGCTCGGCCTCGGCCTGCTCACGTATCGTGGCGTTCAGCTCGAGCTTCTGGCGATCGACTTCCTTCGCGGCGATGTTGATGTCCTGGAGCTTGAGCTCCATCTCGCCGGCCTTGGTGGCTTGAGCCTCGGCGACGTCAACCTCTTCCCTAATGGACGCATTCTTGAGCGACAGTAGCTTTTCCGCGTCGGCGATCTCGGTATCGACCTGGAAACGCTTTTCTTCCTTGCCGCTACGCGCCGCTTCCTCCTCGATCTTGGCGTCGCGGTCCGCGCCCGCGGTGGCGATGCGGGCGCGCTTGAGCGCCTCCTGGATCTTCGGCTGACCCAGCGCGTCGAGATAACCCTGCTCGTCCTGAATCTCCTGGAAGACGAACGACTTGAACTCGAAACCCATCCCGTCGAGGTCTTTGTGCGCCTCGTCGCGGATCTTCTCCTGGAACGATTTCTGATCGCGATACAACTGTTCGACCGTGAGCGTGCCGACGATGCCGCGCAGATGGCCCGACACAGTCTCCTGGATCGTGTG